>Ga0335081_10003225_pt1 | contig 25627 bp, 21 predicted proteins | sample Lox_Sample_35_FD_206713 | JGI IMG/M metagenome (GOLD analysis project Ga0335081, IMG submission 206713) | Soil microbial communities from Loxahatchee National Wildlife Refuge, Florida, United States - Lox_Sample_3.5 | ecosystem: Environmental > Terrestrial > Soil > Wetlands | place: USA...
GGGAAGCACGTTCGGCTCGGGCTGCTCCGAGCTGCCGAACGCGAGGAGCATCGACGCCTGCAGTACGAGCAGCACGCCGAGCGATGAGACGAGCTTCGCCAGCGGGGAGGCCGTGCGCAGCGGCCGGAACGCGACGAGTTCGGTCGCGGCGCCGACCGCCAGCACGACGACGAGACTGAGCAGGAGCGCCGGCCCCGTGGATAGATGGAGCAGATCAACCCGGAGCGCCCAGAAGGCGTAGCCGGCGAGCATCGCGAACCCGCCGGTCGCCAGATTGATGATTCCCGAACCCCGGTAGGTCAGGACCACGCCGAGCGCGATCCCGGCGATCAGGGCTCCCGAGCCGAGCCCGAGGAGCGCGTACAGCAGTACCTGTTGCACGCTACGCCGCGGGCCCGGTCAGTTGGTTTGCCTGCTCATGCGGGCGGCTGCAACCAGCCGGCCGACTTGACGAACGCGTGCTTTCCCTTGTACAGGAAGAACTGCGTGCGATCGTTGCACACCGCCGGCGCGCTCGGGTACTTGCCGCACTGGAGCGAGGGTGCCCCGAGGGCGACCGGACCCGTGAACGCCTTGGCCTTGGCCAGCACCGCCGATGGGGTGATGCCGCTGTATCCGAGCTGGTTCAGGAACCGCGCCGTGGTCAGCATCTGTCCGAACGACACGATATTCCACGGATCGGGGGCCTCAGCCTGCTGTCCGTACTGTGCGGTCACCTTCATATACGGCGGCATGCCCGGGTCGGTCGGATCGCCGTACAGAGAGCTCGCGATCGCGTACGTCCAGATCGGGAAATCGCCGCCGAGACCCGCCGCGACCTGGCTGTTCAGGCACAGCGGCGCCGACAGGATCTTCTTGGCGTCGGTGATGCCCAGCTGCTTGAGCCCCTTCGCCAGGTTCACGCAGCCGCCGGCTTCGGTATATGGGATAACGAGGTCGGCGCTCGACGCGCCGGCGCTCGTGAGCGGGCCGATCAGGTCGGTCTCGTTGGCGTCATACGCGACGCTCTTGACCTTCACGCCGGCCGCCTTCAGCGACGCGGAGATCGCCGCCGCCCCGTCGGTGATGCCCGCGATGTTGGGATAGACCAGCGCGGCCGTCTTGGCGTGCAGGACCTGGCTCGCGTACGTGCCGAACGGGCCGAGCACGTGGGTGACGTCACCGAACAGGATCACGGCGTTCGCCTTGGTGGAGTCGACCGGGGTCACGGACACGCCGGTGATCACCGGCTTGCTGGTACCGATCGTCGAGTACAGCGACTGGATCCCGATCGCGACCGCTCCCACGTCGATCACCGAGATGCTCTTGTTCGCAAGGAACTTCTGGCCGCAGGTCGTGCCTTCTTCTTCGGCCGAGGTGATGAAGCAGGTCTGCAGCTTCAGCGGATGGCCGTCGATGCCGCCGAGCTGGTCGTTGATGTACTTGACCGCGAGCTGCGCGCCGTTGGTGGCGAGCGCGCCGATCACCTGCTGGCCGCCCTGCTGGTTGACCCAGCCGATGGTGACGGGAGGCAGCGACGAATTGGCCTTGCCGGCCTTACCGTCGACATAGGTCAGGTAATTGGTGACTGACTGTGCACCGGCGCCGCCCGAGCCGGACGAAGCCGGCGGTGTCGTGGCTGCCGCGGTGCTCGACGTCGCGGGTGGGCTCGCGCTCGTGGTCTTGGTGGTGGAGCTGCTCGAGCCGCACCCCGCGACGATCACCGCGGCCAGCGCCGCGATTGACAGCCACCCTTTTTTACGCGCCTTCGTGGTCACGTTCCTCTCCTTGTGAAATGTCATGCGCTTCACCGCGGGCGTCGTTCAGACCGCCGCCGTCGCGCCCCACAACTCCCGCGAAGCCAGCCGGCACCCTTCGGCGAGCGCCGCGAGCTTCGCCCACTGGACCTCGGAATGCACCCGCTCTATGAACGCCCCCTGCGCGAAGCCGCAGTCGGTGCCTCCGAGCACGTTCTCCCTCCCGACGACATTGGCCAGGCGGACGAGCCGCTGCGCCACGAGCTCGGGATGCTCGATCACGTTGGTGTGGTGGGTGACCACGCCCGGGACGAGCTTCTTGCCCTCGGGTAGCGGCACCTCCTCCCACACCCGCCACTCGTGCTCGTGCCGGGGGTTGCCCTGCTCGATGACATAGGTGCCCGCGTTCACGGCCAGGATCAGGTCGACGACGTCTTTGAGCTCCGGGTCGTACGCGTGCGGGCCGTGCCAGCTCCCCCAGCACACGTGGTAGCGGACGCGGTCCTCGGGCAGCCCCTCGAGCGCGTGGTTGAGCGCGCGCACGCGCAGGTCGGCCCAGCGGCGGTAGTCGTCCCACGATTGCCCGCGCGACATCATCGTGTCGGCCTCGTGCATCATCACCGCGTCGTCGACCTGCACGAGCAGCCCGGCGTCGACTATCGCCCGGTACTCCTCGCTGAGCGCGTCGGCCAGCGCGAACATGAACTCCTCCTCGCCGGCGTAGTGCTCGTTCTGGAGCCAGTAGGCGCTGGCCGGCGCCACCACCGGCAGGAAGCCGTCGACAATGTCGTCCTCGTGCTGGGCGAGGGCTGCCTTGAAGTTGGCGATGTCGCGGTCGACCGCCGTGCGGTCGTATGTCAGCGGGCCGGTGCACACCCAGGCGACGCCCTGTCCTTCGGCGGCCGCTTCTTCGTCGGGCAGATCACTCGAAGCGGCCGCGTTCGACTCATTGACGCTGACGTTCTCGAGCGCATCCATCGCGGCATAGGCGCCGGGGAACGCCTGACGGTCCCGACTCGGGGGATACATGGTCCCGCCCTCCAGCTGGATCGGCCGGACCTCGAGCCCGCTCACGCGCTCGTACAGGTACGTGATCCAGCTCGCCTTGCCCATCTCGCCGTCGTCGACGACGTCGATTCCGACCTCGACCTGTTTGTCGACGACATCGTCCACAGCCGTCCGGAGCGCCTTCTGATACGCCTCCTCGTCGTACGGCTGACCCCGTTCCTTCGCGGCGAGAAATGCCAGAAGCTCCGGCGGCCGGATCAGGCTTCCGGTGTGGGTAGCAAGGATTCGGTCCATGTCCACTCTCCTCCCCGGCATGGGCTCGACTTGTGAAGACCGGGGCGATGCTAGGCGCGCGCCGGTGTCGGGTGGTCGCGGCTCGGGTTAGGTGTGCGCGCACGAGCAACCCGGGGGTCCCGGGTGTGCGCTGAGGGACAACTGCCTCATGCAATGCAAACGGAGCACTCGTCGAAAGGCCCCGCAAGCGGTAGTAGAGTGCCCTCCGGCAGCCCAATCATTCGAGGGAGAGACGGCCGCTGTAATAGCCACGGAGCTGTTCTGGCGCACGCGATGACGTTGCTGATCGACACCAATGCGGTGGCGGCACAGGATCGTGTCGAGTTCTGGGCGAAATCGTCCTGCGACGCGTATCACCCCCTGCACATAGGGACCGACTCCAACGACCGGTTCTGGGCGCGGATGTGGGCCGACCATCTCGGGCCGATCGGCGTGTACCGGATCACCGCGGGGCCCAACACGATGCGGCGCACCCCCAGGGACATCGCCGCCGGCGATCCGGAGTGCCTGCACCTGTCGCTGCTCGTCAGAGGTCGCTTGCACGGCGCGCAGCAGCACCGGGCGACGACGCTGGGTCCCGGCGATATCACGAGCTACGACACCTCACAGCCGGCGATCTTCCGCGCCGACGCGCCGTTTGATCTGCTCGTCCTGCGGCTCCCAAAGGAGACGCTTGGAAAGCACGCCGGCAAGGTCTCGCGCCTGACCGCGGTGAGCATTCCCGGCAATGCCGGGCTCCCTCGGCTGGCGGCCCGGTTCTTCTGCGAGGCCGCAAATGGTCTGGCCGACGGCAGCATCGCGAACGGTGACACCGGCCTGGCAGAACACGTCATTGACCTCGTCCGCCGGCTCTACGTCGACCTCGACGCGACCCGGGTGCCCCGCCCGCGGTCGACGGCCGAGCTGTTGATCCACGCCCAGGCGTACATCGAGGCGCGGCTCGGCGATCCCACGCTGAACCCGGAGGAGCTCGCGCGTGCCTGCTTCATCTCGACCCGCTATCTCCACCGGGTGTTCGAGGCCGAGGGGCTGAGGGTCTGTGACTTCATTCGCTCGGCGCGGCTCGACCGCTGCCGGCGCGATCTGATCGATCCCGCCTTCGCCGACCAGCCGATCTCGGCGATCGCCAGCCGGTGGGGGCTTCCGAGCGCGCCGCATTTCAGCAGGCTGTTCCGGCAAGCGTACGGATGCTCCCCGCGGGAGTTCCGGCGGGATGCGAGCCGATCCGCCCCCTCGAACGGATCGGGCGAGGTTGGGGCGACGTTGCCACCGCCGCGGTGGCCGCTCGAGGTCGGCGAGCCGGCGTCGCCCGTGCGAGCCCTGCCACGCGGCCGGCCCTCCACGTGAGCACGGCGACTCTTTCGCTCGATCAGCTGAGCGCAGGGTACGACCGCGCCGCCGTCGTGCGGGATCTGACGCTGTCGGTCTCCGCCGGGGAGGTCGTCGCGCTGATCGGGGCGAACGGCGCCGGCAAGACGACGACTTTGCGGACGATCTCGGGGCTGGTCAAGCCGATGGGAGGCTGCGTGCGGCTCGAGGGCGATGATCTCGTGGACGCCTCGCCGACCGCGCGGGTCCGTCGGGGGATCGTGCACGTGCCGCAGGGTCGTGGGATCTTCTACGGGCTCACCGTGGGCGAGCACTTCCGGCTGGACGGCGTGCGCGAGGGGCCGGAGCTCGAGGCCGCGTTCGCCCGTTTCCCGGCGTTGCGCGAGTTGCGGGGACGCCGGGCGGGGCTGCTGTCGGGCGGAGAGCAACAGATGCTGGCGATCGCGAGGGCGCTGAGTCGGCAGCCGCGACTATTACTGCTCGACGAGCTCAGCCTCGGGCTCGCGCCGGTGATCGTCGAGCGGCTGCTGCCGGTGGTCCGCGAGTTCGCTTCGACGCACGGGACGGCGGTGCTGCTCGTCGAGCAGCATGTGCACCTCGCGCTCGAGATCGCCGACCGGGGCTATGTGCTCTCGCACGGCGAACTCGTGGCCAGCGACAGCGCCGAGCGGCTGCGCGCCGACAACGCGCTGCTCACCGCGAGCTACCTGGGGGAGAGTCCCGCCTGAGGTTCGGCTCTGTGGGTGGGCGGGCGGTCGGCCGGGTCGCATTAGTCGCTAATATAAGCGCCTGATGGAGCCCTCCAGCGTCGACCGCCGCAGCAGCCAGCTCGACGACATCGCGGAGGCGCTCCCGCAGCGGAGCGCGGCGCTGTCGAGATTGTTCCTGACCCGCTCGAGCGTGTGTGTGTCGCGGACGGAGGTCGGGGTGCTGCGCAATCTGCGCGAGGGTCCGCGTCGGATCACAGAGCTCGCGGGCGAGGAGCGCGTGACCCAGCCCGCGATCACGTTGCTCGTGAACCGGTTGGAGGAGCGGGGTTGGGTCAAGCGCGTCCCCGATCCGAGTGACGGACGGGCCGTGCTGGTCAGTCTTACGCCTGTCGGCGAGGATGTGTTCGAGCAGTTGCGAGCCGAGTACCGCGCGCTCCTGCACGAGGAGATGGCGACGCTCGACGACTCCGAGGTGGAGACGCTCGCGGCCGCGGTCGAGATCCTCGATCGTCTGATCGCGAGACTCTCGCAGTGAGCGCGGTCGTGGGGGCGAACGGGGGACCACCGGCGGCACGCCCGGACAACTACAAGTGGATCGCGCTGTCGAACACCACGCTCGGGATCTTGATGGCGGTGATCAACCAGTCGATCGTGATCATCGCGCTTCCGGCGATCTTCCGCGGGATCCACCTGAACCCGCTGATCCCGTCGAACACGAGCTACCTGCTGTGGATGCTGCTCGGGTTCATGGTGGTGATGGCGGTGTTGGTGGTGAGTCTCGGTCGCGTCGGCGACATGTTCGGGCGGGTGCGGATGTACAACCTCGGGTTCGCGATCTTCACCCTGGGCTCGATCCTCCTGTCCGTGACCTGGTTGCAGGGCAGCGCCGGCGCGATGTGGATGATCGTGATGCGCGTCGTGCAGGGGATCGGCGCGGCCTTCCTAATGGCGAACTCCTCGGCGATCCTCACCGACGCCTTCCCGGCGGAGGAGCGCGGGCTCGCGCTCGGGATCAACATGGTGGCCGCGATCGCCGGCTCGTTCATTGGGCTCGTCCTCGGGGGTGTGCTCGCTCCCGTGGCCTGGCGGCTCGTGTTCCTGGTGTCGGTGCCGTTCGGCCTGTTCGGAACGGTGTGGGCCTACCTGAAGCTCGAGGAGCGCGGAATCCGGACCCCGGCGAAGATCGACTGGTGGGGCAACATCACCTTCGGGCTGGGGCTGATCGCAGTGCTCGTCGGGATCACCTACGGGATCCTTCCCTACGGCGGGCACAGCATGGGCTGGACGGCCCCGGGAGTGATCGGCGCGCTCGCCATCGGGATCTTGCTGCTGGTGGCGTTCGCGTTGATCGAGCGTCGCGTGGCCTCGCCGATGTTCCGGCTCGACCTGTTCAAGATCCGGGCGTTCAGCGGCGGAAGCGTGGCCACATTCCTGGCGGCGCTGTCACGCGGCGGTCTGATGTTCATGCTGATCCTGTGGCTCCAGGGCATCTGGCTGCCGCTGCACGGCTACAGCTTCGAGGACACCCCGCTGTGGGCCGGCATCTACATGCTCCCGCTGTCCGCGGGGTTCTTGGTCGCCGGGCCGATCTCCGGCCGGCTCGCGGACCACTTCGGCGCCCGGCCGTTCGCCACCGGCGGGATGATCGCCTCCGCGATCGGGTTCCTGTTGCTGATCGCGCTCCCGATCGACTTCACCTACTGGGAGTTCGGCCTCGTGATCTTCCTGATCGGCGCCGCCATGGGCCTGTTCGCCGCCCCCAACCTGACCGGGATCATGAACAGCCTCCCGCCCGACCAGCGAGGCTCCGGCGCCGGTATGGCGGCCACGTTCCAGAACGCGGCGTCGGTCCTGTCGATCGGGGTGTTCTTCAGCCTGATCATCGTCGGGCTGTCCTCGACGCTGCCCACCGTCCTGTTCCACGGGCTGGCGTCGCATGGCGTGCCCCATCCTGACGCACTCCGGGTGTCGCAGCTCCCGCCGGTGGGGAGCCTGTTCGCCTCATTCCTCGGCTACAACCCGGTCGGGACGCTGCTCGCGCCGACGCTCCCGCACCTGCACCCCGCGACGGCGGCCTACCTCACCGGCCACAAGTTCTTCCCGACACTCGTCTCGCACCCGTTCGCCACCGGAATCCACACCGTGTTCTACTTCGCCGCGGGGTGCTGCGTGGTGGCGGCGATCGCGTCCTGGCTGCGGGGCGCGAAGTACTACTACAAGGCCGACGTCGCCGAGGTCGAAGAGGCCGAGCTGCTCGAAGTCGTCTCCTAGCTTTCTCCTCGCCGTCTGGCGGGGTCAGGGATCAGCGGCGGCACGCCCGATCAGGATCACGAGGTGTGTACCGCCGCGAGCAAGTAGTCGGGCCATCGCGCGAGCCGGGCTGACGGTCCGTACAGCGGGATCCGGACGCGCTGACTGCCAGCCGAAGCCGAACAGCTCGGTGACGATCGTTCGGTCCGCCTCCATGACGCGGCGCTTGTAGTCGACGTGGGCAGCCGACTCGTCGCTCAGCAGGAAGCGCGTCCCGGCCGCGACACCGGCGGCGCCCGATTTGAGCGCGGTTCGGACGTCGGCCGCGGTCGCGATTCCACCCGCCACGATCACCGGATAGTCATCCCGGCCTGTAGTACCGGCACGCTGATCCGGAGGCGGTCGAGCAGAGCGGTCAGGGGGTTGAGGCTACCGGCCATCTGGAGCCGGGCGCGAGCGTGCAAGCGGCGCGCCGCAGGGCTCGAGCGCAGGAGCCGAGACGGACAGGTCGAACTTGTCACGCAGTCGACAGGATCGTCGACTAGGTGTTTGCAGTGTCCCCAAGGAGCCGCGGCGAAGCTCTGGCTATTGCCCCTGCCACGCTTCCAACTCGCGGCACCGTAAAGAGCGGCGGCCCTCGTGGCCGCCGCTCTTTTATGCGCCTAGATCAGTCCGGCGATCAGGCCCGCGGCGCGCACGGCGCCGTCGGTCGCGACCGGCAGGTAGTCGACGGAGTGATCGATCTCCTCGGCGATCGCCGCCGCGATCGCGTCCGGTGGCGAGTCGCGGTAGTCCATCCGGCGCCCCGCGCGGTGGCGCTTCAGGCGGTGGTCGACGTGAAGGTTCTGCTCGAAGTGGCGGGCGAGCGGGAAGTAGATGAACGGCCGCTGGGTGGCGGTCAACTCCATCGTGGTGGTCAGGCCTCCCTGCACGATCGCGACGTCGCAGGCCGCGAGGTGGCGGTAGAGATCGTGGACGAAGGCTCTTATCTCGAGGCCAGGCTCGGTCGCCGGCAGCAGGGCCGGGTCGATCCGCGGGCCCGCGACGACGACCATCCGGAGGTTGGGGATGAGTCGCTTGGCCTGCGGGTAGCTCGCGATCACGCGCTTCAGCAGGTCTTCGCCGACGCCGGAGCCGCCGACGGTGACGATGCATACGCGCTCCCCGGCGCCGTAGCCGAGAGCCTCGCGCACAGCCTCGCGGTCGGCGACCGTCGTCGGATCGAACCCGGTGATGTAGCCGGTGAAGCTGAAGTGCTCCTCGGCCCATTCCCGGATTGAGGGCAGGCCATCGCCAAAGCGGCCGGGCACGACATCGTCGGGGTCGCCGACGAACAGCGACAGGTCGCGCACACGTGGGTAGCGGCGGATCTGCTCGATCATGTCGGCGTTGTAGTCGGCGGTCAGCGCGGCCTCGCAGGCTCCGCCCTCCGGCATCGGGAGCCATCCCACGAAGTCGCTGAGCCAGGCGTAGGCGCTCGTCTTCAGCTCGGGGTTCTCGTGCAGGAAGTAGTCGAGTTCCCACGCCTCGTCGCCGATCCAGAGGTCGTAGCGCTCCTCGCGCACCAGGTCTCCGAACACCATGAAGTTCGACACCAGGATCTCGTCCATCCTCCGGAACGCCTGGAACACGTTCAGTTCGTGCTCGCTCGCTTCGGATTGGATGTGGGGTGACTCCCCGGCGAGGTCGGCGCTCGCGGGATGAATCCGCTCGCCCTGCGCGGCCAGCACCTCGGTCACCGGATGCTGAGCGAGCCATTCGATCTCGAGATCGGGACACCGCTTTCTGAGCTCGTCGGCGATCGCAACGTCCCGGCGGGCGTGGCCGAGGCCGATCGGCGAGGAGAGGAACAGCGCGCGTCGCCGCCGCTCGGAACCGGCGCGCGTCCAGCGGCGCGGCGGGCCGGGTGGTGAGATGAAGTCGCGGAGGAGCAGGTTGGTCTTCACCGGGTCCCGGCCGTTTGGGAGATGGCCGGCGCCCTCGACCGTCACGAGCTCGCCGCCGGTGGCGCGCGCGAGCGCTTCACCCTGTCTCAGGGGGCGGACGAGGTCGGCGTCGCCGTGGATCACGAGTACCGGACAGCGGACACGTGCGCACATCTCGCCGAAGTCCTCCTCGCGCGGGACCCCGACGCCTCGGGTCGTGTCCGCGAGTGTCTCCGGCGTCGTTTCGAGCGCCCAGGCGATGCAGTCCTCGATCTGCTTGGTCGAGTGCGGCTCGTTGACGCACTTGCCGAAGAAGAACTCGAGGAAGCCAAGGTAATCCCGCTTCCAGTAGAAGCTGTTGTACTTGGCCCACCCCTCTTCGGTGTCGAGCAGCTCATCGAAGGGGACGTCGCGCTCGGGATGGCCGGGGGCCAGACGGACGGCGGGCGCTATGTAAACGATCCCGTCCACGCGCTCGGGGTAGTCGGCGGCGAGGATGGTTCCCCACAGGGCGCCGCACGACAGCGTCAACAGCGTCGCGCGCTCGGTCCCGGTGGCTTCCATCACCGCGAGCGCATCGGCAGCGAACTCGTCGTTGCTGTTCGCCTCGGCACCAACCGGCCGATCAGACCGACCGTTGCCTCGTCCGTCGAATGTGACGACGCGAGAGTGGCGCGCCAGGTACGCGATCTGGAATTTCCAGAAACGCGAGTGGACGATCGACCACGTCGGCAGGAGCAGCACCGTTTTGTCGCCCTCGCCGTAACGCTCCCAGAAGATCCGGACCCCGTCGCGCGAGATGTATCCGTCTTCGTCGGGGTAGCGCGCCCGCGTCTGCTCAGGCGCGGCGGTGCCCGCGAGTCCCCCGGGGCTCGCGGGCGCCACCACTGATGCTGTCGTTCGGGTCACGGCCTCGCTTCGAACACGAGATTAAAGGGCGTCTCCGCGGCGCGGCGGAAACGGGTGAAGCCACCCGCCTCCACCACGTCGCGGATGCGCGCCTCGCCGGCTTGCGCCCCCAGGGCGAGGCCAACGTCCTGCGAGAGCGACGCGGGCGTGCACAGCAGCGTGGAGAAGCCGTAGTACGTCCGGCCGACGGGGTTCAGGTTGTCCTCGACTCGGTCGCCCGCGTTCGGCTCGACGATCATCCAGGTACCGTCCGGCTTGAGCGTCGAGTGGACGTGGCGAGCGGCGCCGACCGGATCCCCCATGTCATGGAGACAGTCGAACATCGTGACCAGGTCGTATCCGGTCCCGCCGTAGACCGTCGACGGCTCGATGTTGAAGGTCACTCGATCGGCAACCCCGGCGTCCTGGGCGCGTTGTCGCGCGGTCTCGATCGAGCCGCCGTGGTAATCGGAGCCGACGAACTTCGAGTTCGGAAAGGCCTGCGCCATCAGGATTGTCGATGCACCGTGACCGCATCCGACATCGGCGACGAGCGCGCCGCGCTCGAGCTTGTCGACGACGCCGTCGAGCCCGGGCAGCCACTCGGCCACGAGGTGGGCGTTATAGCTCGGCCGGAAGAACCGCTCGCATCCGTCATGGACGTCGTGGACGTGCTCACCCCAGCCGAATCCCGCGCCGTTGCGGGCTACCTCGGTAATCCGCGGATAGTCGAGGATCGAGCCGACTGCGGTCTGAAAGAGCCCGGGCAGGTACGCCGGGCTGCTCGGATCGGTGAGCGCGACCGCCTGCTCTGGCGGCAGGCTGTAGAGGCCGCTGTCGGGGTCATAGCTGACGAAGCCGCCGGCGGCCTGGGCGTTCAGCCACTCCCGTACGTACCGCTCGGCCGAGCCGGTGCGCTCGGCCAGTTCCGAGGGCGACAACCCCCCAGTCCCCGCGAGCGCCCGGTACCAGCCGAGCTTGTCGCCCATCACCACGAGCGCGGCGTTCAGCGTGGCGCCGACCTCGTCGACCGCGCGGAAGACGAACTGCATGAGCTTGTCGCCGTCGACCTCGACGGGCTGCTCGATTGTGCTCACAATGCCTCCTAATGTTGGTTTCCGGCGAGGCTAAGGTCGGGATGGTCAAGTTCGCTTCCGGGGGGCACCTAGTCTTCGGAGGCGATCCTGGGCGTGGCATCCGGGGTGGACGAACTGGCGATGCTGGTCGGTCGTGAACGAGAGCGCGAGCAGATCGAGCATGCGCTCGCGAGCGCGCGTTCGGGCGCGAGCGCCACACTCGGGCTGGTCGGAGAGGCGGGAATCGGGAAGACCGTGCTGCTCGATTACGCCGCCGAACGCGCCGCCGGGATGCGCGTGTTGCGTGCCCGCGGGATCGAGTCAGAGGCCCAGATCCCGTTCGCGGCATTGCTCGAGCTGCTCCGCCCGGCGCTCGCCATGCTCGATCGGATCCCCGAGCCGCAGGCGGTCGCGCTAGAGGGTGCCCTGGCGCTCCGGCGCGGGCCTTCGCAGGAGCGGTTCGCGGTCGGCGCCGCGACCCTCAGCCTGCTCGCGGCCTTTGCCGAGGACGGGCCCGTGGCGGTGCTCGTCGACGACGCGCACTGGCTCGACGGATCGAGTGCGCAGGCACTGCTGTTCGCGTTCCGCCGGCTCGTAGCGGACCCGATCGCGGTCCTGATCGCTGCACGCGAGGGCGACCCGTCGCTGCTCGACGGTTCCGATCTGCCGACGCTCCGGGTGGGGGGGCTGAGCCGAGGGGAGGCCGAGTCACTGCTGGGCGGGATGAGCCCGGCGGCGGCCGAGCGGCTACACGGGGCCACCGCCGGCAACCCGCTCGCGCTGATCGAGCTCGCCGACGGCGCCCTCGACGTCGCGCTCGCTCCCGAGGGAGCGCCGGTGCTCGTGTCTGCCCGCATCTCCGACGCGTTCCTGCGGCGGCTTGGCGGGCTCGACGAGCCGGCTCGCCGGGCACTCGTGCTGGCGGCCGCCAGCGAGAGCGGCGATCTGCCGATACTCGAGCGGGCGGCGGGCCGGCTCGGACTCGACCTGGGGACGCTCGCGGTCGCCGAGGGCGGCGGCCTCGTGACGGTCAAGCCGGGGAAGGTCGAGTTCCGGCACCCGCTGGCCCGGTCGGCGGTCTACGCCGCGGCTCCGATCGAGGAGCGTCGCGCCGCCCACCGGGCGCTAGCCGCCGCGCTCCCCGATCGCGACGTCGATCGCCGCGCGTGGCACCTGGCCGCGGCGGCGGTCGGCACGGACGACGCAGCCTCGGCGGCGCTCGAACAGGCCGGTGAACGTAGCCGCGCTCGAAGCTCGTACGCGACCGCGTCGGCAGCGTTCGAGCGCGCGGCGAGGCTCGCCCGCGACAGCGAGCGACGAGCTCGTCTGCTGCTCGAAGCCGCCGAAGCGGGATGGAACGCCGGGTTGGCCGACCGCGCTGCCGCGCTACTCGAGGAGGCAAGCGCGTCCACGGCCGATCCGGCGACGGGCGTGGCGATCGATCACCTCAGGGGGCACATCACGATCCGCCGAGGTCCGGTGATGCGCGGGTATGAGATCCTGATGGCGGCGGCGGCGCGTGCCGATCCAGAGCGCGCCGTCGCGATGCTCGCCGAGGCCGCCGGCGCTTGCTTCGCCGCCGGCAACGCCGCCGACATGCTGTTCGCGGCGGAGCGCGCACACGCCGCGCTATCGGACGACACCTCGGTCCGCTCCCGTTTCATGGCGGAGACGGCGCTCGGGATGGCGCGGATCCTCGGCGACGATGCGGCCGCCGGCGCCGAGGCGCTCCATCGCGCGATCGCACTGGCCGACAGCGCGCCCGAGCTCAAGGACGACCTCCGGCTGCTTGTGTGGCTGGCGTTCGCCCCGATCTTCCTGCGCAAGGCCAACGTCGGACGCTCGATGCTTGCCGAGGCGCTCCAGGTCGCGCGAGCTCGCGCCGCGATCGGTGAACTTCCGTCCGTGCTGTTCCTGCTCGCCCGCGACCAGGCTACCTCCGACCGCTGGGCGGTCGCCGAAGCGACCTATGAGGAGGCGATCGCCCTCGCGCGGGAGAGCGATCAGCGCACCGATCTTGGCCTCGGCCTCGCCGGTCTCGCCTGGCTCCAGGCGCGGCGGGGCCGGGGGGAGGAGACACGAGCGCTGGCCGCCGAGGCGATCGCACTGTCGAACGAGCTCGGGGCGCGGCTCGACGAGGTGTGGGCGCAGGCCGCGCTCGGTGAGCTCGCGCTCGGATTGGGCGATGCGGCCCAGGCGGCCGAGCACTTCGAGGACCAGCGCCGGCTGCTGCGCGAACTCGGGATCACCGATGTCGATCTCTCGCCGGCGGCCGAGCTCGTCGACGCCTACGTGCGGCTAGGTCGTGGCAATGATGCCGAGCTCGTCGCCGCCCAATTCATAACCGCGGCGGAGGCGAAGGGGCAGCCGTGGTCGTTGGCCCGCGCCCTGCGATGTCGCGGGCTGGTGGCTGAGGACGAGGGTCATGCCGAGCCGTTCGAGCGTGCGCTACGTCTCCACGAGCACACGCCCGACGAGTTCGAGACCGCGCGCACGCGCCTCGCCTACGGGCAGCGCCTGCGGCGGGCGCGCAACCGGGTCCTCGCCCGCGAGCAGCTCCGCTCGGCAGTCGAGGCGTTCGAGCGCCTCGACGCCCGCCCCTGGGCCGAGCAGGCGCGGACCGAGTTGGCCGCGACCGGCGCGACCGTGCGGCGGCACGATCCGAGCACGGTCGACGAGTTGACGCCGCAGGAGCTGCAGATCGGGCTACTGCTGGCGGGGGGTAGGACGACCCGGGAGGCCGCAGCCACGTTGTTCCTCAGTCCGAAGACGGTCGAGTACCACCTCAGGCATGTCTATCTGAAGCTCGACATCCATTCGCGTGAGGAGCTCGCCGAGGCGCTTGCGACGGGCGGCGACGGCGGTTAGGGCGCGGCGCCGGTTACCCGCCGACGGTGAGGAGGCGCGAGGTGCCGAGCACCTTGCCGTGCGCGTCGAGCGCCTGCACCGTGAACGTGTTGCCGGACTGGCTCACCGGGATCGTGGTCTCGAACCCGGACTTGGCGGCGGTGGCAACGGTCTGTCCGCCGGCGCCGGATAGCACCTTCCACGACGCCACCTGGGTGGCGCCGTTCCAGCTCGCGTAGACCGTGGTCTTCCCGTCCTTCCGCCGCGCAGCGGCCGCAGGCGGGTTCAGTGGCTGGCCGACCCACGGCTCCACCTGAGCGCGGTAGGTGATGTCCGAGCCCGGGAGACGGGCGTCGAGGAGCATGTCCCCCGATGCGCTGTACTCGGTGATGAACGGCGACGAGCCCCAACCCACCATCTCGTTCCCGTTGGCGAGCGGCTCGAGGCTGCCCATGTAGTCGGAGTCGAACTGCGAGCCGTGGCTGTACTCGCCGGCGAGCGTCGCGGTGTGCGTCTGTTGGTTGAGCTTGAGCACGAGACCGCGCGAGGGGCCGGTCGGAGACACGTAGGTGCCACCACCGGTGATCTGGCAGCAGTGATCGTCGAACATCGTGACCAGCGGGGAGCCGGGATACGTGACGACGTCGTGCTGCCACTGGAAGTCGGCGCCCGAGCCGATCTTGAACGTCGAATGCGGCCCCCCGAGCGTCCACTCGATCTTCCCGGTCGCGATGTTGACCTTGTAGACCGCCCAGTCGTCGCGCATCGACACGACGAACGACCCGTCGCCGGGGAGGTCGATGGCGTTGACGTGGTACGCGTCCCACGGGAACCCGTTGGTCGGAAGGGTGGCGCGCGAGTCGCCCAGCGGAATGTGATCGAGCGCGTCCCAGCTGCGCACGAGCTTGCCGGTGTTCAGGTCGTATTCCTGCACGGCCGAGTCGATCAGCGCGCCGTTATAGGCGCCGCCGTAGTGGGACAGGTCCATCGGGAGGTTCTTGTTCGCTGTGACCCAGGCGTCGTGGCCCCGGATCACGATCTCGTGGAGCGTGAGCACCCAGCCGTCGGTGGCGTGGAGCGTTGCGACCGGCTGATAGTGCTGGTTGACGATCACGTACTCGCCCTGCTCGGTGGCGCCAGTGTTCGTGACCACGCCCTGCCACCAGGCGAGCACGGGCTTGCCGTTGTAGACCTGGAGACTGAGGTTGCCAGCGACCACACTTGTCGGCAGCGGCTTGAACCACACCGGCTGGAGGCTGTTGTCGAGGATCATGGGCCCGCTCTGGCCGGTGATCGGCGGGTGGCTGAGGTCGTAGAAGTTCGTCATCAGGATGTAGCCGGGCGCGAGCTTGCTCGGCTGAGGCTTGACGTCCGAGCGAATCACCGGCGGCCGGAGCGCCGGCTCGGTCACGTAGCTGTAGGTGTTGTCGGTCGTATACGCCCCGATCGGGGCGCCGTGGGAGCCGCCGAACACGAACGCGATCGCGATGAACAGGGCCACGACACCCGTGACGCCGAGCGCGATCGGGATCCGCTTGGTGATTGGGCCCTGGGCGGCGGCGCCGACCTTGGGCACGAGCGCGAAGGTCACGAGCGCAGCGGCGGCGCACAGCCCGGCGCCGATGAAGTAACCGACGCGGAAGCCGTCGGTGAGCGCCTGGGGAACGTTGTGCCCCTCGCCGATCAGGTGGCTCGTGATCGTCGTCGCCAGCGTGATCAGGACGGCGAGCCCGAGGCCACCGCCGACCTGGCGCGAGGTGTTGACGAGGCCCGAGGCGAGCCCCGCCTGCCCCTCCTTGGCGCCCTGGGTGGCGGCGATCGTCGAGGGCACGATCGACATTCCGATCCCGGCCGCGGTGAGGATCCCCGGGAGCACCACGTAGAGGATCGGGCTGCCGCTGGCCGCGATCTTGGTGAACAGCAGCATCCCGAACGTCATCATCGTGAGCCCGCCCCCGAGCACCGCGCGCACGCCGAAGCGACTGACCAGCTTGCCGGCGCTGCGGGCGACGAACATGATCGCCAGCGCCATCGGCAGGAAGCACAGGCCGGCATGGAGCGGCGAGAGCCCGAGCACCTGCTGCAGGTACAGCGAGCTCAGGAACCACATCGGGAACAGGGCGGCGCTGAACAGCAGCACGATCCCGTTGGCCACGTTGAGCGGCTTGGTCAGGTCCTTGAACGGAATCAGCGGATCGGACGCCCAGCGCACCTCAATCAGGTTGAAAAGCGCCAGCAGTGCCAACCCGACGAGGATCGGAATGAGCGCCTCTCCTGAGTGCCAGCTCCGCAGCCCCGCCTGGACGACTCCGTAGACGAGCACCATCTGGCCGACGGTGAGCGTCACCGCACCCGGGACGTCGAAGCTCCGGCCGGCGGCGCCCCGGCGCCGATCGGCCACCACGGCGTAGGCGATGGCCGCGGTCACGAACCCGATCGGCGGATTGATCAGCAGCACCCAGCGCCAGCTGAGCGTCTCGGTGATGATCCCGCCGAACAACACGCCGGCGGCGCCGCCGGCGCCGTTCATCGCCGCCCACAGGCCGATCGCGCGGTGCAGTTGCGGCCCGGGCGGGAACGACGAGGTGATGATGGCCAGCGAGGAGGCGGCCATGAACGCGCAGCTGAACCCCTGGATGCCGCGGGCGATGACCAGCATCGTGCTGGTAGTGGAGAGACCGCCGATGAGCGACGTGAGCGAGAACAGGACAAGCGCGGCGACGAGCACCCGCCGCTGCCCGAGTCGGTCGGCGGCGCGGCCGCCGAGCATCAGGAACCCGGCGAAGGCGATCGCGTAGGCGTCGACGACCCACTGCAGGTCGGCCGAGCTGAAGTTGAGGCTCGACTGGATCGAGGGCAGCGCGACGTTGACGATGCTCAGGTCGAGGATGACCATGAACTGGGCCACGCAGCAGACGACAAGGATCCACGTCGAACGCGATCCCCAGGAGGTGCGCTGCGGACGCGCTCGGGGGCCCGCGGCGCTTATCCGCGGGCTCTCGACGCCTCCGTCGGGGAGAGCAGCGCTGTCGACCACTGCTGCCCTACCGGCGGCTAGGTCGTCGGCGTCCCGGGGCGCGGACGAGGTTTCAGATGGATCCATCCGCATCGATACCTTACCCTGACAGTGCGGCGGAACGGGCAAACGGGGTGCCCGACAGCACGCGCCCGCGGCGAAACGTTTTGGCGCCGGGGGTGTCTTGTAACCTGAATGGTGAACACTCCGAGCGAACGGGAGTCGCGTTTATGAAGAAAGCGTTGCTGAGCATGATCGTCGCGGGGTTGGCAGTGGCAGGTTGCGGCGGTGGCTCGGCCTCGCAGACGAGCTCGAACGCGGCGGCATCCGCCACCACGACCTCCTCGTCCACCACCACGACGTCGTCGACCACCACGACGACCGCCCACAAGAAAACGGTGCATCACCACAAGCCGGCGGTTCACAAGGCTTCGCCGGCGGCCACGACGACGACCCACACGACGGCCGCCCCGCCTGTGACGACCTCGGTTGCGCCACACACCACGACTTCGGCTCCCGCGCCGACGACCACGCCGCCGGCGCCGGTCGTCGCGCCCCCGAAGACGACGAGCACCCCGAAGACCAGCACCACCAGCACCGGCCCGCAGGGCTATACCAGCACCCAGCAGGGGTACTAGCGGCGCCAGGCCCGCCGTTCGTCCTCGTCGCCGGGCCGCCCGGGTCGGGCAAGAGCTCGCTGGCCGCATCGCTGGCAGGAGAGCTCGGGCTGCCGCTGCTCGCCAAGGATGAGATCAAGGAGGCGCTGATGGGCGTGCTCGGGCCGCCGGCAACCATCGAGGACAGCCGGCGCCTGGGCCGCGCGGCGGTGATGGCGATGCTCGCGCTGGCGAAGTCGGCGCCGGGCGCCGTCCTCGACAGCACGTTCTATCCCTACACGGTTCCCCATCTCGAGCAGCTGCCGGGGACGCTGGTCGAGCTTCGCTGCCGGATCCCGCGCGAGGTCGCCCAGCAGCGGTACCGCGCTCGGAGCGCGACACGGCACGTCGGGCACCTCGACGACGACCGCCCGCCCGAAGAGCTCTGGAACGAGCACCACCTGACGCCGCTCGGCCTCGGGCCGGTGCTCGAAGTGGACACGACTCAGGCGGTAGACGTCGGGCGGCTCGCCGAGCAAATCAGAGCGCTGGCGGCTTGAGCCGCCGAGATGCGCCGCCGGATCAGGTCGAGAGCCACACGGCGGTGTCGCCCGGCAGCAGGCCGTCGTCGGTGAGCGGCCCGCTCGCGAGCAGCACGTCTGCCCCCGCCGGTAGCGCGACGGGGTCGCTCGAGAGGTTCACGAGGCACTCGAAACCCGGGTCGCGAGCGAACGCGAGTGCCCCTGCGGGCACGTCGAGCCAGCGAAGCGCCCCGTCGCCGAGGGCCGGCTGAGCACGCCGAAGAGCGAGCCCCCGCCGGTAGAGCTCGAGCATCGAGCGCTCGTCTCCGGTCTGAGCCTTCGCTGTCAGCTCGCGCCAGGCCGGCGGCTGCGGCAGCCACGGCGGCGCGGTCGCGTCCTCGGGGCTGAACCCGAACGGTGGCGCGTCGCCGGACCAGGGGATCGGCACCCGGCAGCCGTCCCGGCCACGCTCGGTCCGGCCCGATTGCTCCCATCCGGGGTCCTGCAACGCATCCTCGGGGAGGTCCTCGACCTCGGCCAGGCCGAGCTCCTCGCCCTGGTACACGTAGGCGCCGCCGGGCAGCGCCAGCATCAGCAGTGCCGCAGCTCGCGCCCGCCGGCGCCCGACGTCGAGGTCGACGGGCAGATCGTTTAGATCGTCGAGCTTGCGCAGCGGGCGGACGCCCTGGGGTCGTGCGTACCGTGACACCTCCCTGACCGTGTCGTGATTGGACAGGACCCACGTGGGCGGGGCGCCGACGACCTCGTGAGCGGACAGCGCGGCCACGATCGAGGCGCGCATAGCCTCGGCCTGCCACGGCGCGAGCAGGAAGTCGAAGTTGAACGCGGTGTGGAGCTCATCGGCGCGGATGTACTGCGCGAGCCGTCCGGGATGGTGGACCCACGCCTCGGCGACGAACACCCGCGGCTCGTCGTAGCTATCGGCCAGCGAACGCCACGAGCGGTAGATGTCGTGTACCTCGTCGCGGTCCCAGTGCGGGTGGTCGACGACCTCGCCGCCGACGGGCGGCCACACCGTCGAGCCGACGTCTGGGAGCCCTTCGGCCTTGGCCAGGCCGTGGGCGACGTCGATGCGGAAGCCGTCAACCCCGAGCCCGAACCAGAACCGCATCGTCCTGTCGAACTCGTCGCGGACGTCGGAGTTGGTCCAGTCGACGTCGGGCTGCTCGGGTGTGAACAGGTGGAGGTACCACTGTCCCGGGTGACCGTCGGCTTCGGTCACGCGCGTCCAGGCGCGCCCCCCGAAGTTGCTCATCCAGTCGTTGGGCGGCGTGCTCCCGTCGGAACCATGGCCGTCGCGGAAGATGAACCGCGCGCGCTCGCGCGAGCCCGGCGGGGCGGCGAGAGCCTGCTGGAACCACGCGTGCTGATCGGAGAAGTGGTTCGGCACGATGTCGAGCAGGATGCGGAGGCCGAGGTCGTGGGCCTCGGCGATCATCGCCTCGGCCTCGCCGACGGTGCCGAACATGGGCTCGATGTCCCGCAGGTCCGAGACGTCGTAGCCCCCGTCCTTCATCGGGGACGGGTACCACGGGGTGATCCACAGCGCGTCGACGCCGAGCCCGGCCAGGTACCCCAGGCGCGAGCGCAGCCCTTGGATATCGCCGATGCCGTCGCCGTCGCCGTCCGCGAAGCTGCGGATGTACACCTCGTAGATGACGGCGCTCCGCCACCACGCTCCTCCGTTGCGGTCTCCTGCGGCCATCGTCACACCCTTTTTTCTACCGCTCGTCCAGCGTGCAGCCCAGCGCCGTTCGGCCATCGCGAACGGTACGACCGGTGCGCGGCCGGCGCGCTACGTCGTGCGGCGCTCGATCACCGTCAGCGGCGCGAGCTCCTCGGTCGGCTCGCCGGCGATCCCGTCGATCGCCGCGAGCAGCAGCTCGACGCCGCGGGAGCCGGTCTCGCGCAACGGCTGGCGGACCGTGGTCAAGCCGAGTACCTCCGCCACCTCGATGTCGTCGAAGCCGATCACCGCAAGGTCCTCGGGTACGCGCAGGCCGCCCGAGCGTGCGGCTTCGAGCACGCCCAGCGCCTGCACGTCCGAAGCGGCGAAGATCGCCGTCGGCGGGTCGGGGAGGTTGAGCAACCGCTCCGCCGATGCCCGTGCTTGCTCGCGCCCGTGAGGCGCCCGTGACTCAAGCGCGCCGTTTCGCTTGATCCCGGCCCGGCGCAGCGCGCGCGCCATCCCCTGGCGCCGCCGCTCGCTCGACGTAAACCCGAACGGGGTCGGCTCGTCCCCGACGAAGCCAATGACCGTGTGTCCCTTGGCGAGGAGGTGCTCGGCTGCCATCGTGCCGCCAAGGACGTCGTCGATCACGATCCGGGGCAGCTCGGGATGGACGACGTCGACGAGCACGACGGGCAGCCCCTCCCGGCGGAGGCTGTCGACCTCCTCGTCGGTCGGGCGTAGCGACATCACGAGCAGCCCGTCGACGCGGTCGGTGCGGGCGAAGCTCCGGAACGCGTCGTGCCGCTGGGTCAGGCTCTCGACATCGAACAGCACCAGGTCGTAATCCCCGTGGTCGCGGAGCTTGCCGACGACGCCCCGAAGGCGCTCGAGCACCGAGTTGCTCGTGAAGAAGGGCGCGACCACGCCGATCATCTGCGTGCGACCGAGCGACAGATTGCGCGCTGTGGAGCTCCGCCGGTAACCCAGCTGATCGATCGTGCGGTGGACCCGCTCGCGTGCATCCTCGCTCACGAGCGGGCTGTCATTCAGCACCCGCGACACGGTTCCCACGCCGACCTTCGCCTGTCGGGCGACGTCCCGGATAGTCGGGGCACGGTCCCGGGACTTGGGTGGAACCGGATCCATCAATCCATCAGCCTAGCTCTGAAGTCAACGTCCCGGCACTTGACTCCGGTGTAGGGTCGTGCGATAGTGGAACCGGTTCCACTTTGGATCAACCACGGCTGCAGGAAATTGGCCAGACGAGGTGAGGAGCAGGCAATTAGCGTCCCCGGCGAGGCCGTTTCGCTGCACCCAGGTGCCGGCGTGACATCGCTTGACGGGCGTCCGATAGCGGTCGCCGGCGAGGCGATCGTCGACTTCGTGCTCGAGCCCGGCGGAGGCACGACGCCGCATCTCGGTGGCGGCTCGTTCAACGCGGCGCGGACACTCGGGCGGCTTGGGCTGCGGCCGGTGTTCATCGGCCGGCTGTCGACTGACCGGCACGGGCGCGCTCTGCGCCTTGCGCTCGAGGCGTCGGGCGTGAACCTCGATGGGATCGTCAGCACCGACGAGCCGACGACGTTCGCTCGCGTGGAGCTCGACGGCGACCGTAAGGCGAGCTATCGCTTCTACCTCGAGGGCACGTCGGCCGCGGGACTCCAGCCGGACGAGGCCCGCCTGGCGATGCCGCTCGGCGCCGCCGCGCTCCACGTTGACGGGCTCGGCTTGGCCGCCGAACCGCAGGCGAGCGCGATCGCGTCGCTGGTGCGCGAGGCCGGACTGGGGACCTTGGTGCTCGTCGACCCGAACTGCCGTGCCCAGACGATGCGCGGTGGGACGGAGTTCCGGCAGCGCCTGCGCGAGGTTTTGTGTCTCGCGGATGTCGTCAAGGCGAGCGAGCACGACCTCGCTTTTCTCGATCCAGACCGGACCCCGTATCAGAGTGCGTGCGCTCTGCTCGCTCGTGGTCCGGCCGTCGTGCTGTTGACGAACGGGAACCTTGGCGTGAAGGTTCTAACCGCGAGGCGCGAGGCGCTGGTCGAGGCGTCGGGCGCGCAGGTGATCGACACGATTGGCGCCGGGGACGTGTTCGGCGCGGCATGGTTGGGAGCCTGGGTAGCCGACGGACTCGGGCGCGAGGACCTTGGCGATTTCGAGGCGGTCGTCCGCGCCGCGGAGTTCGGGGTTCTGGTGGCGGCGCGCACCTGCGAGCGAGCGGGACCGGAGCCGCCACGCGGCGCGAAGGTCGACTCAGAGTGGTGTTTGGAATGAAGGGACCGGACGCAAGAGTGGTGCTTGGAATGAACGGACCGGACGTGGGGAGAAGACGATGCTAGGCACACTGGCGAGAGCCGGCGCAGTTCTCGATCTATTCACCACGGAGGAGCCGGAATGGGGGGTGACGGCCACGGCGCAGCGCCTCGGGATCGGGAAGTCGCTTGCCCACGACGTGCTCGCCAGCCTGGCTGGGATCGGGCTGCTCCAGCGTGTCGGCCACGGTAAGTACCGCCTCGGGTGGCGGACTGTGACGCTGGCCTCGGTGCTTCTGCGCACGAGCGAGCTGAAGACCCACGCTCGCCCGGTGGTGCGCGACCTCGCCGACCGCCAGGGCCTCACCGTGAGCCTCGCGGCCTGGGACTGCGGGCGGATCATCTATATCGACCGGCGCTCGAGTGTGCGGCACCCGAGCCGGTGCGGCCCCGCCGCCGGAACCGCGGCGCCGCTCGACGCCAGCGCGGCGTCCAAGGTGCTGCTCGCGGCCCGGCCGCATGGGGAGGTCAAGACGCTGTGGTGCGACGGGCTGGTTCACACCGGCCACGCCTCGGTCGATGAGCTCGAGCTCGACCTCGAGCGTGTGCGCCGGTACGGCTGGGCCCACAACCGGGCCGAGGAGACCGCGGGGTCGAGCGCCGTCGCGGCCCCCGTGCGCGACGCTGAGGGAAACGTGGCAGCGGCGATCAGCCTCGACCTGCTCGACCGCTTCTCAACGGCGAATGTCGATCTCCATGCGCGCGCGGTCGTGGCCGCGGCGTCCAGGATCACAGCAGCGATTCGCCAGCACGCGCTGGCTGCGTGAGCGCTACTCGGAGCTCCTGGCCGAGAACGTGTCGGCGAACTGTTGGAGCGCGCTCGGCTCCTCGGGTGGTGTGATCACGTTGACCGGAAGGCCGAGCGCTTCCACCCGCGTGGGGAGATCCTTGCGTAGCCACTCCGACCGGCGCTTGGGCAGGGTCGAGATCAGGATGTCGTCGTACTGGCCGCCGGCGATCTCGGCCTTGATCGAGTCGAACGCATCTTCGCCGCCGACGTGCCCGTCGACTGTCGAGCCCGCGGCTCTGCCGAGCAATTTGCTCGCGGTCGCGACCGACCAGTCCGCGCCCTGACCCTGGTTGGAGTTCGGGATCAGCAGGCTGAATCTGGTTGGGCGCTCGGTCGCGAGGCGCTTGACCTCCTGAAGGAGGAATGGCGTCGAGGCCGTCAGGTTGGCCACGATCAGGGTCCGATGCGCAGTGGCCGTCTCCATGGATCTCCCCTCGCTGAGAATTTGGCGGCGCGAGTGTGCCAGCCGTTCGGCGAGCGGGTCAAGCGCCGTTCGAGAATCCCGGAACCAGGGGTGGGATGCGTCGCGCGCAGCGAGGCCCCTCAGAGCCTGTAGTCGCGCAGCCCGCTCCAGTACTGCCGGGAGCAGAAGCGCTCGAGTCGCCACAGCGCGAGGGCGACGGACAGCATCAGGACGCCGAACCCGGCGAGGCCGCCGAACGCGCTGGTGACGACGGGCACGAGCGCCATCAGCCAACACCACACGGCGAGCCAGCCCAACGGACGCCACGGCAGGTGGAAGCTCCACTGCCGGCGCGGCGGCTCGTCGCCCTCAGGTGGCTCCCATCCCTGCTCGGGAGGCTCCCAACCGTCGCCGTGGACCAAGCCGAAGACCAGCATCTCATTCTTCCTGCGGGATAGGGGTGGCCTCGACGGCCTCTTCAGATGTGAGTCGCCACATCGTGGATCCATCCGTCCCCGTTGCGCTCGCCACCGCTCCGGTGGCCTCGAGCCGCTCCAGCTCGGCCTTGAACGCGTGGTACGGGATCAGCCCGACCTGGGCGAGCGCCCCGTAGCCGACGCGCTCGTACAGATCTGAAGTGCTGGTCGGATCGATGGTGACGGCTCCCAAAACGACCGACTCGCGGGACATCGGCTTAAGTTACACCCGCAGTGAAGGGCGCCCAGCTTATGGAAGTCCGGCATAGCCGAACGCGGCTATTCACAAATTCTTCGCGGCGGTAGAACACGGCGGCGCTAAGCGCCCGGCCAGGACCGAGTGAGGAGAGGAACTTGTGAGCCAAGCGTCGGCGAACTCGCCTGGAAATAGGGTCGTGCGAATCGCGACGGCGATCGCCATCGGAGGCCTTTGCGCGCTGTGGATCGCGGCCTGCGGTTCGTCCGGCGCCGCCCACGGGCCGGTCTCGATTGTGTACTACAGCCCGGTCGACTCGAACGGGACGAACGTGAAGGCCGCGGCCACCTGCAGTAAGCAGTCGGGCGGCAGTTACACGATCTCGATCACGCCCGAGGCCAACAGTTCTGACGCCTCGCGCCAGCTGGCGGTCCAGCGTCTGGCGGCGCATGACTCCGACTACTCGTTGCTCAACATGGACACGATCTGGACGGCGGAGTTCGCGGCGGCCGGGTGGCTCAAGCCGATCACGGGCGCGGCGCGACAGGAGGCCCTACAGGGGGTTCTTCCGATCGCCGCGCAGTCGGCCGAGTACCAGGGGACGCTGTATGCGGTGCCGCTGAACACCAACGCGCAGCTGCTCTGGTATCGCAAGGACCTGCTCGCGTCGATCCATCAGCCGGCCCCGACGACGTGGGCCCAAGTCATCGCCGACGCCCAGAAGCTCCCGGCCAGCGACGGGCTGATCGAGGAGCAGGGCCAGCAGTATGAGGGCTACACGGTGTGGTTCAACAGCGTGCTCGCCTCCGCCGGCGGCGAGGTGGTCGATGCCCAGGACAAGCCGGTCCTCGGCAAGCCTGCCGTAGAGGCGGCGACGATCATCCACGACGTCGCCACCTCGGGCCGCGCCGATCCGTCGCTATCGACCGATCAGGAAGACCAGGGGCGTCTCGCGTTCGAGGGCGGCAAGGCGGCCTTCATGCTCAACTGGCCGTACGTGTACGCCGCGGGCCGGACCGACGCGGCCACGAGCGCGACAACCAAGCACGTGTGGCAGAACATGGGTTGGGCTCCGTACCCGTCGGTATACCCGGGCGTGCCCGGAAAATCGTCGGTCGGCGGCGCCAACATCGGCGTCTCGGCCTACAGCAAGTACCCGAAGCAGGCGCTCGCAGCCGCGATCTGCATGACTCGGTACTACTGGGAGAACCAGGAGGCGATCAACGAAGGACTGCCACCGGTCACTATCGCCTCTTACACCAACCCGGCGGTGGTCAAGAGCTACCCGTTCGCCGCCGTTCTCCTCAAGCAACTCGAGCACGCGACCAACCGTCCTGAGACCCCGTATTACTCAGATGTGACGTTGGCGATCCAGCAGACGCTGCATCCGCCCGCCGCGATCAAGCCAGTGTCGGACATCAACAGCCTGCGGTCATGTCTGACCACGCTACTCAAGGGAGGTCTGTGCTGATGGCCACCGTGGCCGGAGCCCCCACTGTCACGCCCGCCACTGCGCCCCCCAAGAGTCATGGGTTGACCGAGCGCGCGAGGGCCGAGCGCA
>Ga0335081_10003227_pt1 | contig 25625 bp, 28 predicted proteins | sample Lox_Sample_35_FD_206713 | JGI IMG/M metagenome (GOLD analysis project Ga0335081, IMG submission 206713) | Soil microbial communities from Loxahatchee National Wildlife Refuge, Florida, United States - Lox_Sample_3.5 | ecosystem: Environmental > Terrestrial > Soil > Wetlands | place: USA...
CGGAAGTGTGACCTAACGACGCGGGTTTCCCGCCCCGGTCACCGGCGGTCGTCAGCCGAACAGGACGCCGGGATTGAGGATGCCTCGCGGGTCGAGCGCGTCCTTGATCCGTCGCATCAGCGAAACCGCGGCCGGATCGGCCAGTTCAAGGAAGTAGCTCGCCTTCGCGGTGCCGATGCCGTGCTCGCCGCTGACCGCGCCGCCGCTGGCCCGGGCCGCCGCGAGGATCTCCCGCATCATCTGGCTTCGTGCGGCGTCGTCGGGCTCGAACACTGCGAGATGGACGTTGCCGTCGCCGGCGTGACCGGTGCCGAGCACCATCCGGCTGTGCCGGGTGGCGATCTGGGCCACCTCGCCCAGGAAGGCGGCCATCGCCGCGCGGGGCACGACCGCGTCCACGATGTCGTCCGCCCCGGCGCGCTTGGCGGCCCAGAACGCGTTCTCCCGCGCCGCGATGAGCCGGCGTGCGGCGGCCTCGGGCAGCACGTACACGTCGGCCGCGCCCGCGCGGGCCAGCAACCCGGCCAGGTCTGTCACGTCGGCGTCTAGCCGGCCGGTGTCCCGCTCCTCCTGCACCACCAGCAGGTACGCCTGGACCGACTCCTGGACGGAGCCGGGAATGCCGAGGCCGGCGTCCTCGCCCTGGGTGATCACCGCCATGGTGCGCCCGTCGATGTATTCCAGGATCAGCGGCCCCACGCCGCTGGCCACGACCTGCGGCACGGCGGCGGTCACCTCGGCCAGCGAGCCGAACGGCGCCAGCAGCGTCGCCTGGCAGGGCAGACGCGGGTAGAGCCGCAGCGTCGCCTCGGTGACCAGGGCCAGGGTGCCCTCCGAGCCGATGATCAGCTGCGTGAGGTCGTAACCAGAGCTCACCTTGACGTACTTGCCGCCGGTACGGATCACCTCACCGGAGGCCAGCACGATCTCCAGGCCGAGTACGTGGCGGCGGGTGACGCCGTATTTGACGGCCCGCATGCCGCCCGCGTTGGTGGCGATGGTCCCGCCCAGGCTGGCGCTCATCTCCCCCGGGTAGACCGGGTAGACCAGGTTGTGGCCGGCGCAGGCGGCGTCCAGCGCGGCCAGGGTGACGCCCGGCTGGACCACGGCGACGTGGTTGGCGGCGTCGATCTCCAGGATCTGATCCATCCGCTCGAACGAGATCACCAGGCCGCCGAGGCGGGGGATGGCGGCGCCGGCCAGCCCGGTACCCGAGCCGCGGGCGGTCACGGCCAGCGCGTGCTCCCCGGCGATGCGCAGCACCTCAGCCACCTCGGCGGCGCGGCCGGGCCTGATCACCAAGGCGGGCTCGGCCGGCCTGGTACCGAGGGCCTCGTCGTGGCCGTAGTCGGCCAGCGCCGCCCCGGCGGCCAGCACATGCTCCGGCCCGACCGCGCCGGCCAGCAGCGATTCCACACCGCTCAAGGCTCACCTCCCGCCACCCGTTGCCTATCAGCTAAGCAGAGCCGGGCGCGGGGAGCGAGCCTACTGCGACCGGATGAATTCGGCTATTTGGCTGGCGATGGCGGGCGCCTGGTCTTCCTGGGGGAAGTGCTTACCCGGCACGGTGTGCAGGTGCGGCAGCCCGGCGGCGGCCTGCGCCTGCCGCCCGTATTTGGCCAGGGTCATGGTGGGGTCGCCGGCGGCCCAGATCGCCTGCACGGGGTAGCGGACGTCGCCCACGGCGGCGCGGTAACGAGCCTGCTTGGCGGGGGTGCGCTCGGTGCTGCGCATGATCTGCAGGAAGGCGCGTCCATCATCGGCTCCCTTGATCAGGGCGAGGTACGTGTCGAGTTCGGCGGGGGAGACCGCGGCCGGATCACCGATGCCTTGCAGGCGCATCAGGAAGCGGAACGCCGGCGCGACCAGCGATCTCATCCAGAGTTCGCCGAGACCGCGGTGGCGGAACGGCTCCATGGTCCACGGGGACTTGAAGTCGGTGACGTCAACGGTGGTGTTGAGCAACGTCAGCGACCTGATCCGGGTGGGCATGGCGGCGGCCAGCTCGAAGCCGACGGGGCCGCCGATGTCGTGCACCACGAGGTGGAAACGGCCGAGGCCGAGCTCGTCGACCGCGGCCACGCAGAATCGTCCGAGGCCGGTCCAGGAATAGTCGTAGCCGGGCGGGCGATCGGCCAGGCCGAAGCCGGGCAGGTCGAACGCCACGCCGCGCAGCTCGCGCGCGGCCAGCTCGGCGAGCACCTTGCGGTAGGGGAACGACGAGCCGATCATGCCGTGGAGGCAGAGCACCGCCGGGCCGCTTCCTTGGTCGAGCACGAAGCTGCCGACCCCCGCGGCCTGGAACCGCCGTCCGGCCCGCCGGTGCGCCTCGAGCACGTCCGCCTGGCTGGCTGGGCGGGCTGCTGCCGTGGTATCCGGGGCGCTTCCGCCCGCGTGCTGAAGTTCGGGCATGACCTTGCCCTTCCTGTCGTTGTCTTGTGGATGGCGTACACATCGGGCAACGGCGGCGCCCGCGGCGGGTTTCCCGCTCGCGGCCCGACGGTCGCTGGCGGTCAATCCCGTGGCGCTACGGGTCAACCGGGGTGGCTGAACCGGCTCGCCGCCGGTCGTGTTGGCTGAGATGGGGTGATCGTGGTGGACATCGCGTTCGCGACCACGCGGGTGGATCCGCCCGAGCGGCTGGCCGCCTGGCGAGAGCTGGTCAACCGGGCCTTCCTCCCGCTGGCCATCAAGCCGCTGCCGGCCGCGGGCCCGGCGGCCGGGTTCGGCGCCTCGGTCACCGGCAACGACTGGGGCGGGCTCCGGATCTGGCGGATCAAGGCCACCCCGATGTCGGCCGAGCGCACCGTGGCACATCGAGTCGTCTGCCCGCGATGACTACCTGCTGGCCCTGCACATCAGCGGCACCGCCGCCGGGGCCCAGGACGGCCGGCAGGTACGCCTCGGCCCGGGAGATTTCGCGCTGTTCGACCCCACCCGGCCCTACTCCATCGCATTCCGGGGCGCGGGCACGTTCGAGCACGTGATCTACCAGGTACCCCGGGCCAGCCTGGACGCCCGCGGGCGGGCCGGCCGCGTGACCGCGTTCGGCGTGCCCGCCGCCAGCGGGGCCGGGCGGCTGGTATCCCCGTACCTGCAGGCGCTGGCCGGCTACCCGGATGACCCGCCGGCGCAGGCGTTCACCGACGCCGCCCTGGACCTCGCGGTCAGTGCGCTGCGGGCCGCCGCCGGCACCGGCAGCCACCCGGACCCGCGTCGCCGCTCGCTCACCGCGGAACTGAAACGGTATGCGCTTGAGCGCCTGGGTGATCCCGCCCTGTCGCCCGTGACCGCCGCCCAGGCCAGCTACATCTCCGTCCGCCAGCTCCACCGCCTCTTCGCGCAGGAGGGCGTCAGCTTCGGCGCCTGGCTTCGCGAGCAGCGTCTGCGCCGCTGCCGGGACGACCTCCTCGACCAGCACCTCACCCGGCGCAGCGTCTCAGAAATCGCCGCTCGCTGGGGCTTCCGCAGCGCCGCGCATTTCTCCCGCGCTTTCCGCGCTCGCTACGGCTTCACCCCCGCCGAGCTCCGGCGCGCTGGAGCCTGACGGGCTGCCTACACGGCCATCGGGTTGTCCGGGAGGTCTTCGCGGCGGACCCGGATGGTCACGAGCGTGACCACGAGCGCGGCCACGGTGGCGGCCGCGCCGATCGTGAGCGCCGCGGTGACACCGGCGGTCAGGGCGTGCGCGTAGCCGGGGCTGCCCGGCAGGGCGGCGTTCCCGGCGGAGGCGTGCGCGAGCGACTGCCTGACGTGGTTGTTGACGATGGTCCAGGCCACGCTGCCGATGACGGCCAGGCCGACCGCGCCGCCGACCTGCTGGCCGGCGTTGAACATGCTGGAGGCGATGCCCGCGTGCTCGTCGGAGATCCCGGCGACCAGGACCATGGTGAGCGGGACGAAGATCAGGCCCGCGGTGCCCGCGAACACGAGCAGCGGCAGGCAGACACCGGTCAGGTAGTGGCTGTGCTCGTGCACGCGGGACGGCCAGAACATGGCGATTGGGGCGAGGGCGGCGCCGATGGTCATGGGTACCCGGGCACCGAGGCGGGGCACCAGCCGGGTGGAGATGCCGGCGACGAGGATGAACCCGCCGATGAACGGCAGGTAGGCCAGCCCGCCGCGCAGGGCGCTGTAGCCCCAGACGACCTGGGTGAAGAGGGTGAGGAAGAAGAACATCCCGAAGAACACCGCCGCCAGGCACACCAGTATCAGGTACACCCCGGCCCGGTTGCGGTCGGCGAAGATCCACAGCGGCAGCAGCGGCTGGGCCGTGCGGGCTTCGATGACCACGAACACGACGAGCGCGGCGGCGGCGCCGGCCAGCGCGGCGACGGTGGCCGCGTCCGTCCAGTGCGAGACGCCGTCGGGCCCGGTCGCTCCGCGGGTCAGGGCGTAGATGAGCAGGGCAAAGCCGACCGTGCCAGTGACCGCGCCGGGCAGGTCCCACCGGCGCGGGTGGCGCTGCGATTCCGGGATCGCGTACCGGGCGCCGAGCGCGAGGGCCGGGCCGATGGGCACGTTCACGAAGAACACCCACCGCCAGGAGGCGTAGGTGGTGAGCAGCCCGCCGGCGACCACCCCGACGCCGCCGCCCATGCCGGTCATCGCGGCGTACACGCCGAGGGCCCTGGTGCGGAGCCTGCCTTCGGGGAAGGTAACCGTGATCAGGGACAGCGCGGCGGGAGCGACGAAGGCCGCGGCCGCGCCCTGCAGCACCCGGGCGGTGATCAGCAGCCAGGAGGTGGTGGCCAGCCCGGCGAGCAGTGACGCGAGCGAGAACGCCAGGATCCCGGCGCTGAACATGCGCCGTCGGCCGAGGATGTCGCCGGCCCGCCCGCCCAGCATCAGCAGCCCGCCGAAGGTGACGGCGTAGCCGGTGACCACCCATTCCAGGCCGGTGCCGGAGAAGTGCAGGGCCCGCTGGATGTGCGGCAGCGCGGTGTTCACGATCAGCTCGTCGAGGACCAGCACCAGCTGGGCCATGGAGATCACCACCAGGGCAAGCCCCGGGCGGCGGGTGGCGGCGGGGACGGCGGCGGCCGGGGCGTCCAGCGCTGGAAGATCGGAGGTCTTGTCGGCAGTCATGGGACTGCTCCTCATCTGGAGAAGGGGGTAGCGGCCTAGCGCAGAACCGGCGTGGCGGGGCCTGCGGGTACATCGAGTTCGGTCGCCGCGTAGTTGAGGAAGTAGGAGGTGAAGACGGTCAGGCCCAGGTAGCCGAAGGCCTCCGCGAGCTGCTCGTCGGTCCAGCCGTGGCCGGCGGCGTTGTCCCAGGCCGCGTCGCCGACGCTGCCGTGGTTGCGGGCGGCCTCGCTGATCACGCCGATCAGGGCGTCCATCTTCTCCTCGCCCGTTCCCTGTCCGGCCAGCAGCGCCTCCACCTGGTCCTGCCGCCAGCCAGACCGCAGGGCCAGCAGCGAGATGATCGTCGCCGCGTACCGGCTGCCGTCGGCGGCGGCCGCCACGAGCATGAGCGCGGTGCGGACCTGCTGGTCAAGCGTCCCGTGCCGGGCCGTCGCCTTCCTGATCGACACGTAAGCCTCAAGCACCGCCGGGGCGTGCGCCATCTGGGCGTGCATGTTGAGCAGCTGTCCGGTGGGGGAGAACTGGATCATCTCGGCCAGCAGCGGCCTGGCCGCCGCCGGGGCGTCCTCGACGGTGTGAGTCGGTATGCGGGTCATGAGTCCCTCCGGAGCCGGGTGCCACGCCAGGCGGCTGTGGCAACGTCACCGGCAAGGACGGGGCACCGGACCGGAACGTGACGCCACGCCTGGCCCGGGTTGACACTCCCCGGTGGGGCGGGATGCTCGCCGTCATCGCCGCCTCCGCCAGCACCAGGCCCCCGCCCGCTGATGCGCCGCCTCCCGGCTGACGGCTAGTTCGACCAGAAGTCCAGACATGCTGGAAAGGAATGGTAAGTCTGCGAACATGTATTTGATATCGAGCAATTAGACCGCTAGGATCTAGCGCAGGACGGCCGCAGACGTGGAGACCGATCATGAGCGATGCGACAGATGGCGGGACGGGACTACCCGACTGGCCCGACCCGGACCCTGACCACGTACTCACCTGGCGGCAGCAAAGGATCCTGCGGGCCATCGCGGACTTCGCGCAGCGCCGCGGGTATGCGCCCAGTTTGCGCGAGATCGGCGAGGCGGCCGAGCTGGCCAGCACGTCCAGCGTCTCGTACCAGCTCTCGGTCCTGCAGCGCAAGGGATACCTCCGGCGCGTCCCGGGGCGCCCGCGCACTATAGAGCTGCGGCTGCCGGGGCAGCCCGCCGTGCGCCTGGAGGTCGAGGGCCTGGCGGGCGCGGCGGACCTCCCGTCCCCGGGCGCGGACTATGTTCCCGCCACCGACTACGGCCAGATCGCCGCGGGGGAGCAGAACCTGGCCGAGGAGGTCATCGGGGACACCTGGGAACTGCCCAGGGAACTCACCGGCGACGGGACGCTGTTCCGTCTCCGGGTCCGCGGCGACTCTATGATCAACGCGGCGATTGCGGACGGAGACGTGGTCGTCGTGCGCCAGCAGTCGCAGGCCGAGAACGGCGAAATCGTGGCGGCGATGATCGACGGGGAGACGACCGTCAAGACCCTGCAGCGGGCCGAAGGCCAGGTCTGGCTGATACCGCACAATCCCGCGTACAAACCGATTCCCGGTCAAGACGCCACCATCCTCGGCAAGGTCGTCACCGTGCTGCGCCGTGTCTGACAGGGCGAGCGCGGGTCAGCCGGCCGTCCAGGGCCGGAGCTTGTCGGGGTTGCGTATCGCCCAGATGTGCGTGATCTGGCCGTCTGCGATCTCGAATGCGAACACGGTGACGGTGATGCCGTCCTGCTGGGTGATCAGGCCGGGCTGGCCGTTGACGCTACGTTCCAGGATGGTCAGGTTGCCGGGTGCCCGGGCGGCGAGATCGGTCAGGTAGCGGGCGATCTGCCCGGCGCCGTGGATCGGGCGCAGGGCGGCGCTGGCCCGGCCGCCGCCGTCGGCGGTCACCGTGGCGCCGGGGTCCAGGAGGGCGATGAGGGCGCCGATGTCACTGGCGTCCCAGGCCTGCTTGAAGTCCCTGACGATGCCGGCCTGCTGCGCTTTCGGCGTCGCGGCAGCCTGGGAGGAGCGGATGCGGCGGCGGGCCGAGGAGGCCAGCTGGCGGCAGGCGGCCGGCGTACGGCCCACGATCCGGGCCACCTCGGCGAAGGGGTAGCCGAAGACGTCGTGCAGGATGAACGCGACGCGCTCGGCCGGGGTCATCGAGTCGAGCATGACCAGGAACGCCATGCTGACCGACTCATCCAAGGTGACCCGGTCGGCCGGGTCGGCGGTGGTGGCGCCGGGCCACCCGGCGGGCCCGGGCAGCGGCTCGGGGAGCCATTCGCCCACGTAGCGTTCCCGCCGGGCCCGTGCCGAGCCGAGCAGGTCCAGGCAGATGCGGCTGGCGACCGTGGTCAGCCAGGCGCCGGGGGATGCGATGGCGTCCTGCTGCTGCGCGGACATGGCGTACCAGCGGGCGTAGGTCTCCTGCACGGCATCTTCGGCCTCGGCCAGGGAGCCCAGCATCCGGTAGGCGAGATTGATCAGCTGGCGCCGTTCGCTCATGACCGCGCTAAGGCCCGGGTCGGGCCGGTCCTCTCCTGGGCCGGATCGGGTGCTCATGGTGCCGCCGCCTCCCGTGGTCGCATCTGCCCTCGCCACTCCGACGAGACAGCGCACCGGAATGTTAGGTCGGCGCCACCTGACAATCCGGCGGGTTGTGTCGTCGTCGGGCTGGGCGGGGAGCAGTCAGCGAACGCGTCCACGAGATCAGGTACCTGGACCACAGGCCGCCGACGGGCTCAGCGCCCCAGGCCGCGGGAGGCGTCCGCTGACCCGCCGGCCTGGGGCGGGGGTCGTCATGGTCACCCCGAGGACGAGGGCTACCGGTGGGAGCGGCGCGGCCGGAACTTGATCCAGGCCAGGACCGCGATGGCCGCCAGCAGCCAAGGGGAGAACAGGAAATGCACGGCGAAGCCGAGGACGGTCAGGGCCACGATGGCGACAAGGGCAAGGGCGATGAACACGGGCATAATGATCGGTCTCCGTTCATGTCAAGGTGTTCGCGGGTCACGGTTCATGCTTCAAGGCTGCCGCCGACGACGGCCGCCGTCGATCGGGATCAGCCCCGGTTCGCACCCTGGAGTCCATCCCGTGGCCATCAGGGTCATCCCTGATCGCGGTCAGGGCTGCCCGGGACGGGCCATAGTTATGGATAAGTTGGCAGCGACCGTGAGCTCAGACGATTCCCTGCCCGGCCGGGACCGGCGGGTGGTGCGGACGGGATCGCGCTGCGGCGATAGAGGAGGGCGGATGAGCAACGTCGTGGTGGTCGGCGCCGGACTGGCGGGACTGGCTGCCGCCCGGCGGCTCGCGGCGAGCGGGCATGAGGTGATCGTGGTCGAGGCTCGTGAGCGCGTCGGCGGCCGCACGGAGGGCTTGGTGCTGGACGACGGCACGCCGCTCGAGCTCGGCGGGCAGTGGCTCGGCGAGGGACACACCCGCATGTACGAGCTGGTTGGCGAGCTGGGGTTGTCGACGTTCCGTACCTGGAACGACGAGGGGCAGCTGCTTCTGGACCTGCAGGGCAGGCGGTCGACGCTGAAGCCGGCCAAGGGCGCCGTCCCCCGCATCTCGCCGTTTGCGCTCGCCGACCTCGGCCAGGGCCTGCTGCGCTTCGCGCGGCTCGCCGCGCGCACCGATCTGGAGCGGCCATGGCTCACGCCCGGAGCCGAGGTGCTCGACGGGCAGACGTGGGAGAGCTGGATCCGGCGCAACCTGCGCACCAAGGCGGGACGCGCCTACTTCCATGTCGCCTGCGAGGCGGTGTGGGCCGCCGACGCGAGTGACGTCTCGCTGCTGCACGCGCTGTTCTACACGCACTCCAATGCCGACCTTGACACGCTCCTCGCGGTCGACCGGGGAGCGCAGCAGGACCGGGTGGTAGGCGGATCGGTTCGCGTCGCCGAGGCGATGGCCGCCGCGCTGGGCGAGCGGGTCGTCCTGGGCCGCCCGGTGCGCCGGATCGAGCACGGCGGCAACGGGGTCCGCGTCATCGCCCGCGATGGCTCGCAGTACCCGGGGGACGCGGTCGTCGTGACGCTTCCCCCGACCCTTGCTGGCCGGCTGGAGTACGACCCTCCGCTACCATCCTGGCGCGATCAGCTCACCCAGCGGATGCCGGCCGGCTCGGTCATCAAGACCTACGCCATCTACCCCGAACCGTTCTGGCGTAAGGCCGGGCTCAACGGGCAGGCTGCCTCGGATGCCGGACCGGTGAAGGTGACATTTGACAATTCTCCCCCTTCCGGCACGCCCGGCGTCTTGATGGGCTTCCTGGAGGGCAAACAGGCGCGCATGTGGGCACGCCGCAGCCAGGCCGAGCGGCGGGAGGTCGTGATCAGCTGCTTCGTCCGCTACTTCGGCCGGGCGGCGGTGCGTCCCGAGCAGTACGTCGAGCGGGACTGGATGGCCGAGGAGTTCACCCGTGGCTGCTACGGCGCGCACTTCGCGCCAGGAGTCTGGACGTCCTACGGTGAGGCGTGGCGCGCGCCGGTCGGGCGGGTTCACTGGGCCGGCGCAGAGTACGCCCCCCAGTGGAACAGCTACATGGAGGGCGCCGTCCGCAGCGGCGAAGCTACCGCGGAGGCAGTGATGGTGGCGGCCCGGTGAGCCGCTTCGATGCGGTGGTGGTCGGCGCCGGGCCGGCCGGCAGCATCGCCGCGCTGGTGCTCGCCCGGTCCGGCGCGCGGGTGGCGCTCGCCGACAAGGCGGCCTTCCCGCGCGATAAGGCGTGCGGGGACCTGGTGGGGCCGCGGGGCGTGCAGGTTCTGGCGGATCTGCGGGTGCATGTCCCCGATGCTGGGCAGGGCTCTGACCTGCTGGCGGTCGGCCCTTCCGGTCGGCGGAGCAGGCTGCCTGCCTTCACCGGGCGCACCTACCCCGGTTACGGGATCATCGTGCCGCGGCTCACGTTGGACCATGCGCTGCGCGAGGCCGCCCTGCGGGCCGGCGCGGTCCCGGTACGGGCCAGGATCACCGCGGTCGAGGCGGGCGCGGGCGGCAGGGTGGATGCCGTCATCTCCGGCGACGGGCAGCGCCTGGCGGGGGAGGTGATCATCGCCGCGGACGGGGCGCTGAGCCCGGTCGCCCGGCTGGCCGGGATGCTCGATCCGCAGACGGCGCTGTGGGGTTTCGCGATCCGGGCGTATGTGCCTGCGGAGGTTCCGCTGCCGCTGCTGGTCCTGCTCGACGCCAGCCCGTGGCGTATCTACCCGGGGTACGGCTGGCTGTTTCCCGGTGCCGATGGCCAGGCGAACGTCGGCATAGGGGTCGGCCTCGGCAGCGGCCGCGGGCAGGCTCCGCTGCGAGGCGACCTGGCCCGGCTGGTCGCACTGCTCGGCCGCCGTGGTGATCTGAGCGGGGACGCGCGGCCGGGGCCGGTCATGGGCGGGTGGCTGCGCATGGGCGGCACCGGCACCCCGCCCGCCGCCGGTAACGTGCTGCTGGCAGGAGACGCCGCGGGGTTGATAAACCCGTTGCAGGGCGAGGGCATCGGCCCGGCCATGGTCAGCGGCATGCTGGCCGCCGAGGCGGTGCTCGCCGGCCCGGCCCGGGCGGCCCCGGCATACGCCGGGGCGATCGAGGCGGCGTTCGGGCAGTACATGGCGGGCGCGGCGGCGTTGCAGAGGACGCTGCTGCGCAGGCCGAGGACCACCTCGGCGGTCACCCGCCTGCTCACCGCCCCGGCTGTGCGGCGTCCCATCGCGGGCACCTGGTCGATCTACTGGAACGGGCTAGCGGACGGCGCCCGCCCGCGCCCCTCCGCCTGGACCGCGCGCGCCATGCAGGCCCTGGCTGGCCGCCTCGCTGGCCACAACCTGGCCAGTCAGCCCATGACGGATGAGCTGGCACCCGGTCGGCGACGGCTAGCGGCACGAGGACGCGCCCGCATCGGGTAGCAGCGCGGCCGACACGCCCGTCTGGCGTGACGGCCGCGCCTGCGAGGATGCGGCTATGCCGCATCCTCGAGCGGGCCGTAGCCTGGCGCGGCACTGGCCTGTGGCGCGAGCGCATGCAGGCCAAGAGGCCAGAAGGTCCAGCCCTGAGCGGACAGCGCCCGCCAGCACTGGCTCGCGCAATGTCCGCAGAGGTAAAGCTCACCAACCCGGTCTACCTTGTACGCCGCGCCGATCGCGGGTCCGCACCGATCACACGTCTCATTCATCCCCCGTCACCTGCCAGTTCACTGCTGGGCCTAGGCGCCCGGTCCGCTGCCCCATATTGATTGCTCACCACTTCGCCGTCGCGTCTGGGTGGCGCGGCATCCAGCGGCCAGCTCGGCCGGCTCCGAGGCTGGTCGCACTACGCGGGCACCATCAGCCAGTCCCCCTTTACCAATACGGAGCGGTCGGCGCTCCGCCAGATACAAGCCCGGCCCTGAGACGCCGCCTGCTGTCCACGACAGCGGGAGCCATTTCCAAGCGCACGCTGCCGGCCAGATTGAACGCCGGCATCTCCCGCCTGGACGGGACGCTCGTCATCATCGCGCGGGGTCTGAGAGTGAGTTCCAGGGCCGGGAGAATCGCCCGTTTCGCCTTAGTCGTGAGGGTGCTTTTCGATGTCGGCGCGCAGTATGTGCTTGAGCACCTTGCCGGATGGGTTCCGGGGGAGGGGGCGCACGATGAGGGGCAGGCTGGGATCACGCAGCATCAGCTGGTACATCGTGGGGACGCCGAAGAACACGGTGATGCGGTGCTGCTCGAGGGCGTCCAGTACGGCCTGCGGCGTGAACGAGGGCAGCACCACGTGGGTGGCCCCGGCCAGCGTGCCGCCGTTGATCAGCATCGCGAGCTCGGCGGCGTGGTACATCGGCGCCGCGTGCAGGATCCGGTCGCCGTCCCGCAGCCCGATCATCAGGGCGGTGTTGATGCCGACCCACAGGATGCGGTGGTGGTCGAACAACGCACCCTTGGGCCGTCCGGTCGTGCCCGAGGTGTACAAGATCAGCGCGTCGTCGGACTCGGCGACATCGGCCGGAGGCGGGGTGGCGGGGCGATCGGCGGCAAGGTCAGGCAGGTACTGATACCCCTGGACCGGGTCCAGGGCGACTGGCGGGTACGCCAGGGCACCGGCCAGCAGGCCGTCCGCCGCGCGGACGACACTGTGCGCCCCGTCGCCGAACGCCAGCAGCGACGCCCCGGAATCACCGAGGATATGCAGCAGCTCGGGAGCCGCCGAGGCAGGATTCACGGGTACGACCAGCGCCCCGAGCCGCAATGCCGAGTAGAAGGCGACGATGAAGCCGTCGCTGTTGCCGGACATGAGCAGCATCCGGTCGCCCTTGCGCAGTCCGGCCGCGCTGAGCGCGTGCGCCGCCCGGTTCACGGCCTCGTCGAGCCCGGCATAGGTGTAACTGCGTTCGCCGAAGACGACAGCGACGCGGTCAGGGTGCCGGAGGGCGCCGACCGCGAGAGTACCAGGGATGGTAGCCATGAATACTCCTGATGATTCGGCTGGCGAATGCGGCAACTGGGTCAGGTGAGCGTTTCCGCCGCTCTCCAGTTTATTATGGCCGGCAGCTGCTTCCGCTTTCTTCTACATCGCGAGATGATGTGGGCGTGGTAACAGACGGCCTGGGGTGTCCTAATAGCGTCATAAGGCTTTTGCGCAATCTATGATTCACGCTTGCGGTCCTGATGAAATCGGAAATGATCCAGCTCGTCAAGGCAGGCAGCTCATGCTCGCCGAAAATTCCCAGCGGAGGAAGTGCCGTCTTCATCTGCAACGATCTTCGCGAAGGACGATCCTTCGAGTGCATGTTTCCCTTTGCTTGCCGGCGTGGCCGTCGTTTGATGGCTTCAGCCTGATGGCGGGAGACCAACTATGGTAAATGCGCTCTGCGCAACACGTCGCGAACCGCATCTCGGTCCACGGACTTCGCCGCTCGACCCAGCCAGTCGAGAGGACTGCGGCCGCGGTCGTCGAGCGCATCCGTGTCGGCGCCGTGTTGGAGCAAGACCTGGATTGTCTGCACGAAACCGGCCTTCACTACGTAGTGCAGCGGGGTTGCGCCGTTGTAGCGGTGGTCGGCTCCATTCTCGAGCAGGAGCTCGACCATCTCCCGGCCGCCGCGTTCGGCCGCGGCGCGAAGGGCGCGGGCTCCCGTCCGTACAGGCTCGGTGGTGTGATCGAGCAGGGTGCGCAAGGTCGGCAATTGATTACCGGCCAGCGCGTGGTGGATCGGCGTGATGTTGACTGCTCCCCGCCCTGAAGGACGGGGATTCCGGCGGTCGCCCGCCGGAGTTCCTGTTTCACAGGGGGCTGCCTCCCCGGTTTCACGGATTGGTCTGACGTCCCCTCCGCAGGCATCACTTCCCGCTGGACCAACGGTAGGTTCCGAAGAACAGTTCGATACTACTCCTTGACGCGACATGAGGTCAAGCTGGCCCGCCATACACGCTCCCGGCCCTGAAGGGCCGGGCTTTCCGCGCTTGATCCATGCTGGTGAGCACATCAGTGGCCGGATCAGGGACCTGCGCCAACGACGGCCGTTCCGTGAGCGGCCGCTGTACCAGGTCCCTGCCGAAGAACGGCCGGATCACGGCGTCGGCCGCGAAGCGGTCGTAGAGGGAGTCCACGAGCCGGTCGACCGTGGCCTGCCCGCCAATCCGGTCGAGCAGGTACCGTCTTGGAGCGGCCGCAGGCCGGGCGCGAGGTCCAGGAAGCGACGGTGGCTCATGTCTGGGTCGATGCCCGGGCCCCGCCGTGTCACGCCTTGACGCTATCCGTGCCGTGCCTTCGGCTCAACTGGCCCGAGCGCTCAGGGAGCCGCGGGACCCACCTCGGCCACGAACACACGGTGGACCTCAAGCATCGGCGGCGGGTCGATCGGTGGCATGCCTGCCGCCGCGAAGATAGGCCCAAGCCGCTCCCGCATAAAGCGCTCATATGCTTCGGCGGACTCCCAGACGTCGATTACTCGTGCGCCGTCGTCCGTGATCGCTTCGATGTGGGCAATCTGCCCGTCGGGAACTTTGCCTGGTCCCGCGCCGAGCTGTTGCACCAGGCCATCGAGCTGCTCTCGCGTCATACCCGGCATGTCCAGTGTGAAGGTGACGGCCATCCAGTCTCCCCCTCCAGTCAGAGCCTGAAGTGTTTCCAGCATGAATTCGTCGCCGCCAGCCCGGCTGGATCACCCGATCAGGCGGCAAGCTCGCAGTTCCTGCTCTGCCCACAGCCCTTCAGGGCCGGGAGGAGCGCGTACGGCGGCCAGCTTGATCTCAGGTCATGTCAAGTCGGATGAGACGAGATACTGGTTTCGCCCGCAAGGCCACGTGGCGGGCAGCGTTATCGTCCCTCAATCAGGGCGCGTGCCTTTGCCTGGCGGAACTCCTCGTCGTCCAGGATGCCCGAGGTGTGCAGGGCTGCCAGGCGTTCCAGGTCGGAGGCAACTCCGTTCCCGGCCGGGCGGGTCTCGGGCGCCGCGCCAACGGCCAGGATGTTGAAGCGCACCGCCTCAGCCTTCGCCTTGATCAGAGCCGTGGCGTCCGTGAGCTTTTTCTCGCAGACATTTCCGTCAGTAAAGGCGACGGCGGCGACTCCCCGGTACCGCTTCCGGCTCATCACGGCGCGGAGACCAGCAGGACCGGCCATGCCCGCGGCGGGCGCGGTGTCAGCCGCCCGGGCATTATCGCTGCGGGCACGGCCGGGCACGCCGCCCGTCGTTTCGGCGTGCGCCCAGGCCAGGGGACCGAGCAGTCGTCCTGTGACGGGGCCGCTCCACGAAAGCTCCCACGCGTAGACATTTCCGTCCCGGATTGCCACCCCCAGCGCCGGCAACCAGATCGTGGCGGCGGCAAGCTCTCGCTGCTTCCTCCGATCGCGGGCTCGGTCGTCACGACGCTCCCGTCGGGCCTGCCTGCGTTCCTTCCCGGTCGGCGGACGCCGCTGTCCCCGGGGGCCTCCGTTGCCCTGCGCGGCCAGCCGTTCATGCTCGATCTGCTCTGGCATCGTAGCCATGGTCATCGTCTCCTTGTCCGCCATACGGTGATGACGTCCACGAGCATGGGCGCGACGCCGGCGGCGCCGATGAGGTGGCTAATGATCCCATGCGGGAACCGCGCAGCGCCGAAAATCGCCAGAAATGGCTTCCGGATTTCCGGCGAGAGGATCAGGGCCACTGCCTGGAGCAGGAGGGGCGTCAAAATCCCCTCAGCTGCACAGGGCAGGCGGATATACGGCACAGGATGTACTCGACGGTATTTAACCTGCCCGGATCGGGCAGAAAATATTTAATGGCATTTATCTGGGATAGAACGGACAGGGTGCCGCAGACGCGCGTTCGGTTATGGTCGAGGGGGCGACGGATGCCGGGGCTCGTAGATGGGGAATTCCGAGCCGTCAGGCAGGCGGATCGCCGCTAGCAGCCCCCAGCCCTGATCGGAGACATCCCGTGCCACTTCGGCTCCCTTGCCTTTCAGCTCGGCCAGGGTGGCCTGGATGTTATCGCACATGAGATACAGCACGTGACGGCTCTGGCCGTCAGCCGGATGAACAGCGAGCTCGGCCGGGGGCAAGGCGAAAATGAGCCAGCCTCCGCCCGCGTCTGCCGACGTCATGCCGAGCACGTCAGCGAAGAACGCGCGGACCTTCTCGGCCTGCGGGGAGAACACGATGGCATGCATTCCGGTGATCACGCCGCGATCCTAGCGCCTGCACGTCAGGGCCCGATCGCGGCGGAAATAGAGCGCGCGGGTCTCAGGGCTCACTCGAAACCGGACGTGTCGCCTGCCCCGCGGCGCACGATCTCGGGCTCGGGTCCGGAGAAGTCGATCACCGTGGTCGGCTCGGTACCGCACTCGCCCGAATCGATCACCGCGTCCACGGCTTGGCCGAGTTCCTCGGCGATCTCCCAGCCCTGGGTCATGGGCTCATCCTCGCCGGGCAGCAGCAGGGTGCTGGAGACGAGCGGCTCGCCGAGCTCGGCGAGCAGCGCCTGGGTCACCACGTGGCGCGGGATCCGCACCCCCGCGGTCTTCTTCCGCGGGTGCTGCAGGATCCGCGGCACCTCCTTGGTCGCGGGCAGGATGAAGGTGTAGCTGCCTGGGGTCGCCGCCTTGATGGCCCGGAACACCGGATTGCCCACGTACACAAACTGGCCGAGCTGGGCGAAGTCCTGGCAGACCAGGGTGAGGTGGTGCCGGTCACCGAGGCCGCGGATCGACCTGATCCTGGCGATGCCGTCCCGGTTGCCGAGCTGGCACCCCAGCGCGTAGCAGGAGTCCGTCGGGTAGGCGATCACGCCGCCCTCGCGCACGATCTCGGCGACCTGGACGATCGCGCGCCGCTGCGGGCTGGTCGGATGGATGTCGAAGTACCTGGCCATGCCATGAGCTTAAGGTCATCGCATGCTCAGTGATCCTGCTCCCTGCATCCCGTCTCCTGGCCACCAGGAGCAACCGGGAGCCACGAGGAGCCACCGGAGCGGGCCGTCAGGATGGCCGGGGTGCCAGCTCAGCGCATGCGCGCAGGCTGGCGTAGCGGGCGGCGGCCTGCTGTGCGGCGGCGCCGCGGTCGGCGATGGGCTGGCCGGTACCGGAGACGACGGCGGGGACGAATCGTTCGGTCAGCGGCGCGTGCGGGTGCAGGGTCAGTTCCAGCACGCCGGTGGCGGTGCTGTAGGAGCGCTCCCACCACAGGAAGTTGCCCAGGCCGTAGGCGACGAAGGTGCGGCCGAGCCAGCCGGATCCCTGCAGCATGTGCGCATGGGCGCCGACGATGATGCTGGCTCCGGCGGCGGCGAGCTCGCGCGCCAGCGACAGCTGGTCCGGGTCCGGGCAGGCCTCGCCTTCGGTGCCCCAGTGCATGAACACGATCACGACGCTGGCCAGGTGCCTGGCGGACCGGACCGCCGCCAGGGTGCGGCCCAGGTCGATCGCGTTGGCCTCGCCGGGCCGGGTGCCGGTCGCCACCCAGGACGAGGCGAGCTCGGCGACCTGCGAGACGCCGATGATGGCGATCGTGACGCCCTTGATCGTGACCAGGTACGGGGCCCACGCCGCGGTGGCGTTGACCCCGATCCCGACGTAGGGGAACCGGGCGGCCCTGGCCGCCGCGAGCGTGTCGGCCAGCCCGGCAGGCCCGTAGTCCAGGAGATGATTGTTGGCCATCGTGACCAGGTCGATGCCGGCGTCGCGCAGCGCGGTGAAGGCGGCCGCCGGGGCGCGGAAATGGTAGGTCTTGGGCTGCGGCGTCCCGCCGCTGGTGATGGCCGTCTCCAGGTTCACCGCGGCGAAGTCAGCCGACCGCAGCACCGCGGTGATCGGGCCGAACGCCGTGGCCTGGTCGGCCAGCAGCAGCCTGGTGCGGCCGGCGAAGTTGACGTCCCCGGCGAACGCCAGCGTGATGCTGCCCGGGGCGCCGGCCGGGTGGTGCCGTCCGGCCAGGCTGGCCTGATGAGGCACGGTCCGGCTGGGCGTGGCCGCGGTGGTGGCCCGGGGCGCGGCCGGTGCCGTCGTGCACGCCGCCCCGGTGCACAGGACCAGGCCGCTGGACACGACGGCGAGCAGCCGGCGGATCACCACGAGCACAGCCTAGGACGCCCGGCGCCACCGGGCGGCCGCAACTACAGTTATCAGGTCGCCGGTCATGACGCGGCCGGACCCAGCGCGCGCCGCACGTAGGACTCCGCTTGCGGCTGCCAGATCCGCCAGAGCCCGGCGAGCTGGCCGACCGGGTCGTCGTGCCAGTCGACCCGCAGATCAGTGACCGGCCAGGGCGCCGATCCGGCGATGACCATTCCGGCAGACCGAACGGGGGAGACCTCACCCCCCGCGGCCAAGCCCGCTTCCAGGGCCGCGAGGAGCCGGTCGCCGAGGCTGTCGCCAGCTCGTTCGGCAAATATGGCCAGCATCGCCGCGGGCACGACCCGGTCGGCGAGCAGGTTGCCCGCGGCGGCGGCGCCCGCGGCGCTGACGTCCGCCGCGTCGCCCAGCGCCAGCCCGCCCGAGTAGCCGGCCGATCCCCCGGCCGCGTCGACCACCGCCAGCTGCCGGTACGCGATGTCCCTGGTCCGGCCGGTAACGTCCGCCACCGCGTCAGCGGCGGGCAGGCCGCCGGCCATCGCGTCGAGCAGCGCCTCGCGCAGCCGCGGGTCGGTCGTGCTCTGGCTGCACACCGCGCCCACCCCGGCCCGGACCGCCGCGCACCGCGCCGCCACCGCCATGCTGGCTGAGGCGATGACCGCGCCCACCTCACCCGTGCGTTCGCAGCGGCCCACCAGCGAGAACGTCATGGCTTGACCGCCACCACGGTGACCTCGACGAGCCATTCGGGCCGGGCGAGCGCGGACACGACCAGGCCGGTGAACACCGGGTAGACCCCGGTGAGCCGCCGCCCGAGCACCCGGTACACCGGCTCCCGGTGGCGGATATCGGTGAGGTAGACGGTGCAGGACACCACGTGCCCGACGGACGCGCCGGCCTCCGCGAGCAGCGTCTCGACGTTCGTCATCACCTGCTCGGCCTGGGCGGCGGGTTTCCCGATGTGGACGCTCTCGCCGGTGTCCAGGTCCTGCGGCACCTGACCGCGCAGGTAGATGGTGTTGCCCGCGACCACCGCCTGGCACAGGTCGTTGTGGAGCCGCTGCTCCGGATAGCTGTCGGCGGTGTTGAACGGCCGGATCCGCAGGTGACCGCCGACGGTGATCGGTTCCCTCATGTGCGGACCTCGTCCGCGACTGCGGAGTACCTCGTTTTGTACCCCTAGCCTCTTCCCGTACCTCCAGCCTCAACCCGGCGAGCCCCGCAGAACCCGCCCAAACTGCATCGGTGGTCCATCGATGCTGCCCCGGCGACATCAATGTCCCATCGATGTCGTAGTTTCCGGGCGGGCACTGGCACGGATCCGGGCACATGCACGGGGGCGGCGGGGCGCGTGAGACTGACGGGGCACCCGGGAAGAGCGCGCCGCAGGCCGGAAGCAAGCGCCGCCGATCGGAGGCGCAAATCGAAGCGGCGTCCCGGCCCCCGGCCGCCTAGACGGCGTGCTGGGCCCCGTGGGCCGAAGGGAACCGGGGCGCACGCTTCTCGGTAAGCGCCGCCGCACCCTCGAGGACGTCGGGGCCCATGAAGGTGAGCATCTCGTAGGCGGCGGACTGGTCGAAGATCGGGCCGGCCATCTTGAGCCAGTTGTTCAGCGCCCGTTTCGTCCAGCGGATGGCCGGCTGCGACCCGGTGGCCAGGCTGTTCGCGACGCGCAGGGCCTCGTCGAGCACCTGATCGCGGGGGACGGCCTGGCTGACCATCCCGAGCCGCTCGGCCTCCTCCCCGGTGATCATCTCGCCGGTGAGCAGGTAGTAGCGGGCTTTGGCCATGCCGCACAGCAGCGGCCACAAGATCGCGGCGTGGTCGCCGGCGGCGACGCCGAGCCTGACGTGGCCGTCGCCGAGCCTGGCGTCGAGGGCGCAGATCGAGATGTCGGCCAGCAGGGCCACCACCGTGCCCGCGCCGACGGCGACGCCGTTGATCGCCGAGACGATCGGCTTCTCGCAGTTGATGACGTTGTAGACCAGGCTGCTCATCTCGGAGAGCATGTGGGCCACGCGGTCGTGGTCGCCGGCCATCCGCCGGACCATGCCCAGGTCGCCGCCGGCCGAGAACGCCTTGCCGGCGCCGGTGATCACGGCGACCCTCGTCTCCGGGTCGGCGGAGACTTCCGCCCAGACCCGGGCGAGTTCGCCGTGCATCTGCTCGTCGGCGGCGTTGTACTTGTCCGGCCGGTCCATGGTGATGAGCAGCACGCCGTGGTCCCGGCGCTCGAAGCGGAGCTGCTCGTAGTCGGAGAACTTCAAGGACTGCTCCCTGATTGTCGGAGGGCGGCGGCCAGGTCGGCCTCAGCTCATCGTGAGGCCGCCGCTGACGCTGACGGTCTGGCCGGTGACGAAGGATGCCTCGTCCGAGGCGAGGAACGCGACGACGTTGGCGACGTCGGCCGGCTGGCCGAGCCGGCGGAACGGGATCGCCCTGGTCAGGGCCTCCCGCAGCTTCGGCCCCGCGAACGACGCGAACAGCGCGGTGTCGGTGGGGCCGGGGCAGACGCAATTGACCCTGACCTGGTGGCGCGCCATCTCTCGCGCGAGCGACTTGGTGAAGGCGATGATCCCGCCCTTGGCCGCGGTGTAGACCGCCTCGCCGGACGAGCCGACCCGGCCAGCGTCCGAGCCCAGGTTCACCACCGCTCCGTGGCCCTGCCCGGCCATGACCGGCAGTACCGCCTTGCAAGTGTGCAGCACGCCGTACAGGTTGATCGCGATCGCGCGATCCCAGTCGGCCGGCTCGGAGTCGACGAAGGGGCTGGCCTTGTCCCAGCCGGCGTTGTTGACCAGGACGTCGACGCGGCCGAACTGCTGCACGACCCGGTCGACCGTCGCCTGGACTCCCTGGCGGTCGGTGACGTCGGCGCGGAGCGCGACGGCGCCCGGCAACGCCGCCGCCGTCTCCCTGGCGCTGGCCTCGTCCAGGTCGGTGACCACCACGGTCGCCCCCTCCGCCGCGAGCTTCCCGGCGACCGCCTGGCCGATGCCCTGGCCGGCGCCGGTCACGATCGCGATCTTGTCGTCGAGCCTGCCCATAAACGGCTCCTCTCTGGTCCACAGCCGGTCCTCGCGGTCGCCACCGAACTGAATCTATAGTCGCGTGTGCGGCAGCACGCGGTCGCGGCGGAGGGAGAACGGCAATGCAGGTCGGGCTGGTGGTCATGGACGAGAACCCGGCCGACGCCCTGCGCGTCGCCCGGGCGGCCGACCGTGCTGGTGTCCACTCGCTGTGGTCGATCGACTATTACAACCGGAGCAGCCTCACCCGCGCGGCGACGTGCCCGGCGTGATAGATGCGGGTGAGGCGATGGTCGAGGAGCGGGCCGTGTTCGGCACGCCGGAGGACGTCGCCGGCCAGTTGCGCCGCTACGCCGATGTCGTCGACTGGGCGATTCTCTACCCGCCGCACTTCGGCGTCGACGCTGAGCGCATTCACGCCAACGAGCTGAGCCTGATCGAGGTGGCCGCCGGCTGGCGATAAGCGGGCGGACAGCAAGCTGGCCAGGGCGACGTTGACGACGGTTCCGCCGAGGATGCTGAGCACCGCGTTGCGCCGCCACAGGTGCAGGCCGAGAGTGTCGCGCCGACGGCGCGAACTCGCGGTTCCGTGAGCGCTACCGCGACGTGTTCGGCCCGAGCGTGGAGACCGCGACCGCCAAGTTCATCTGGCTCGGCACCACGTACCCGTTCGGCGGCCTGACGTTCGTGCACGAGCGCGGCCCGCACGGGGTGTTCGCCGTGCACGGCTACCCCATCGGCAACGGTATCTCCACCTTCATCGTGGAAACCGACGAGCCGTCCTGGATGGCCGCCGGCCTGGACGAATTCAACGCCACCCAGCCGCCGGGACCCAGCGACGAGAGGAGCCGCGGCTACCTGCAGCAGTTGTTCGCCGGGCAGATCGACGGCCACCCGCTGCTGGTGAACAATTCCCGCTGGGGCAACTTCCGCACCCGCCGGGCGCAGCGCTGGCGGCACCGGGTCGGCGGCACGGCGATCGCCCTGCTTGGCGACGCCGCGCACACCGCCCACTTTTCGGTCGGCTCCGGCACCAAGATGGCGATGGAGGACGCGATCGCCCTCGCGGCCGCCCTGGCCGGCCACCCGGATGACCTGGACACGGCGCTCGCCGGGTACGAGCAGGCGCGCCGCCCTCAGGTGGCGAAGATCCAGGACTCCGCCCGCCCGAGCCTGTCGTGGTGGGAGCACTTCGGCCGCTCGTACGACACGCTCCCGGGCTGGCAGTTCGCCTACCACTTCTTCACCCGGTCGCTGACCGACGGCAAGCTACGCCGGCGCGACCCGGAGTTCGTCGAGGCCACCCACGCACGCTGGAAGGCCGCGCACGGGGCCGCCCCGCTCGACAGCGCGCTCTCCCTGCCGGGCCATACCGCGCCAGGCCGCATGGTCACGCTGGAGCGGCACGCTGTCCGGCTGGCCGGGGACCGGCTGCCGCTGATCGCGGCAGCAGGCGACCGGCCGCAGCCGTTCGGTGACCGCTGCTGGGCGCTCGAGGTCGTCGCCCCGCAGGCCGAGGCGGATCTCGCGCCCGCGCTCGGGGCCGTCGCCCGGGGCGCCGCCTCGGGGGCGGCGCTGATCGGGGTTCGCGGCGGCACGCCCCTCACCCGCCGGCTGCTCTGCGAGGAAGCGCGGCTGGGACACGGCACGCCCGCGCTGCTGATCGAGGACAGCGACGCGGACACCGCGACCACCGCCGTGCTGTCGGGCCGCGCGGACCTCGTCGCCGCGCCAGAAAGCCGCACTCGAAGGAGGGACCAGGAGGCGGATCGTCGTGCCTGACGCACCGGCTGTCGCTAAGGGAAGCTCTGTCACCGAGGGAACCGTGCCCTGGCCCGAAGAGGCCGTCCGGCGGTACGTCGCCCGGGGCTGGTGGCGCGGCCTGGCGCTTGGCACCGAGGTATGGAACGCCGCGGCCGGCCGGCTCGACGCGCCCGCGGTGATCGACGGCGAGCTCCGGCTGACCTACCGGTCCGTGCTCGCCCGCGCCGACGCCCTGGCCACCGCGCTCACCGGCGAGCTGGGCCTGCGCCGCGGTGACCGAACCGTGGTGCAGCTGCCGAACTGCTGGCAGTTCATGGTCCTGCTGCTCGGCTGCCTGCGGGCCGGGGTCGTCCCGGTCATGGCCCTGCCCGCACACCGGCGGCACGAGCTGGCCCACCTCGTCGAGCACAGCCAGGCCGCCGCCATCGCGGTGCCCGGCCAGGTGCGTGACTTCGACCACCAGCAGATGGCCGGGGAGCTTGCCGCCGACTGCCCGACCCTGCGCCTGGTGCTGACGACGAGCGAGACCGTCAGGCCCGGGAGCACCAGCCTGACCGCTCTGTGCGCCGAGCCCGCGGACGCCACCCAAGCCAGGCGGCGGTGGGACGCCGGCCCTCCCGGTAGTCGCGACATCGCGCTGTTCCTGCTGTCCGGCGGTACCACCGGCCTGCCCAAGCTCATCGCGCGCACCCACGACGACCACGCCTACAACGCCCGCGCCAGCGCCGAGCTGTGCGGGCTCGGGCCGGACACCGCGTACCTGGTCGCGCTGCCCGCGTCGCACAACTTCCCGCTGGCCTGCCCCGGCATCCTGGGCACCATGCTGGCCGGCGGCCGCGTGGTCATGCTGCCGTCACCGGAGCCGGAGCGGGCCTTCGCCGCCATCGCCGCCGAGCGCGTCACCGTCACCGCCGCCGTGCCCGCGGTCGCGCAGCGCTGGATCAGGCACGCCCGGAAGCACGGCGCGGACCAGCTGCGCACGCTGACGCTGCTCCAGGTCGGCGGCGCCCGGCTCGCCGACGAGATAGCGCGCCAGGTCCGGCCGGTCCTCGGCGCCACCCTGCAGCAGGTGTTCGGCATGGCCGAGGGGCTGCTGAACTACACCCGCCTGGACGACTCCGAGGACGTGATCTGCGCCACCCAGGGACGGCCGCTCAGCGAGGGGGACGAGGTGCGGCTCGTCGACGAGCAGGACCGCGACGTCCCGCCAGGGGAACCGGGCTTGCTGCTCACCCGCGGCCCGTACACGCCGCGCGGATACTACCGGGCGGCGGAGCAGAACGCGCGCGCCTTCACCGCCGACGGCTGGTACCGCAGTGGCGACATCGTCCGCCGCCGGCCGGACGGTAACCTCCTCGTCGAGGGGCGCGACAAGGACATGATCAACCGCGCCGGGGAGAAGATCAGCGCGGAGGAGGTGGAGAACCTCGTCTACCAGCTCCCGCAGGTCGCCCACGTCGCCGCCGTCGCCATGCCGGATCCCGAGGCCGGCGAGCGGGTATGTATCTACGCGGTGCTGACGCCGCGCGCCGGGCTCACCCTCGACGACGTGCGCTCCGCCATGGCCGCGGCCGGCGTCGCCCGCTTCAAGTGGCCCGAGCGGCTGGAAATCGTGCCCGAACTGCCGACGACCAAGGTCGGCAAGATCGACAAGAAGGCGTTGCGCATGGACATCGCGGCGCGGCTGGCCCGCGACTGACGCCGCACGACCTCGACCCGAAGGAGGCAACCGAGATGACCAGCGTGAAGGACGAACCGACCCCCGTCGACTTCGACCACCCCGAGCACCAGGCCAAGCTCGCCGCGCTCTACCGCGACTTCGACGCGGTCGGCATGACGCCGCTGTGGCGGACCCGTGAGGGCCTGATGCCGTTCCACCCCGAACCGCGCGCGGTACCGCACCTGTGGCGGTGGGCCCGGCTGTACCCGCTCGCCGCCCGCAGCGCCGACCTGGTGCCGGTCGGGCGGGGCGGTGAGCGCCGGGCCATCGGGCTCGGCAATCCGGGCCTGCCCGGCGACCCCTACGCCACGCCCACGCTGTGGGCCGCCATCCAGTACCTCGCGCCCCGGGAGAACGCGCCCGAGCACCGGCACACCCAGTCCGCCTTCCGGTTCGTCCTGGAGGGCGAGGGCGTGTGGACGGTCGTCGACGGTGACCCGGTGGCCATGCGCCGCGGCGACCTGCTGCTCACTCCTGGGTGGCACTTCCACGGGCACCAGAATGTCTCCGACGCGCCGATGGCCTGGCTCGACGGCCTCGACATCCCGCTCGTCGCCACCATCGACCAGGGCTTCTTCGAGTTCGGCCCCGAGGAGCTCCAGGACACGTCGACCCCGGACCGCAGCCGCGGCGAACGGCTGTGGGGCGGTCCCGGCCTCATCCCCGTGTCGGCCGCCGGGCAGCCGCGCCCGGCGTCCCCGCTGACGGCTTACCGGTGGGTTCACACCGACGCCGCGCTGCGCGCGCAGCTCGAACTCGACGAGGAGGGCTATCCCGGCGTGGTCGGGCCCGGTCACGCCGCGGTGCGGTTCACCAACCCGACGACCGGAGGTGACGCGCTCACCACGATGCGGACGGAGATGCACCGCCTGCGGGCCGGCGCCGGCACCCCGGGTACGCGCACGACGGCGTCCTCGGTCTGGCAGGTCTTCGACGGCCACGGCACCGTCACCCTGAACGGCGACGCCCACCAGCTGGAGCACGGTGACGTGTTCGCCGTCCCGTCCTGGTGCGGACTGGCCCTGCACGCCGGCACCGACCTGGACCTGTTCACCTTCTCCGACGCGCCCGTCGTGGAGAAGCTGTCCCTGCTGCGCACCGAGGTCAGTACGCCCTGACCGCGGCGGCAACCTCACCCGCACGGGATGATCCCCGGCGGCCGGATTCCTCCCAGACTGGTCGGGTCGTCGCCTGGGGCGAGGCCGGACTACTGGGGTCATACGAGGAGCGCCGTCGTGAGCAAGCCGTTCAGGGGGACCGTCAACGTCGACATCAGGGACTCGGTGCCCGACTGGGAACCGTACCAGCCGCCGAAGGCGCCGGACGGCGCGCCCAGCGTGGTCTACATCGTGCTCGATGACGTCGGCTACTCGGCGATGAGCTGCTACGGCGGCCCGGTCGAGACCCCGAACATCGACCGGATCGCCGCCGACGGGGTGCGGTACACCCAGTGGCACACCACGGCGCTGTGCTCGCCGACCCGCTCGTGCCTG
>Ga0335081_10003228_pt1 | contig 25621 bp, 31 predicted proteins | sample Lox_Sample_35_FD_206713 | JGI IMG/M metagenome (GOLD analysis project Ga0335081, IMG submission 206713) | Soil microbial communities from Loxahatchee National Wildlife Refuge, Florida, United States - Lox_Sample_3.5 | ecosystem: Environmental > Terrestrial > Soil > Wetlands | place: USA...
ACGTGGCGACTCTCTGGACCGCGGGGAGCTTCGTGGCCATCCTGGTTCTCGGAACAGTCGGCATCAGCAACTGCGTAAGCCTCGCCGTCGATCTCTTCGAACAGGGACCGAGCCTCTCTCTTGCGCTGCCCGCCGCGCTGTCCCTCGCGGAGCTTTCGGTGGCCGTGTTTGGCGTCATCTACCTGGTCTACAGACTGGACCTTGGTTCGGGCTCGATCAAGCGAAGGGTGAAGGCGCTGGAGGTGGGGTGGAAGGCTTGAGCGATGGAAGGACGGATGCCGTGAGCCTCAGGATCATGGCCCTGCTGCTGATTGTGGCGGCGGTCTCGGTTTTCACCCTGTGGACCCTCAGCCCCACGGCGACTACCAGTCAATCGGTCTTCGGCATCTACCTGGCCGTGGACCTCGCTTGCTTTGCGATGATTTCATACATCTACAGGGGGGCAAAGACCGGCGACGGCGTGGGCAGGGCTCCCCTGATAGCCGGTTGCCTGTTCGTCCTGCTACTCGTGGCTGCGGGGTTCGCAGCTTGACGAGCGATGGGCTGCCTACCGGCATAGTGGTGGCGGCTTCGGCGGAGCTCCGGGCTGGCGATCCGTCAAGATGAAGCTCTCCGTACCTTTCCTGGTGGTGGCCTTCGTAGGGATCATCGAGGCGGTGTACCACGCTTCGCTCGAGGGCGCGTTTACGACAAACTACGCGAAGGTCTCCTACTCGGGCTATGCGTCATTCCTAGGGATCCCGTACTGGGTCTTCGGAGTGGTTTGGTTCCCCCTTGTCTTCATAGTCGGGCTCTGGGCCACCGGCTTCGGAAGGTCAGGTCTGAAGGGGCAGTGGCTCGTACTTTTGACCGTGGGGAACCTCTTCACCGGCTACCTTTGGTATCTGGACCTAGTCATCATCAACGCTTTCACCGCCCTTTACGTCGCGCTCTACGCCACCAACTACGTCCTGACGGCGCTCGTCGTGCTCGAGAACCGAACGGCTGAGGAGATGCGGGGGTTTGCTTACGGCACTCTCACCGGTGCGGTGGTGGGCCTCGTTTTCGGGCCATTCGGCGTCGCGGTCTGCGGCATCGGCGGGGGAATCTTCGGTGCGCTGCGGAGGTTCGTACTCTCGTCCAAGCAACCGGACAAGGCAACTTCCGTCTCGGGCTAGCGAAGCCATTCCGATGAAGGTCTGGAATCCTCTGGAGGTTGGCGATTGGGCGGCCGGCGCCCCCCGCCTCACTCTACCGCTTCTTCTTGACGCTCGAGTAGAGCACGATGGAAGTGACGGTGCTCTTTATCCCCTTGATCTTCATGATCTTGTCGACCAGGATGTCCCTGAACTCGTCCATGTCGGCGGTCGAAACGATACAGGTTACGTCGAACTCCCCCGTCACCTCGTAGAGCTCCTCCGTGCTCGGGAGTTTGCTCAATTCTGCGATTACCTGGTCCATCAGAGGGGCCTCTACGAACAGGTTCACGAAGGCCAATAGGCGTCCCAATCAGCTCACGAGGCCTATGAGTGTCCAGAGCCCCCACAAATACCTTCCACTTTTCGAAGGCGAGGTCTGTCCCAACAAGGCGGAGGCCTCCCCTTGCCTTCCGCCGATGACCGTGGCCCCAGGTGTCGTCAGCCCTCGGCGAAGGCAAGCACGATGAGGAATATCCCGCCCGTCAGGAGCAGAAGGACGCGCCAGCGGATGTCTCCCTTCTTGAACCCGTAGACGCGGCGAATCAGCAGGGCGGTGGCGGCGATCACGACGGCGGTCCAAACGCCGAGTACGACGTACTGGATCGCAGGTACGTCGCGGAGAGGCCCCGTGAGGAACGTGTAGGGCCCCCAGTTGGGGACCAGGGTGTAGTAGATCGAATACATGAGGACGAGCACGGAGCCCACGAAGAGCGCCTTCAGGAAGTCGTGCCTGTCGGGATAGAAGCTCCTTGTGACCAGGTGGAGGACGCCCGCGGCGTATGAGACCTGAATGACCGCCAACAGCAGGACGGGGAACACGAACGCTGGGCCCAAGCTCGCCTTGACGCTGCCCGAGTTGCCCAGCCCGGGGGCCAGGACGTCGAAGAAGAGGTAGTAGTTTACCACCGCCAGAGCCAGCGCGACCAGAGCCGACACGAACAGGGGTCTGCTCGCCTTGTAATGGAGCCGGCCGGGACGCTTCATTCTGCCTGCCGTCGAAAGGGGTGGCTAAAAACCCGTCATCGGATCTTGGCTAGGCGAGAGCGTTCAGGGGGTCCTTCGCCAGTACCCAGGGTATGTCGCCCTGCACCTCAACGACCCTCACGTCTCTGAAGCGGGACTCCGCCCACTCTTTCACCCTCGGGAGTGTGTGCCCCGACTCGATGAGGTGCGTCTCGACGATCGCCGCCTTCAGCCTTTTGAGCGACTCCCTGCCCCCGTCCATCACGTCCAGCTCCGATCCCTCCGCGTCGAGGATCAGCACGTCGGGCGAAATCCCGACCGAGTCCAGCCTCCGCACGGGCACCGTGATCTCGGACTCGTACTTCACGCCGGAGACGCCCTTCGTCGAAGCCGCGATGTTGCTCTCGCTCGACGACTTCACTTTGAGCTTCGTCTCCCCGTCGGTGCTCCCCAATGCGAAGTCGTAGAGCTTCACGTTGGCGGCCCCTCCCTTCGAGATGAGCGCCTTCGCCACCCTGTAGTTGAAGGGGTGCGGCTCGAACGAGTACACCCGCCTGGCGAGCTTGGAGAGGAGCCGGGTGCTGCCTCCGAGATAGACGCCGACCTCCACCACCGTGTCCTCCTGGGAGACGTACTGTGGGTAGTATCGGTAGCAGAGGGGCTCGGCTTCTATGAGGGCGGAAGCCTTCACGAGCCTCGGCAGATAGTATTTCCTGAGAGCGCGGATGGGCCTGGGCACCAATCGGACTGCCCTGCTCCACCGGACCCGCCCGTGATATCCTTTCTTCTCAGTGCTTGGAGAGGAACCTGAGAACCCGCTGCATGAACGCCTCCCGCTCCTCCCAGAACGGCATGTGGGAGCTGTTGGGGAAGACCGTCATCTCCGAGCCCGCGACGTGCCTGTGGATGTCCCTGCCAACGACGGGCGAGACTTCGTCGTACCTGCCCGTCAGCACCAGGGTGGGGACGCGGAGCGTGGAGAGTCTGCTCGTGACGTCCCAGTAGCGGATGTTCCCGATGATCGTGAACTCGTTCGGCCCGTTCATGGTGCCGTAGACCGGCTTGCTGATGTGGTCCATAGAATAGCTGACCTCCGCGGGCCACTTTGGGAGCCTGCACAGGTGCTTCTTGTAGAAGACCATCGTCGCCTCCAGGTACTCCGGGTTCTCGTATTCACCGGCAGCCGCCCACTTGTCGAGGCTCCTCTGGACGTCGACGGGGAGCTCCTTCTTCATCCTCTCCATCTCCCTGATGGTAAGGGGGACGTTGTGCAGCCCCCCGACCGTTATCATGCTCCTCATGTTCCGTTGGTACTTCAGCGCGTAGGCTATGGCGAGCATCCCGCCGCAGCTCGAGCCTATCATGTGAGGTCTCCCGAGCTTCAGGGCCTTCCGGAAACTCTCGACCTCTTCGACGTACCTCTCCATTAGGAAGAGGGAGTTGTCCCTGGGGAGGTCCGAGCGGCCGCATCCGAGCTGGTCGTAGAACGTGACCTTGTACCCCTCCTCGGCCAGGTCGGCCATGGAGAGCATGTAGTCGTGGGTCGCGCCCGGACCTCCGTGCAGGCAGAGCACTTCTCCCTTCTCTCCCTCGCCCACCTGCTTGTAGTACAGCTTGAATCCGAGGACTTTAGCGAACCCGTCTTGGCTCTTCATCGCCGGTCGGAGAGTCGGCGCTCGCTTTAACGGTTCGGTGGGGACCCTGACCCGAACAGTCTCATCGGGGCCAAGCCTCATAGGATGTCAGGAGGCGAGATGTTCCAATGTCCGCTTCGCTGCGACGTTCGTGTACCGTGGCAGCTGTGGTCTGTGGTGCCCGTTGGCCCTCTCGATGTCCAGCCCGGCCAGGTGAGACCGGATGACCTGCTTCTCGGCTCTCCTGAGGCTCTCGGACACCGCCGACGGTGACCTGCCAAGCGGGTGCGAGAGAAGATGAAGTCCCGTGCGCCTGGGGTAGTCGAAGACGCGTCGGCCCCAGCCCCCGACTGCCAGACGCAAGGGTGTTATACCAGAGAAACCGCTGGAGCTGTTCTCCATGGACGAACCGGGCGACGCGGAGCGGACGAAGGCGAGGATGGCTCTCTACGCAGACCTGTCCACCGCCTTCAAACGGCCTGCGTCCGATCTTGCCTCGCTCTGGGTGGAGCTACGCCGCGCGGTGACAGGTGACTCGGACAGCGAGAGTCCCCCGCTCCAGGACGCTAGGGACCTCGTGTTCGAATACGACAGACCGTTCGTCGGGCCAGCGAGGCTGCCTTGTCCCCCCCACGAGCCGGTACACAGCAAAGACCGGCCTGAGATGGACCAGGGGACTGTGGCCGGCCCCTCGGTGCTCGACGCGAAGAGGCTTTGCGCCGAAGCTGGACTAGCAGTGTCGAAGGAGTTCCACGACCTGCCAGACCACATCGCGGCGGAGCTGGAGTTCATGGCCTACCTCTGCGAGCGAGAACAGTCTGAGACAACTGCAGAGGGTCGCGAAATGTGGCGGAGGAGGCAGGGCGAGCTCTTCGAGCTCCACCTGGGCCCCTGGGCAGCAGGATTCGAGGACAAAGTAACGGCGAGCACCGGCTCTCCGTTCTACCAGCCTGTGGCCTCGCTCCTTCGAGCGTTCGTGGTGGACGAGGCTAAAGACCTGGCCGCGGTGCGGGGGTCGTCGCAGTGAAGGTTTGCCTAGAAATCGGAACGGGTGCCGAAGCCTTCCTTGACCTCCTTTCTGCCGAGGTGGAGAAATCCTGGGCTCCGGGTGTTTCGGTCATCTCGTCGGAAGACGAGGTCCCGAGGGGGGTCGAGGGGATCCTTGCCGTAGGTCCGGGTGCCAAGCCCAGGTCCGCAGAGGGCCTTCTCGTCGTCGATTCAATCGATACGAGCCGCCTTGGGCAGGATCAGATCCTCTTTCAGACCAGCGCTAAGCTGGGCAGGATGGTCAGCTCCGACCTCGTCAAGACCAAGTCGAGGGCTCCCAGCGGCCCAAGCCAGGGCATGTCGCGACGGGACCTGCTGTTCGGGTTCAGAGGCGCCACCCGGGGCTACACCGACGCGCCCGCGGTCTTCGACTCAATCTGCGATTCGAAGTACGGCTGCACGAAGTGCGTCGACACCTGCCCCTCGGACGCGCTGGCGATTGCCGGGGGTTCCGTGGCCGTGGACGAGGCGAAGTGCACGAGATGCGGCGAGTGCGCCGCGGTCTGCCCGACGTCAGCGATCCAGCTGCCGCGATTCTCGGAGGAGGCCTTCCTGGGGCTTCTGGAGGGCCTCAAAAAGTCGGGGGCCCCAGCGAAGGCGCTGGTGCTCACGTGCGACGCCAGCAAGCTGGACCCGCTGCCCTGGACCTTTGTGGAGCAGGTGAAGGACGTGGGAGCGATGGGGCCCAGACAGCTCGCACTGGCGGCAAGCTCGGGGCTCGCGGCAGTAGTCGTCTATTGCTCCGACGGCCGATGCGTGGGAGCGGAAAGCGCGAAGGCCGCCGCAGCCTCGGTCTCATTGCTCCTCGAACCCCAGCGGGAGCTCACGGTGGAGTTCGCACAGGGCGGGGACGGGGCGGCGCGCATCAAGGAGATCCGCGCCAGGCTGGACAAGCAACTCGTGCCGCGCATCTCGCCGAAGGAGCGCCGACTGAGCTACACCACGGCCCTGGTCTCTCTGGCGAGACCGGGCGCGCCCGCGGAAGGCCTCGGGCTCACCGACCTCAAGGTGAGCGACACCTGCACTCTGTGCGGAACCTGCGTAAAGTCCTGTCCGCACGTCGCCATCGCCATGACCCCCGAGCGCCTGATTTTCGATTCCTCGTGGTGCACGGGCTGTGGCTACTGCGCTCAGCTATGCCCCGAAAAGTCCATCACGCTCGTCCCACTGAAGATGCTCTCGGGCCTGGGGAAACGGACCGTCTTCAGCGACGTGGTCGTGAACTGCGCCAGGTGCGGCCAACCCATAGGGTCAGCTGGTCTCCTGCGGCGAGTCACCGCGCTGGTCGGGAAGGAAGACCCGATGATGAAGTACTGCCAGAGCTGCAAGCAGATCGTCGCGCTCGAGTCCGTCACCAAGTTGGGGACGCCCGGGAGAAGCGCGGAGACCAGTCCCGTGGCATCCGACTCCGATGACGCAAAACGATAAAAGCCGTGGGCCGGTGAACGGACCGTGCCAGGCATTGAGCTGACTCCGGACGAGCTACTAACCACCACCAGGGCCGTGAGGAAGCGTCTCGACCTAGCGCGGCCGGTTGAGCGCAACGTGATCGAGGAGTGCGTCGCAATCGCCCAGCAGGCCCCAAACGGTTCGAACCTGCAGCGGTGGCACTTCGTGGTCGTGACGGACCCTGAGAAGCGCCGGGCCCTGGGAGAGTTCTACAGGAAAGGCGCTGAGGACTACTTCGCCAATCCGCCCGCGCCGGCCGGAGGCTTGAACGCCACCAACCAGGATGCGACCTACAGGCTTCGCAAGTCCGCGCTCTTTCTGGTGGAGCACATTCACGAGGTCCCGGTGCACGTGATTCCCTGCATCTCCCCCCGCACCGATGGGCTTCCCGGCTCCCGCCAGGCGTCTACCTGGGCGTCCATCCTGCCAGCGACCTGGAGCTTCATGCTGGCGTTGAGGTCTAGGGGGCTGGGCTCAGCCTTCACCACGTTCCATCTCAAGTCTGAAGAGGAGGCCGCCCGGCTCCTCGGGATTCCGTTCGGACAGGTGATGCAGGCGGGTCTCGTGCCCGTTGCCTACGCCAAGGGCGCTGTGTTCAAGCCCGCTCCTCGCGAGCCCGTCTCGTCCATGCTGCACTGGGACCATTGGTGAATCCCAGGCTGCTGTGCCGGGCTCCCGCCGGTCCGTGACTCTAGCCCTGGGCTGCCCTTTTCGCCAGGCAGGCGTCGCACTCGCAGAGCCCGAGGAGGTAGTCGTATGGGTAGATGCCCGTGCTGTGCCCGTCAGACCAGGCGAAGGCCAGAGCGTAGAGGCCCACCCTGGAGTACTGCGTTGCGCGGATGTCCTCCGGAGCCGCCACCTTCAGGGGGATGAAGGCTCTGCCGCCCAGCGGCGCGCCCTCGCCAGCGCACCCGGCGCACGGGCATGCTTCGCGGAGCGTCTTGTTCGAGAACACGCTCCTGTGACCGTCGCTCCAGTCGACCCTCACTTCCCGGTCTCCCAGCGACACGGCCTTGGGATTCGGCAAACGGGTCCGCGGCTCCGCTCTTTCTGATAAATCTTGGGTCGAGAGATCGGCCGGCGGCCAGCGGGACATTTGGTGGTCGCCCGGGGGCTGAGGGCCCTACTCCAGGGGCCGTCTTACTTGGTGGTTGTACATCTCGACGATCTCTTCCACCGATGTGGCGTCCTCCGGCTTCTTGTCGTCCCTTATCTTGCCCGTGAACTTCGGGAACCTAAGCGAGAGTCCCGCGCCCTGCCTGATCCGCCCCATAGCCGCCGTGTGAATCGGGGAGAGCGTGAGCTCGGCAGCGATGGTCTCGATGACCATGTGGGGCCTGAACCAGATGTCAGGCACCATCTTGGACTCCACGTTCGGGGGCTTCACGTGGCTCTCGAAGGGCTTCAGGAGCCTGGGCAGCTTCTGGAGGTCCTCGTCGGAGAAGCCCGTGCCGACCTTGGCGACGCTGGTGAAGACGTCCCTGGCCTTGTCGTAGGCTGCGAGGAGGAACGTGCCGTAGGTGCCGGCCCGCCTGCCCCTGCCGTGGAACGCCCCCACTATCGGCAGGTCGATGGTGTCCGTGAGCTCGCTCCTGTACTCCCTCTTCAGCTTGATCCAGGCGAACTCCCTGGCCCCGGCCCTGTAGGGCGACGACAGGTCCTTCACCACCAGGCCCTCGCAGCCGTTGGAGATCGCCTCCTCCATGAACTCCTCCATCTCCTTTGGGTCTCTGGTCCGGAGCGCGGGGACGGCCCTGGTGCGTTCCGTCTCCTCGACCAGCTCCTCCAGCTTCTTCCTTCTCACGGCGTAGGTGGAGCTCGTCAGGTCCCTGGAGCCGGCCAGGAGCACGTCGAAGAAGTTCAGAGCCACCGGGTACTTCTCGATGGCCTCCGAGATGCCGTACTTCCTCCTCCTGTGCATGAGCTCCTGGAAGGGCAGGTACTCTCCCGAGTCCTCGTTTATCGCCACGACCTCCGCCTCCAGGATGGCGTTCTTGGCGGAGACGTTCTTCTTCACGAGCTCGCCCGCGTCGGGGTAGTGGTCTGTTATGACCTCCAGGCGCCGGGAGAACAGCTTCACGTCGCTCCCCCTCTTGTGGATCTGGAGCCTCTCGCCGTCCAGCTTGTACTCGGCGGCAACCTCCTTGTTCCCCATCTTCGCCAGGATGGCGGAGGCCGACTCTAGCCGTTCAGCGAGCATGGGCCTGATGGGGACGCCCACCTCCACCTCCACAGCCTGCAGGCCGCTCAGACCCTTGGCCGCGGCCGTGCTCACGACGAACCCCATGTCCGGATGGACGTTGTACGCGTGCTCCACGACCTGGCGCTTCGCCTTGTCTCCCAGGAACGCGAGCGCGCATGAGTCGAGCACGGTGTAGTCCGCGACGCCCAGCCTCAGCTCGCCCGTGACCATCCTCATGATGAACTTGGCCTCCCGCGGTGACGCGTCGTTCAGAAGGCTCACCAGCTCCTTCTGCCTGAACCCCACGGAGCCCTCGCCCGCCTGCCGGGCTATCCTGAGGAGCGTGTCGTACACCCGTGCAAGCGTCAGCTTCTCGGAGAAGAGCGTGCCCTGGGACTTGGTCCCCAGCAGCTGCTCGGCCGCGCTGCCGATGTCTCCCAGCTTGATGTAGGTCCTGCTCACCGCGTCCTCGGGGAGGCCCGAGGCGGTCGTGACCGCGCGCAGGGCCATCTTCTCCGCGATTCCGACCTCCACGCCTTCGTAGTCCGGCCTCAGCTTGCCCTGGGTGAGGTAGACGAGCATCGGGAGCTCGTCGCGCGGGGTCTCCTTCAGGAGCGAGGCGAAGACCTCGGTCATCTCGTTTCGGCTTGAGATCTCTTCCAGCTTCGCGTAGTAGTCGGAGACCACGGAGTAGAGCAATGGTGGAACCCTCGCCCGGCCCACACTTTTGGCTTTCGGGAGGCCGGACAAGCTGGACCGAAGCACGGCCGAAAGTGTCGTTGCCGCCGCCCCTTTCCGGGGCTCCCAGGGCCAGGCTCCGGTGTTGGATCGGCGCCTCCAGGCAAAAGGCTTAATTGCCGACGCCGAGGACGCAATCTCGAATTCAGATGGGTGGAGTCAAGAGGAAGTCGATGGCCGCCATGGAGAAGACGCAGGACTCTACTGATACCACAGCGGCGCCGCAGTCAGACAAGGGAGGAAAGAAGCCGAAGGAGCAGAAGGCCGGGCCGGTTCAGCAGAAGAAGCTGCCGTTCCTCGTGCCCAAGATGAGCGACCAGGACATGGTGAAGACGCTCACCCCCCTGAAGGCCATCACAATCTTCACCGCGTCGCGCGCGCTCGGCGTCAACTCCTCCATCGCCAACGGGGTCCTCAGAGCCCTCGAGCACAAGAAACTCCTGGTGCGGGCTGGCGGATTCAGCGGACACTACGTCTGGGCCGTGAAGTAAGCCCTCTCCGTACGAAGTCGCCACGCACATTCCGAGAATCCTAGGAAGTCGGCTGCTCAGAAGCGCCCAGCTCTCTGCGCCTCTTCCGGTAGAGGAGGATGGGACGGTCGGCCTGTATCAGGTACTCGCCAATTCCCATGGCCGTTCTCTTTGGGAGCTGCGTTTCGACCACCGGCTTGTCCTGATTGGCCACTATCCGGTTGAAAACGCTTCCGAAAACGTCGAAAATCTGTTTGAGGACCGGAATCGTGACCACCTTCTGGTACTGCCGTATGTACATCATGGTGCTCTCTTCGTCGACGGGTGCGAATACTGCGAAGACTCTCAGGTTCTCGGATATGTGGTTCTCCCAGATGTTTGGGTAGATGAAATGGAGGAAGGTACTCCCCTTCCGCTCGCCGACCTCCTCCGGCGTCAGAGGCTTCTGCCCGCTATCCTTCACGTTGTAGGGCCAGACGTACAGCGAATCGCCTTCCAGTCTGCAGCCAGGGCCGTTGACCAGGGTCCTTCCGCCTCTCCCGATTGTCGACGCATGGACGAAAGGAACGTGGGCCACGTCCAGCTGGTTCTCAATCGCCCTTGAGTAGTGCGTTGCCCAGAGCGACCGGACGGACCTCCAGGAAAACGAGTCGTCCAGGTCGTCGAAGAACGGGATCGGAGGGTATTCGTCTCTCGGCGCGCCCCACCAGAGCCAGACGAGTCCGTGGGCCTCCTTGACCCCGAAGGACCGCGCGGCGTAGCTTCCTGGAATCGTCGCCGCGCTCCCGTCCGCGGGGATCTTGAGGCACCTCCCCACGCCGTCGAACTCCATGCCGTGAAAGGGGCACTGGACGTTGCCGTCGGACAGCCTTCCGGCCGACAAAGAGACCCCGCGGTGGACGCACCTGTCGGCGATGCACTGCAGGGCACCCGCTCTGTCGCGCCACAGGACGAGCCTCACACCCATCCGGGTCGCTCCCAGCGGCCTCCCCGCCTTCACCTCGCTGGACTCCAGGACGGCGTACCAGCGTTCGGAAATCATACGAAACCTTGGGGGACGTCGCTTTGGGATAACCCTAATCCCTTACGGCGTGCGGTCGAAAGCTGGAACTGAACCGCGGGTTCTTATGTGGGAGACGGGAGCACCCGGGCCATGACGTTGCTTGTCCGTCCCCTCGCCGAGCCCGGTCCGCTGGTATCCGCTTCGGAAAGCACCCAGCTGAGATCCGGTTACGTCGTCCTCGCTCCGGGGACCCACGTCGGCGAGCACAGCACCGCGGGCGGCGAAGAGGCGATTCTGGTCCTGAAGGGCACCGCCGAGGTCACCAGCCCAGGTGGGACTGCCTCTGCGGAGGCCCCAGCGGAGGTGATCGTCCCCGCGCACACGCTCCACGACGTCTGGAACCACACGTCGGCCAGCCTGGAGTACGTGTACGTGGTGGTCGCCGACCGTCCCTAGGGAGCCGCGAGCTTTAGGCACCAGGCTTAAGTGGCGGAGGCCGGTTTTTGGGACGATTCAGCACATGAAGAAGTCTCTTGCAGGGACCAAGACTCTGAAGAACCTGAAGGAGGGCTTCGCCGGGGAGGCGCAGGCGAACCGGAGGTACCTCTACTTCGCTCGGAAGGCAGACGAGGAAGGGTACCCGGACGTTGCGGCGCTGTTCAGGGCGATCGCCGAAGGCGAGACGGCACACGCGTTCGGCCACTTCGACTTCATGCTGGAGGTCGGCGACCCCGTGACCGAGAAGCCTGTCGGTGACACGGCTGCCAACCTGGGGAGCGCAGTGGCGGGCGAGACCTACGAGTTCACGGAGATGTACCCGTCCTTCGCGGCCACGGCCAGAGAAGAGGGTTTCGAAGAGCTCTCAAGGTGGTTCGAGACACTGGGCAAGGCCGAAAAGGCGCACGCGGGCCGGTTCACCAGCGCGCTTGAAGGCATCAAGTAGCCGGCAAGCCGGAGCGGTTCCGAGCTTCGCAGGGCGAGCGCCCAGATGACGCGCTTGAACTTCAGGCCGGCCGACGAGGCCTTCTGGGACGAGTCGGACCTCGACCGAGAGTATAGGCGCCAGCTGGACGTCTGCCACACCTGCCGGCTCTGCTTCAACCTCTGCCCCGCGTTCCCGGACTTCTTCTCGCGCATCGACGCGGTGGACGGGAAGATGGAGATGGTGACCCGTTCGGACCTGGACTCGTTCACCGACCTCTGCTTCGAGTGCAAGCTCTGCGACCTGAAGTGCCCATACGTCCCTCCCCACGAATTCATGATCGAGCTACCCCGGGTGGTGCTCAGGGCCCGGGCGATCCGGGCGGAGAAGCACGGCGTGAAGTTCGGGGACAGGATGCTCGGCGACACCGACCGGCTGGGCCAGATAGGCGCGAGGACCGCCCCGCTGGCCAACTTCGGAAACACCAACTCCGTGAGCCGCTACCTGATGGAGAAGGTGACCGGGGTCGACCGCCGCCGGCTCTCTCCCAGATTCAACAGACCCACTTTCGGTCAGTGGCTCGCCAAGAACAGGCCGCCCGTCCCCGCCGAGCCCAGGGCCAAGGCAGCCCTCTTCTACTCCTGCCTGGTCAACTACAACGACCCCTCCATCGGGAAGGCGCTGGTCGCCATCCTGGACCGGAACGGTGTGGAGTTCGTGGCCCCCGAGCAGAAGTGCTGCGGGATGCCCGCCATGGACGGCGGGGACATGAAGGCCGCCGTGGCGAAGGCGAAGTTCAACGTGGCGCACCTCGCACCCCTGGTCGACCGGGGGTACGACGTCGTCGTGCCGAGCCCCACCTGCGGATATGTCCTGAAGAAGGAGTACCCTGACCTGGTGGGGACCGCCGACTCCGAGAGCGTATCGGCGCACACCTTCGACGCCAGCGAGTTCCTGGTGAAGCTCAAGAGAGACGGGAAGCTCGAATCTACCCCCAGGAGCGACCTCGGCGAGGTCTCATACCATCTCCCCTGCCACTACAAGGCGCAGAGGATCGGGAACAAGTACGGGGAGTTGCTAAGAGGCGCAGGAGCCAAGGTCAAGGTCGTGGACAAGGGCTGCTCGGGGATCGATGGCACCTGGGGGATGAAGAAGGACCACTACGAGATGAGCAACGAGGTAGCGGCGCGCATGCTCGAGGAGTTCGGGGCCTCGCCGGACTCGGAGGCCTGCACCGACTGCCTGCTTGCCGGGCTGCAGATATCTCAGGGCACCGGGAGGAAGGTCAGCCACCCCCTGCAGCTGCTCGCGAAGGCCTACGGGCTCACCTACTGAGAGCTTCGTCGCGACCCGCGCCGGACCCTACTTGAAGATCTGAGTGTAGAGCAGGTAGATGCATTCGACGCCGGTGATTATCCACGAGGCGGCGTCCACGTAGTCGACCGGCGCCATCCGCGAGTAGTAGTAGACGTGATTGATGTACTGGGCGAGTTTCACGCTCGAGGTGATCGACCAGATGGGAGAAACAGAGAGCAGTAGGAACCTCATCGACTTGTTGTTCCAGAAAGCCCGGACGCCTCCCGATTGCCCCAGCACTGGCCCCCTAACCCGTAAGGGTTCACATATAAACTTGGTCCGCGACGGGCGTTTCTTGCGGGAGCTCAGGGGGGACCGGGCGTCTTGGGCTCACTTGCACCCGCCGAACCCCTGCTTCTCCCACGTTTACTCATGCGTAGGGTCCGGGTGGAGCGAGCAGGATTAATACCGGGCCGGCCCGCTGCGAAGCGCAACCATGCCCATGGACATCGTCGTTGAGAAGGGCGACAGAATCTGGACCCTGAAGCTGAACAGGCCGGCCGTGGCCAACGCGCTGAGGAAGCAGACCCTCCTCGAGCTCAATGCGACCCTGGACGAGTTCGGGGCCGAGCCGCCGGGCAGGGTGATGATAGTCACTGGTGCAGGAAAGGCGTTCTGCGCCGGTGGCGACATCAAGGAGATGCAGGAGAAGACAGAGGGAGAAGCCAGGGTGTTCGGCCAGCTGGCGCAGAACACAATGAAGAAGCTTCTCGGCCTGGACAAGCCGGTCATCGCCGCCGTCAACGGCCCCGCCTATGGCGCCGGTTTCGACCTCGCGACGTCCTGCGACCTGGTCGTGGCCTCCCAGGAAGCCGCGTTCGGACTGCCGACGCTCCGGCTCGGTGTCATAACGCCCTTCGGCGGCAACCGCCGCCTGCCCAGGGCCATCGGGCTGGCGAGGGCCAAGCAGCTGATCTTCACCGGCGAGTCCTTGGACGCCGCCGCCGCGCACCAGCTTGGCCTGGTCACCAGGGTCGTCCCCGCCGAGAGCCTGATGCAGGAGGCCCGCGCCCTTGCGCAGAGCATCTTGGAGAAGGCGCCCGTCGCCCTCGGCTTCGCGAAGCGCCTCGCCAACCTTAGCCTGGAGGCCAGCGACGCGGAGCTGGACGACCTCGAGGTCGACCTCTACTCCAAGTGCTTCAGGACCGCCGACAGGAAGGAGGGGATGAGCGCCTTCTTGGAGAAGCGGAAGCCGGTCTTCACCGGGAAGTGAGCCGGGGCTCTGAGCCCGGGCTAGATCTTTCCGACGTCGCGAAGGCGCGCGAAGACGTGCCTGTAGGAGACGACCCCGAGGACGAGCAGCACCAGCGATCCGATCGACAGAGACGCGAGGTTGAAGGCGCTGCTGGACGCAGCCCCGTTTATCACGGTCCTCAGAGCCTCGGCTCCCTGACTCAGAGGGTTCAGCTCGATCGCCGTCACGAGGTAGGACGGCAGGAAGCTGCTGACAGTGGATATGGGGTAGGCGATGGTGCTGAGGCCCACCATGGCCGTCTGAATCCCGTCGGCGAAGACCCAGTACCTCTCGCCCGCCTTCGAGAAGAGGTTGAGAGCGGCCGCTATCCCCGCGAGCCCCATGGAGAGCAGGAACATGTACGGGAGGAGCAGCAGCGTGGAGACCGAAGCGAGGTGCGGCAGGAAGGCCGCCGCCATGACCATGAGGATTCCGGCATAGATCGTCCCTCCCAGGCCCGCGGAAAGCAGGTGCGCCAGGACCAGTCCGTTGAGGCTCACGGGCAGCGAGAGGTAGTACTGGCTCACGCCTTCGGTCAGCCCCAGGTGGACGCGCCGACCCACGTCGAACGACGCGAAGAAGAGCCCCGTGACCACTACTCCGGGAGCGTAGAACACGAAGTAGTTGAAGTCCATCATGCCCTTGTAGACGAGCCCGACGACCAGCATGTCCGTGATGTTGAGGCCGATCAGCGTGGCGAGCAGCCACTTCGTCCTGAAGAAATACGAAAGGTCGACCCGCGCGATCTGCAGGACCGTCGAGGTCTGGCTCACGACGACTTCACTCCCTCGAGCGCCCGGGGCACCAGGGCCATCCCCACCGTGAGGGTGCACGCCCCGACGGCCAAAACGACGAAGCCCGATAGCACGGGGTTGGCCATGGCGGAGACGTCTATGTTCAGCGCGCTCCTGAGAAGGTCCGCCCCGTAGGTGAGCGGGTTGACCTGGGCTGGCGCGGCGTAGGCGGAGGGCATGAAGTTGAGAGGGTAGAGGATCGTGCTGAAGCGGATCAGGATCGCGCTCATGCCCGCGACGATCGCGCTGTAGATGTCGAACGACTTGAAGGCCACGAATGAGAGCGCAATCATGATCCCCATTATCCCGACGCTCATCCCGAGCAGGACCGCCAGGGACGTCGCCAGGGTGTACGCCGGGAGGCGCGTGACGTACAGGATGAGGACCAGCGGCGGGCCGATTCTCACGACGTTCACCACAAGCCCCAGGAGGACCTGCTCGAGGAAGAGCTCCCCTCTGGTGAACGGCAGGGACAGCACGTACCTCAGCCTGCCTTCGTGGGCCCCTTCGACGAACCTCCTCCCGGCCCAGGTGCTGATGTTGAAGGTCATGATGATAAGTAGGCCTGTCCCGTAGTAGGTGTAGTAGTCGCTGAGGTTAACCACCAGCCTCGAGACCAGCTGGCCGTAGATGAAGTACTGGAAGGCGAAGAAGATCCAATAGTAGACCGTCCAGGGTACCGAGTCGAAGGCCTCCCTCAGCTCGAAGCGGAGCAGCGCCAGCATCTCGCGCAACGGCTCACACCAGTACCTCGGTGTAGTGCAGGAAGACGTCGTCCAGGGAGGGCTCGCTGACCCTGATGGACGTCACCTTGGTCTGCAGCTGCTGGACGGCTGTCATCATGACCGGGAGCCAGTCCTCGGACCGGTCGACGAACGCCTTGAGGGTGTTCTCGGCGTCCGGGACCACTCTCACCGTTCCGGGCAGCCGGGTCAGGGCGTTCACCATGGCGGGCGTCGCGGGGGTCGAGAACTGGACCTCGACTATGTCGCCGCCGCTTATGCTGTCCTTGAGGGCCCTCAGGCTCTGGGTCACCACCTCCCTGCCCAGCTTCATTATGGTCAGCCTGTCGGCGAGGTACTCCGCCTCCCGCACCTCGTTGGTGGCTATGATCACGGTGGTGCCGGACTCCTTCAGCTCCTTGATCTTGTCCCATATCATGCGCTTCCCTTCGAGGTCGACCATGGCCGTCGGCTCGTCGAAGATGGCGACCGCGGGCTTCTGGATGAACAGCTTGGCGACCTCGAGCCTCTTGCCCTGCCCCCCCGAGAGCTCCATGAAGCGCTTGTTCCTCGAGGGCCAGAGGTCGAAGGCCTCCAGGGTCTCGTCCACGATCCTCCGCCTTTCGCCGCCCTCTATCCCGTAGATGCTCGCGTGGAAGGACAGGATGTGGTAGGGCTTGTGCCTCCAGAACCCCCGCGGCTCCTGGAACGATATCCCGGTCGTCTCGCGGACCTGGAGAGGCTGCTTGACTATGTCGTAGCCCATCACGGTGGCCGTCCCCTTCGTCGGCTTGAGCACCGTGGCCAGCAGGTGCAGGAGGGTGGTCTTGCCTGAGCCGTTTGGGCCCAGCAGCACGAGGATCTCGCCCCTCTTCACGCTGAGGTCCAGGCTGTCCAGCGCCGCGGTGCTCCCGTACGCCTTGGTAAGGCCCATGGTCTGGACGGCGACCTCCATGTCGAACTTTCGAAGCGCCCGGCGGAGGCTCATATTAACTGCGCGAAGGGGCGTCCGGTCGGCCCCTGCCTCCGGCGCCTAGAGAACGGCGGCCAGGACCACGAACCCGAAGCTCAGCACGAACGCGAGGCAGATCCAGTAGGCCGCCCTCCACTTCCCCCTGGAAGCCAGCGGACCCATTATCCTTCGGTCCTGCGCCAGGAGCCCGAGAAGGACTCCCGGCCCGATGAGGACGAAGACGAAGACCACCATCAGGTTGAGGACCAGGCCCAGCGGGTCTGGGTAGAATATGGGGACGATCGCAGCCGGAAGCGTTTCGAGGGCGTACACCCAGTAGAACCCTTTCCTCTGCCAACCGAACGCATCGACGATGGCCCAGGAGCTTGCGAGCGATATGACCACTAGGGCGGTGAAAGCGGCCGCGACGAGGCCGATCGCAAAGAGGTACGGCGCGTAGCTCCCGGCGATCGAAGAGAGCCCCGCGGCCAGCGCGCGAGGGTCGCTGATCTGCAAGGAGGAGCTGAGACCCGCCGTTGCCATGGCTATGACGACCATACCGATCTCGCTGGCCGTGGCGCCCACGAGCGTCTCGGTCCTCATCGCCCAGAGGCGGACTCTGGACTTCTTGGCCGTGGCGGAGGCCTGGTAGAACAGCATGAACGGCATCACCACCGCGCCCACGCTCGCCGCAAGCAGGAAGAAGTAGTGCGGGCTGCCGCTGAAGTAGAAGGTCTGGGACTTGATCAGCCCCCTGGCGATGAGCGAGCCGGCGTAGGAGACTATGAGCACCGCCGACACCCCCAGCAGTATCCGCTCGATGGACGCCATCCCTCTCTTCATGACTATGCCCAGGTTGGCGACGTAGGCGATGGGCATGGACACCATTGGGGGGATGCCGACCACGTCCAGGCCTATCGCGATGCCCGTGAACTCGGCGACGTAGCTGACGATGTCCACGACGGCCATGGGGACCCCGGCGATCGCCGCCACCCGCTTTGAGTAGTTCTCCCTTATCACGGTGCCCAGTCCCTTGCCCGTGGCGATGCCGATCCTCCCGCTGGCCTCCTGTATGATGAACAGCGGGGGGATCAGGAGAAGGAAGAACCAGATCAGGCCGTAGGAGTAGGTAGCCCCGACCGCGGCGGCGGTGAGAACGCTGGGCGCGTCCACGTCGGCGATCATTACGATCCAGGCGGGGCCGAACCCTTCGAGGAACTCCCGGAGCCTGCCGGTCGCCATTTCCTAGCGATGAGCCACCGATGTCGGGTTATTATGCTGAATGAAGCCCACTGGAAGTCTTGTCCGAATAAAAACCTAGGTGGGTGCCGCTTGGGCACCCACTCTTCGCCCGTCATTCGGGCGAGGTGTTTCCTGTGCTTGGATGCTTTCCTACGACCACGGTGGCAGCGGGAACGCGAACGTGCCAGGCGCTGGCATGCCCGAGCTCGCGAGCTGCGAGAAGACGATTGGGTCGATCCAGGCGGGCTGAGATCCGGTTCCTGCCTGCCACTGCTTTATGGTGACCGGGCAAGGCGAATCGTGGGTGTCTGGGAAGAACTTGATTGGTCCCGTCATCGCCGTGATGTTGGTCTCTCCGATGGCCGTGTTTACCGTATCCTTGTCGACGCTCCCGGCGCGCCCTACGGCGTCGTTGAGTATCTGGACTGCGGAGTATCCGAATGCGATGTTGCGGTTGAGAGGGGTTCCACCGGCCGTGTACCCGGCGGCCAGCGATGTTGGCGTTGTGCTTGAGCCGACTACTCCCTTGAATGGCCAGGTGGGGTCCCACCAGCATTCAGTGCAGACGTCCAAGGGTAGGTTGTCGCCCCAGGCGTTGATGTCTGTGAAGAAGAGCGGTGCCCTTCCGATCAGCGCGATCTTGGGTCTGAATCCGAGCTCCGAAGCCTGTCTCCAGAACGTCCCGAAGTCAGGTGCGGGCAGGTTGGCCCAAAGTATCTCGACGTCCTTGTTCTTCCAGTCGGTGATAGCGCTGCTGAAGTCGGAGGTTCCGGTGGGGTAGAGGAGTGCGTCTATGACGGTGTACGCTGGGCTGTGGCCGGACATGGCAGGCGGGAAAACGCCGTACCAGCCTGTGCCGTCCGAGTCGCCGCAGGCGAGCACGGATGCGTTGCCGTTGGTCTGGCTGAATACGGAGTCGTTCAGTCCGAAGTAGGCCGAAGTGATCGTGTAGCCCTGGCTGGGGAAGCCAGTTGGCTGGGTGCCGATTCTGAAGAGGATGCTCCAGGAATACTTCCAGGGGCCGGCGGCGCTCCAGGGCTCGAATGGCGAGCCCATGATGAATGGCGTGTTGTAGCGTTCGGCTGTCGTGCCGATTGGGATGGTCGTGACCGGCGGGCCGTTCCCGTGCATCAGCACATCGACGCCGTCGCTCAGGATGGCCTGAGAGGCGAGCGATGCGCCGTTTGTCGGGTTGCTCCCGTCGTCGTACGCCTTGTAGGAGATGTTGATTCTGTTGTTCCCGTATTGCATTCCGCCGAGCGCGTTGAGGTCCTTGATGGCCGCTTGGTGGCCATACTGCATCCCTTGGCCGAAGCCGGCGAAGGCTCCGGTAAGAGAAAGGACCGCGCCCAGCTTGATGGTGGGTAGAGCCTGAGAAGAGCTCGTCACGGTTGGCGTAGTCGTCGTGACTACGGTCGGGGTGGTCGTCGTCGATGTGGACGACGTCGTCGTCGAGGACGGCGACTTCGTCGCTTCATAGGCAAGGTATCCGCCTACGCCTACGATCACCACGGCAGCTACTCCAACGCCTGCCCAACCCATCTTGCTAATCGCTTGTCGTCTTGTTATCTTATCATTGAGAGAACTAGTGAGGGGGTTAGATTCGGTTTTCGTTGTCTTGTTTTCAATAGGTCTGTGGAAATCCTTTTTCTTAGATTCCATAGGCCCGCAAATATCTGTAGCTTTGGTATAAACGTTCCCTCAAACACCTTAGGTTAATCGCAATGTCCGTTCTTGAGAAAGTTTACAACTGTAGTCCGATTTTTGCAAATGCCGTGGTGGGGAAAGTATAATACTATCAGGTTGTGCCGAGACCAAACGGCATGGAAGGGCCGATTCTTTCTGTTGAGGAACTTACAAAGAGCTTCGGCGGTCTGCTTGCCGTAAACAGCCTTACCTTCGACGTCAAGGAGCACGAGGCACTCGGACTGATGGGTCCGAACGGTGCCGGGAAGACAACTGTGTTCAATCTGATATACGGTGTATACCCCCCGACCTCCGGCAAAGTAGTTTTCAAGAACGGGACGATCAACGGAATGCCGTCGCACAAGGTCTGCCGGCTTGGCATAGCCAGGACCCACCAGATCCCGCGACCGTTCTCGACCATGGACGTGAGGACCAACCTGATGGTCGCGGCCAAGTACGGGCGCGGCCTGGGTGGTGACGCGGCCGAGAAGGTCGTCGACGAGGTGCTGGCGTTCACCGGGCTAACCGAAAAGAAGGACACAGTCGCCTGGAACCTCGCACTGCTCGACCTGAAGAGGCTCGAGCTCGCGAGGGCCCTCGCCACGAAGCCCGAGCTCGTCCTGCTGGATGAAATCGCGGGAGGGCTCACAGAGGAGGAGATTCCCGAGCTCATGAAGATCCTGAGGACGCTCAGGCAGACCGGCCTGACTATCGTCTTGATTGAGCACGTCATGACGGTGCTCCTGAAGGCCGTCGAGCGGGTCGTGGTCTTGAACGAGGGGAAGAAGCTCTTCGAGGGTGGGCCCGACGAAGTGCTCAAGACGCAGTCCGTGGTGGAGGCCTACTTCGGTTCTTAGGGACTGAAGATATACCATGCTCCCACCCACCGGAGGCGACCGAGATGACCGATGAAACGATCCTCACGGTCGAGAACCTTGATGCCTACTACGGCTCCTTCCAGGCCCTCTTCGGGGTTTCACTCGACGTAAAGAAGGGCGAGATTGTCTCCCTGATAGGCGCGAACGGCGCCGGAAAGACGACCACTCTCAGCTGCGTGACAGGACTGGTTCGCCCGGCCGCCGGGAGCATAATGTACAAGGGGAAGGATCTTTCGAAGCTGCCGACCCACGAGATCATCAACATGGGCGTCTCTCAAGTCCCGGAGGGCAGGGGGATCTTCCCGCTTCTTTCGGTGAGAGAGAACCTGTACCTGGGTGCCTACACCAAGCGTTCCAGGCTCGGCAGGGACAAGATGATCGAGCGCGTCTATGAGCTGTTCCCTATCCTCTCCGAGAGGCAGAATCAGATGGGGGGAAGCCTCAGCGGGGGTGAGCAGCAGATGCTGGCCATCGGCCGAGGCCTGATGTCCGACCCTGAGCTCATGCTGATGGACGAGGTCTCGCTCGGCCTGGCTCCGATCGTTATAGACAGGATCTACAAGACCATTGAGAAGATCAACTCCGGCGGGGTGACCATTCTGTTCGTGGAGCAGAACGTCCGCAGGAGCCTGCAGGAGTCGGACAGATCCTACGTGATGAAGCAGGGGCGCATCACCCTGCACGGGACGGCAGACACGCTCAAGGAAGAGGCCGAGATCAAGAAGGCCTACTTCGGATTGGAGGCCTAGAGGCAGGGAAGCGACTTGGTCCTAATCTTCCCCCTGCAGGCGATACTGGTGGGCGTGATGCTCGGCGGCCTCTACGCCGTTGTCGGCCTCGGGATGTCGCTGGTCTTCGGGGTCATGAACGTGATCAACCTGGCCCACGGAGACCTCGTGGTGCTCAGCAGCTACGCCGGATACGTCTTCCTGACCTACTTGAACGTGGACCCGATTCTGGGGCTGGTGGTGATAGTGCCGCTGATGTTCGCCCTCGGGTTCGTCATCCAGAACTTCGCCCTGAACCGCGTCCTCACGACCGGCGTGGAGCCGCCACTGATGATAACCTTCGGCGTGTCGATGGTGCTCGAGAACATCTACCTGATAGCGTTCTCCCCGCTTTCGAGGGGAATCACCACAACCTACGTGACCAAGACCTTCCCCGTCGGACCGGCCTACATACCGCTGGTCTACTTCCTCGACATCGTGGTCGCCATCATGGTGATGTTCTTCCTGCGGACCTTCCTTTCGAGGACCTATCTCGGGATGGCCATCCGGGCCGCGTCGCAGGTGACGAGGTCTGCCAAGCTGATGGGCATAAACACCAACCGAGTCTACTCGCTGACCTTCGGGATCGCCATAGCCATGGCGGGCGTCGCCGGCGTCTTCCTAGGCCTCACCATTCCGTTCACCCCCCAGACGGGAGGGACCTACCTGATCATTGCCTTCGGGACGATCATCATAGGAGGTCTCGGGAGCATGCTCGGAACGCTCCTCGGGGGCGTCGTGCTCGGCCTGACCCAGACCCTTGCGGGGACCTACCTCGGCACGACCTGGGAGACCTTCGTGGGGTTCCTGCTCATACTGGTGGTGCTCACGATTCGACCGCAGGGCCTGTTCGGCAGGAAGGCGACCTAGGCAATGAACTTCAGCGGCCGGAAGTCGCTGAGGTGGATCGTCCCGGCCGTGGTCGTCCTCGCGCTGGCGGCGTTCCCTCTGGGGGGCTTTGGAATCAGCTGGCTGCTCATCCTCTTCCTCTTCTTCGTCTATCTTGCGATGGCTAACATGTGGAACCTGCTCGCGGGCTACACGGGCCTGGTCTCCCTTGGCCAGCCCGGCTTCATCGGCATCGCGGGCTACACGCTCGGCGTCCTGTCCCTGATGGGGATCTCTCCCATCCTCGGCATAGCGGTGGCCGGAGGAGTGGCAGCGGGCTTCGCCTTCCTCATAGCGTTCCCGACGCTCCGGCTGCGGGGTCTCTACTTCGCCATCGGCACCCTGATGGTGTCGGAGGCTCTGAGCATCTTCTTCGATTCGTTCAAGCCTCCGGGCTCGAACTCAGCCACCTGGGGGGGCGCGGGCATAGTCATCAAGAGCGCAGCGACGGTGTCCCTGAACGAGCTCTACTACCTCGGGTTGATCGTCGGGGTCGGCTCCATGATCGTCATGCGCTACGTCCTCAGGTCCAAGCTGGGACTCGGCCTCACGGCCATCCGCGACAACGAGCAGGCCGCGTCGAGCCTCGGCGTCAACATCTTCCGAACCAAGATGTACTCTCTGATGGTCAGCGCGTTCGTAACCGGAGCGGCGTCCGCGGTCTTCTACATATTCCAGGGCACCATCGAGCCCATCAGCGGCTTCGGGATCAACTGGACCATCATCGTGATGATCGCCACCATCATCGGGGGCATCGGCGTCGAATACGGGCCGGTCCTCGGCGCCTTCGTCGCGGTGCTGCTCCAGCAGTATCTGGCCGCCTTCACGGGCACCTACCTGCTCATCGAGGGAATCATACTCATCGTGATAATCTCGCTCGCCCCGAGCGGAGTGGTGGGGACGATTCAGAAGGCCTGGGCGAAGCGCTCCGCCAAGCGCAAGGAGCTCGTCAAGGCGGCGACTCAGGCGGTTCCTGCGAAAGCCTGATCACGCTTCCGTGGCCCAGGCTGTCAAGAAGCTCCATCCCGGACTCCACCTTCCCGATGGGATTAAGCGGCCGGTCGCTCGTCGCGTTCTTGAGGAAGAAGCAGATTAGGCCGCTCGAAGCCAGGAAAGCCACGTCTCCCCTGGCGAAGTCCGCCCTTCGCTTCTCGACGCCCACCCTGACGGTCGTGAACAGGCAGTCCATGGCCGGCTGAACGTTCACCCTGCTCTCGATGGGCAGGTCTCTGAGGATCGCGTTGACCGTCAGCGGTGCCAGGTGCCTGTAGAGCGAGACCTTCACCTCGCCCTTGCCGACCACCTGCGCGACGCAGCTCACCTTCGACACCGATCCGGCGCCGCCTACCTGACTCTGGGCCATCCCAGGGATGGGACTGGGCCGCGTCTTATGACTCTTCCTCCGGAACGCTGGAGCCGATGGGCGCCGACTCCATGAAACAGGAAGACTTATGAGACTACTACAGGGGGCGATTCGTGACCAAGGTATTCTATTGCCCCCTACAAAAGCACCGAAGAAGGCTAGGCAACCATCTGTCGCGGATTTCGAGGTCAAGATTGGTCCCCCCAAGCTCACGCGCTTCGAGAGGGCCAGGATCATCGGAGCAAGGTCGCTGCAGATAGCGATGGGTGCGCCTCCCTTCGTTCCTCTCGAGGGAGGATACAGGGGGCCGATCGAGATCGCCATGGCTGAGCTGGAGGAAGACGCGCTCCCGCTCTCGATAAGGCGCGTCCTGCCGGACGGCGCAACCCAGGACATTCCGGTCAAAGCGCTGCAGAAATGAGCTGGGACGAGGCGCTCCACCGTGATCTTCTCGACCGCCAGACTCCACGAGCCTGCGAGGGAGCTGCTCTCCGGGTTCGGCCTTGTGGAACATGACGCAGACGACGCCACGCTCGCGAAGTGCGACGTCCTGTTCACCCTGCCCCACAGGGTGACGCCGGACCTCATGCGGCGGATGCCCAATCTCCGGGCCATACAGTCCTACTCCGCCGGAGTGGATGGCCTCGACTACGCCGCCGTACCCAAGAACGTCAGGATCTACTCCAACTCCGGCGGCTTCACTAGGCCCGTCGCCGAACAGGCCTGGTCCCTGGTCCTGAGTCTGGCCAAGGGAGCGAACGTAAGGAGAAAGCGGGTCCTGCCCCGGCTCCTGCGGGGCAAGACGCTGGTGGTCCTTGGCTGCGGAGCCATCGGGAGCGAGGTTGCACGGATAGGCAGGGAGGCGTTCTCCATGAAGACCGTGGGCGTCTCGGTCACGTTCACGGTGCCCGAGGCTTTCGACGAGAGGCGCGACCCCGGGAGCCTGGCCGGCGCCGTGGCGAAGGCGGACGTGATAGTCGACGCCCTCCCTCTGAACAAGGACACCGTGTCGATCCTGGACTACAAGGTCCTGAAGCGGATGAAGGCCGAGGCGATCCTGGTGAACGTCGGGCGCGGCGAGACCGTCGACCGCGAAGGCGTGACCAGGCTGCTCAGGGAGCGGCCCGAGACCAGGTTCGGGACGGACGTTTTCTGGAGGACCGGCGGGAAGGAGGACTTCGAGACTCCCCTCTGGGACATGGAGAACTTCGCCGGCACGTTCCATTCGGCCGTCTTCGGAAGGGACGACGCCCTGGCCGAGGCCGAGGTCATGGCGGCAGAGAACATCAGGCGGTTCCTGACCATCGGGGACGCAATGAACAGGGTCGACCGGGGCGAATACGCCGGCGTCGGACTGTATGAAACGACGTCTTCACCCACCCATAGCTTAAATAATCCTCGGGGGGAGCGTGGCGTCCTAGGTCACTCACATGCCCAAAAAGAAGTCCGACACAGACGCACCAGAAGAGCAGATGAATGAGGCTCCCGCTCAGGAAGCCCCACAGACCCAACCAGTTCAAAGGATGTCACCGCCAAACCACATCTTCGTCGGGAAGAAGCCGGTCATGAGCTACGCCATGAGCGCGCTCATCCAGCTCACCCAGGCCGGCGAGATCACGGTGAAGGCGCGAGGGCTGGCCATCAGCAGAGCAGTGGACGTAGCTGAAATCGTCACAAAGAGGCTCGCAAACGGCCAGTTCAAGGTGAAGGACATCAACATCGCGACCGAGGTCGTGGGCGAAGGGGCCGAGCAGCGCAACATCTCTTCAATCGAAATAGTCGTCGGGAAGTAAGCCAACAAAAGAGCATCGGAGCTGCCAGGCATAGCTTTGAGCTAGCCTCGGCTCTGGCTCGGCGCCCGCTGACTTCGGCAGAGAGAGAGTTTCGCTCTCCTCTGCATCCTCTTTATTCTTATTTCGCGGCTGAGCGCTTCACCCCTCCCGCCCAGCTCCTCAAGGTAGGCAAGACGGACGGGCCGCCTCCGGCTGGTGTATCTGGATCCCTTCCCTGAGTTGTGTTCGGCGAGCCTCCTGTACGGGTCGGTGGTGTACCCCGTGTAGAGCGAACCGTCGGAGCACTCCAGGATGTATACGAAGTGGCGGGGCACTCCTCCCCTGAGGGGCCGGCCCGAATTAGGCTTATTCGGTCGCGCG
>Ga0335081_10003229_pt1 | contig 25620 bp, 25 predicted proteins | sample Lox_Sample_35_FD_206713 | JGI IMG/M metagenome (GOLD analysis project Ga0335081, IMG submission 206713) | Soil microbial communities from Loxahatchee National Wildlife Refuge, Florida, United States - Lox_Sample_3.5 | ecosystem: Environmental > Terrestrial > Soil > Wetlands | place: USA...
CACGCCGCCCGCGCGCGCGACATAGGAGCTGTTGGTCATCAGGAACTTGCTGGTGAAGCCCCAGAGCACCATCGAGATCGCCGGCCAATAGACGAGTTCGAGCGCGCGCGGCCAGGAGCTGCGCAGCAGGTAGAGATAGCGCAGCAGCATGGCGCCGACGCGCCCGGCCGAGAAGCCGCCGTCGCTCATTGCGCCGCCGCGCGCGGCACGAGCTCGCCCGAGCGCGCGATATGAAGGAAGACCTCCTCGAGCGTGTCGCGGCCATAGCGCTCGATGAGCGCGCGCGGGCTGCCGCGATCGACGATGCGGCCGCGCCGCATCATCATCACCTCGGTGCAGAGGCGCTCGACCTCGCCCATATTGTGCGACGCCAGCAGAATCGTGGCGCCGCTCCCGCGTTGATAGCGCTCGAGATAGCTGCGCACCCAATCGCCCGTGTCGGGATCGAGCGAGGCCGTCGGCTCGTCGAGCAACAGCAGCTCGGGCGCGTTGAGCAGCGCTTTTGCGAGCGCGACGCGGGTTTTCTGCCCGGCGCTCAACTTGCCGGTTGGCTTGTGCAAGAATTCGACGATCTGCAGGTCCACGGCCAGCTCCTCGATGCGCTCGGCCAGGCGCGCAATACCGTAAAGCCGGCCATAGACAGTGAGATTCTGGCGCACGGTCAGGCGATGCGGCAGGTCGACATACGGGGATGAAAAGTTCATGCGCGGCAAAACCCGGTAACGATGCCGCAACATGTCCTCATCAAAGATGCGGATCTGCCCGGCCGTCGGCAGCAGCAGGCCGAGCAGCATCGACAGTGTCGTCGTCTTGCCTGCGCCATTGCCGCCGAGCAGCGCCGCGGTTGCGCCCGACGGCACGGCAAAGTCGATGGCATCGACGGCGACGGTGTCGCCGAATCGCTTGCTGAGCGCCGATACCTGGATGACGGGATGAGACACGCGGCACATAATGGCGTAAACGGCAGCAGAGGCAATGCCGGCGCGCTGCTGAACGGGCACATCTCGGGCGGCGTTGCGGCACTCGGCGGCATGGCGCTCCCCGCACCGCCACCAAATGCCGCGCGACTCGGCGCGGAGACCCCGCTGCGCAGCGGCCGGTCCGTCCCCTATAATGGCCGCTCCCGCAGCCTCACCCCGACGGGGCGCTGCGATGCATGCGGAGGCAGAATGGAGTTCAGCGGCCAGGCGCCGCATCTGACGCAACGGCCAGGCACCGATGTCTCGGTCAGCTTGCGCATGCTCGTCCTCATCCGCTGGGTCGTGGTGGCCGGCCAAGCGGCGACCATCCTGCTGGTGCATTACGGGCTTGGCTTCATTCTGCCGATCGAAGGCGCGCTCGCCGTCGTCGCCACGTCGGCGGCGCTCAACATCGCCGCGAGCTGGCCGCGCCGCGCCTCGCCGCGCTTGGGCGACCGCGAGGCGTCGTTCTACCTCGCCTATGACATGCTGCAGCTCGGCATGCTGCTGTTCCTCAGCGGCGGGCTGCTCAATCCCTTCGCCATGCTGATGCTGGCGCCGGTGACGGTGGCGGCGACCATCCTGTCGCGGCGCAGCACGCTGCTGCTGTCGGCCCTCACCGTGGCGGCGATCAGCATCATCGCCATCTTCCACCTGCCGCTGCCCTGGCGCGACGCGCCGGTGCCGGCAACGCCGCTCTACATCTTCGGCGTCTGGACGGCGCTGGTGCTGGCGACCGTGTTCATCGCCGGCTACACTTGGAACGTCGCCGAGGAAGCGCGGCGCATGCGCGATGCCTATACCGCGACGCAATTGGCGCTCGCCCGCGAGCAGCGCGTCTCCGCGGTGGGCGGCATCGCCGCCGCCGCGGCGCATCAGCTCGGCAGCCCGCTCGCCACCATTGCCGTCGTCGCCAAGGAGCTGGTGCGCGATCTGCCGTCGGACAGCCCTTATGCCGAGGACGCGCTGCTGCTGCTGAGCCAGAGCGAGCGCTGCCGCACCATTCTCGCCGATCTCGCGCGCCAGCGCGACGCCGAGACCGGCTCGCCTTTCACCACGCGCCTCCCCTTTTCGGCGCTGGTCGAGGCCGCCGGCGAGCCCTATCGCGTCGAGGGCAAGAGCGTCCTCTACTCCACCGCCGCCGGCCGCGACGCCGAAGCGCTGCCGGTCGAGGAGCCGCTGGTGGCGCGCAGCCCCGAGATCATGCACGGGCTCGGCAATCTCATCCAGAACGCGGCGCAATTCGCCGGCCACGAGGTCGACGTCACCACCACCTGGAGCGAGGATACGGTGGCGGTCGACATCGTCGATGACGGCCCCGGCTTCCCGCAGGCGGTTCTCGCGCGCATCGGCGAGCCCTATATTTCCGGACGCACCGGCACGGCGGAGCAGCATATGGGGCTCGGCATCTTCATCGCGCAGAGCCTGCTCGAACGCACCGGCGCGCGCGTCAGTTTTGGCAATCTCCCGGATGGCGGCGCCCAGGTCGTCGTCGAATGGCGCCGCGGCACGCTCGAGGGCGTGGACGGCAAGCTAGCGATGAAAGAGGTCCTCTCATGATGAACGAAACGCAGCCCCCCGCCGCCGCGCCCTCGGTGCTCGAAGGCTGGCCCGATTCGGAGCGCAGCCTGCTCATCGTCGATGACGACGCGCCGCTCTGCCAGCGACTCGCCCGCGCGATGGAGCGCCGCGGCTTCCTCGTCGCCACCGCCGAGAGCGTCCAATCCGGCATTGCCGCGGTCAGCGAGAACGCGCCGGCCTTCGCCGTCGTCGATCTCCGCCTCGGCGATGGCAGCGGGCTCGAGATCGTCAAGACGCTGCGCAAGGCGCGCCCGGGCGCGCGCATCGTCATGCTGACGGGCTACGGCAACATCGCCACGGCAGTCGCGGCGGTGAAAGCGGGGGCACTCGATTACCTGCCGAAGCCGGCCGATGCCGATGCGGTCGAGCGCGCCCTCCTCGCCAGCGAAGCGGCACTGCCGCCGCCGCCGGAAGATCCGATGTCGGCCGACCGCGTGCGCTGGGAGCACATCCAGCGCGTCTTCGAGCAATGCGACCGCAACGTCTCCGAGACGGCGCGCCGCCTCAAGATGCACCGCCGGACGCTGCAGCGCATCCTCGGCAAGCACGCGCCGCGGAGCTAAGTCCCGCCGATCGCAGACTCGTTACGCGCCCCACCTCACCCCAACCCTCTCCGCCCCTAAGGGGCGGAGAGGGAGGGACCCGCGTAGCGGGAGGGTGAGGTGGGGCGTCGATGATCTCGCACGCTATCTCAATCTCAGGCGGTGCTAATCCGCCGCTGCTTCCCGACGCGCTGATTACCCTGGGCGATTCCTCAGAGAGGGAAATGCACGAGCACGGGATCAGACCAGGCTGCGCGCCAGGGCAATCAGGCGGCTGCATTGCTCGCCAGTCCCGACCGTGATGCGCAGAAAGTCTTCGATTCGGGGTTTCTGGAAATGTCGCACCAGAACGCCGAGTTCCCGAAGCCGGGTGGCGAGATACGCGCCGCCGCGACGGTGATGGCGCGCGAATACGAAATTCGCCACCGAGGGTAGAACCTCGAAGCCCAGCGCGGAGAGGCCGCGGACCAGCGCTTCGCGGTTGGCAATGATGTGCGCGCGCGTCTCCTGAAACCAGGCGTCGTCCTCGATGGCCGCGACCGCACCAGCGATGGCGAGACAATCAAGCGGATAGGAGTTGAAGCTGCCCTTCACCCGTTCCAATGCCTCGATCAAAGGCCGTTGGCCAATGGCAAAGCCGACTCTGAGGCCGGCCAGTGCCCGCGACTTGGAGAGGGTCTGGGCGATCAGCAGATTGTCGTGGCGAGCGACGAGAGATACCGCGCTCTCGGCGCCGAAGTCGACGTAAGCCTCGTCGATGACCACCACCTGGTCCGGATGCTCGGCCACCAGCGCCTCGACCGCATCGCGCGGCAGCCCTATGCCGGTGGGGGCGTTCGGATTGGGGAGAATGATGGCGCTGCAGGGCCGTCGGAAGTCGGCGATTTGGACCCTCATCGCGGCGTCGAGGGGCACCTCCTCGTAGCGGATCCCATACAGGCGACAATAGACCGGGTAGAAGCTGTAAGTGATGTCAGGAAACAGGAGCGGCGCATCATGCTTCAGCAGGGCCTGGAAGGTGTGGGCCAGAACCTCATCCGAGCCGTTCCCGACGAAGACCTCCTCAGGCGCGACACCGTAGCGGGCCGCGATCGCTTCACGCAGGCGGGAAGCGCTCGGATCGGGGTAGAGGCGCAGACGATCCGTTGCGGCGGCAATCGCAGCCAGCACGCTCGGTGACGGGCCGTAAGGATTTTCGTTGGTATTGAGCTTGACGACCTCTCCCCCCTTTGGCTGCTCGCCGGGCACGTAGGGCGAAAGGCTGTGGACGATTGGACTCCAGAAACGGCTCATGATCTGCGACCCGGCGGCGGCTGATCACGGCAGGATATGCCAAGCCTGGATGAAAGTCCGCTCGCCGACCGGCAATGCTCCTGGACCCTAGCCCAGGTGCCCGCGCCGCTCAGGCTTGCGCCGCCGCGCCGGCCGGCGGCACACTTCTGCGGCAAGAACGCCGCGGGAGGATCGTGCGATGGATCTCGGACTGGCCGGCAAGGTCGCAATCGTCACCGGCGCCAGCCGCGGCATCGGCCGCGCCATTGCCGCGGAGCTGGCGCGCGAGGGGGTCGACGTGCTGGCGGTGGCGCGCAGCGAAGCGCCGCTGCGTGACCTGGCCGAGGAGGTCGGCCGCGCCGGCAATCGCCGTCTCGTCCCCGCCATCGCCGATCTGCGCGAAGCAGAAGGCGTCGCGCGCGCCGTGGCCGCGGCCGAGCGCGAGTTCGGCCGGCTCGACATCCTCGTCAACAATGCCGGCACGACGAAGCGGGGGGACGTCTTCGCCCTCGCCGAAGCCGATTGGCAGGAAGGCTTCGCGCTCAAATTCTTCGGCTATGTCCGCATGACCCGCGCCGCCTGGCCGCTGCTCAGGCAAAGCCGCGGCGGCATCGTCAACATCATCGGCATCGGCGGGCGCACGCCGGGCGCGGAATTCGCCATCGGCGGCTCGGTCAATGCCGGGCTTCTCGCCTTCACCAAGACCATGGCGGAGATCGGCATCAAGGACGGCGTGCGCGTCAACGCCATCAATCCCGGCGCGATCGAGACCGACCGGCTGCGGCCCCGCCTCGAGCGCTACGCCGCGGAAAAGCGCATCCCGCTGGAGGCGGCGCGGCAGCTCCTGCCGCAGGAGATGGGCGTTGAGCGCTTCGGCCGCGCCGAGGAGATCGCCGACGCCGTCGCCTTCCTCGTCAGCCCGCGCGCGGATTACGTCCAGGGCGCGCTGATCGACATCGATGGCGGCGCGACGCGGACGCTCTGAACGGGGGAAGCTTATGCGCTATGAGCTCTATTACTGGCCGGAGATCCAGGGGCGCGGCGAGTTCGTGCGGCTGGCTCTGGAAGAAGCCGGCGCCGAGTATGTCGATGTCGCGCGCGAGCGCGGCGGCATGGAGCGCATGTTCCGGCTGATGGAGGGCAAGGGGACGAAGACGCCGCCTTTCGCGCCGCCCTTTCTCAAGGCCGGCAAGCTCGTCATCGCGCAGACTGCGAACATCCTGCTTTATCTCGGCGGCGCGCTGCGTCTGGCGCCGGCCAACGAGGCCGGCCGGCTCTGGGCGCATCAGCTTCAGCTTACCATCGCCGATGTCGTGCTCGAGGCGCATGACACGCATCACCCCATCGCCGGCAGCCTTTACTACGAGGAGCAGCGGCCGGAGGCGAAGCGCCGCGCCGCGATCTTCCTCAAAGAGCGCGTGCCCAAATTCCTCGACTATTTCGAGGCGGCGCTCGCGGCCAATCCGGCCGGCGACAAGCATCTCGTCGGCGCCCGGCTCAGCTATCCCGACCTGTCGCTGTTCCAGATCGTCGAGGGGCTGCGCTACGCCTTCCCGCGCGCCATGAGCCGGGTCGAGCGGACGCGCAAGCGGGTGACGGCGCTGCACGACCGCGTCGCCGAGCGGCCGCGGCTCAAGGCCTATCTCGCCTCCGAGCGGCGCCTTGACTTCAACGAGCAAGGCATCTTCCGCCACTATCCCGAGCTCGATGAGGGGCGCTAGCACGCGGCAAGGCTTGCCGCGCCTCGGCAAGAAGTGCCGGCGCGCGATGGAAGCGCTCCGGCGAAACCGCCGCTTCCGGGCATCGCGTCAGGCATGAAAGTTGCTGACGGCAACGATGCCGGCCTTTTGGGCCGGCCTGTGTCAACCAGAAAGGAGTGGTCATGACCGTCAGCAGTGTTTCGAGTACCGCGTCCAGCTACCAGCTCTATCTGCAGCAGCTGCTGCAGCAGCAACAGCAGCAGCAGCAGAGCGGAGCGGTGCAGCCGCACCACCATCATGGCGGCGGGCACGGCGCGGATCAGAGCCAGCAGGCTTCGGATCAGTCCGGCACGACGACTGCCACGAGCGCCCTCACCGGCACCACGGGCACGAGCGCGAGCGATCCGAGCAGCTTGCTCGACATCCTCACCTAAAAAGAAATTCATCTGCGCGAGCTCCGCTGCCGAAGCGCGGCGGTCACGAGCTCGTCCGGCACCGTCAGAAGGACGGCGCCGGATGTCCTCGCTCGACTCTCACATTAAGTTAAGCGGTTCGCGCCGCGTCAGGTCTGCAGAAACGCCCACTCCGCGCCTTCGAGCACCAGGCAGGTGAGCATGCCGCTGGCGAAGGCGCCGGTATCGATGCCGATGCGGTTGCGCTGTACGTCGGGACGCGCGGTGATGGTGTGGCCGTGCACGACGATCTTGCCGAATTCGGCATCGGACAGCAGGAACTCGTCGCGGATCCAGAGCAGGTCCTGCGCCTGCTGCTGCTCGAGCGGCACGCCCGGCCGGATGCCGGCATGGGCGAAGAGGTAGTCGCCCTCTTGATGTGTGAGGCGCAGCTCGGCCATGAAGCGGCGATGGCGCGGCGGGAGCCTCGCTTGGAGCTCGGCCTGCGCCCGCTCCAGCTCCTGGGCGCTGCTGCCCGGCCGCGGCGGGCGGACGCCATAGCTCATCAGCGTCTCGGCGCCGCCATAGAGGAGCCAGCCCTGCCCGAAAGCGGCATCCTCGAGAAAATTCAGGAGGGTGTCCTCATGATTGCCCTTGAGGTGCACGGATTGGAATCCGGGCAGCGGCGCGTCGAGCAGCAGATCGATGACCGCCGGGGAGGCGTCGCCGCGGTCGATATAATCGCCGAGATAGACCACCACGTTGCGCGGTGCCTGGCGCTCATAGGCATCGTGATGGATGAGGCTGTGCATGTGGCGCAACAGGTCGGCCCGGCCGTGAATATCGCCGACGGCGTAGATGCGGCTGTCCGGCGGCACTTCGGGCGCCACGGTCTCCTGCTGGCGCGTCCGGCCGATGAGACGAGTGATCATGGAGCGAGAATATGGGCCAGAGCCGCTCCCGACGCCACCGTTACCCCCGTCCTCGGCCGATTTTAGCGGAGGATTAACCCTTCCGTAGGGGTTGCGGCGCCATCATGACGGAGAAACCGGTGATGGCCCCGATGCAGCGACCCGACCCCTTGCAGCAGCAGATCGCGGACGAGAAATCCGCCGGAATCGAATCGCTGCTGCTCGATTATACCAAGCGTCTCGCGCGCCATCCGTCGAGCCGCCGCGCCATCGTCATTCACCTGTCGCGGCTCCGCCCCGACAACCGCCGCGCCCATCACCTGCGCATCGCTGTCAATACCTTCGAGACGCTGGTCAAGCAGTTCGACGGCCAGATCTTCCAGCTGCAGAACGCCGACATCGTGTTCGTCTGCCGCGACGCCAGCATCGCCGTCATCGACGACGCGATCATGCGGCTGCGCTATCTCTTCGGCGATGATCCGCTCGCGGCCGAGCTCGACGAAGGCGCCGCCGACCGCTTCGCCACCTGGTACGACATCGAGCGCGACTACCAGGCCTTCCTCGCCTGGGTCGAGGAGGTTTACGAGCAGGAGGTGAAGCGCAAGAAGCGCCTTGCCGCCATCGCCGGCCACCTGCCGCAGGAAGACCGCCAGCCGATGGACCCGCAGGCGCTGGCCGAGCTCGTGGCATCGATCCAGCGCGCCGATCTCACCAATGTCATGCGCCGGCAGGTGATCTGCGCCATCATGGGCGACGCCGCGCCGAAGCCGGTGTTCCGCGAGATCTACGTCTCGATCCCCGATCTGCGCGACGCGATCATGCCGAAGCGCGACATCGCCTCCGATCGCTGGCTCTTCCAGCACCTGACGCAGCATCTCGACCGGCGCGTGCTCGCCATGCTCCGCCGCAATGACGACCAGGCGATCGCACATTCCTACAGCATCAACCTCAACATCTCGACGCTGCTGTCGCAGGAGTTTTTGCACTACGACCAGAGCCTGCGCGCGGGCGCGCGCGGCACCATCGTCGTCGAGCTGCAGAAGGTCGATATGTTCGCCGATCTCGGCGCCTTCATCTTCGCCCGCGACTATCTGAAGGAGCGCGGCTACCGCGTCTGCCTCGACGGCGTCTCGTCGGTGACGCTGACCTTCATCGACCGCGAGCGGCTCGGCCTCGACCTCGTCAAGCTGTTCTGGACGCCCGACATGGCCGATGCCATGGCCACCAATCGCGTCGCCACCTTTCGCGAGGCGGTCGAGCGGGCCGGACGCTCGCGCATCATCCTGGCGCGCTGCGACAGCGAGGAGGCGGTCGAGTTCGGCCGGTCGCTGGGCATCCGTCTTTTCCAGGGCCGCCACATCGATCGGCTGCTGAGCGTGACGGGCGGCGGTCCGAGATTGCGGCCGACCTAGGTCCAAAACTGCCCATGCCGCGCGCTTCCCGGCTCGCCGCCGCGCGGCGCATCCTGTTTTTCAGCGAGAATTTCGCCCCGGGCAGTGTCGCCGAGGAGCTGGCGCTGTGGCTCGCCGGGCGCGGCCACAGGGTCGAAGCGGTCGCCGCCGCCGGCACCCGGGCCGGCGAGCCGCAAGGCTGGTGGCGCGTCGAGGAGCATCGCGGCATCCGCGTCACCCGCTGCCCGCGCCGGCGCGCACACCTGCCGCGCGGCTTGGGACGCGAGCTGCAGGATCTCTCCTTCGCGCTGTCGAGCGCGCCCGTGCTGCTGAGCCGGGCGCGGCGCTTTCGCCCGCATCTCCTCGCCGGCATCGATCCCGCCGGCGCCACCCTGCCGATCCTGCTGCTGGCGGCGCGACGCGCCGCGGCGCAGAGCTGGGTCCATCTCGGCGAAAGAGCGCTGCTCGGCGTACCGCTGCTGCGCCGGGCGGGCCGGGTATCGCTGGCGTCTTTCGACGCGACGTCACAGCTCGACGCGGCCGAGATCGGCGAGGCAAAGCGCCTGCCGCTGCCGGTCTGGGCCGATACGCGGCTCCTCCACCCGCTGCCGGTGAGCCCGCTGCGCGACAGCCTCGGCCTCGAGCCCGACGCCATCGTGGCGCTCTATGCCGGCAGCCTCGAGCCGAGCCAGGGCATCGACCGGCTCATCGCCGCGGCGCGGCTGCTGCCGGCGAACGGCGCCGTCGTCTTCGTCGTGGCCGGGCGCGGCGGCTCCTGGGCGAGCCTCGCCGCGGCGACGCACAGCCTGCCACTGAAGCTCCTGCCCTGGCCGCGGCTCGCCAACCTCAACGCGCTGCTCGGCCTTGCCGATTTGCATCTGCTGCCGGCCGGCCTCGACGCCGCCGACCCGCTCTTCCCGGCCAAAGCCGCGGCCCTTTTGGCGAGCGGCAGGCCGATTCTCGCCACCGGCGAGGTGCCGCCCCCGCTCGCCGGAGCGATGCTGCCAATGGCGGCCGATCCCGAAGGGATTGCCGCCGCCATCATCACCCTGGCCGCTTCACCGCTGGAGCGCCGCCGCCTTGGCGCGGCGGCGCGCCAGGCGGCGCAGGACTATCACGACAAGGAACGGGTCTTCCGCCGGCTCGAAGCCGCGCTGGGCCTGCGCGACGCGCCCGGCTTGGCCGCGGCGTCGTAGCTCGGAGCTTTCGCTTGCCATCGACGAAGCCGACCCCTAAACCCACGCCCATGTCGGAAACGGACCTTATACCGCTGGTGGAGGCGCTCGCCCGGTCGCGGGTTCTCTGCGTCGGCGATGTGATGCTCGATCATTACGTCTATGGCCGGGTCGAACGCGTCTCGCCCGAAGCGCCGATCCCGGTGCTGCGCGTCGAGCGCGAGGTGAGGAAGCTGGGCGGCGCCGGCAATGTGCTGAGCAATCTGCACGCGCTCGGAACGCAGGTCTGCTTCATCTCGGTCACCGGCAATGACAGCGCCGGCCGCGAAGTCGGCAAGCTCGTCGCCGGGCTCGCGGGAATCGAGGCGCATGTGCTCGGCGAGCGCGGCCGGACCACGACGATCAAGACCCGCTACATCGCCGACACGCAGCAGATGCTGCGCGCCGACCGCGAGCAGGTGGCGCCGCTCACCGACGCGCAGCGCGAGGATGTGCGGCGCATGGTCGAGCAGGTGCTGCCGCATTACCAGGTTACCGTGCTGTCCGACTATGCCAAGGGCGTGCTCGCCCAGGGCCTCGCCGGCGAGATCATTGCCGCCGCAACGCGAGCCGGACATCCGATCGTCGTCGATCCCAAGGGCACGGATTACGGCGCCTATCGCGGCGCCAGCGTCATCAAGCCCAACCGGCGCGAGCTCGGCGAAGCGACGAAACGGCCCGTCGACAGCGAAAGCGCCGCGGTGGCGGCGGCGCGCGCGCTCATCGACGCGCATGGCTTCGGCGCCGTGCTGGTGTCGCTGAGCCAGGACGGCATGCTGGTGGTCGAGCAATCCGGAGCGACGGCGAAGCTCGGCGCCGAGGCGCACGAGGTCTTCGACGTGTCGGGCGCGGGCGACACGGTCATTGCCGTGGTCGCGGCGGCGCTTGCCGCCGGCGCGCCGGTGCTGGAGGCCGCGCGGCTCGCCAATGTCGCCGCCGGCATCGTCGTCGGCAAGGTCGGCACCGCGATGGTGCATGCGACCGAGCTGATCGAGCGCCTCGTCGATCGCGAGGCGGTCGCGACGCGCAAGGTGCTGCCGCTGGCGCTGGCGGTCGATCACGTCGCGCGCTGGCGCCGCAAGGGCCTGCGCATCGGCTTCACCAATGGCTGCTTCGATCTTCTGCATCCCGGCCATGTCTCACTGCTGACGCAGGCGCGGGCGGCCTGCGACCGGCTGGTGGTCGGGCTCAACAGCGATGCTTCGGTCATGCGGCTCAAAGGACCGGGGCGGCCGGTGCAGAACGAGCAGGCGCGCAGCGCCGTGCTCGCCTCGCTCGCCTCGGTCGACCTCGTCGTGCTCTTCGACGAGGACACGCCGCTCAACCTCATCGCCGAGCTGAAGCCCGACCTGCTGGTGAAAGGCGCCGATTATCGCCACGACCAGGTGGTCGGCGCCGATCTCGTCGAAGCCTATGGCGGCCGCGTGATGCTGGCGGAGCTGGTCCCGGGCTTCAGCACGACGGCGACGATCGCGAAGTTGGCACGGTGAAGGGAGTGGTCAGTTTTCAGTTGTCAGTTCTCAGTGTCCGATAGACTGAAAACTGACGACTGAAAACTGACGACTCCCTACCAGACCTCCGGATCATCGATGCCGGGATCCGTGAGGCGGCGCAGCCGGCCGGCGGCGAGGGCGGCGAAGCGCAGCAGCACGGCGCGGCGGCGGGATGCCGCCAGCGTGGCGGGCGGTGCCTCGCGCAGCACCGCGGCACCGAACGCGTCTGCCACGATGAGGCCGCAATCTTCGGGAATAAGCTCCTGCGGAAACGCGCCCGGCACGGCGAAGTAGAGGCGATCGCAGAAATCGCGGTACTCCGGCCATTTGCGATCGCTCTTGAAATCCGCTACCGAGGATTTGATCTCGACAATGACGAGCTCGCCATCCCGCCCCAGCGCCAGCACGTCCGCGCGCCGCCCATTGGCGAGCGCGACTTCCGCCAGAGTGGCGAAACCGCGATGGGCGAGCGCGCGGCAGACGCCGCGGCACAACTCCTTGGGAAATTCGCGAGGATCAGACATGGCCGAATGGATCGAGTGTAAGGAGATTCCGGCATGAGCGACAAGCAGCGCGGCGCAGTCCGCTTCAGTAGGAGGATTTGCGCGCCATGATCGGCAAGGGAATACGCGGTTCGCTCAGCGACGCCTGGCGGATCTCCAGACCCTACTGGGCCTCCGATGAGCGCTGGGTGGCATGGGCGCTCCTCGCCGTGGTCGTCGCGTTGAACCTCGGCCAGGTCGGGCTCAGCGTGCTGTTCAACTACTGGCGCAACGCCTTCTACAACGCCATCCAGAACTACGATGAACCCGCCTTCTTCCGCCAGCTGGCGATCTTCTCCGGATTGGCGGTGCTCTGGGTCGTCGCTGGCGTCTATCAGGCCTATCTGCAGCAAATGCTGCAGATCCGCTGGCGCCGGTGGCTCACGCACCGCTATCTCGGCCGCTGGCTCGGCCACCGCGCCTACTACAAGATGCAGCTCACCGGCAGCCCGACGGACAACCCCGACCAGCGCATCGCCGAAGATCTGAACCTTTTCACCAACTCGACGCTCAACCTCTCGCTGAACCTGCTCAGCAGCGTGGTGACGCTGTTCTCTTTCATCTTCATCCTGTGGTCGCTCTCGGGGCCGCTGACGATTCCGCTCGGCTCCGGCACGAGCGTGACCATTCCCGCCTTCATGGTTTGGCTTGCGCTGATCTACGCCGTGATCGGCACCATCATCACCGTGAAGGTCGGCCGACCGCTGGTCGGGCTCAACTTCAACCAGCAGCGGCTCGAAGCCGATTTCCGCTACAGCCTAGTCCGATTGCGCGAAAATACCGAGAGCGTCGCCTTCTATCGCGGCGAGCCGCGCGAGTCCGACATCTTTCGCGGCCGCTTCAGCCATGTCTTCCACAATTTCTGGGCGATCATGAAGCGGCAGAAGCTGCTCGGCTGGTTCGTTTTCGGTTACGGCCAAGCGTCGGTGGTCTTTCCCTACATCGTGCAGGCGCCGCGCTATTTCGCCAAGCAGATCGCCCTGGGTGGCCTCCAGCAAACAGCGGAAGCCTTCGGCCAAGTGCAGAGCGCGCTGTCTTTCATCGTCTCTTCCTACACCGACATCGCCACCTGGCAATCGGTGGTCCAGCGGCTCGCCAGTTTCGAGGGACCGCTCACCGAGATCGCCGCGCGCGCCGAAGAGCCGAGCGATCTCGCCATCACGCATCAAGGCAAGGGCCTCTCGGTCGATGCTCTCGCGATCGACCTGCCCGACGGGAGGCCGCTGGTTTCAGGGGTCGCGTTCGAAGCCCAGCCCGGCCGGGGGCTGCTGCTGGTGGGACCGACCGGCGTCGGCAAGAGCACCGTGCTCCGCGCCATCGCCGGCATATGGCCCTTCTGCCGCGGCCGGGTGCGGCTCGGCACGGGACGCGTCTTCTTCGTACCGCAGAAGCCCTATATCCCGCTCGGCACCTTGCGGCAGGCCTTGGCCTATCCCGATGACGGCGCCGCTCTGCCGCGCGAGGCGCTCGAAGCGGTGCTGCGCAAGGTCGGGCTCGGCGCGCTGGCGCCCGAGCTCGATACGGTCGATCAATGGTCGCAACGGCTGTCCGGCGGCGAGCAGCAGCGGCTCGCCTTTGCGCGCGTCTTCCTGGCAGAGCCGGCGGTCGTGGTTCTCGATGAAGCGACGTCAGCGCTCGACGAAGCGATGGAGACTCATCTCTATCGCTTGCTGCGCGAAGCGCCCTGGCATCCGACGATCGTCAGTGTCGGTCACCGCAGCACGCTCAGAGCCTTCCATGACGATGTGCTCGACCTCACCGCGAGCGCACTCTCGCCGGCGGCGGCGCAGGCTGCGGGTTAGCCGGGCGCTCTGTCAGGAGCGGGCTGTCTCGCATGGATGACGGCGTAGCGGTCGGCGTAGACCCGACGCCAGCCGGGCAAGTGGTCCAGGACCTCGACAGCGCCGTCCGTCGGCCGGAGCAGAGTCCAGGTGATGCCGTATTGGTCGAGCAGGCCGGTCAGGACGCTCTTCTTGCCGCCTGCGGCATCGAGGTAGCGGGAGAGGAAAGCATCGCCATACATCTCGATGCGACCATCGATGAACGTGGGAACCCTCCGGAAGATCAGATAGCCGCCGAAGACCTCGCTGTTGAAGACCGGGCCCGACAGCCTCAGCCGCGCTACCGCGTCGAGCGCGCTTCCGGGCGTTGCCGGACCATCGGGGCGCGGCAGCGGCCACAGCAGCGTCGTGCCGCTGATCGCGACGAAGGCGGCGACACCGAGCGCGAGGCCGCTTCCCCGGGCGGGCTGCGCCCACGCCGCGAACCACCGCGCCAGCGCCGAGGGCGAGGCCACGCGGACGCGCGCGGCGATCTCCGGCCCGAACGATTGCGCGATCGCGAGCGGCGCTACGAGGGCGACGAGGTCCTCGTAGCGCGCATGAGAAAGCGCCATGTGAAAAAGGCCGAGCAGCAACAGAAGACGCGTAAGCGGCAGTTTAGGACGCAGGACCAGGCCCACGCCCAACGCGCCAAGAAGCCATAATTCCAGCGGATGGTCGTGCTGGATATCCGGCCCCAGCCATTCGCCGAAACTCCCCTGCAGCGCGGGCATGGTGACGATGCGCAACGGCAGCAGCAGGCCGCTGAGACCGTTGGGCGTGCACAATGCCGCGAGCGCCGCCAATGCGACGAAGCCACCCCATTGCCGCAACGCGACACGGCGCTCGCTCCAGGAAGTTCCGTCCAGCACGGCCTCGGCGCCGAGATAGGCAGCAAGACACAGTCCGAACATGAAGCTGCCATGGAGATTCGCCCACAGCACCATGACCGGCAGGAGCCAGTAGGGCGGCCCGCGGTTGCGGTCCCGCGCGGAGATGAGGCCGGCGCACCACGCGACGAGCGGCGGAAACGCCAGGACGTGCGGCCGCGCAAGAAGGTGAGGAAGCAGCAGGGCACCGCTCGCGGCCACGAGAATGAGCGCCGAGAAGGGTTCGAAATACGCGAGCAGCCGGCGGGTGAGCAGCGCCAATGATGCGGCAAAGCAGAGCATCGCGAGGAGGGCCACGGCCGGCCAGCCAAACCAATCATAGACAGAGGCGAGGACAAGTTCGGCCAGCCATTCATGCGGGATCCACACCGCGCCCGGCATCGAATGGGAGAACGGATCGTGCATCGGCAGAGCGTGATGCGCGATCATCCATCGGCCGGCGGCGATGTGCAGGTAGGTGTCGGGGTCGCCGAGCAGGTTCAGGCGATCGCGCAGCAGCAGCACACAAGCGAGGACCGCAATGACCAGCGGCCAGGACAGGGCGGGATGCCGCTGCCAGCCGCTCCGAAGGGCCGGCGTGCTGATCGCCGCTTGGGTTTCGGTAACCATGATCATTCGCCATCGCCGCCGCGCTTTTCGCGACGTCTATTGTCTTCCGCTCGTGCTTTACAGCTGGTTACGCTGAGGTTGCCTCAGCGCGCGACGAGGCGATGGAGACTCAATCTCTGTCGCGCCCCGCCAGCGGCAGCACGGGAGCAGAGCGCTCCCGGCCGCCGGCCGGCCGGAGCGAGGGTCAACCGGCGTTGGCGAGGCCCGTGGCCACCGAGTTGAACACGCCAGACAGGTTCTGGCCGACACTCGTCAGCACGCCGATGATGACGACGGCGATCAGCGCGGCGATCAAACCGTACTCGATCGCGGTCGCGCCGCTCTCGTCGCGCATCATTTTCGAAAATACTGTGAACATGCGTAATACTCCTCATCTGGGCCGCGCGGGGCAATCGTCGGCCAGAGACAACTACTACCATCGCGCAACCCCGAGGGCTAAGCAGGATCGCTTAGACTTCTCTTCAAAGATGTCGTGAACACGGCGTTTTCGGCAACGTCGCTCACAGCGCGGCCGCAACCGGACCGAGGAACATACTGGCGATGGTCGTGCCGATCGCGGTGCAAGCGCCGACGATAATGATCGAGATCAAAGCCGCGATCATCGCGTATTCGATCGACGTGGCGCCGTCATCGGCCGGCAGGCTCAGCATCAGGCGCAACATTCGCGCACCTCGCACTCGTGAAAAGTCCCGCGCCATTCTAAGGTCGCACCGGCCGCGCGCCACCTCGATCGCTTAGAACGCGTGGCGTATTCGCCGGTGATGCCGCTAAAATCACCGACGAATGTGCCGCCCGCCGGGCCGTTTCCAAGGCCCGGGGCCCGCCTTGAGCCGCGCTGGCCTTGGTGGTGTAATGCCGTGGCGCCGTTACGGGGGAGGAATGATCGAATTCGGCAGCATCAAATCGGTAGAGGCGCATCTCGTCGAGCGGGCGCGCGTGCAGGGCGCGCAAATCGCCTTCGAGGATGCGGCGGCCGAGATCAGCTATGCCGCGCTCGAGCGGCGCAGCCTCGCGCTGGCCACGGCGCTGATGGAGCTCGACATCGCCCCCGGCGAAAGCGTCGCCGTATACCTGCCCAATTCGGTGCGTTGGATCGAAGCGGCGCTGGCGATCGTGCGGCGCGGCGCGGTCATGGTGCCGATCAGCTATGATTCGAGCGAGGAGGAAGTGCTCTACCGCCTCGGCGATGCCGGCTGCGCCGCGGTGGTATCGCTGGCGGAAAAGCAGGAGATGCTGGAGCGCCTCGCCGAGAAAGCGCCGAAGCTGCACTGGCTCCTCCTGGCCGGGCTCGCGCCCGGCGCTCGATCCGACAAGCTGCGCGCCTACGAGGCGCTGTTGGAGACGTCGCCGCGGGCGGACGCGGGAGAAGGCGAGGACCTCGATGCTCCCGCCTTCATCCTCTACACCTCGGGCACGACCGGGCGCGCCAAAGGCGTCGTGCTCAATCAGCGCAGCCTGATGTGGGACATCGCCGCCGCCTGGATCCCGATCGCGGGATTGTCCGCGCGCGACCGCATGCTGGCGCCGCTGCCGCTCTTCCATTCCTACGCGCTCGACCTGATCGTGCTCGGCACGCTCGCCGCCGGCGCGACGACGCGGGTGATGTCGCGCTTCTCCACCGAGGAGGCGCTGCGCCTTCTCGGCGGCGGCGGCTTCACGCTGTTTCCCGGTGTGCCGACCATGTTCCATTATCTCCTCGAGCGCGCGCCGGAAGGGCCGATCCGGTTCCCCGATCTGCGCCTCTGCATCTCGGCCGGCGCGATCATGCCGGCGACGCTCAACGCCGCCTTCGAACGGCGCACCGGCGTCACCCTCGTGGACGGCTATGGCATCACCGAGACGGCGACGATGGTGACCATGAACTGGCCGGGAAAGCCGCGCGTCATGGGCTCTTGCGGCATTCCCATCCCGGGCCAGCAGGTCCGCATCGTCGATCCCGTCGTGCGGCGCGACGTGGCGCCGGGCGCAGAGGGCGAGCTCATCGTCCGCGGGCCCAATCTGATGCTCCGCTATCACGGCAAGCCCGAGGAGACGGCGCGCGCCCTGGTCGATGGCTGGTACCTCACGGGCGATCTCGCGCGCGCCGACGCCAACGGCTTCCTCACCATCACCGGCCGCCTCAAGGACATCATCATCCGCGGCGGCCAGAACATTGCGCCGGCGGAGATCGAAGAGGTCGTGGCGCAGTTTCCGGGCGTGCTCGACAATGCCGTCGTTGCCGGCAAGCACGCGGCGTTGGGCGAAGTGCCGGTGCTCTTCGTCGTGCCGAAGCCGGGCGCGCGGCTCGACGAGGCGGCGCTCCGCGCCTTCTGCCGCCAGCACCTCTCGGCTTACAAGGTGCCGGACAGCATCCGCGTCATCGACCGCATTCCGCGCACCGGGTCCGGCAAGATCCAGCGCTTCGAGCTGCAGAAGCTGTTGGCGTGAGATGAAGCCGGCGCCCTTTGCCTATGCTGCACCCCGAAGCGTCGATGAGGCGGCCGCGCTGCTGGCCGAGCATGGCGGCGAAGCGCGGCTGCTCGCGGGTGGACAGAGCCTCGTGCCGATGCTCAATTTCCGCCTGCTCGAGCCGGCGCTGCTCATCGATATCAACCGCATTGCCGGGCTCGACGGCATCGCCGAGGTGGCGGGCGGGCTGCGCCTCGGCGCGCTCGTCCGGCATCGCGCGCTCGAGACCTCGCCGCTGATTGCGCACCGCTTCCCCATCGTCGCCGCGGCCATGGCCGAGGTCGCGCATCTCGCCATCCGCAATCGCGGCACGATCGGCGGCAGCCTCGCCCATGCCGATCCGGCGGCGGAGCTGCCGCTGCTGGCGCTGCTGCTCGAGGCGAAGATCACCGCAGTCTCGGCCAAAGGGCGCCGCGTCATCGCTGCCGCCGATTTCTTCACCGCGGCGCTGACGACCGCGCTCGCGCCGGACGAGATCCTGACCGAGATCGAGCTGCCCGATCTGCCGGCAGGGAGCGGCTGGGGCTTTGCGGAGCTGGCGCGGCGCGCCGGCGACTTCGCGCTGGCGGCCGTCGGTGCCGTCATCGCCGAAGCAGGCGGCGTCTGCCGCATCGCGCGCATCGCCATGGCCGGCGTGGGCTCGACGCCGCTGCGCGCACCTGCGGCCGAAGCGCTGCTGCAGGGCGGCGCGCTCGACCCGGGCGCCATCGCGGCCGCTGCGCGCGCCGCCGCCGCCGCGGCTCAGCCCGCCGAGGATTTGCACGCGTCCGCCGCCTATCGCCGCCATCTCGTCGAGGTGCTGACCCGGCGGGCGCTGAGCGCGGCCGTGGCGCGGGCGCGCAAGGCGGCGCCGTGAGCGGCAAGCGTCGCGTCGCCGTCACCGTCAACGGCACGCGCCATGAGCGCGAGATCGAGCCGCGCCTGCTGCTCGGCGATTTTCTGCGCAGCGAGCTCGATCTCACCGGCACGCATTTCGGTTGCGAGCACGGTATTTGCGGCGCCTGCACCGTCATCTTGAACGGCGACAGCGTCCGCGCCTGCCTCGTCTTCGCCGTGCAAGCCGATGGCGGCGAGGTGCTGACGGTCGAGGGGCTCGGCAGCGTCGAGGCGCTCCACCCGCTGCAGCAGGCCTTTCACGAGCATCACGGGCTGCAATGCGGCTATTGCACGCCCGGCATGCTGATGACCGCGCTCGACCTCATCCGCAAGCATGGGCGGCTGACCGAAGCGGCGGTGCGCGCCGGCATCTCGGGCAATCTCTGCCGCTGCACCGGCTATCAGAACATCGTCGCCGCGATCTGCGCCGCCGCCGAGGCCATGCAAAGCGAGGAGCCGGCCGGCGATGCGTGAGGAGCTGAGGCCGAAGCTGGTCGGTGCGCGGGTGAAGCGGGTCGAGGATCCGCGGCTGCTCACCGGGCAAGGCTCCTTCGCCGATGATTATCGCCCGGCCGGCATGGTGCATGTGGCGCTGCTGCGGAGCAGCTACCCGCACGCCCGGCTGCTCCGCATCGACACGGCGGCGGCGCGGAGCCTCGCCGGCGTGGTCGCGGTCTTCACCGGCGACGAGCTCGCCGAAGCCGCGCGGCCGATGGTCGCGACGTCGAAGATGAAGGATTACCGCGCCACGCCGATGCCGATGCTGGCGCGGGGCAAGGTGCGCTATGTCGGCGAGCCCGTGGCCGCCGTGGTGGCGGCAAGCCGCTACCTCGCCGAGGACGCGGCGCGGCGCATCGCGGTCGACTATGCGCCGCTGCCGGCGGAGAGCGATCCGCTGCGCGCGGCCGAGGCTTCGGCGCCGCTCCTCCATGAGGAAGCGCGCAGCAACGTCGTTCTGTCGCGCGAATTCGCGCGCGGCGATGCCGCGGCGGCGATGGCAGCGGCGCCGCTGCGCGTCGGCGCACGCTTTCGCTTCCGCCGCAAAGCGGTGCTGGCGCTGGAGAATCGCTGCTACCTCGCCGAATACCACCGCGGGCGGCGCGAGCTGACGCTCTACAGCGCGACGCAAGTGCCGGGCATCGTGCGCGATGCGCTGGCCGAGCTCATGGACATGCCGGAGCATTTGATTCGCGTCGTCGCGGCGGATGTCGGCGGCGGCTTCGGCGGCAAGGCCTCGCTCTATCCCGAGGAGCTGCTCGTCGCCGTCCTCGCCCGGCGCCTCGGCCGGCCGGTCAAGTATACGAGCGATCGTCTCGAGGATCTGCTGTCGACGAGCCAGGCCTTCGACGAGATCGTCGATGCCGAACTCGGCGTTGCCGCCGATGGCACGATCGCCGCGCTCACCGCCGAGGTCGTGGGCGATGTCGGCGCCTATTCGATCTATCCCTGGACCGCGGCGCTCGAGCCGGTGCAGGTGGTGAGCTTCCTTCCGGGCCCTTATCGCATGCCGAACTATCGCGGGAGGGTGCGCGGCATCGCCACGCCGAAGGCGCCACTAGGACCTTACCGCGGCGTCGGCCGGCCGGTGGCCGCTTTCGTCATGGAGCGGCTCATCGACATGGCGGCGCGCCGGCTCGGCATCGATCCGGTGGCGATGCGGCGCCGGAATTTCGTCGCCGCCGAGGAATTTCCCTACCGCACCGGCTCCGGCATCATCTGGGACCGCGCCGGCTTCACCGAATGCCTGACCGCGGTGCGCGACGCGCTCGATTACGACGGGCTGCGCCGCCGGCAAGAAGAAGCGCGTGCGGCCGGACGGTGGGTCGGCATCGGCTTTGCGTCTTATGCCGAGCTGACCGGCATCGGCTCCAAAATTCCGGCGGCGCCAGGCATGCCGGTCAATACCGGCACCGAGACCGCAACCTTGCGCATCGATCCCTCGGGCAGCGTCACCGCCATCTTCGGCATCGCCTCGCACGGCCAGGGCCTGGAGACGACGCTGGCCCAGGTGGTGGCAGACGAGCTCGGCGTCCGGCTCGAGGATGTGCGCATCGTGCAAGGCGACACGGCCGGCCGCGCCTATACCACCGGCACCTATGCGAGCCGCAGCGCCGTGCTCGCCGGCGGCGCCGGCAAGCTCGCGGCGGCGGCGCTGCGCGAGAAAGTGCTGCGCGCCGCCGCGCATCTGCTCGAGGCGCATATCGACGATCTCGTCGCCGAGGGGAGCCGCGTCGCCATCCGCGGCACCGATCGCAGCCTCTCCTTCCGCGAGATCGCCCGCAGCGTCTATCTCCAGTTCGGCCGGATGCCGCCCGAGCTGCAGGAGGAGCTCGAGGCAACGAAGCTCTACGATCCGCAATTCGGCACCACCTCGAGTGCCACCCACGCCGCCGTGGTCGAGATCGATCCCGAGACCTTCGGGGTGCGCGTGCTGCGTTACGTGGTGGCCGAGGATTGCGGCCGGGTGATCAACCCGATGATCGTCGATGGCCAGGTGCATGGCGGCGTGGCGCAGGGGATCGGCGCGGCGCTGCTCGAGGAGGTGGTCTATGACGGCGAGGGGCAGCTTCTCAGCGGCAGCCTCATGGACTATCTCGTGCCCTCGGCCGTCGAGATCCCGCCGATGGAAGTGATCCATATCGAGGCGGAATCGCCGACGACGCTCGGCGGCTTTCGCGGCATGGGCGAAGGCGGCACGATCGGCGCGCCGGCGGCGATCGCCAATGCGGTGACGGATGCGCTGGCGCCGCTCGGGATCGAGGTGACGGAGCTGCCGGTGACGCCGGAGCGGCTCTATCGCCTGGTCGAGGCCGCGCGCGGCAAGGAGTAAGGAGAAGATCGATGGATCTGGGATTGAAAGGCAAGGTCGCGCTGGTCACTGGCGGCGGCCGCGATGTCGGCGGCGCCATCGCGCTGGCGCTTGCCGGCGAAGGCGCCACGGTCGCCGTCAATTATCTTCATTCCAAAACGGGCGCCGATGTGGTTGTGGCGGAGATCGCCACGCGCGGCGGCAGCGCCGCGTCCTACCGCGCCGACGTCACCGACCGCAGCGAGGTGGCCGGCATGATCGAGCGTATCGTCGGCGCGCATGGGCGGCTCGACATCCTCGTCAACAATGCGGGCTATGTGCAGCGTCAGCGCTTCGTCGAGACCATGCAAGAAGATTGGCAGAAGCAGATCGATATCGGCCTTTACGGCGTCATCCATTGCTGCCATGCGGCGGTGCCGCAGATGATGCGGCAGAATGGCGGCCGCATCATCAATCTGATGGGCGATTCCGCCCGCGTCGGCGAGAGCGGCCTCGCCATCACCGCCGCCTCGCGCGGCGGCGTTCTGGCGCTCACCAAATCGCTGGCGAAGGAGCTCGGCCGGCATTGGATCACGGTGAACGCGCTGGCCCTCGGCCTCATCGAGACGAGCCACACCGACCCCGCCTGGTTCGAGGCCAATCGCGAGAAGATCCTGCGCAATTATCCGCTGCGCCGCCTCGGCAAGCCCGAAGACGTGGCGCCCGCCGTGACCTTCCTCGCCTCCGAGGGCGCGTCCTGGATCACCGGCCAGGTGTTCAGCATCAGCGGCGGCTTCAGCACCAGCGGGTGAGAGCAAGTTCATGCGCGTCGAACTCAGGGGTGGAGACGAGAGCTGGGCGATGGCGGAGCCCCTGTCGGAGCTGGTCTATCCGCCCGAAATCATGGCAACCATTGTCTGGCGCGACGTCACCTGGGCGCATGCGGATGAACGCGTTCTCGTCTATGACGAGGAGCGGCTGGTGTCGCACGCGGGTCTCTATCTGCGGCAGGCATTGCATGACGGCTCGGCCGTGCGCATCGGCGGGATCGGCGGCGTCATGACGCATCCCGCCTACCGCGCGCGCGGCTTTGCCAGCACCGCGCTGCGGCGTGCGGAGGCATCTTTCCGCGCGCACGGCGTCGATTTCGCTCTGCTGTTCTGCGAGCCGAAGAATTTCACCTTCTATAGCGGTCTCGGCTGGCGCGTGTTTCCGGGTGAGGTCATCGTCGAGCAGCCCGGCGGGCAAGGCCCGTTCACGATCATGGCGGCGATGGTGCGCGATATGAGCAAGCCAGCGCCATCCCGCGGAACGATCGATCTCTGCGGTCTGCCTTGGTAGCTCCCGTTGGGAGCGCGATGAGCGGCGCTCGTGTGCCGATAGCACCGGATGTCAAAGGAAACGAAGCATCATGTTGGTACGCTAAATCGCGAACTCCGGCTCGGCGCCGGCGCCTTTCACGGCGAGGTCGAGATCTTCGAGGATGCGCTCCTTCCAGGCCTGCAGCCGCGCCTCGGTGCGGCGGCGCGGGCGCGGCAGGTCGATGCGATACTGCGCGTGGATGCGGCCGGGCTTGGCGCGCATGACGACGACGCGATCGCTCAGCACCAGCGCTTCCTCGATATCATGCGTAACGAAGAGCATGGTCGGCCGCTCGGCGCGCCAGATCTCGAGCAGGTGGTCCTGCAGGCTGAAGCGGGTGAAGGCGTCGAGCGCGCTGAAGGGCTCGTCGAGCAGCAGCACCTGCGGCCGCGCCACAAGGGCGCGGGCGATGGCGGCGCGCTGCGCCATGCCGCCGGAGAGCTGCTGCGGCAGCGCCGCGGCAAAGGCGCCGAGGCCGACGCGCGCCAGCGCCGCTTCCGCCAGCGGCCGCCTTTGATCCCGCGGACGCTGGGCAAGCGCGAATTCGACATTCTCGCGCACGCTGAGCCAGGGCATGAGGCGTGGCTCCTGGAAGACGAGCCCGACCTCGGGCCGCGGCCCCGCCACGGCGACGCCGTCGAGCACGACGCTGCCGGAAGACGGTTGCTCGAGCCCGCCGACGATGCGCAAGAGCGTGCTCTTGCCGCAGCCGCTCGTGCCGACGATGCCGACGATCTCGCCGCGGTCGACGGCGAGATCGATTTCGGCGAGCGCCGCCATCGCCTCAAACTTCTTGGAGACGCGCCTGATCTGCAGCATGGCCCTTGTTCTCTTCCGCGTGCTGGAAATTGTCCTGCCAGGCGGTGAAGCGGCGGCCGAGCAGCGCCAGCGCCAGATCGGTCGCTTTGCCGAAAATGGCGAACAGCAGGATGGCCGCGAGAATATTGGCGGGTCGTCCCGTCTGCTGCCCGTCGAGCAGCAGGAAGCCGAGGCCTTCGCTGGCGCCCATGAGCTCGGCGGCGACGACGAACATCCAGGCGAGCCCGAGCCCGCCGCGCAGCCCGGTGATATAGGCCGGCAAGGTGGCCGGCAGCAGCACGCGCCGCACCAGCGCTACGCCGCCATAGCCATGCATGCGCGCGACCTCGACGAGCTTGCGGTCGACCTGCTGGATGCCGGCCATGGTCTGGAGGTAGACCGGGAAGAACGCGCCGACGGCGATGAGCGTCACCTTCGATGCCTCGAAGATGCCGAGCCAGAGGATGAAGATCGGGACCCAGGCGATGGAGGGAATGCTGCGCAGCGCCTGCAGCGTCGGATCGAGCAGGCGGCGCCAGAGCGCCGAAGAACCGGTGAGCGCGCCGAGCACGGTGGCGACGGCGGTGCCGAGGAGGAAGCCGAGCAGGACGCGGAGCAGCGTGATCTCGATATGCCCCCAGAGCTCGCCCCCGAGCCAGAGATCGCGCAGCGCCCGCAGCACCGAAGAGGGCGCCGGCAGGAGATTGGGCGGCGCCACGCCGAAGCGCGACAGCGCCTCCCACAGCGCCAGCAGCAGCGCCGGCAGCACCAGGCCGAGCGCGCCGCCTGAAACCGCGCCGCGGCCGATGCGGGCGAGCGAGTGTCTCACCGCGCCGCCTCGAGCCGCTTCTCGACGCGCAGGATGTATTGCGGATCGATCAGCGCATCGGCGGTCTTGGCGATGTCGGTATCGGCCGGGATGATGCCGCTCTCTTTCAGGACGCCGCCGGCGGCGACGATGGTATCGCGCTGCTTCTGGCCGATGAGACCGCTCGAGAGATCGTTGCGCTCGAGATCCTTGGCGGCGACGGCATCGCTAAGCCGGGCGGCTTTGGCGACGATCGCCTTGAGGTCGGCGGGATGGGCGAGCGACCAGAGGCGCGCCTTCTCGTAAACCGTGAGCACGCGCTCGACGATGTCGGGGTGGGCGGCGGCGAAGTCCTGGCGCGTGTTGAGGAAGCCATAGGTGTTGAGGTCGGGATCCCGGAAAAAGAGGCGCGAGCCTTTTTCCAGCTCGGTCTCGGCCATATAGGGATCGAGACCCGCCCAGGCGTCGACATCGCCGCGCTCGAGCGCCACGCGCCCGTCGGGGTGCTGCAGCAGCACCATCTTCACATCCTGCGGCTTCATGCCGTGCAGGGCGAGCGCGCGCAGCAGGAAGATATGCGGGTCGGTGCCGCGCGTCACCGCAATGCGCTTGCCGCGGAGATCCTCGACCTTGTGGATCGGCGAGTCCTTCAACGTCACCAGCGCCGTCCATTCCGGCTTGTCGTAGACATAGACCGCCTTGATTGGCACGCCGTTCGCCTTGGCCATCAGCGCCGCCGCACCGGCCGTGGAACCGAAATCGATGCTGTTGCCGTTGAGGAATTCGAGCGCCTTGTTGCTGCCGAGGCTCAGCACCCATTCGACCTTGATGCCGTCCTTGGCGAATTCCTGCTCCATCCAGCCCTTGTCGCGGAGCACGAGGCTGACCGGGCTGTAATAGGCCCAGTCGACGCGCAAGCTCGTGAGCTTGTCGGCAGCCGTCGCCGGTAGCGCGACGAGCGCGAGCAGCAGCAGGGCGAGGAACGAGCGCAACAGGCGCGCTGCGAGGATCGGCATGGGTCTGATCTCCTCCCGTATCGGGCCCGGGCGGGATCAGGCCGAAAAAAACCCGCCGCAGCTTTCGCCGGGCGGTTCAATGCCCTCGCTTTAGCCGCATTTCTAAAGCGCCCGCAAGCTGAAGCTCAAATCGGCGCTGGGGAGGAAGCTAATCTCCCATCGCATAGTCGTCAATAGGTGAGTTTTAACAAATGAGTTATGTTATAAA
>Ga0335081_10003231_pt1 | contig 25611 bp, 28 predicted proteins | sample Lox_Sample_35_FD_206713 | JGI IMG/M metagenome (GOLD analysis project Ga0335081, IMG submission 206713) | Soil microbial communities from Loxahatchee National Wildlife Refuge, Florida, United States - Lox_Sample_3.5 | ecosystem: Environmental > Terrestrial > Soil > Wetlands | place: USA...
CGTACCTTCCGCGCTTGTGGAGCGATGGCGTGACAATAGCGTCGAGCACGATCACCGTTGGAACCATGGCCGCCACCTACACGGCGAATCTCAAGACGCAGTGGTTGGGCGCCCCTGGCGAATCCATCTTCAGGTGGGAACGTTACTCCCGCTAACGGTGGGTACGACATCGGTACGGCAGTTGCGGTCAGCGCCACTCCTGGTATGGTAGCGGCTACACCTTCACCAGTTGGAGCCGGCACGGACACAAGAACAGCACCTTAGATTGCGGCGTAAAGGCTCGAACCACCGGTGCGGCAGCAGTTCTTCAGGCTTGGTCCTTTTGCCCTGCTGGAAACGCCCTGAAAGAAACGCGCGGCCTTAAGAAACGCTCGGCTGCGTTAGAGAGGGAAGCTGCACCGCTCTCAGATCGCCCGACCAGTGGACACGTTTCATCTCCTGCAGGTCCTCCTTCCATTAGGCGTGAGCCTTCACCACGTCAACCGGAACGGTGACGCGCACTTCAGTCCCCGCACGCACCCTGCTCCATACCCCCAAGCGTGCACCAATGTTGCCTGCCCGTTCGCACATTCCGCGAAGACCCGAGTGCGAGTCTCCTGTCGATAGGATCGCTTCGGGATTAATCCCGCAGCCATTGTCGCGAACCAGTATGCACAAGAGGTTGCGCAGGTACTGAATTTCAACCTCGATCTTTGTCGCTTCGGAGTGGCGCAACGCATTGATGAGCGCCTCCCGGCCGATCAGAAACAATTGGTTCTGGATTGCCGGGTTCAGTGCCCGCGGCTTTCCGAGAACGAAAATTCGAAGCTGTATACCGTGAGCGGGTTCGACTCCCTCTACAAAGTTCGCCAGGGCATGCTCGAGACTCGATTGTACAGGTGAGGTTACCTGAAGCCCCCGTATAGCCCTCGCGGCTTTCATCAATCGCCCGAAACACCAGGCGCAGATCACAGCTGAGCGAGGGCCTTGAAGGGAGCTGCGGCGTGTTCGTCTCATCGCCATTCGGCTTGTGTCGTGGTAGCTGAATTCCCGACCAAGCGCCGAGTTCCTAGCGGCTAAGCAGCCATCCGAACCGCCAGGAATTCCAGCAATGCCTTGGCCGCAGCAGTCGACGAAGCCGGGTACTGGCCGGTCACAACCCGGCCGTCAACTACCGCGAGAGGTGCCCAGTCGGCTGCCTTCTGGTAGATTCCGCCGATTCTCTTCAACTCGTCTTCCACAAGAAACGGAACGACGTGGGTCAAATTGACGGCGGCTTCTTCGCCATTGGTAAAGCCGGTTACACGTTTGTCCTTGACGAGAGGCTCGCCCTGGTACATTACGCGATGAAAGACAGCCGGCGAATGACAGACAGCAGCGACAGGCTTGCCGGAGTTGTAGCAAGACTCGATCAACGCGATGGAGTCGGGGTTATCGGCAAGATCCCACATAGGGCCGTGGCCTCCCACATAAATGGTGTCGAAATCCTCCGACTTCATGTCGGAGAGCTTTACTGTTTGAGATAGCTCCTTCTGTGCTTCCGTGTCCTGTTTAAGCCGTGTCATCGTGGGGGTTTGATTCTCCGGCAAATCGCTCTTCGGATCGATCGGGGGCCGGCCGCCTTTCGGCGAGGCCGGTGTCAGATCGACTCCTGCGTCCCGGAAGACAAAGTACGGAGCTGCGAGTTCCTCCAGCCAGAAGCCGGTTTTGCGGGAAGTGTTGCCCAATCGATCATGCGACGTTAGCACCATCAGTATCTTCATGTTCGTTCTCCTCTGCCCTGATATCCAGGCCGACTCAGCGTGCAAGGCTCGTTCGGCCTTCGCTGATTGATCGCTCGCATGTCGCGCTCCACGGCTAAGGTAAAGAAATGAAAGACAGAGCAGGGATCGCTGGCACGCTATTGTTGGCGGACCGACTCAGCGGGCCGACGCTCCCCGACTTTCCAATCCAGGTCCACGGAACCCGGCGTAGTCTGCCGTCAATGCCCCTACACCGTGACAGGTGCATAACCGCGCAGTACGCGTCCCTGTATGTCTCGGATTTGCTGGGCGACGGCTGTAAATGTCGAATTCGACTTGGCGCCGGTCTTGAATAGGCCCTCTCCAAGCGCTCACCTGAACTACCCGCGTAACTTCTTTGGACCACTGACGTACGGATTGCCTCGCTCGTAGAAGCGCAGTTTGCGATCCACATTGCGCGTCAAACCGATGCGCACGCTCGTGCCGACAACGCCCGTTTCCCGGCAGCCCGCCGCGAGCCAGAGCGGACCGGCGGCGCACAGATCCAGACCATTCTGTCGGAGATCAATCTGCATCGCCTGGGCCAACCGGCCTGGCCCGCTCGCTAGATCGAGCAGGCCCGCCCCGCCGCGGAGGCGTTGCATCCGATCGATTCCTTCGAGTGGTTCGAGGGCACGCAAGAGAACTCCCGCCCCGACTCCCGCCGCCTCGCTCGTCACGTTCAGCATGAAGGATGACCCGTAGGTGAAATATACGTAAGCGTGCCCGCGTCCGAGAAATAGTGAGGCATTACGCCGCGTCTCTCCGCGGAATGCGTGACCGGCGGAATCACCGACCGGATAAGCCTCCGTCTCGACGATGCGCCCGCTGAGCCTGCCATCATCGGTATCATGGACCGCCACTTTGCCAACCAGGTAGCGTGCCAGGGCCACAGTATCCACCGGGAGCTCCGTACGCCGGAGACGCCGCAGACGGCAAAGGGAAACTGTATCGCTCGCGCGTTTCATTTCTGAGTACGCCAGTGCGAAGCGGCGGCTCCGTCTGAAAGCGGCTGGGGTTCGCCGGAGATTTTGGGGATGAGTTCAGAAACGGTCGGGTCAATGTGCGCGGCCAGTTGAATGACCGTATACGGCGCTCTGGTATACATCACATCCAGAACCGAGTGAATGGCCTCGTCGCCGCCGGTTCCCAGGATGGCGGCTCCCAGGATTTCGTGGGTCTGCGCATCCACGAGGATCTTCATAAACCCTTTTGCGAACTCCTTCCTCAATCCCGCCCGACCGAGCGGAGGATCAATGTAGAGACCATGGGCGGCAATGTGATCGCTGAATTTGCGGCGGGTCATTGCCCGGAGGATTCACCCAAACTATTTCAGCATCGTTAACGCTGGTGTGGATGAATGCTCCTTTCCCGTTGCAATCGCGTAACGCCCAGATTCCCGGGGCGGTGGTGCGCAGATGGTCACCAACCGCAATGTACCTGCGTTTGTCGACGACGACGCCCACCCCTGTGATACCGAGGTCATCGGTATTTGGACGGCGTCCCACCGCCAGCAGCACGTGTGACCCGCTTACCTCGGGATCGTCACTGGCGCATTCAACTTGAGCGGCAATATCCTCGCCGCGCCTCGAAAAGCCCATACAAGTTGCGTTCAGCCGAACGTGGATTCCTTCCTGTTCGAGGATCTCCCGGATGGTGGTCGAGACGTCGTCTTCCGCGTGCCGGGCCAGGTGCAGCCCCTCCTCGACAATGCTGACTTCACTCCCGAACCTGCGGTACATTTGCGCGAATTCCAGGCCGATGTCGCCGGCGCCAAGGATAGTCAGGTGGCGCGGAAGAAAGTCGATGTCCATGATGGAGCCGTTGGTAAGGTATGGGACGCCTTCGATACCAGCATCCTGGGCAGCACCACGCGGCCTCCTACGTTGATGAATATCCGATCCGCCGTGAGCCTCTCTGAGCCGACGCTTACCTCTTTCGCGGACTCGAAGCGACCGTGTCGCTGTTGCAACGGTGCAGTTTGCCACGCAGTTTGCCACGCCCCTCAGCCAATTCTCTACGCCGGTTCTCGACTGTTCCGGACGCGGCCTTCCTCGACTTGCGGCGCTTGTTGGATGATATGGCTTCAGGACCGAGCGAACGTGGACGGATCCGCGACAGCGTATGCGCGCCCGCTCGCTGGCCTTCGATAATCGCAGTCAATCGAAAACCGGCACCGCGGACCCTCCGTTCCGCCTCAAGGCGGCGTCACGCCATCCGCTGAACCCATTGGCTCCGCCACGCTGGAGCCTCGAAGGGATCCGCGAAATACTGTGTCTCGTGCACGACCTTACCGTCGCGGAACTCCATGATGCTCACTGTGTAGGCTGACCTCCCCTGGTAGGTGATTGTGTATTCCGTGATCCAGAGGTCGCCTTTTCCGAGCGTTCGCTTGATCTTGAAACCGGACGGTTTGCCTGGATGATGACTCCGCAAGGCCTGCAGATTGCTTCGCCCGAAGATTCGCTCCCCGGACTGCGGATAGTCACAAATAGCATCATCGTCGTAAATATCATGTTCCGCGTTCGAATCGCCGTCTGCCGACGCCTGCCAGTGTTTGTTCAAAGCTGCGCGTATCTGTTCGTCTTGCATGATAATCTGCCTTTTGGAATGAAACCCGGGTTGCCGGCTTTCAGTACTTTCTTGGGGCTTTTGTCGAGTTGGAATGCGATGGATTCCATCAAGCGGGTCTTCCGGAAGGTGGGAGATGTAACACGCGTGGATACGCGGGTCTCCTCACCAGTTCGCGGCGCTGCTCATCCGCCGACTGCCGAATCGGGCGCACCTTCGGGGAACGCCGTATTTCAATTCCGAGCTTTCGCATTTTATAAATCAGCGTGGTACGCGGCAATCCAAGCCGATTGGCGGCTCCGTCCCGCCCTCCGATCAGCCAGTTTGTTTGCTTCAATGTCTCCAGGATATGCTCCCGATCGGCTTCGGCCAGCGTGCGTGCAGCACTCTCGGAGATCGGCTTCACCGTCTGCCTCAAATCCAGCGGCAGACGCAGCACCGACCCGGGTGAAAAGAGCACCGTGCGCTCGATGCAATTCTGTAGTTCGCGGATATTGCCTGGCCAATCGTGAGCTTTGAAGACCTCAATCACTTCATTGGGAATCAAATCGATGCGCTTGTTGAGGCTGGCGGCAAATTTTGCTACAAAGAACTCCGTCAGCGGCAGGATGTCCTGAACGCGCTCACGCAGCGGGGGCAGGCAGATTGGAATTACGTTCAACCGATAGAACCAGTCTGCACGAAACAGCTTGTTGGTCACGAGTTGCCCGAGGTCCTGGTTGGTCGCTGCCACCACCCTCGCGTTCACCCGGACGGTCTGGGTGCTGCCCAAACGCTCGAACTCCCGCTCTTGCAGGGCGCGTAGGAGCTTGGGCTGGAGTTCCAACGGCATGTCGCCAATCTCGTCCAAAAAGAGAGTGCCTCCATCCGCCATCTGAAATCGCCCCTTAGTTTGTGTGCACGCGCCCGTGAACGCGCCTCTTTCGTGGCCGAACAGTTCGCTCTCCAAGAGCGCACTCGGAATCGCGGCGCAGTTGAGGGCTATCAAGCGGTTGTGGCGGCGAGGGCTGGCCTCATGAATTGCTCTCCCAATCACTTCTTTGCCGGTGCCCGTCTCGCCTCGGATCAAAACCGCGGAGTCCACTGGCGCGACCCTCGCCACTTCTGTCAGCAACGCCTGGAATTTCGGACTGGATCCGATTGAATCGATGGTAGCCATGGGTTCTTTCTCCATGAGTGCGGATCGTCTCGAGCCCCTCTTATTAAGCCAATGATGCGCCTGGTTCAGTAATCAGGCGATCCAACAGTTCCTGAGTTGCCGAATCCAGCCACTGCAGATCGTCGAGGAACAACGGAGAGGATGCTCCGGGCGGGCGAACGCGCAGAGGAAAGGCCGGAACACCACCTGGAAGCGGGCCCCGCGCTTCTTGCGGTCGCAGTTCTGCCACGGGCGGTTGTTTGCCGATGACGAACTAGACTTCGGGTATCAGGTCGACCATCAGTTGGCCATTCGGCTCCAAGGCCTCCCGCAAGGCGCGAAGCCAGTACTCTACGTCTGCCTCGCTCTTGACCAGGATCTGGTGCACCAGCATCTCGAAATGCCCGAGCCAGCGTCGCGTATGGCACGACGTCGCGCTGGTACTGGTCAAACTTGCCCGCGGCAAAAAGCCCGCGCGGCGGGACCAGCACCTTGTGCAGCTCGTCCACGACCGATGATTTGCCGACACCACAAAAGCCGGATACGAGCAGGAGTTCAGCGGGGCTCGCCGCCTGGGTCGGCAAGAATAAGGATTGTCCGTCCTTCGCGACGCGTGAGCGCCAGCGGCTTGTCTGGCCGGTGCCGTGGTAGAGCGGCATCACCCGAAAATCAGAAGAGTCGATCATGCTTTATGCTTCGTTAGCACCATCTGCAGGAACACGCCCAGAGACGCGGCGTCTCCTCAACCGTTCGCGGCGGCATGCCACTGTTGATCCGCCAACTCCCGAATCGGGCGCACGTTCGGGGATCGGCGTATTTCGATTCCCAGCTTCCGCATCTTATAGATCAGCGTCGTACGCGGCAATCCAAGTCGATTGGCCGCTCCGTCCTGCCCCCCGATCAGCCAGTTTGTTTGTCTCAATGTTTCCAGGATATGCTCCCGATCGGCATCGGCCAGCGTGCGTGCAGAACTCTCCGAAATCTGCTTCACCGAGTGCGTCATGTCCAGCGGCAGACGCAGCACCGACCCAGGTGAAAAGAGCACCGCGCGCTCGATGCAATTCTGTAGTTCGCGAATATTGCCCGGCCAGTCGTGCGCTTTGAGGGCCTCCATCACTTCATCGGGAATCAAATCGATGGGCTTGTTGAGGCTGGCAGCAAATTTCGCCACGAAGTACTCCGTCAGCAGCGGGATATCCTGAACGCGTTCCCGCAGCGGAGGCAGGCGGATTGGAATTACGTTCAACCGGTAGAACAGGTCTGCCCGAAACAACTTCTTAGTCACGAGTTGCGCGAGATCCTGGTTTGTCGCTGCCACCACGCGCACGTTGACCCGGACGCTCTGGGTGCTGCCCAAACGCTCGAACTCTTGTTCCTGCAAGGCGCGCAAGAGCTTGGGCTGAAGTTCCAACGGCATGTCGCCAATCTCGTCCAGAAAGAGGGTACCCCCATCCGCCATCTGAAACCGTCCCTTGGTTTGCACACTCGCGCCGGTGAAGGCACCTCTTTCGTGGCCGAACAGTTCGCTCTCCAACAGCGCGCTGGGAATCGCGGCACAGTTGAGGGCTATCAAGCGGTTGTGACGCCGAGGGCTGGCTTCATGAATGGCTCTCGCAATCACTTCTTTTCCGGTGCCCGTCTCTCCCTGGATCAAGACAGAGCAGTCCACCGGTGCAACCCTTTCCACTTCCGTCAGCAATGCCCTGAATTTCGGACTGGACCCGATCAAGTCGATAGTAGCCATCGTTTTACTCCTTGTCCGGACTTCGCTCGGAAAACACTACCTGTTTCTCAAGTATTGGCAAGGGCCGCCTGAATTACTTCCAGCAGGCCCACAGCGTCGAACGGTTTATATAGAAAATGAACGCCGCCCTCCCGGAGGGCTCTCTGTCGCGTTTCAGCGCTATAGCGGCCCGATATGAAGATCACCGGCAGATGGGGGCGCTCCAACCTGATGCGGTGCTGCACCTCAACACCGTCCATTCCGGGCATCCAAAACATCGGTGATCACGCAAGCCGCCGCGGCTAGCGATCCCGACCGCAGGAACTCCTCCCCCGACGAGAACATTACAGGTGCATATTCAGCCGATTCCATCAGGCTCTCCATGGACTCTCGAACTCGACGGTCGTCCTCCACGGTCACTACGATCTTCCTTTCAACATTTGCCATTACCAGAACAGCTCCAACCACATTTCGAGGATACTGGTAAGGGTCGAGAGGTGGCAATTATAGGTTTATTTATGCACGGCAATAATAGTATTGAGGATCTCACTCGGCAGGTGAGAACGACAGACTTACAGCTGGCCGGGGAGGTCGGGACGGTTCGGTTCGCCCGCGCCATCGCACAGTTACAACAGTAATGTGCGGGCGGTGCAGGTATTTAGCCTATGTCTATCTCTACCGGGAGTTGGTCAGAGCCCAGTGGATTGCCTCGAGAAGCTCCGCGGCATCAAACGGTTTATACAGAACATCAACGGCGCCTTCGTCGATGGCAGTCTGTCGAATCTCAGCACTATGATGGGCAGATATGAGAATCACCGGCAACGCCGGACGTTCGAGCCTGATGCGACGCTGCAGCTCAATGCCATCCATTCCGGGCATCCGAACGTCAGTAATCACACAAGTCGCGACGGCCAAGGTCCCCGACGCCAGGAACTCTTCGGCGGACGAGAATACTACAGGTGAGAATCCGGCTGATTCAAGAAGACTTTCTATGGACTCTCGAACTCGAAAGTCGTCATCCACCGCCGCTACGATAGGTATTACGTTCGACATGAAGAACCACCCGTTACACTCAAGTTACGGGCATTATCGTCGGTTGTCTATTATAGGTTTATTTAGGCCGGTCTGGCGGTTGGCGCGATTCCGAGCCTGTCGGACATTCGGACCAGGTCGGCCAGGGATTTAGCACCCATCTTTCGCATGATCTGGCCACGGTGAACTCCAATCGTGATCTCGGCGGCTCCCAGATCGGCCCCGGTCTGCTTGTTGGCGAAGCCCGCCACCACGAAGGGTAGAACCTCCCGTTCGCGCCGTGTGAGAAGATTGTAACGCCTCTGCAGTTCGGCCAGTTCCGCTCTCTTTTCCCGCGCGTTTCGATCCTGATCGATGGCGGCGTGAATCGCTCGAAGTAGTTCCTGGTCGTCGAATGGCTTCTGAAGGAACTCAACCGCCCCGGCCTTCATGGCACGCACCGAAGAAGGGATATCCGCGTGACCGGAGATGAAGACAATCGGCGGTGTATCTTTGGCCAACAACTGCTGCTGGAGCTCCAGTCCGCTCGCTCCCGGAAGTTGCAAGTCCAGTACAAGGCATCCGGGGACATCCGGTCTTGCGAATTCCAGGAATTCCGCCGCCGAGCCGAAAGCCGCGACTTGAAGTCCCGCCGAGGAAATGAGGCTGGATAAAGCTTCCCGCACACGATGGTCGTCATCCACCACGAGCACAACTGGGTCGTCCGACTTCACGACGCTGCACCTGCTTGGACTGGAAGAGTAAAAGAGAAGGTGGCTCCTGGGCCTTCACTGTTCGCCGCCCATAGCCGGCCGTGGTGGGCATCGATGATGGAGCGGCAAATCGCCAATCCCATGCCCATTCCGTTGTCTTTCGTCGTAAAGAAAGCTTCGAAGATTCGGCCCGGATCCTTCAGGCCAGTGCCGGAATCCCGCACCTCGACCAGGACCGTTTCCGGGCTGGGACGTTTGGAACCAACGAAGAGCTTCTTGGGACGATCCACAACCGAGTCCATTGCCTCGATCCCATTGAGAATCAGATTGAAAACCACTTGCTGCAACTGCACCCGATCACCCACTACGGGCGCCAAATCCTGGCCAAGGTCCGTCTCCACGGCAACGCGTCTTCTCGCAGTTTCGCCACTCAGGAGGTGGAGCACCTCGCCGATGATCTCATTCAGGTCGAGCTCGACGTTCTCAATGGCCGACTGCTTGAAGAGGGCCCGGATCCGCCGTACTACCTCTCCTGCTTCCTTGCCGTCGCGGACAATCCTTTCGGCGGCTTCCTGTGCTTTGGCCATGCCCGGCGGCTGTGCCGCAAGCCAGCGCAGACACGCCTGACCATTCGTTACCACGGCCGCCAGAGGCTGGTTCACTTCGTGTGCGATAGCGGCGGCAAACTCGCCAACCGTAGCAGTCTGTATTGCTCGCGACAGCCGTGCCTGACCATTGCGCAGGGTTTCCTCCATATTCTTCCTCTCATCGACATCGATCAGTAATCCGTACCAGCGGGTTACTTTGCCACCACTGTCATGCGCGGCCTGGCCGAGCACCTGAAACCATCTGTAGACGCCATCGAAGCGACGCAGCCGGCACTGAACTTCGTGCGGCTGGCCCGTTGCGACCGCATGGGCCCACGCCCGCGCGGTAGACTCCGCATCATCCGGATGCAGGAAATTCGTCCAGCCTGACCTCGCCCACGCGTCAGGGCTGGTGCCGGTGTAGTCCAATAACCGCTGATTTAAGTAGTTCAGCTCGCCGTCCGGAGCCGCGCACCACACCAGGCCGGGGATCGTCTCGATGATCAAGCTGAGCTCGCGCTCGCTCGCCCTCAGGGCTTCATCAGCCTTCTTCCGTCCGCTGATGTCACGGATAAAGCCGGTGAAGACCGGACGACCGTTGCTGTGAAGTTCCCCGAACGAGACCTCAACGGGAAACTCTTCTCCGTTTTTGCGAAGGCCAAACAACTCAGTGCCTTGCCAGTTGATGTGCCGAACACCGGTTTCCTGGTAACGCTTGAACCCTACCTTGTGCGAGTCTCGTAGGTATTCCGGCATCAGTATGGTCAGTGGTTGCCCAATCAATTCCGATGGTTCGTAACCGAAGATTCTTCCGGTTGCGTGATTGGCAAGCAGGATCTGACCCCGGTGGTCGATACTCACCACCGCGTCGCTCGCAGTTTCGACAACCACACGATGGAATTCTTCGGCCCGCTTGCGATCGGCGATTTCCTGCCGCAGCTCCTGGTTGGCCGCGGCGAGTTCCGCCGTTCGTCGCGCGACGCGTCGGTCGAGTTCGCTCGCAACATCCTTTTGTTCGCTTAGGAACCGCGCCCTTTGCAGCCCAATGGACGCTTGATTCGCGGCTACGGTCAGAATCAGTCTCTCGGTTTGCTGCGGGAAATCGGCTCGCTCCGACCCTGCTACGATTACGCCAATATCACCATGCAGCCCCAGTCCCAGGGGCACGATCGAAAGGTCTCCATCTCCAATAGGCTTCGGCATAAGCGGAGGCCATCTCAGAGGGTCGGCCTCCAACCAGTGTTTGAGGACCGCGCCAAAGTCGTGCGTCCGAGCCCTGTGTTCTTGGGATCCTGCGAACCGAACCGTCTCGATGGGAGCCTGGCTGCCCTGGCCTTTCAAGCGTATATAGACGAGATCCAACTGGAGCATACGCAGAAGCGCGTCGAGCATGGTATCAACAATCTGGGACGGCTCGCCGCTACTCCACATGGCAGGAAGGGCGAGGAGGCTGACCAGATCATTAATGCAACGCTGAAGACGCTTGATCTCCTCTTCAAATTCTCCGGGTTGCACATCCATATCTCAGTCCGTCGCATGTGAGCGACTGCGACTAACCCGTCGCTGGCGAAATTCCAGCAGGAACTCATCCGGCGGCACAAAGAAAGGATTCTGCTGAAGGATCCCGCCGACGATGACCATCGGATGCGTCCGCATGATGTCAATCACCGCGTCTCCTCCGAACTGCCCCAGATGGTAGGTGCAGATGACTGCGTCGTCGTGACGGCGCCACACGTCGTTTACACGCGACTCGAATTCAATCACGTCGTCGACGTGAGATCGATCTTCCACCGCCCAGTCCATACGGCAACAAATGCGACTCAGCGGAAATCCTCCCTTGGCGTTTCCACTGGCCAGTTGCTCAAACACCTGTACCATCCGATCCGGATCGAAACGGCCATCTGGAAGGTAGACTTCCGTGTTGATCAGAAGCTCCAGTTGCCCGTCCTGCTGCGCCGCCGCCGGGTCGATGCCTGCGGCAGCCAGGCGTCGTAAATGATCCTGACGTTGCTCTGGGTTTAGGACATGAACGGCTTTGTCGCCAGATTTCAACCCGTCCCTTATGAACGGAAGCAACACACGATATTCTTCCTCGTCGCTGTTGAAAAACGCGCAGACATGACGGGTTTCGCCGAGCTGGGACCCGGCTAGAGAAATGGGTGCTGGTAAGCTCTTCATGGCCTATTCCTCCTATATGGAATAGCGCACAACGGTCCGATTGGGCCGCCGGTTATGTGCCATTGATCTTCCGGAAGCGATGTTACGTTTTTCTTCCCTGAAAATGAGGGCCACCAATACCGCGATCCTGGTAGTCCCGCCGGCTGCGTTCCGCCCGCGGCGCGGGGCTTCCGTTTCCCGTCGATTGTCGGCCAGCAGAACCGTTTCCCGCCATCCTTGCTGAGCAAACTGAGGCCGGCTGGGGCGGACTGAGTATTTCCCGGAATCGCCTCGGCGAACGTCTGGAGACGATTGGAGTCTGGATCGACCATGCAACTCGCGAGCGTCACCAGCGGACGATTCTCCTTCTCGTAATCGGGTGGCCGGGGGGCCGCCGGCGCAACCCCTCCGTGCAGAGAATGGATTCCAGAGAAGCAGCACCCTGCGGAATCGACGCCTCCGCGGGGAAATCATCTTGCGGTACGGTCGACAAGGATCAACCTCCATGCGACGAATTCGACAGGCGCGCCTCAGACGGGGGGATGCGCTTTATCCACTGTTGTACGTAGCCTTATTCTCGCACTTTCAGCGATTTGGCGCCACCAGCGAATTCTCTTGCAACTCTCGGTTTCTCCGAGCGTTCTGCGTTGATCCGCCGGCACTGGAATGCTGGCGGTTGCAGAGATATGTTCTGTCTCAAGAATCATTTTTTGGGATTCATGAAGGTAATGTCGCTGGGCCGAGAGTGGCGGATAGCCCTCAAGACGCAAAACTCCACAGCGAGAAACTCCGCCGGGGTTGAGATTTTGATTAAGCTTATATCGGACCCTGATTATCTATTATCCTAACGCCTTGCCGATATCAATCAGATTGACGGCTACCACACCCAACCCTACGCAACGCTTCATGCCTGCATCCACTTGTACAGCGATCGCCTCAATCCGTGGCGCCTCTTCAATAGGCTGACCCTTCCCTCGCTGCCGGTCCTCCACTTCTGTCCTTTCTTGAACCAGCGCTTCTTCTGAAATTCGCGCCGCGCCTGACTTCGGGTGGAGCGCTTGGAACTGAGACTCGCTTCACTCCCATCTCTTCAGCCTTGCGCCCATTCTTCGCAGAGTAAACCGCCGCCAGATCTGGGTTCCGGCCGAGGAATGGCGCTTGTGATTTGGCGGATCGGGTCACGTTTTCACCTCAATGAAGCGCTGACCTCCCGCATCTTCAGGTTTCCGAGGCCATCCCCTCCCCGGAGCCAACACCAAGCTCAAGCACGCGCCAATTGTACGTCTCGAGCCTTACACCTGACAATGGCCCGATCGGGCCTGGCTCCGTTGGGTACCGAAGTTCATTTGACGGTCGCGCAGCGACGCGCTCCGCAACGTCCGCTTTGTTGTCGGATGATATGGGCGAAGTCGAAGCCGAACCATGATAGGTCTTTATGCGGGCGCCTTTGTGCTAATTCGTCCGGTCAGAGATTGCCGCAGATGCTTGGATCGGAAGAGTAAACTAAACGAGAAGATGGTCCCCCGGAGCCCTCGCCTGAACCAACGCCGCCTTTATCTCGACCATCAAGGTCTGGGGAACTGTAATGTTTCGAACAGCGGAAGATTCTCTTGGGACGATCCACGACGGGCCCGATGGCACACAGCCGCTCCTGATGGGCCTCCATGATGGAGCGGCGAAGTGACAACCCTTGCCCACTCCGCCTTCTTTGGTCGTGTCTCCGTGGACTGACTGACCTTGGACTCGTCGTCGAGCCCAGGTCAACGTCGAGGGAAAAAAGTACCATCCGATCGCCAGCCGGACTAATGGGGGCCCTATCGGATTCGCGTGGTGAATCCCGTGGCGCTCCCATGTGGGCCAAAGGCTCTTTTCAGCGAAAATCGGACCTGCTTTCGCCGCTCAACCCCACGGATCATCTGAGTAAGACTCTGCAGGCCGATCCGCTCGCCCCCCCAGGACGACTGCGCACGAATGCTGTCGATTCACAGATGACGGCTGGAGATTGTAGCCGCTACACCCTCACCAACGTTGCTTCAGATCCGTATTCCAGATCGGCTTCGTTGTTTTTGCCCAGGAGGCGAAGAGCGGCAGCCGCGACACGATCCGCCGTGAACCCCAGATGAGCAAGAACATCTTGCCCAGGTGCCGACGCCCCAAAGCGTCCCACACCAATGATCGAACCCTCATCGCCCGCCCAGCGATGCCATCCAAGCGGTGAGGCGGCCTCCACCGTGACGCGTTTCTTGATGCCACGCGGAAGCACGCTTTCACGGTAAGAGTCGTCCTGGGCCTCGAACAGGCTCCAACTCGGCATACTGACGACGCGTGCCTTTACTCCGAAATCCTTTAGCGACTCGCGTGCCAGCATACAGAGACTGACTTCGGATCCGGTCCCGATGAGGATGACGTCCGGAGAACCACTTTCAGCGTCCGCGAGCACATAGGCACCGCGGGTGACACCGGGATTCTTCGCCCCGTCGCGGTCAAGATGGGGGACCGTCTGCCGCGTAAGCACTAACAGCGTCGGACCGTCATGTTGGACTGCAAAAGCCCACGCCTCCGCAGTTTCGTTCGGATCTGCCGGGCGGATGACTGTAAGCCCAGGAATTGCACGCAGGCCGGCAAGGTGCTCGACTGGCTGGTGAGTCGGGCCATCTTCCCCGAGTCCGATGCTGTCGTGGGTAAACACGTAGATCGCCTTGAGATGACTTAAGGCCCCCAGCCGGATGGCAGGTTTCATGTAGTCGGAGAATTGCAAAAACGTCGCGCTGAAGGGAACCACTCCACCGTGTGCCGCCATCCCATTCACGGCTGCTCCCATAGTGTGCTCGCGGACACCGAAGGCAATGTTCCGCCCGGCATAGCTCCACTCCCCGCCGACTGCACCCAGCGTTCCCGGCCCCGACACTTCAGGCGATTGGAAGTCTCCCAAGCCCTTGAGCGGCGTCCTCGTCGAAGGGTTCAGATCCGCTGATCCGCCGATCAGGTTGGGGATGTGTTTGGCCAGAGCATTCATCGCTTCGCCGCCTGCGGCGCGAGTGGGGATCGGCTTATCGGTTGCCTTCCACTTGGGAAGATCGGCGTCCCAGTTTGCCGGGAGCCTGTCGCCAACGATGCTCTCGAACTCGGCCGCATCCTTTGGAAACGCTTGCTTGTATGCGTCGAACTTCTCACGCCACTCCTCCTCCATTTGCGCGCCTTGAGGGACGGCCTGGCGGAAATAATCCACCGCGTCTTGGGGCAGGTAGAATTTCTCCATGCTTGGCCAGCCCAAGGCCTTCTTGGTGGCCTGTAATTCCTCTTCTCCCAATGGGTCCCCATGGGCGGTGAAGTTATCTTGCTTATGAGGGCTGCCATAACCGATGTGAGTCCGCGCCAGAATTAATGACGGCCTCTGATCCTCGGCTTGGGCTTCGCGAATCGCGCACGCTACGTCCCCGGTGTCATTGCCGTCCGAAACCACGCGCGTGTGCCAGCCACACGCTTCGAAGCGTTTTGCCACGTTCTCGGTAAAATCAATTTCGGTGGCCCCGGCCAGGGAAATGTGATTCTGGTCGTACAGATAAATGAGTTTTCCCAGACGCAGATGTCCGGCCAATGAGGCAGCTTCCTGACTGACGCCCTCCATCAGATCACCATCCCCACAGATCGCGTACGTATAGTGGTCGACGATCTTGTGCCCGGGGCGGTTGTAGCGCGCTTCGAGCCATGCCTCAGCAATCGCCACGCCAATGCCGTTGGCGAATCCTTGCCCCAGCGGTCCGGTGGTGACCTCGACGCCAGGCGTCACACCACGCTCCGGATGACCTGGCGTCTGGCTTCCCCATTTTCTGAAGTGCTTGATCTCGTCGAGCGGGAGGTCGTAACCACAAAGGTAAAGCAGGCTGTATAGCAACATCGACCCATGTCCCCCGGAGAGTATGAAACGATCGCGGTCGAACCACTGCGGGTTCCGAGGGTTATGCTTGAGAAACTGCGTCCAAAGCGTAAAGGCGATGGCAGCGGAGCCCATCGGCATTCCGGGATGACCCGCGTTCGCGTTCTGGACGGCGTCCGCCGATAACACTCGGATCGTATTGATACATAGGTCTCGCAGCTCTCTATTCAGCTTCAGATTCATTCCTGCCTCCAGAGACCCAAAGGAGCAATCGCAGGACCATTCAGATCGAGCCGCCTTCTCAGCTTCTTGGATCGCGCCCGTTGACTAAAGTCGGCCCTTCGACGCAGGAAGAATTGGAACCGTCAATGGAAGAACATTTTGATGCGAGCCTTCGGTACGGATCCTGAACGGAATTCGTCGTGCAAACAAGGTATCCGCGGAGGGGAAATGAAGCCGTTGCACGCAGATTCCGGCTGAAGTGGATCGGCGGGAGGTCGCCATCGGCCGTTCTTCCCCAATTCACGACAAGATCCGCACGACATAAGCCCGATGACCACGACTGAACAGGCGAGCGATGTCGTCCTGTGTATCGTGGATCGCAACGCAAAAAACCTCTCACCCTTCATGGAGGATCTGGTACGGACGACTGCGGGCTGCGTGACGCCGCAGACCGGCGTTTGCACTGGCGAGGAAGCCGGAGGAAGTGGTCCCCTGCAAGCTGCTGCCGGATGTGGTCGAGTCCGTCGAACAGGTGGTGTATTCGCGCCTGTGGCTATTTGATATTTCCCATGAAAAGCTCTTACCGAGGAGGGCAACATGGCGGCCATCTCCGAAATCGCTCCGGATATCTTTCGCATCTCGATCTTGGCCGGGGGCTGCCGGCTGAGGCGCCGGCGCACACACCGCCTCCGACGCCCAGACAGCCTGGCTCATCGCGATGCTGGCCGCCCTCGCTGCGGAAAGCGTCTTCGACCCATCATCGGAACCCACTTACTTCTTCGCCGAGAATCTGTAGATCGTGGTCGTGTGATAAGTCTGCCCGGGCTTCAATTCCGTCGATGGGAAGCTCGGTTTGTTCGGCGAATCGGGATAATGCTGCGTCTCGAGACAGAACGCGGCCCGATGTCCATAGACCTTGCCGCCCTTGCCCTTGATCGTGCCGTCCAGGAAATTGCCGGTATAAAACTGAATGGCCGGCTCGGTCGTGTACACTTCCATGACTCTCCCGCTGGTGGGCTCTTCCACGCGGGCTGCGAGGCTCAGACCGCTTCCCTTGCGGTTCAGGACCCAGTTATGGTCATAGCCCTTGCCCAGTTTCAGCTGCTCGTCGTTCTGTTCGATGCGCGAGCCGATGGCGGTGGGCTTGCTGAAATCGAAGGGAGTGCCCGCGACCGGGCGCAACTCGCCGGTGGGAATCAGCCCGGCATCCACAGGCGTGAACTTGTCGGCGTTCAACATCATGAGGTGCCCGAGGATGTCGCCCGCGCCCGCGCCTTTGAGATTGAAGTAGGAGTGGTTCGTGAGGTTGACTACCGTGTCTTTGTCCGTAGTCGCTGTGTACTCGATCCTGAGCTCGTCCTTGTCGGTGAGTTGGTACGTTACCGTAGCCTGGAGATTGCCGGGAAAACCTTCCTCACCATCCTTGCTCAGATAGGTCAGTGCCAAAACGCCGCCGGGAAGTTCGCGTGCGGTCCACACCCGCTTGTCGAAGCCTCGCTCTCCGCCATGCAGCGTGTTGCCGTTGTCGTTCTTGGGCAGCGTGTACTCCTTGCCGTCGAGCGTGAATTCGGCATGGCCGATGCGATTCCCGTAGCGCCCGATCAATGCCCCAAAGTACGGCTCTGGCGACAGGTATCCGTCCATCGAATCGAATCCCTGCACGATGTCGCCCATGGCGCCGGTCTTGTCCGGTGTTTTGAGCGAGACCACCGCGCCCCCGTAGGTGATGATTCGGGCTTCCAATCCGTGACCATTGGCCAAGGTGTAGACCTGAATGCCCGTCCCGTCGGGCATCTTTCCGAAATCCGCGTGAGCGATCTTGGTGGCGGCGTGTAGTGTGACCACACCCGCGACGAGAGCGAGTGCGGCGAGAGATGAGAGCGCTAACATTCCAGGGGAGCCTCCAGGCGATTGCCATTGTAACAGACGCCGCGCGGGCGCTTCGGCCTGTGCCCATAGGCCCCGCCCGCCCACCGAAATGCATGAAAACCCGCACAGGAGATGTGGCGCGTTATCGCGCTTTCAACTGTTCGGGGAGGACTGCGTATCCATCAGGAGGAGGAAACAGCGAGAGCAGGAGTTCCAGCCGGCGCCGCAGATAGCGGCTGGGCATCTGGCGCGGGCCGGTCTCTACATCGATGTCGCAACAGGTGCCGTGCAGAAACAAGGTCAGGGTGTCTTCGAACGCTTGGCGCGCGTATTCGCGGAAAAGTTTGGTTTCCTTGCGCACGTTCGTCTGGCGCCGCAGCAGCGCCTGCTTCAGATGCCAGCTCCGCTCGTCCACCTCGCCGTGCACCTCGGCACTGAGTTCCTCGCGGATGGTGCGGTAAAAGCGCTCCTGCACGTCGGAGGGCCACCGGTCCGCCACCACCGTCGAAAGCGCGTTGTAGAACTGGTAGTGGTAGTCGGCCACCTCGATTTCCTTGATTCCCAGGGCGAAGATGATCATGTCGCCCATGTCGCGGCGCACACATGGCAGGTAGCGGGATTCGCTGGGGCGCTCGAAGGTGAAGCTCTCCCCCTCCTTCCCGTTACCCTTCTCGAGGTACGGACCCAGAATGATTCCCATCAGCGGCAGATAGCCGAGGATGGCCGGCGAGATGGCGGCGATCGGGTCGTTCAGATACTGCCGCAGGTCGTCGTCGGCGATCGGCAAGGTCGAAAAGTACGAGAACTTGCTGGTGATCGGAATCATCTCACCCCGAAAACGGGAGGCGAGCTCTTCCACGGTCAGTTTCGGGCGGTGCGCTTCGATAGACATCAGGTGGTCAGGAAACAGCTACTCGATTGTAGCTTCGATCGCAGCATGGCGGGTAACGCGTCCCCGCCGCAAGCCACGTTAAACTGGTAGATACATCGATGCCGCGCAAAATCCTCGTATCGGCGGGGGAAGCCTCGGGAGACTTTTACGCCTCGCTGGTCGTGGAGGAATTGCGGCTACAGATGCCGGATGCCCAGTTCTTCGGCTGTACGGGACCGAAAATGCGCACCGCGGGGGTGGAGACGGTGGTGGACGCGGCCTCGCTGGCGGTCGTCGGGCTGCTTGAGGTAGTTCCCCACATCCCTCGGATTCTAGGGGAGATGCGCAAGTTGGTGAGGGCCGCCCGAGAACGCCAGCCAGACCTCGCCATCCTCACCGACTCCCCGGATTTCCACCTTCGCGTGGCTCGCCAGCTCCACCGTGCTGGGATTCCCGTGGTCTACCTGGTGGCTCCCCAAGTCTGGGCGTGGCGGAAAGGGCGGCTGCCGGCAATGCGCCGTACCATCGACCGGCTGTTGTGCATTTTTCCGTTTGAGGAAGGGTTTTTCCGGCGGGCCGGGATGAACGCCACCTACATCGGCCACCCTCTGGCGGAACTCATCCGCCCGTCCCTTGCCCAAGACGAGTTTTTTCGGAAACACAGATTGTCGCCGGGCCGTCCATTAATAGCGGTGCTGCCCGGGAGCCGCCGGGGTGAGGCGGCCCGTCACCTTCCGGCGCTGCTCGACGCCGTGGAACGTCTGAACCGGGAGCAGGCCGTGAATGCGGTCCTGCCGGCCTCGGCTCATACGGGGGCCGCGTTTTTCCGGGAGCGCCTGGGCCGTTCGACGATTCTGGTGATCGAAGGAGAAAGCTGGGATGCCTTGGCGCACGCCGACCTCGCACTGGCCGCAAGCGGCACCGTTACCGTCGAGGCAGCCCTCCTGGGAACCCCCATGGTGACGTTTTACAAGGTCACGACACCCAGTTGGGTGGCCGGAAAACTCCTGGTGCGGGTTCCCTTTTACTCCATGGTGAATCTGATTGCCGGCCGCGCCCTGGTTCCCGAACTGATGCAAAATCAGATGACCGGAGAAGCGCTGGCCCGGGAGGGCCGACGCCTGCTCTCCGGCCAGCGCGCCCGCGCCGAAATGAAGGCCGGGCTGGCGGAAGTGCGCGAGAAGCTGACTCTCCCCTCAGGCATGCCGGCGACGCGGCGTGCCGCGGCCATGATTCACGAAATTCTGGAAGGACAGGTTGTGCATGTTTCTTAGACGTCTCCATCGCATTGCTCCCCCGGCGGCCGCGGTGCTGCTGATCGCCTTCAGTCTCCGGGCTCCCGCGCAGGAGCGCCGTAATACCTCCCGCATCGATGTCGAACAGTACACCATCGAGGCGGAAGTTACGCCCAACACCTCCACCATCGCGGCGAAGGCCAGCGTGCGATTTACTCCCATCGATGACAACGTCACCTCGGCCTCGTTCGAGTTGAACAATGCCATGAACGTCTCGCGCGTGTTGGACGGCGCCGGGAAGCCGGTTCAGGCTTCGCGGAACCAGCAGGACTTCACCGTGCGGCTGAACTTCGATCAGCCCCTCCCCAAAGGCCAGCCCGTTACCCTCACGTTCTATTACGACGGCCGCCTGACCGGAAATGAGGACTCGCCGATCTACGGCATCAAGTTCGCCGCCCTGCACCCTGATTTCGGCTATTTGATGTACCCGAGCCGTTGGTTTCCGGTGAGCGGCTATTCCACCGACCGGTTCGCGGCCGACCTGAAGATCACGGTGCCCATGGGCTACTCGGTCCTCGGCAGCGGGGTCGATTCCAAGCAGACCGCGGGCGACAAGAACACCTACCAGTTCCGCTTCGACCATGCTTCCTTCCCCGGCAGCATCGCCGTGGTAAAGGAACAGCCCGGAAAAGTGCCGTCGGAGGGCGTCAACACCTCGCTTTACTTCCGCGGGCCCGAGGCCGAGCTCGTTCAGCAGTATGGGACCGAAGTCGGCAAGATTATGTCCTACTTCACCGGCATGTTCGGCCTGCCGCCATCGGCCGATCTGACCGTGGTGGAGACCGAAACGGGATGTCCCAATGGCTTCGCGGCGCCGGGCTTGCTTTTCATCTCGCCGCGGGCCATCACACGCAACGTCAATTCGCGATTGCTGGCCAATGAGATTTCGCGTCAGTGGTGGGAGGTGTTGTTGTCTCCCACAACGCGCAATCACCTGTGGCTGGAGAACGGATTTGCTACCTATTCCGAGTTGTTGTGGACCGAGCACGTGAGCGGCGCGGGCGCGCTCGAGTCGCAAGTGGAAACCGAAATGATCGGTGCGCTCACCATCGACCAGGTGCCCATGATCCAATCGGCCCGGCTCGAGGACTATTCTCCGGAACTGTGGGCTCTCACCGGCAGCAAGGGCGCGTCCGTGCTGAACATGCTGCGCTTCGTGATCGGCGACGAGAAGTTTTTCAAGACGCTGAAAGACTTTGCGCAGCAGAATCTCTGGAAATCCGTCAGCTCGGATGATTTCAAGAAGGTCGCAGAGGCCGATTCCGGGCAGGACTTGGGGTATTTCTTCATCCAGTGGATTGAATCGAGCGGCGCGCCGCAGTTCAAGCTCGAGTACACGATCTTCCGCACACAGAAGGGCTTCCGCGTGATGGGTAAGATCTCGCAGGATCTCGACACTTTCCGCATGCCCGTCGATCTCCGGATCATCACGGAGGGCGACCCCGAGGAGAAACGCGTCGAAGTGGTGGGCACGTCTTCGGAGTTCTCTGTGGACACCTTCGGCAAGCCCAAGAATGTGGTGATCGATCCGTCCAATCGCGTTTTGCGCTACAGCGACCAGGTACGGGTCTCGGTGGCCATCCGCCGCGGCGAGCAGTTCGCTGAATTGAGCGACTTCTCCGCGGCCATCAAGGAATATCAGAAGGCGCTCGAGACCAACCGGCAAAGCTCTCTGGCCCATTACCGCATCGCCGAAGTGGAGTTTCTGCAGCAGACCTGGCAGCAGGCCGCAAACGATTTCCGCGAAGCGCTGAATGGCGATCTTACCCCCAAGTGGACCGAAGTGTGGTCACACATCAACCTGGGCAAGATCTTCGACGTGACCGGCACCCGCGACCGCGCGGTGAACGAGTACAACCTCGCAATCCGCACCAAGGACGACACGCAGGGCGCGCAGGAAGAGGCCTCCAAGTACCTCAAGACTCCCTACGAGCGCCAAAAACGCGTAGAGCAGTAACACGACGTGGCGCAGGCACTCCTGCCGGCGCTTTTTGGTCGCCCTGGAACTCCTCACTCTTGACAAGCAGCCGCGACTCAACCTACCGTTACCTTAGAATGTCTAAGGGAGCGGCGGAGAGCGACCGGGGAACCCTGCTGCGAGGTGCGCTCGACCTCCTGGTTCTCCGCATTCTCGCTTCCGGACCAAGGCACGGGTATGCGATCAGCGTCCGCCTTGGGCAGTTGTCGGACGACTGGCTCCGCATTGATGAGGGGTCCCTCTACCCCTGCCTCTATCGCATGGAGGCCCGCGGCTGGATCCAGTCCGAGGTCTCGCTCTCCGAGAACAAGCGCCGCGCGCGGTACTATAGCCTGACCTCTCGCGGCGAGACCGAACTCCGGGAGCAGACCGACAACTGGCGCCAGTTCAGCAAGGTCGTCACCACCGTATTGAGGGAAGCTTAGCCATGCCGGAATTGGTGCGCGCCATGCTCATCTGGTGGGAGCGCCGGCGGCGGTTCCGGGAGGAGTGGCACTTTCATCTCTCCAGAGCCGCATCCGATTGGGAATCGCTGGGCTTGAGTCCGGGCGAAGCACGCCGGATGGCCACCCGCCGTCTCGGTTCGCGACAGGCTCAACGCCGCGAGGCCCTGCGCGAATTGGGTGCGGATACCCGCGGCTTGTTCGCTCTCCTGCCCATACGCCGCATCCGGCGCAGCCCCTGGTTTGTCATTACCGTTCTGGCAGCTCTGATCACGTTGACTCTGGCGGTCAACCCGGCCCGCAGGCAAGTTATCCGTACCCTCTACTACCTCCTGCCGTTATCGGGTTCGGCGCCGGCCGCGCGCCTGCTGCCGCTGTCCCGCTCCGGCACGGTTCCGGCCGGATTTGCCCGGCTCACCTTGTGGGCGTTCCTCGCCACCGGGTTCGCCCGAATCGCGGCGCGGCTGGCTCAGGGCGGAGGTTGGCGGATTTCCGTATACGCGTTGGCGGTATGATGCGATACCGCCGTACTTGGAGGCGTCTGGTCGGCAACCGGGCTCCAGTTACTGCTGGGTTGGCGATGGCGCGCCGATCTCCCGCAGTCTCTTTCTCTGGCCGCGTTCCTGTTACTGTACGCCTGGTCCATTTATGGCGCCGTGCAAGTTTGGGGGCGGGACGTGGAGCGGCGCTGCCCGGTTTGCCTCCGCCTTCCGGGAATGCCGGATGCTCGAGGCAAGGCACACGATATCCTGATCGAGCCTCGCGAGGTGGAATCCGTCTGCCTGCAGGGTCACGGCCTGGCAATCGAGAGCCGCTGGAGAAGCCGCTTCGAACGCACTGAGTATTTCGATCCGTTACTGAAGTAAGTCAAGAAACACAAAAAGGCAAGAGCAGCTCGCGCTGCCCTTGCCTGTCCGTAACTGGAATTAGATCTTGATTACAGCGGGAGTTACATCTTCTCGACGATGTCTTTTTGCATCGGTCCGAGCACGCCCAGAAGCGCCTTTTTATCCGCTTCTTTCACGTGGAACTTGTCGAGCGCTCCTACCAGGTCTTCCACCAGAGCATTGAAGTCCGCGGTGCTGATGCCCATCCCCTTGTGCGCGTCCTTCATGCTCTTACCCTTGTATTTGCAAGGTCCACCGGCGGCTTCGCAGATCTGATCCACGAGGTTGGCCTTGAACTTCTTCAACCTGGCAGGGTCCGCTGCGGTTGCCTTGAAGAAGCTGTTGATCCGGCTGTCCCCGGCGCAGCGGCCTACAAACTCGTCTACGACGGCTTGAATCGACTTCTTGCCGCCCAGGCTCTTGTACAAAGCATCATCGGCAAACGCCGCAGGCACGGCCGAAAGTGCCAGCAAACCGGCGAATACCGCAGTAGTCATTAATTTGCGCATGCGCATCCCCTTTCAATCCTTAGTTCACGTTTACTCGCCCACACGACCAGTACGTCGATTAGAGCGTTCAATATTCGTACGAACTATGCTACGGGAATGGATTTAGTATGTAAAGAGGGAAACGCATTTTTCCACCTTAACTTTTCTTCAGATTCGAACTCTTCGGCGCTTCAACGATTACTGGCCGAAAGATAAAACAGTACTGTGCAATTCTTACAAATCGGTTGCCGCCGGGCGGCTGTGAATTCAAGGGCGCTTCAGGAGTCCGCCCGCCACATTCTTGAATTTGCCGAGCGCTCCTCCGCCGCCCGGCTCGGGTGTGGCAGCGGCCGCCGCCGCCCCCTCCTGCCGGGCGCCGCACGCCGGGCAGAACTTGACGCCAGGCGTGATGGTGCCGCCGCAATTCGAGCAAACCGAGGCCGCCGCCTCCCCATCCGTATCGCCCTCGATGGGCCGTCCGCATTCGGGGCAGAAGTTCAATTTCGAATTTACCTTGGCGCCGCAGGCGCATTTCACCCGCGCCCCGCCCTCGTGCAGCCCCAGAGGATCGCGCTCATACTGGCCGCCCATGATGATCTGATATTGCGGCCCCTTCGCATACTCCCGGATCTGCTTGAGCCGCACCGGCACGAACGGGTGTGTGTTCTGCATGGCGTTGAGGATCGACACCACCATCACCAGCTTGTTGACGTCTTTGTGCGCCTCCGACTGCGCAATCGCCGATTCCACATGGAACTCGTCTTCGAAACCGGTGATTCTCCCCGCGAGTTTGCCGAGTCCGCTCAACGCCGCCTCGGGCGTCTGCACGCAGAGCAACCCCGCCCGGTCGCAGGTGTACTCCGCACGCCGGTACCACTCCCAAAATGCGAGCAGCAGCGGAATCCGCAGCAGTCCCAGGCCCGGAATCGGCAAGAGGGCGGCCACTACATCCCAGTACTGCACCAGAAAGCTGCCCAGTTGCCGGTAAAGTCCGTGGCCGCACTTGATGTGCCCCAATTCATGGCCGATCACGAAGGCCAGTTCGTTGGCCGTCATGGCCTCGACCAGGGACGAGTGCAGTACCACGCAGGTGCGGCGGTGTCCCACCGTGTACGCGTTGAGCACCGGATTGCTGGTAATGAACACATCGGGAACCGGCAGCGAAAGAATCGCCGAGCACCGTTCCACCAGCTTGTAAATCGAACTGAACGAACTCTTGGCCCCGGCACGGATCATCTGCTCGTTGTTCTCGACGAAGACCAGTTGCTCCGTGAAGTTCTCCTGGAGGTAAGTCAGCAGCGCGCCTGCCCCCGGCACGCTTTTGAGCGCGGTCAGAGCCTCCTGGTCCCCCGGATACGTGAAGGCCTTGAATGAGATTTCCGGGAACATCACGTGGTTCGCGTCAAAAACCGCGGAATGCAGGATTTCATCAGTACGGGAAGACATGGTCGGAATTATAGCATCCGCGGTTTTTCGAATCGCCGCCGCATAGTACTCGTTTTCCGGGGTGTTTGTATCTTTTCGCCTGCCCTTGACAGCCGGCGCCCTCCCGCGCCATACTTCCCATAGACGAACTATGGGGCGAGACGACCAACCCGGCCGCACCGAGATCCCACCCGGCACGCTCTACATGCTCATCCTGAAGAGCCTGGCCAGGCTCGGCCCGATGCACGGCTACGGCATCGCGCAATACATCCAGCAGATCTCCCAGGAGGTGCTGCAAGTGGAAGAGGGGTCGCTGTACCCCGCCCTTCAGCGCATGCTGATCAAGGGCTGGGTCGTCGCCGAATGGGGCCAGTCCGACAATAACCGGCGCGCCCGCTATTACCGCCTCACGCCTGCCGGCCGGAAGCAGTTGGGCTCCGAGATCTCCGAGTTCGAGAAGGTCACCCATGCCATCATGCGGGTCATTCAGCCCGCGTAGTCACACGAGCGCCACGGGCCGAACCGGAGAACCCGTCGCTCCGCGGATCTTGAGCGGCAGCGCCACAAAGAGGAACTCGTAAGCCTCGGCCGCCGCC
>Ga0335081_10003232_pt1 | contig 25606 bp, 23 predicted proteins | sample Lox_Sample_35_FD_206713 | JGI IMG/M metagenome (GOLD analysis project Ga0335081, IMG submission 206713) | Soil microbial communities from Loxahatchee National Wildlife Refuge, Florida, United States - Lox_Sample_3.5 | ecosystem: Environmental > Terrestrial > Soil > Wetlands | place: USA...
GCTGTTTTATTTCCGCCACCCCTGATCGCGGTTACCTGGGATTTCTTAACAAGTGCTTTAAAAATGGCGCAGCGATCTGCGCGCCTTAAATGCCAGAAGCTGAGGGCTTGCGTCAGCAGAGTGGAAGCAGTCCAGTCTAGGGTGCTTCTGTGACTTGAGTGATATGTGGGCTGTATGTCGCTCACCTTAAGTGCTGATCTGGTGCGCCTGCGTGTTCATGGCTGCCCCCAGGGGTTTTCTTAGCACTTACAGAAATTGGCGAGGCAGGCTGCATGGGTGGACGAGCGGTGGGTACAGACAGCCGCTTAGCCAAAAAGGAGGCAGAAGAATATGAGTACCTGGTTCTGGCTGAACATCCCGATCTGCGTGGCGATATTCAGCGCGATCGTCGGTATCCCGATGTGGCTCGTGTTCAAGCGCCCGGATACCGGCCAGGAGATCGCCGCCGCCGCGGCCCGGGCCGAGACCGCGCCGCTGAATGCGGTCAGCCTGCAGGAAGCCGTCCGGTCGCGGCACGAGGTTTGGTCGCGGCAGGCAGCCTGACGGCCGCCAGCGCCTGAGGTTGCGTTCTGGTCCCGGCCATCGCGTCGCACAGGTCACGCTGCGCGATGATGGAGGCATGGACCAGGGCCAGCCTGGCGCGGGCCGCACCGGCGAGCCGGTCATCGACGAGTCGGTGCGGGTCCTGCCCGCGCCCGCGCTGCGGCCGTTCATCGCGTTCTACGCGGGGTACCGCCAGGCGGGTGTCGCCCCCGCCAAGCACCGGGGGCTGCCCTCGCCGTTCCTCACCGTCATCTTCACCCTGGATGACCCGCTGCACCTGGCCGGGCATCCCGATCCGCGGCAGCCGCCGGGGACGTACCGCACGCTGGTCGGCGGCCTGCACACGGTGCCGGCGCTGATCACGCACGAGGGTTATCAGTCGGGGATCCAGCTGGCGCTGAGCCCGCTGGGAGCCAGGGCGCTGATCGGCCTGCCCGCCGGGGAACTGGCCCATACCGATGCCGAAGGTTCCGCCGTGCTCGGCGCGGTGGCCGACGAGATCGGCGAGCGGCTCCAGGCCGAACGCGACTGGCCGGGGCGGTTCGCCGTCCTGGACCGGATGCTGACCCGGGCGCTGGCCGCCGGCCCGGCAGGCGGGGTGAGCGCCGAGGTCGGTCACAGCTGGCAGCGCCTGCTGGCCGCCCGGGGCGGCTGCGGCGTGGCCGAGCTGGCCGCCGAGACCGGGTGGAGTGACCGCCATCTGCGGGCCAGGTTCCGGGAGGAAACCGGCCTGTCGCCGAAGGCCGCCGCCCGCGTCATCCGCTTCGACTGGGCCCGGCGGCGGCTGCTGCGCCGGGTGGCGTCCGGGGCGCCGCAGGCCCTGGCCGGCCTGGCCGCCGACTGCGGCTACTACGACCAGGCCCACCTGGCCCGCGAGTTCCGCGACCTGGCGGGCTGCCCGCCGTCGGTCTGGCTGGCCGAGGAGTTCCGAAACGTCCAAGCTCTGCCCGGCGACGACGTGCCAGCCTTGCTGGCATGAACGATAAGACACCACCACCTCAGGTCTGGCCCACGCTCCGCGCACGCGACGCCCGCGGGCTGATCAAGTTCCTGGTCGGCGCGTTCGGATTCGAGGACACCGTCGTGTACGGCGAGGGCGACCGCGTCCATCACGCCCAGCTCTCCTGGCCCGCCGGGGGCGGGATCATGCTCGGCTCCGCGCGCGAAGACACCGACGATTCCTGGCCGCTGCGGCCCGGCACGTTCGGCGCCTACGTGGTCACCGACGATCCCGACGGGCTGTTCGCCCGGGCCACCGGGGCCGGGGCGACCGTGCTGCGGGAACTGCACGACACCGACTACGGCTCGCGGGACTTCGCGGTGCTCGACCCGGAAGGCAACCACTGGTCGTTCGGCACCTACCGCGGCGAGCCCCGGTCCAGCTGACACGGTCCAGCCGACGGGGCGGGCGGGCCGCCCGACTACGCACCCCAGATGTTGAAACGTCACCGTTTCCCAGCGCCGTGGTGCTGCCGCATACTGGTCCGGTGGAACAGGCAGCTGATTCCCCCGGGGAGCAGATCCAGCCCCCCGCGGGCCGCCGCGGGCGGGCGCTCCGCCCGCGGTTAACAGGGCCATCCGACCAGGCCCTGCACCGGCTGGCTGGATGGTACGCGATCGCCCTGCGCCTCGGCGGCGCGGTCTTGTTCACCGCGGTAGCCGTGCTGGCCGCGACGAAGCAGATCTCCGGCTTGTGGCTGGGCGTGCCGCTGACTGCGCTGTGCTTGTGGTCAGCCTTCTTCGCCTGGAGAGTCCGGCGGTCCGGGCTGACGCCGGCCGTGGTGCTGGCCGACGCCGCGGTTATCTCGGCGGTGGCGCTGGTGCAGCAGCACCTGGTCCCGGACGTGCTGATCAAGGACAGCACGACCTGGATGCTCCCGCTGGCCTGCACCTCGGTGTACATCCTGCAGATCGCGCTGCGGCCGTGGCTCGGGCTGCCCGGCGCCGCGATCGTGGTCATCGCCTACGGGCTCGGCGCCGGCCAACCGGCCGACGCCTGGCTGCTGGTGGTGGAGACGATCGTCGCCGCCGGGCTGGTGGCGGTGATCCGCGGCGGCGCCCGGCAGGCGGACGCGGTCGTCGCCGCCGGCCTGGAGACCGAGCGGCAGATCCGGGCCGAGGAGGCGCGGCGTGCCGACGAGCGAGAGCAGCACCGCCAGCTGCACGACACCGTCCTGTCGACCCTGACCATGGTCGCGGCCGGCGCCTTTGCCGAACCGTCCCCGGCGCTGACTGCGCACGCCGCCCGGGACCTGCGCGTGCTGCAAGGGCTCGAGGGCGCCCCGGCCGTGCCGGGCGGGCTGGCGCCGCTGATTGACCTGAGACCGAAGGTGGAGCGGGCCGCGGCCAGCACCGATGACCTGGCCGTGCGGCTGAAGCTCGTCCCGGTCACGCTGCCGTCTCCGGTCGCGGATCAACTCGTCGCCTGCGTCGGCGAGGCGCTGCGCAACGTCGAGCGGCATGCCGGAACCGGCCAGGCTGAAGTGACCGTCACCGGTGGTGCGGGCTGGGCGGTCGTCAAGATCACTGACCGCGGCCGCGGGTTCGACCCGGCCGCCACCCCGCCATCCCGCCGGGGCATCCGCGAGTCGATCACCGGGCGGATGCTGGCGGCCGGCGGCCGGGCCGCGATCGCCAGCCGTCCCGGCGCGGGCACGACCGTCACTGTGAGCTGGCCGGCATGACCGCCGTGCAGCCGGCGGCGACGATGTCCGGCCGCTATCAGCGGGCCTTCACCATCGCTGTGATCTTCCTGGTAGCGGGCTGGCATCTCGCCGGAGCGGGCGGGCAGTTGCTGCACAACCGGTCGGCCTACGGCTCGTTCGCCTTCCAGGTCGCCATGTGGCTGGTCATGGCGCTGGCGATCACCGCCGGGACGATCCTGGTGCTGCGCGGGACGCCCGGACGGGGCCCGGCCTGGGCGATCGCCCTGACCGCGCTGGCCGCCAGTACGGCAGCAGCGGTAGCCAGCCCGGCCGGCCAGATGCTGGCGGTCAACTGGGCGTGGGGGAGTGCCGGCTGGACAGGCGTGCTCGTGCTGTTCCGCCGCCGGTTCGCCGAGCTTGCGTGTTTCCTCGCCGCCGAGGCCCTGGCCATCCTGGGCGTGCAGGTGCACGACGGGCTGGACCGCAGCAACCTGGCCGGGTTCCTCGCCCTGCTGGCCTGGTCGACCGGTGCTCAGGTGGCCGTGGCCGCCGGGGTCAAGGCGCTGGATGTCGCCGCCGGCCAGGCCGCCGCGGCGGCGCGGAGTGAGCACGCCGCGCTCGAGCGGGCCGCCACTGCGGAGACAATCCGAGTCGCCCGGCACGCCCGCTGGCTCGCGCTTCAGGAGACCGCCGTCCCGCTGGTCGCCGAGCTGGCGGCGCGGGCGGCTGACCCGGGCGACGCGCAGGTGCGCATCAGGTGCGCGGTCCAGGCGGCCCGGCTGCGCCGGCTGCTGGCCGAGAGCGACGAGGTACCCGGATCGCTGGTGCACGAACTGCACGCGAGTGCCGACGTGGCCGAACGGCGCGGGGTGGTCGTCGAGATCGAGACAGCCGGGCCGCTGCCGCAGGTGCCCGGCCAGGCCAGGCGGGTGATCACCGACGCTGCTATCGCGATCCTGACCGCCGCGCGCAGCCAGGCGCGGATCACCCTGGCGGCAGTGGCCGCCGGAATCGCTGTCAGCTTCGTCGCCGATACCGGCGCGGCCATCCGGCTGCCCGTAGCCGGCGAGGGGGTCGCCATCGAGCAACAGCAAGACGGCGGCATGCTCTGGGCGGAGGCGCGATGGAACAGCCAGTGACGGTGGCCATCATCGAAGACCATCCGGTCGTCACCGAGGGGGTGGCGTCCTGGATCCAGTCCGATCCCGGCCAGCGAGTACGGCTAGTACAGACGGCGCGCGACCTGACCGGGCTCCACGCCGCGCCGCGGCCGCCGGCCGACGTGGTCATCCTGGACCTGGAGCTGTCCGGCGAGTTGGTCACCACGCAGATCCCCGAGCTGGTGGCAGCCGGATACCGGGTGGTGGCCTTTTCCGGGCACAGCGATCCGGCGATCGTGATGGAGACGCTGGACAATGGCGCGCACGCCTACGTGTCCAAGGACGAGGGCCGCGACCATCTGGTCGAGGCCGTGCTGGCGGCTGCCGCCGACCGGCCGTATGTGACCCGCTCACAGGCCAGGGCGATGCTCGCCGACCAGCACCCGGCCCGGCCGGCGCTGTCGGAGCAGGAGCGGCAGGCGCTGCTGCTGTGGTTCCAGGGCATGTCGAAAGCATCGGTCGCGCGGCGCATGTCGATCAGCGAGAACACCGTCCGGCAGTACATCAGCCGCGCGCGCGCCAAGTACGCGGCCACTGGGCGGACCGCGCCGAGCAAGGACGCGCTGCTCGCCCGCGCGATCGAGGACGGCCTGATCAAGCCGGGTGAGATCGGGCCTTACAAGTCATTCGCCCGCGCCGCGGCCGACCGCTCCAGCGAGGGTGCCCCGGGCCGGTGAATAGTCCGGGACACCCAAGCCCCCCCAAAGCTGCCCCCAGGCCGAATCGGCCGCAAGCGACGCCGGTCTGCATGGCCGGACGCCGCGGCGTCATCAGGTCACGGGCCGCTGCACAGTCAGCATTCCCTATTGAGGGCGATAATGTCATGACGCCCGATCGGGTGACACGATGGTGGGCTGGCTAATTAGGCGCACCCGGTAGCGCTTTCCTCGGGACGCCATTCGCGGCCGGCTTCGGTCCGGATCGCTACGGCACGATTTGACTTGATGATTTCTGCGATGAAGAGATGGGGGAGACGGTTGAGTCGATCCTGCGAACGTGGTGGCCGCTGGTCCCGCTGACCTGCGAGATCTCCGGATCGGCTACCGGTCGGCGGACTCGGGTGTGACTGCTGAGCTGCGGTTCATCCGGCGCCCGCAGACAACGCGCGGGAACCCCGGGGAAAACAGGGCAAGATCTGGTTTCTGGGTTTGAATCTCATACATCCCTCTTTCGCGGCTGTGGGATAGCGTGGGAGACTGGCCTAACCTTGCCGGATTCTCATTTGATGACAATCGAAGGAGTGCCGATGGTCTCGTCTGAAGCCTCGGCCTGGGACGTTCCCCCCAGCATTTTTGGCACGCGCGCGGGCGGCCCGACCGTCCAGCGGCTGGTGCTCGGCAGCCAGCTGCACCGGCTGCGCGAGTCGCGCGGGATCACCGCCGAGCAGGCCGCCGAGGCCATCCGCGGGTCGCACTCCAAGATCAGCCGGATGGAACATGGCCGGGTCGGCTTTAAGGAGCGCGATGTGGGCGACCTCCTGACGCTTTACGGGGTGACCGACAGCGAGGAGCGCGCCGCACTGCTGAACCTGGCCCGGGAGGCGAACACCCCGGGCTGGTGGCACGCCTACTCCGACATCCTGCCGTCCTGGCTCGAGCCGTTCGTGGGCCTGGAGGCGGCCGCCTCGGTCATCCGGACCTACCAGATCCAGCTGGTGCCCGGGCTGCTGCAGACCGAGGCCTACGCCCGGGCGCTGATCAAGCAGGGCTCCGCGGCCACCGAGGAGGAGATCGCCCGCCGGGGCGAGCTGCGGGCCAGCCGCCAGGAGATCCTGCGCAGGCCCGATGCGCCGCAGCTGTGGGTGGTGGTCGACGAGGGCGCGCTGCGCCGGCCGGTGGGCAGCCGGGAGATCGTCCGCGGGCAGCTGTCCTACCTGATCGACATGGCGGATCACCCGGCGGTGACGCTGCAGATCCTGCCGTTCAGCGCCGGCGCGCATTCGGCCATGGGCGGCCCGTTCACGATCTTGCGGTTCGCCGAGCCGGACCTGGCCGACGTGGTCTACATCGAGCAGCTGACCAGCGCGCTGTACCTGGACAAGCCGGTCGAGGTGGATTCCTACCTGGAGGTCATGGAGCAGCTCTGCCTCCAGGCCGAGCCGGTGGCGAACACGGTCAAGGTGCTCAGCCACATCCTCGCCGACACATGACCGCTGGCCGGTCACCTGGCCTGGCCGGTCACCGGTCAGTTATGGGGTGGAGCTGGCTGCCCGGACGAGGGTGCGTACCTGGTCGCCGCCCACACCGACGAACATCTCGACGAAGCTGGACCCCGTGATCGACAGGAACGGGACGTGGGCCTCGCCTGCCACCGCCCGGGCGAGCAGGGTCTTGCCGGTGCCGGGCGGGCCGGCCATGAGTACGCCACGCGGGCCACGGGCCCCGGCCGCCTGGTAGCGGCCGGGATCGCGCAGGTAGTCAACCACCTCGCCGATCTCGGTCTTCACCGCGGCGTAGCCAGCCACGTCGGCGAATCGGGCTGGCCGCTCGGTGCCGATTATCCGTGCGTTCGCCCTCGTCAGCGCCTCTATGCCGGTCAGCCCGCGCGGGCCGCTGGTCTCCCGGCGGGCACCGCGGACCCCGAGATAGAACAGGCCGCCGATCATCACCAGCAGCAGCAGCCCGATCAGCAGCGGCACCGGGGAGGATGGCGTGGCGGCGGTGGCGGTGACCTGAACATGGTGCGCGGCCAGCCGCCCGCGTCGTCGTCCAGCTCGTCGCGGGTCGTGTCTGATATGTTAAGCATAACTACTATCACGGATAGTAGACTTAGAGTGTTCAATAAGCTCTTGATTCCGGGTTGTTCAGGTGAACGGATCTTGTGTCCTATTCGTTTTAGTAAGTAGCGGTGAGGGCGCCGCTAGGCGATGGCATGTCCGGGAGTCGAGGATGCGTCAGTTCGGTGAGCTGGAAGCGGTGATCATGGACCGGCTGTGGGAGTGGGGGAGGCCGGCGCTGGTCCGGGAGGTGGTCGATGACCTGCGCGAAGACCGGCCGATCGCGTATACCACCGTGATGACGGTGATGGAGAACCTGCATCGCAAGGGGTGGCTGCGCCGTCACCGGGATGGCCGGGCCTGGCGTTACGAGCCGACCGGCTCGCGTTCGGGGTATACCGCAGCGCTGATGGGCGACGCGCTGGCGACCAGCGCGGACCGGCGCACCGCGCTTGCTCATTTCGTCCTGCAGATGAGCCCGCACGACGCCGAGTTGCTGCAGCAGGCACTCGATCAGGCGCATCCCCGGCCGACCGAAGGCGGGACACGGTGACCGTCGCGGTCGTCCTGTTTGCGTACGCGGCCTGTGCCGGCACGGCGGGCTCCCGGCTGCTCGGCCTGGGCAGGTGGGCCGTCCGGGCGCCGCTGCTGGGGATTGGCACCTATCTGGCCGCCGCGTGGTCGGTCGTGGCCGCGCTCGGGCTGGCCGGCCTGACCCTGGCGGTCCACGCGACTGCCCTGGGCGGCGGGCTGAGTGACCTGATCGGCGCCTGCGTCCTGCGGCTCCGGGACGCCTACGCCACGCCGGGGGGCGCAATCGTGGCCGGGCTCGGCCTCACCCTCGCCGGAGCAGTGACGGCCCGCACCGCCATCACCGCGGTGACGTACCTGCGCGCCGTCCGCCAGCACGCGCTACGGCACGCGCAGACCGCCCGCCTGGTCGGGTATCCCGAGCCGGCCCTGGGGGCCGTCCTGGTCGACCATGAGCAGCCAGCCGCCTACTGCGTCGCGGGGCCGCACCCGACGGTGATCCTGACCACCGCCGCGCTGCAGGCCCTCCATCCCGATCAGGTCGATGCCGTCCTGGCGCACGAGCGAGCGCACCTGGCCAGTCACCACCACCGGCTGCTGGCCATCGCGAGAATCGGGCGTCAGGTACTTCCCTTCCTTCCGCTGATGCGGGATGCGGACACGCAGATCACTCGGCTAGTCGAGATGCACGCCGACGATGCGGCGACAGCGGACCGCGACACCGGGCCGCTGGCCACCGCCCTGGTCGTCCTCGCCGCAGCCCCCGGTCCCGCACCCGGACTCGCCGCCGCGGCCACCGATGCGGTACAGCGGATTCAGCGGCTGCTCAGGCCGGCCGAGCCACTCAGCCGGGCCCGCCGCCAGCTGCTGCGCGCAGGCGCCGCGGTGCTCGTGCTGACCCCGGTGCTGCTCGCGCTGACCCCGGCTATGGTGGCTCTGGCGCTGGGACGAGTTCCACCCGCCTAGCAGGCCCGGCGAATGAACGCTTCGCATCTACTATGCGTTTTAGTAGATAGTGGATCACGATCAGGAGCCAGTCATGCCGCACCCAGGAAGCATTGCAGCATCTCAGCGCCAGCCCTCCGAGGACGAGACTGGGATGACCCAGGGGCATCTCCTGTCAGCCCGGGCAGTGCGGCAACAGGAGCGGCCGGTTCTTCCGGCCGGGGGACTGCGGCGCACCGGCCGGCTGGCCGCGCTGCCGCTTCGGCACGCCGCGCGCACTGCCGCCGCTGCTACCCGGCTGTCCCGGGTGGCCGCCGACCAGGTGGCGGCCCGCACCGCCGAGCAGCTGTTCGGCACGCTGGGCGAGCTCAAGGGCGGAGCAGCCAAGCTGGGGCAGGCGATGTCGGTGTTCGAGGCGGCGATGCCGGAAGAGGTCGCGGCGCCGTACCGGTCGGCGCTGCGGCGGCTCACCGACGCGGCGCCGCCGATGCCGGCCGAGGCCACGCACCGGGTCATCGCGGCCGACCTGGGCGCCGCCTTCGGGCCGGGCTGGCGGGAGCGGCTGGTGGCGTTCGGCGACACGCCGCTGGCGGCGGCTTCGATCGGCCAGGTGCACCGCGGACGACGGCGCGACGACCACGGCCGGATCGTCGAGGTGGCCGTCAAGGTGCAGTATCCCGGCGTGGGCCAGGCGCTGCGCTCGGACCTGCGGCAGGCCCGGCTGCTAGCGCGGGTGATGGCCCGGCTCACCCGGCTGAACGTGACCGGGCTGGCCGACGAGCTCGCCCTGCGGATCGTCGAGGAGCTGGACTACGTCCGTGAGGGCCGGGTCCAGAGCGAGGTCGCGGCCGCGTTCGCCGATCAGGTTCCTGAGGTGATCGCCGGGGCCCGCGCCGCCGGGGGGCGTGAGCCGCCGGGCCGGACGAGGGTCAAGGTCCCGGCCGTGTACGCGGCCACGCCGCGGGTTCCACCTGGCCTATTCCCCGGGTTCCGCGACGGCATCCTCGGTGGCCAGCGGCTGTCTCCCCGCCCTGGTCAGTCCGCAAGATGGGCGGGAACCGGTGTCTAAGGGCAGCAGGAACAAGCAGGCAGCCAGGGAAAGGATCGCCCGGCTGCGGGCCGAGCAAGGCCGCCGCCGGCGCCGGCGGATCCGGGTCGCCGGCAGCGCCGCGGCCGCCGCGGTGATCGCCGTCCTGTCGGGGATCATCCTGGCCGTCACCGGCGGCGGCTCCGCTGCCACGAGCGGGGCGACGTCCGGGCTCAGTCTGGCCCCGCTCAGCACCCTCGGCACCCTCCAGCCCGCGCCCGCCCCAGGCGCAACCGGATCCGAAGGCGTCCCGGTCCCCGCCGCCGCGCCGCTGGCCGGCACCGCCACGGCGGCGACCGGGCAGTCCATTGATCAGATCGGCTGTCAGACCACCGAGCAGACCCTGTTTCATATCCACGCCCACCTGGCCATCTTCGTGAACGGAAAGGCACGGCAGGTACCGGCTGCGATCGGCGTCCCGGGCGCGCAGGCCGAGCAGACCGCGCACGGCCCGTTCATCGCCGCCGGCACCTGCTTTTACTGGCTGCACACCCATGCCGCTGATGGCATCATCCACATCGAGTCTCCGGTCCAGCGGACCTATACCCTCGGAGACTTCTTCGATGAGTGGGGCCAACCGCTCGGGCCAGCGCAGGTCGGCCCGGCCGCCGGGCGGGTGGTGGCCCTGTACGACGGCAAGGTCTACCACGGCAACCCGCGCGACATTCCCCTGACCGCGCACGCCCAGATCCAGCTGGAAATCGGCACCCCGCTGGTCGCCCCGCAGCCAGTGGTCTTCCCCGCCGGGCTGTGACTTCTCGCGCTATCGGGAACCCCGCCGGGATGTCTCCTGGTGACCGGGTGACGCGCGGGACTCATGGTGGCGAGCCGGGTTGCTTCCCGGTCGCGGCGATGACATCGTCGCGGTCCTGGCCGTCACGATGTGGCATCGTCGCGGTCGGCGGTCCCCGATCGCGGACCGCCGGGCGCCGCAGGCCTGGGGACACCTCGGCCGTCACGGGCAGCAGCCCGGCCGGCGGAGCCGGGCAGTGACGGTGCCTCCTGGCTGACGATAGGCGCCACCCCGTGCGCGGATGATGATCGCAGCCCAGTGGTCATCATCCGCACGGAGCGGCAATATCCTGCTCTCCGGGTGGCCGTACCGGAACCTTGACTCCCTGCCGGAACATTGACACGCCCGCGCCTCGTGCTCAAAATGGTCTAAAAATCAGTCCTTTAGACCATAAGGGGTGCCATGCGGAAAAGCCAGCGGCCCCGGCGGATCGTCCGCCGATGACCGAATCCGCTGCCGAGGACACGGACTTCGGTGCCCTGCTGGTGCCGGTGCCTATGCGCACCGCGGGTGAGCGGATCGCCGAGCGTCTGGTCACCGCGATCGCGCTCGGCGAGTTCGAGCCGGGCCAGCGGCTGCCCGCCGAGCGGGAGCTCGCCGCCGCCCTGGAGGTGAGCCGGACCACGGTGCGCGAGGCCCTGCAGCGGCTGCAGGCCGCCGGCTACGTGACCACCCGGCGCGGCCGCGGCGGCGGCACCTTCATCCAGACCGGCGCGGGCCCGGGCTCCGAGGAGATGATCAAGCGCACGCTGGACCCGGCCTGGGACGAGCTGACGGAGCTGCTGGACTACCGGCGGCTCATCGAGCAGCAGATCGCGCGGACCGCCGCCCGGCGCCGTGACGACCACGACATCGCGGTGATCGGCCGGGCGGTAGGGGAGTACGCGCACGCGGTGGGCCGGGACGCCTCCCGGCTGGCGGACCACGCCCTGCACCAGGCGATCGCCCGCGCCACGCACAACTCCCGCCTGGTCGACCTGTCCGCGCGGATCCGCCGGGAGGTCGGCCTGGGCTTCGACGCCGAGCCGTACACGCCCGAGATGCGCCACCGGGCGCTGCGCCAGCATCCCACGCTCGCCGAGGCGGTCATCGCCGGGGATCCGGAGCGGGCCGCCCGGCTGGCCGCCAGCCATTTCTCGCTGTCCGAGGACATGCTCACCGAGTTGCGTGCCCGCCTGCACCTTCGATCCGGAGGAGAAACCGATGCCCGTAGCCAGGGTCAATGACATCGAGCTCAACTACAAGCTGGAGGGCGACGGCGAGGAGACGATCGTCCTCATCAACGGCCTCGCCGACGACCACCAGACGTGGGTGCTCCAGATGGACGACTTCCTGGCCGAGGGCTACCGCGTCCTGCGGTTCGACAACCGGGGGATCGGGGCGAGCTCCAAGCCGGCCGGGCCCTATTCAAGCCGGATGCTCGCCGACGACGCGAAGGCCCTGGCCGATTCGCTCGGCCTCACCGGCTTTCACTTGATGGGCGTGTCCATGGGCGGGATGATCGCCCAGGAATACGCGCTCGCCTACCCCGGTGACCTGCGCTCGGCCGCCTTCGCCTGCACCTACGCGGCTCCTGGGCCTTTCTGTTCCCGGATGTTCGCGATGTGGGCCGACCTGGCTCCCGTGCTCGGGGTCCCGTTCGTCATGCGGGACGTCACGCTGTGGGCGTTCACGGTGCCGTTCTTCGAGCAGCGGACCGCCGAGCTTGAAGAGTTCGAGACCGCGATGCGGTACATGGACCAGCCGGTCCACGCCTACCTCGCCCAGCTCGCGGTGATCCAGGAGCACGACACCGTCAGCCGTCTCGGCGAGATCACCACGCCGGCCCTGGTGATGGCCGGAGAGCAGGACATCCTCATCCCCGTCTCACTGTCGCGGCGGATCCACGAGGGCATCCCGGGCTCGGAATGGGCTACGACCAAGGGCGGTCACGGCTGCGTCTGGGAGCACCCGGCCGAATTCAACCGGACGTACCTGGACTTCGTCCGACGGCACGGAAAGGGCTAGCCATGGCCGGTACCACGAAATCCCGGACGTCGCTGCAGCACGGTCAGCTCGGCCTGTTCGGCGTCCTTATGCCGGGCGTCGCGCAGGTCGCGCCGGCGTTCAACCTCTTTTTCACCACCGGCCTCATCGTCAGCCTGGCCGGCGCCTCGGCGCCGCTGATCTTCCTGATATCGATGGTGGGCATGGTGGCCACGGCGAGCAGCCTGGCGCAATTCGCCAGCATTTACCCCAGCGCCGGATCGTTCATCACCTACATCACCCGTGCCATCGGCACCAAGGTGGCGGTCGCGGTCGGGGTCATCACGATCCTCGGGTACATCATCGCTTTCGGCGGCATTTACATCTTCGTCGGCAGCTATATCGTGCAGAACGTTTTCGGCAATCCCCATATATGGGGATTGACCCAGATCGTCACGATCGCCTATGGCGTGCTGGTGGTGGCGCCCGTCGTGCTCGGCCTCAAGTTCGGGATCCGGGTGACGGTCGCGCTGTACGCGTTCGAGGTCATCCTGCTGCTGGCGATGAGCCTGACCATTATCGTCCGCGGCGGGCACGCCGGGCTGTCCAGCGTGCCGTTCACCTGGCCCGGCGGCTCCACCGACGTGCTGCTTACGTTCAGCCTCGCGGTCCTCGCCTTTGGCGGCTTCGACGCCGCCGCGCCGCTGGCCGAGGAGACCCAGAATCCCCGGCGCAACGTGCCGATCGCGGTCATCGGCGCCGTGCTCATCAGCGGCGTCATCTATATCATCGGCTCTTACGCGCTGGTGATCGCGTTCGGGGTTGGGCGCACCGCGGCCCTGGCCGCCGACCCGAACCCCTTCCATACCGCGGCGCAGGCCTTCATCCCGTTCGTCGCCCCGCTCATCACCTGGGTCTTCCTGTCCAGCGTGACCAGTTCCTACGTGGCGGCCAACACCCAGACGTCGCGGGTGATCTTCGCCGGCGCGCGCGGCGGGCTGTGGAGCCGGTCGCTGGCCGCGGTCAGCCCCCGGTTCCGCACGCCGGCTCGTGCGGCGGTCGCGTTCGTGGCGCCCAGCATCGCGATCGGCGTGATATCCACAGCGTTCACCGACCCGGCCACCGCCTCCGGCTTCCTGTCGACCTACGGGATCCTCGGCCTGGTGATCATGTACCTGGCCGCGAACGTCGCTCTCATCGTGGACTGGGCCAAGCTCCGCCGCCGCGGTGTCCGCAAGAACCCCTGGCTGTGGGTGGCCGTCCCGGCGATCAGGGTCGTCGTGCTGGCCATCCCGGTCTGGGGCGACCTGCGGCCCGGCCAGGCCAGGCCAGGCCGTACAACACCCTGCCCTGGCTGACGATCGGGCTGATCGCGGTCGGGATCATCTACGCGCTGGTCCTCGGCGCGGTGCGTCCGCGGGCGCTCGAGCAGGCGCCGGCGCTGCTCGAAGGCGGCGACGGCGAGGACCCGGCCCCCGACCCGCTGGCGGTATCCGGCTAGCCCTGCCGGCCGGCCGTGCGAGCCGGCCGTGCGAGCCGCGTCGGCCCGTGAGCGTTACTAGATTCTTATGCCTTGCTCTGAGCGTGAGTTCAGGGTCAGCTGCACCTGCCCGAAGGCGCGGGTTGATGCCCGTGAGCGTGGTGGTGCCCGTGGGCTCCGTGGTGCGCCCGTCCGCGGAAATAGCGTGGAGGATCAGGGTTATGCGGAGGATCCGGTACCCCCTGGGGTACCAAACACTCCGCTGAGGCCAAAAACTCCGCGCTAAATCCAGGGTAACCGGGCCGGCGAGTGAACCATGGCACGGATGAGGCTCACGAGGGCAGTGCGGCCAGGCCAGCCGCGGGACCGGCCGCAGCGCCCGCCGGGGAGGAAAAGCGAACGTCCCGGGCAGGTCTCCCTGCCCGGGATACCCGGGATACCCGGGACACCCGGGACACCCGGGACACCGGGCACGTCAGCCAGACGCTGTTACCACCGGGTGGACGCGGCCATCTGCTGCCGGTCGTGACGCCCGGTCTCGGTGGCGGTGCTGACCACCAGGACCAGGTAGACAATCGCGGAGACGAAGAACCCGACGATCCATGAAATGTCCGCGCCGCCGAGATCCTTGACCAGCGGCCCGGTGTAGTCAAGCTGAGAAACGAACGGCCATTCCGCGGCCAGGCCTATCGCATACGCCAGAAGCCCGCGCCACGCGAATCTGCCGTACACGCCGTCCGGGATGAAGAATGCCGTGACGTCATAATTACCGCGGCGGACCAGGAAATAGTCGGTGAGGTTCACCGCGGACCACGGGATGAAGATAACCAGCAGCACATCCAGGAAATTGGACAGGTTAGTGACGAAATGCTGGTACCCGAGATACGCGATCGCCACGCCCACTACCATCACGCAGATGAATGGCACGACACGCAGCATCACCGATACCGACTTGAACCGCCGCCACATATTGCCGAGCGCCAGTACCTGGAATGCGCCGGTGTACGCGTTGAGCGTGTCCGAGTTGATCAGGCTCAGCGCCATGACGACCAGCGCCCACTTGCCGGAGATCTTGGCGATGGCCGGGACCGGCCCGTCGACGGCGACGGAAGGAACCAGGGCGGCGAGGTAGGCGCCGACCGAGCAGGCCGCGATCGTCGCCACGACGTTGCCGCTGTAGATGGCCCAGAACAGCCGCCGCCCGCTGGTGTTCACCGGCAGGTACCTGGTGTAGTCGGACACGAACGGCGCCCAGCTCAGCATGTCGATGACCAGCAGCGCGGCGCCCGCGAGGAACAGACCCGCGGTCGGCGAGGTCATGGCGGTCTCCTTGGCCGGGAGCGACCCGTACCGCAGCGCCTGGATGAACATGACGATGATCGACAGGCCGGTGATGACGATCGTCACCTGCATGACCCGGTGAATCCAGCGGTAGCCGAAGATCCCGATCACCACGGCAGGCACGGCCAGGATCAAGATCCATGCCGGGATGGACAGGCCGGCCACGACTCCCTGGGCGCTCTGCGCCTGGATGACGAGCTGGGCCGCGATGAAGCCGACGTTGAGCAGCAGAACGCAGGGGAACAGGAAGGCCGACCCGTAGAAGCCGAACTGGGCGCGGGACTGGATCGTCTGCGGTACCCCGAGCCGGGGTCCCTGGGTCGCGTGCAGGGCGATGAACAGCGCGCCGCACAGCGTCCCCACCACGATGGCGATGACGGCCCACCAGAACGTCAGGCCGAGCGATACCACCACGCCGCCGAGGAAGACGTTGAACACGTTCACGTTGGCGCCCGCCCAGAAGGCGGCCTGCTGCCACGGTTTCCCGTGCCGGGCGCCGGCCGGGATCATGTCGATGTGGTGCGTCTCGACATACCGGCGCAGCTGTTCATTCTGCACCACGGTCTGAGTCATGACCTGAATTACCCTTCCGAAAGGAGCTGCTCACGTCGTTGTTAAGTACCGTTTGAGACCTTTGGGTCGTCTCGGCCGCTGATCGAGGTCTTCAGCCGCCTGCCGCGGGGCCATGAATGGGCATATCCGAACCCATTGAGCATGTGTCCGGGCATGCGCCAGCCGACTGCGGCGATTGTGAAACGCGCAGATGTGCCGGAGGTTTCTAAGCGGGGTTTCCTCCGATCGGTATATATCGCCGGCCGGTGCAGCCGAGCACCCGACCGCCAAGTGAAGCCGAGGCCAATCTATCGGCCAATCCTGTCGTAAATACTCGTTTTACGCAGAGGAAACCGATCGGATATGAACAAGAGCCTACGGCGCCGCGCCGCGGCCGCCGCGCAATTATCATCCGGTGATGCTGGCCAGAGTCTCCCGCATCTGCTGCGTCAGCGGATCGCCTGGTGGCAGGGCCCGCTCACCGCGCGCGATGATGTCGGTGAGCAGGGCCATCGCATCGCCCAGTCGGCCCGTGGCGTAGTAGCCACGCGCCAGCTCCGCCTGGCAGGCCAGGGTTCTCGGGTGATCAGCGCCGATGGTGCGCTCGTAACCCGCGCAGGTCTCCTCGTAGAGCTGCAGCGCCGAACCCATCTTGCCGGCCGCGAAGTAGGCCGAAGCGAGGCTGCCCCGCGCCAGCAAGGCGTCGGGGTGGTCCGGGCCCAGCACCTCTTCCCGGTCGGCGAGAACCCGCTTGTACTGGGAGATCGCATCCTTGGTCTGGCCGCTGGCCAGGTAGGCGTCGGCCAGCCCCAGGCTGGTGTTCATGGTGTCGGGATGCTGCGGGCCCAGGAGGCGCTCCCGGTCAGCCAGCGAGTGCCGGTACGAGCGGATCGCCTCGGCGGGCTTGCCCGCGGCCCGGGCCGCCGCCGCGTACTCCTCCCGGGCGGAGAGCGTCTCGATGTGGTCGGCGCCGCGGACGAGCTCGCTGCCGGCTACGGCCTCCTCCAAGACGGCGACGGCGTCGTCGGGCTGGCCGACGGCCACCAGGGCGCGGCCGAGACGGACCTTGGCCTCGATGGCGCCCGGATGATCGGGCCCCAGCGCGCTGGACCGGCCGTCGAGGACCCGCCGGAACCATCCAATGGCCTCGGTCGCCTGCCCGGCCGTCATCAGCGCCTCGCCGAAGTGGCTGTACGCCGTGAGGGTGTCCAGGCTGGCGGGACCGAGAACCCGCTCGCTGTCCGCGGCGAGTTCGCCCCAGTAGGCGACGGCCGGCCCGGTGAGCCGCGCGCTGTCCATGCTCTGCCCGGCCAGCACGAGCAGCGGGTGAGCGCGGCCGTCGTCCGTCCAGAGCAGGTCGCCGGCGGCCTGCCGGAGGCTGACGGCGCATGACCGCAGGTCCGCCGCCAGCCGCGACTGCGGCTCGTCCCTGGGCCATATCTCGAGCAGCGCGTCCGCCGCGGCCCTGACCGCCCGGTCGTAGAGGTCCTGGGGCACGGCCCCGCGGATGGCCTCCTGGATCACCGGGCTGATCCGGACCGCGGGCGGCGTGCCCGGCGGGTCGACGGTCATCAGCCCCGCCTGCTTCAGGCTGAGGACCGCGTTCCAGATCCGCTGCGGGTCCAGCGCCGAGGCACCCGGCCCGGCCCCGGCCCCCGGAGCGGCGCCGTCGCCCGCGAGGTACTGGCCGACGGCCAGCGTGGTGAACACGGCGCCGGGTATCCCGCGGCCGTCGAGCAGCGCGGCCAGCGCCACCAGCGACCGGATGCTCACGCCCGGCGACAGGTGTTCGGCGTACTCGGCCGAGAACGTCCAGGTGACCGCGGCGGCTGCCGCCTCGGCCCGGCCCGCCTCCGCGAGCTGCTTCTGCCGCTGCGTGAAGTACTGCCGGTAGTCGCGGCAGGACATGCCCGAGCTGATGATCACCGCGCTGGCCTGGGCCAGCGCGATCGGCTCGCAGCCGAGGTCCCCCACCAGGTCGATCGCTCCGCTGCGCTGGTCCGGATCGGTGCTGAGGCGGCCGGACAGGTAGTTCATGGCCTCCCGGCTGCTGAAGGGCGGTACCGGCATGACCAGCGTCCGGCGCTCGGCGGAGACGACCGCGGGGTTCGCGGTCGTGATCAGCAGCCTGCCCGCCGGGCCCGCCGGCCAGAGCCCCTGCAGGTCCGCGCCGTCACGCAGGTCGTCGAGCACGACAAGCCACGGCCGGCTGGTCTTGCTCAGCCAGTCGACGAACCGGGCCGCGACCGACTCGGCATCGCCCGTGTCGCTGGCTCCCATCGCCGCGGCCGCCAGCACGAAGCCGGACAGCACCGAGGCCCGGCTGGCGGCCACCACCCAGGTCAGCACGTCCACCCCGGGCGACCGCCAGAGCGACTCGGCGAAGTGCCGGGCCAGCTGCGTCTTGCCGCTCGACCCCAGCCAGTCCCGCGCTCGCGTGCCGGGAACCGGCGCGGGCGCCTGGTCGGCAACCAGCGCCACCGCGGTGCCGGGAATCAGCGTGGTCTCCAGGCCAGGCACGGTATCGGGCCTGGCCGTGAAGCCGTCGGCGAGCGGAGGTACCGGACCCGACCAGACCGGCCACGTGGGAGCCTGGCCCGGGGCCGACCCGGTGGACTGCACCGAGCCATCCGCCGACATTAAACCGTAACTGCCGGTATGCACCCGGAACCTCCCGATATGCCCGCCTGGTGCAGGGACTAACGATACGGCTAGCCAGTGCCGGCGCGCCGGTAGATTCGGTGTCCCGAACGGCCCCCGTGCCGAAATCCCAGCGTGCGGGCCCGCCGGGTTCAGCCGGTCATGTCGAAGACGGCGAGCACCTTGACCGGCCGCAGCCGCACCACGAGCTCGCCGGGCACGGCGTTGCGCTTGCCGAACTCCCCGGCCCGCTCGGCGCCCATGTACCGCGCCGCGATCGCGGTGGCGGTGCGGAGCAGCTCGGCCGGGTCCTCGGACAGTTCGGCCTCGGCCTGGACCTGGACGAACGCGAACGGCGGCTCCTCCAGGTCCACGCACAGGGTGGCCCGCCGGTCACGGGCCAGCGCGCGTCCCTTCGCCGTGTCCTTGCCCGTGTTGAACACCAGGCTGTCGGCCTCGACGATGAACCAGACCGGCGCGACCAGCGGTCGCCCGCCGGGGGCCAGGTAGGCCAGCTTGCCGGTCCGGGTGCCGCCGGCGAGGAAGTCCCTGACCTCGGGGTCCCGGAGAGAGACCACGCTAGGAGCCGATCGCGTTGCGGAAGCCGAACACCCGTCGCTCCCGCCGCTGCGCCAGGGCCACCATCCGGTCGCGCCACGGCGTGCTGATCGCCGCCCGGTAGCCGGGTTCCTCCAGCACCTCCGGGCCCGCCAGCTCGCTCAGGGACATCAAGCCGGGCCCGGGCGCGTCCAGGCCGCGGACGAGCCGGAACCTGCGGATCCGCCGCCACCCCGGCACCTGGAGCAGCATCGGGATGTGCTCCTGCTCGTACCATGCGGTCAGGTCCTGCTCGGCCGAGGCGGGCACCGACATCGCCACGGCCAGGATCATCGGAGCGTGGTCAGCAGGCCGGGGACCGTCCTCGCTGATCTGCTCGTAGACCCGGCGGTCCAGGGTCGCCAGCCCGGCGCCGACGGCCTTGTCCCGGTCACTGGCCCGGCCGCCCAGCGCCCGGTAGCCGGGGCTGTCGATGACCTCCGGGCGGTCCAGTTCGTACAGCGCGAGCCACGACGGCTTCTCGCCGTCCAGCGCCTGGTACCGCACGGCGCTGCGGAACCCGGGCACGGTCAGCCGGGCCGGCCCGTGCTCGTGGTCGTACCAGTCGTGGAACTCCGCCTCGTCGACCGATCCCGGCTCGGTGTAGACGTAGAAGAGCCCTGCGGCCATCGCGAGCGACCTCCCCGGTTAGATGACGTAGGCGACGAGACGATCGTACGCCGGGCCCGTCCGGCCGCCGGATGCGCCGAGGGCGTGGACGCCGAGGCGTCCACGCCCTCGGGCGTAGCAGCAGCGCTTACTCGGTGGGTGCCGCCATCGGGTTGATCCCGGCCAGGTCCTCGCGCTTGACCCGGATCGCCACCAGCGTGATGATCAGCGCGAGCAGCGCGATCCCGGCCGAGACCAGGTATCCCTTGGAGAAGCCGGTCGAGAGGGCGTGATCGCTGATCGCCTTCTGCAGCGTCGCCTGCTGGGCCGCGGACAGGTGCACGGCGTGCTTAGCCGCCGCGGCCGCCGCGGCGGCCTGCGCGTGGAGGCTGTTGGCCACCGCGCTCCAGGCCACCGTGCCCAGGATCGCCAGCCCGATCGACCCGCCGACCTGCTGGCCGGTGTTCAGCAGCGACGAGGCCACGCCGGCGTCGCCGTCGCCCACCTTGCTCAGCGCCACCAGCGACAGCGGCACGAAGATCAGCCCCATGCCGGCCGCGGTGACCATCATCGGCCCGAGCAGCCCGGAGGCGTAGTGGCTGTGCTCGGTGATCCGGGACAGCCAGAACATCCCGCCGGTGGTGATCGCGCTGCCGGCGATCATCAGCGGCCGGGCGCCGATCCGGTTCACCAGCTGCGACGCCAGCGCGGACATCGCCATCACCGTGAAGATCATCGGCAGGTAGGCGAGGCCGGTCTTCAGCGCGCTGTACCCCCACACGTTCTGCACGAAGAGCGTGAGGAAGAAGAACATGCCGAACAGGGCGGTCCCCACGCACAGCATGATCAGGTAGGCCCCGGACCGGTCCCGGCTGCGCAGCACCCGCATCGGCACCAGCGCGTGCTTGCTGCGCACCTCGATGAACCCGAACGCCACCAGCAGCACCGCCGCGGCCACCAGCGACACGATCACCTTGGTGTCGCCCCAGTGCGACACGCCGTTCGGGGTGGTGCCGGCGCTAGACAGGCCGTAGACCAGCGCGGCCAGTCCCAGGCTGCCGGTGATCGCGCCGGGCAGGTCGAAGGCGCCACGGCGCCGCTCAGACTCGGGCAGCACGCGCGTCGCGAGCAGCGCGATGACCAGGCCGATCGGCACGTTCACGAAGAACACCCAGCGCCAGTTGAGGTACTGGACCAGCAGTCCGCCGGCGATCAGGCCGACGGCGCCGCCAGCCACGCTCATCGCGGCGTACACGCCCATCGCCCGGTTGCGCGGCGGCCCCTCGGGGAAGGTGACCGCGATCAGCGACAGCGCGGTGGGCGCGGCGAACGCGCCGCCGATGCCCTGCAAGACGCGCGCCCCGAGCAGCCATTCCTGGGTAGTGGCGAACCCGCCGAGCAGGGAGGCCAGCGAGAACAGCAAGATGCCGAAGATGAAGATCCGGCGGCGCCCCAGTAGGTCGCCGGATCGGCCGCCGAGCAGCAGCAGCCCGCCGAAGGCCAGCGCGTACGCGTTGACGACCCATTCCAGGTTGCTGCCCGAGAAGCCGAGCGCGGCCTGGATGTGCGGCAGGGCGACGTTGACGATGGTCGCGTCGAGCACGACCATGAGCTGTGCCGTCGCGATGACGGCGAGGGCCAGGCCCAGCCGGCGCGGCGGTCCCGCGGAGGCCTCGGCGGCGCTGGACGCCGCCGCGATACTGACCTCCCGGGTCGGCTGCCCGGTGTCTGGTGAGGTGGCGGACAAGACAATCTCCCTAGATTGAGGGCGTAGTGAACTACCGCCGTGACCAGGGCTGGTGCCGAAGTCACGCGCCGTACTTCGCGGTTAAAGATTTTTTGGTCCGAACGAACCGAGGCTCCCGTTCCCCGTAACTCTCATTCCTTCCCCGTGTGGTCGCCGTCCTCGGTACTGACGACCCTGCGGCCGGACTCTCATCTGTGACGAGATAGCCGCCGCGGTTGTGACAGCATCACCTCCCGCATCGTGACCTGAGCATCTTCCGCATCAGCCCGAGCAGGCACCGGCGCTCGCCGGTATCCAGCGCCGTGCACCACGGCGCCTGGGCCAGGATCTCGCGGTACAGCCGGTCCCTGACCGTCACGCCCTCCGGGGTAAGCACGATGTTCTTGCTCCGCCGGTCCCGCAGCGAGGGCTCCCGCCGGGCCAGCCCGTGCTTCTCCAGGGCGTCCGCGATGGTGGTGACGAAGGAGGGGTCGCAGCCCATCCGCTGCCCGAGTTCCTTCATCGTCATGGGGGCATCGAGCTTGAGCAGGGCGATGGCGTCGCTGCCGTTCATCCCGAACTCGGTCGCGATGCGCTGGCTGAGCTCGTGGAAGTGCTTGAAGAGCTCGGGAAGCGTGTCGCTGATCTGCTGGTTGAGCTGGTCGTCGGTGAGCGGTTCGACGTGCGGTACCGGCCCCGCATCGAGCACTGTCCCCTGGTGCTCCTCCATCCGCGCTCACCTCCGTCCTAATCCTCTAGACGATTACCTGAGTCTCTCAATCATTGAGTAGCTCAACTATATTTCCGCTTGCTGGTGCAAGCAAGTCAATTTCGGGCAGAATCCTTCCGGATTCACCGCCAGGGCCCAACTGTCCGGGATCTCGCGGCGTCTTACCGCTGGATGCGCACTTCAGTGGCAGGTCGAAGGGGAGGCTCACGCGATGGCCAAGGACACCAGACGGCGCGAGTTCCTGCGGCTGACGGCGGCGGCGGGAGGGGCCGGGCTGCTCGCCTCCTGCAGCCGGGGCGGCGCGACCAGCGCCGCGGGCGCGACGGACGGCCCGGCCGCGGGCGCGGCCACGGCGACGGCGGACGGCGCGTCCCGGGCCATCGCCGCCCCGCAGGCCACCGGCTCGCCGTCCCCCGCCGACTGGGCGGCCCTCGGCCACGACCTGTCCGGGCCGCTGGTCCGCCCGGGCGACGCCGCCTACACCGTGTCCAAGCGGCTCTTCGACCCGCGTTTCGACTCGCTGCACCCGGCTGGCATCGCCTACTGCCGCAACTCCCGCGACGTGTCCACCTGCCTCGCCTTCGTGCGCAAGTACGGCATCCCGGTGGCCGCCCGGTGCGGCGGGCACAGCTATGCGGGCTGGTCCTCGACCAGCGGCCTGATCGTGGACGTGACCAAGATGGCGGGGGTGAGCGTCAGCGGGAGCACCGCCACCGTCGGGGCCGGCACCCATCTGATCGACTTCTACAACGGGCTGGCGGCGCACGGCCGCGCGGTTCCCGGCGGGTCCTGCCCGACGGTCGGCATCGCCGGGCTCACCCTGGGCGGCGGCGTCGGGGTGGTGTCCCGTGCCTACGGGCTGACCAGCGATAACGTGAAGTCGCTGCAGATCGTCACGGCCGACGGCCAGGTCAGGACCTGTAACTCGAGCCAGAACTCCGACCTGTTCTGGGCCTGCCGCGGCGGGGGCGGCGGCAACTTCGGCGTGGTCACCTCGTTTACCTTCGGTACGCACCCGGCCGGGCAGATCGTCCTGTTCTTCCTGTCCTGGCCGTGGTCGCAGGCCGCCCGGGTGATCGCGGCCTGGCAGTCCTGGGCCCCGCACGCCCCGGACCCGCTCTGGTCGAACCTGCACCTGGCCGCCGCGCCGGGCGGCTCGGTTCCCTCCATCCAGGTGGGCGGCACCTACCTGGGCAGCATCAGCGCCGCGGCCGCCCAGCTGGAGAAGCTGTATGCGGCGGCCGGCTCTCATCCGTCCTCGCCGTTCATGGAGACCACCTCCTGGCTGCACGCGATGCTGGTCGAGGCGGGCTGCGCCAGCCTCACCGTGAACGAGTGCCACCTGCCCACCCAGAACCCGCAGGGCCGGCTCTCCCGGGCCTCGGAGTACGCCAAGTCCGATATCTTCACCAAGCCGCTGAGCAGCGCCGGGATCGGCACCCTGCTGGCCGGCGTGGAGAAGTTCCAGCGGGCGGGCGGCGCGCCCGGCGCGTCCGGGGGCATCGCGTTCGACGCGCTCGGCGGCGCGGTCAACCGGGTCGCCCCGGGCGCCACCGCGTTCGTCCATCGCAACGGGCTGTTCCAGGCCCAGTACACCACGACCTGGCCGCTGGGCTCGGCGGCCGCCGCGGTGGCCCGCCAGCACGCCTGGCAGCAGTCGTTCTGGCAGTCGATGCGCCCCTACGCCAGCGGCCAGGCCTACCAGAACTACATCGACCCGGCCCTGACCAACTGGCGGCAGGCCTACTACGGCGCCAACTACACCCGGCTCACCCAGGTCAAGGCCAAGTACGATCCCCATCGCGTGTTCACGTTCCCGCAGGCGGTCTAGGGCCCTGCGCAGTGCCGCCAGGCGGGCATGATGGTATCTCCCCAAGTGTTGCTATCTGTTGGCGTACGCTAGCTAGCCCGCCGTGACGCCCGCACGCCTCACCGATGTAGGTTCGCAATGACAAGTAACGCTGAGATCCAGGCTGCGGCCTCCCCCGGCCGCGACGATCAGGTACAGGTCCTGCTCGTCGAGGACGACGACGGGGATGCCCTGCTGGTCGGCGAGCTGCTGGGCGAGGTGGGAGCCGCGGTGGTCATGCGGCGCGCGCGGTCGCTCACCCAGGCCAAGGACCTGGTGCCCGGCGCGGCGTGCGTGCTGCTCGACCTGGGCCTGCCGGATTCGCAGGGCCTGAACGGGCTCAGGCAGCTGCTGCAGATCGAGCCGGAGGCGGCCATCGTCGTGCTGACCGGCCAGGCCAGCGAGCACCTGGGCGAGCAGGCGGTCCGGGCCGGCGCCCAGGACTACCTGGTCAAGGGCGAGGTCGCCGGGCCCGTGCTGAACCGGGTCATCCGGTACGCGGTCGAGCGGCGGCGGGCGGAAGAAGCACAGCGGGCCCTGCACGTGGCGCAGATCCTGGCCCAGGAGAACGCCCGGCTGGAGCGCGGCCTGCTGCCGTCGCCGCTGCTGGCCGACTCGCGGCTGAGCGTGTCGGCGCGCTGCCTGCCCGGCGGCAGGCAGCATCTGCTCGGCGGCGACTTCTACGACGTGGTCGAGGCCTCCGACGGCTGGGTGCACGCCCTGGTCGGCGACGTCTGCGGGCGGGGCCCGGCCGAGGCCGCCCTGGGCGTCTGCCTGCGTGTGGCCTGGCGCACCCTGGTGCTGGCGGGCCGGCCCGCCGAGGAGATCTTGGCTACGCTCAGCGAGCTGCTCGAGCACGAGCGGCAGGATGACACCATGTTCGCCACGCTGTGCATGACGTCGGTGCACCCCGACCGGGCCAGCGGCTGGATCCGGATGGCCGGTCACCTGCCGCCGCTGCTGGTCAGCCGCGGCGGCGTGGCCGAGCTCCCGACCGTGTCCGCGCCGCCCCTCGGCTTGTCCGAGGGACGGGACTGGCCGGGGACCCAGTTCCGGCTGGACGGCGGCTGGCTGATCCTGCTCTACACCGACGGGCTTATCGAGGGCCGGATCGGGAAGGGGTCAGAGCGGCTCGGCAGCGAAGGCCTGATGGACCTGATCAGGGACGCGCGCGGCGGCCCGGACCAGCCCGGGGATCAGCTGCTCGACCAGGTGATCGACCGTGTCCGCGAGCTCAACGGAGGAGACCTGGACGACGACCTGGCCGCCCTGGCCCTGGGTTACTCGTCCCCCGACGAACCATGACTGACCTGAACGCCGACATCAAGCGGAGCCCGGCGAGCGCCCCGTCGGCCGAGCCTGCCGCGACCCGCGCGACCAGGGCTGACCGGGCAGCCGCCCTGGCCGCCTCGGCGAAACGCTGGCCGCTCAGCCGGATCATCGGCGTGGCCCTGCTGATCCTGCTGATGTTCTCGGTGGCCGCCATGGTGGCGGGCGGGCTCGCCCTGCTCAGCCTGCACGACAACCGCGAACGGGTGGTCGGCACCCTCGACCCCGCCGCGCTCCAGGTCCAGCGGCTCGATACCGCGCTGGTCGACCAGGAGACCGGCGTGCGCGGCTACGCGCTCAGCGGCCAGCAGGACTTCCTGGCCCCGTACACCAGCGGCGTGACCGCGGAGCAGAACGCGATCAAGGCC
>Ga0335081_10003234_pt1 | contig 25593 bp, 35 predicted proteins | sample Lox_Sample_35_FD_206713 | JGI IMG/M metagenome (GOLD analysis project Ga0335081, IMG submission 206713) | Soil microbial communities from Loxahatchee National Wildlife Refuge, Florida, United States - Lox_Sample_3.5 | ecosystem: Environmental > Terrestrial > Soil > Wetlands | place: USA...
GAGACAACGCCACGGTGGGGATCGAGCTGATCAGCCCGGTGGCCATGGAGAAGGGGCTGCGATTTGCGATTCGTGAAGGCGGACACACGGTGGGCGCCGGCGCCGTGACCGAAATCGTCGAGTAACGAGATGCCAGCCGGAGAAAAAATTCGCATTCGACTGAAGGCCTACGACCACCGCGTGCTGGACCAGTCCACGCGAGACATTGTGGAAACGGCGCGGCGCACGGGCGCCAACGTGGCGGGACCGATTCCGCTGCCCACGACGATCAACCGGTGGACGGTACTGCGTTCGCCGCATGTGGACAAGAAGTCGCGCGAGCAGTTCGAGATGAGGACGCACAAGCGGCTGATCGACATTCTGGAGCCCACGCCGGACACGGTGGACGCGCTGATGAAACTGGACCTGCCGCCGGGCGTGGACGTGGAAATCAAGGCGTTTGGGCGCGAGCACGGGGTGAAGTGATGGCCGTAGACGGGATACTCGGAATCAAGCTGGGGATGACCCAGGTGTACGGGGAAGACGGTTCAGCCATTCCCTGCACGGTGATGCAGGCGGGCCCGTGTGTGGTGGTGCAGCGGCGCACGGAGCAGAGGGACGGCTACGAAGCGGTGCAACTGGGCCTGGTGGAATTCGTGAAGCCGCAGCGGGTGACCAAGCCGATGGCGGGGCACTTCAAGAAGGCGGACGTGGCCCCCATGAAGTTTCTGGGCGAGGTGCGGCTGGCGGCATCGCAGGCGGAGACGAAGGTGGGCGACCGGGTGCTGGCGGACAATTTCGCGGTAGGCGAACTGGTAGACGTGAGCGGAGTGAGCAAAGGCAAGGGCTTCGCGGGCGGCGTGAAGCGGTGGCATTACCGCGGGGGCGACAAGTCGCACGGGTCCATGTTCCACCGGGCGCCGGGCGGAATCGGGGCCAGCTCGTTTCCTTCGCGAGTGTGGCCGGGCCAGCATTTCCCGGGACATCTGGGAAACCAGCGGCAAACGGCGCGAAACCTGAAAGTGGTGAAAGTGGACGCAGAAGAAAACCTGCTGCTTGTGCGCGGAGCCGTGCCGGGGCCGGCGGGAGCGTACGTGTTCATCCGCCGGGCAAAATCGGGGAAATAAGGACGGAGCGATCATGCCGGTTGTGGACGTAGTGAATTTGAGGGGCGAGACGGTGGGGCAAGTGACCCTGTCCGATGCGGTGTTTGCCGCGGAAGTGAACCCGCACACGCTGCACGAAGCGGTGCGCTGGCAACAGGCAGGCGAGCGCGCGGGAACGCACAAGACCAAGGTGCGTTCGGAGGTGCAGGGCTCGGGAAAGAAGCTGTGGCGGCAGAAGGGCACGGGACGGGCGCGTATGGGCTCGGTGCGGTCGCCCATCTGGCGGCACGGCGGGACGGTGCACGGACCGCAGCCGCGGGACTACAGCTACCGGCTGCCGCGCAAGATGCTGCTGGGGGCGCTGCGTTCAGCGCTGTCCGCCAAACTGGCGGCGGACCAGTTGACGGTGGTGGAAGGCTGGACGGTAGAGACGCAGAAGACCAAAGCGTTCGGCCAGACGATGGCGAAGCTGGACAAGGGCAGCCGGAACTGGCTGGTGGTGGAGCCGAAGGGAAACCGGAACCTGGAGCTGGCGGGACGGAACCTGGAGAAATTTGCGATGGTCGCGCCGCACGAGTTGCGTCCGTTCGACCTGCTGCAGTGCGACCGTCTGTTTGTGTCGAAGGACACGGCGCTGCGGCTTTCCGCGTCGCTCGAGCCGAAGGCCAGGACGAGCCGGGCGGGAAAGGAATAGGCGATGACGCTCGGCACATTCCAAATCATCCGGCGGCCGATCATCACGGAGAAGGGCCTGGCGGTGAAAGAGACGCTCGGGACCGTGGTGTTTGAAGTGGCGCGGACGGCGACCAAGACGCAGATCAAGGAAGCGGTGCAGACGATTTTCAAGGTGAAGGTGGATTCGGTGCGCACGGCGCAGTTCCACGGGAAGATGCGGCGGCGCGGCCGGGCGGAAGGCTTCCGCCGGGACTGGAAGAAAGCCTACGTAAAGCTGGCAGCAGGCGAAAAAATGATCGAATACGGGGAGAACCTGTAGCCCCGTCGACGGGGGCGCGAGGGAACCATGGCGCTCAAAACATTCAGACCGTACACCAAATCGCGGCGGTATCTGACCGTGCTGGACAAGGCGGAGATCACCAAGGAAACGCCGGAAAAAGGGCTGGTGGAGCCGCGCAAGCGGACGGGCGGGCGGAACTCGCGCGGCGAAGTGACCATCTGGCACCGCGGCGGCGGGCACAAGCGGATGTATCGGGCGGTGGATTTCCGGCGCGACAAGTCCGGGATTCCCGCCAAGGTGGCGTCCATCGAATACGACCCGAACCGATCGGCGCGGCTGGCGCTGCTGCACTACTCGGACGGGGAGAAGCGCTACATCCTGTCTCCGGTGGGATTGCAGGTGGGGATGACGGTGTCGACGGGACCGGGCGCGGACATTCTGCCGGGAAATGCGATGGCGATCCGGCACATTCCGCCGGGCACACCGATGCACAACCTGGAGCTGTTTCCGGGGAAGGGCGGGCAGGTGGTGCGGGCCGCGGGTTCGTCGGCGCAGTTGCTGTCGAAGGAAGGCGATACGGCACTGGTGAAGCTGCCATCGGGCGAAGTGCGGCAGTTTCATCTGGACTGCATGGCCACAGTGGGACAGGTGGGCAACCTGGACCACGAGAACATCACGTACGGGAAGGCGGGCCGCACGCGATGGAAGGGCCGCCGGCCGACCGTACGCGGAGTGGCGATGAATCCTGTGGACCACCCGCACGGCGGGGGAGAAGGGCGCGTGAAAGGCAATCACCCGCAGACGCCGTGGGGATTTCCGACGCTGGGAGCGAAGACGCGGCGGCGGAAGCCTTCGGACAAGTTCATAGTGAGCAGGAGGAAGCCGTAGAACGCTGAAGGGATGGCCGCCGAACGTTCCGGCGGGAAATTCCGGATGGGCCCGGCGCGGCGGGTGACCATGGAAGGACTGGCAATGAGCGCAAGTCGTGCAACTCGGGGGGCGGCACGCCGTCCGAGGGTTCACAAATCGAAGCCCGCGGCACGTGCGGCCAAGCCGGTGAAGGCGGTGGCGCGTCCGGCGGCGGCGCCTCCCGAGCAGGTGCTGTACCGGTTCTGCAAGCCGGGGTGGGCGGTGGTGGTGGAAAAGGTAGCGACGGCGCTGGGCACGCGGTTTGTGTGCCCGTTCTGCCCCGCGTCGCACCGCGTGCCGGGACCGGTACGCGGATTCCGGAAGATGCGCCGGGCGCAGTGGATCAAGCTGCGCCGGGTGACGGAGTAATCGAGGATGCCGAGGTCATTGAAGAAGGGACCGTTCGTGGACGGCCACCTGCGGGACAAGGTGGACGCGCTGAACGCGCGGAACGAAAAGAAAGTGATCAAGACGTGGTCGCGGCGGTCCACGATCCTGCCGGAGATGGTGGGACACACGCTGGCGGTGCACAACGGGAAGAAATTCATTCCCGTGTATGTGACCGAGCAGATGGTGGGGCACAAGCTGGGAGAATTTGCTCCCACGCGGTCGTTCAAGGGTCACGCGGTGCGCGCGGCGCTGGAGAAGGCCGCGGGAGTGGCTCCGGGAGCGGGAGCGGCGGGAGCGGGCGGCGGCGGAGCAGCGGGCGGCGGAGCGGCCCCCGCGTCGCCGGCCAAGAGCTGAGCGGCCGAGGACGGATGAGATGGCGACGTTACCCGCAATACCGCAGGTGATCGAAGGCCGGGCGCTGGTGCGTTACTCGCGCGTTTCGGCGCAGAAGGCACGGCTGGTGGCGGACCTGATCCGCGGACAGAGTGCGGAGCAGGCGCTGGGGATTCTGCGGTTCACGCGGAAGCGGGTGGCGCGGGATTTCGAGAAGATTCTGCGGAGCGCGATCGCCAACGCGGAACGGAAGGCGGAGGATACGGGCGCGTCGCTGGACGTGGACCACCTGTACGTGTCCGAGTGCTTTGTGAACGAGGGGTCGCGGTGGAAGCGGATCCGGCCGGCGCCGTTTGGCCGGGCGTTCCGCTACCAAAAGCGCACAAGCCACATCCAGGTGACGGTGGCGGAGCGGCACCGCGCAGCGGCGCAGCGGGCAGCGGAGCTGGCTGCGGAAGCGGAGAAGTCGAAGGGAGTCCGCGGGGCCGTGCGGAGGGCCAAGCGGGCGCTGGCGGGCAAGGCTCCGGTGAAGAAACTGAAGGGGGGAGCCAAGCCGGCGAAAGCGCCGAAGCCCCCGAAGACTGATCAGGAGTAGGAGGAAGCGTGGGACAGAAGACGCATCCGTTCGGATTCCGGCTGGGCTACAACAAGACCTGGCGGTCGCGCTGGTTTGCGGACCGCGAGTACGCGGACCTGCTGCACGAAGACATCGAACTGCGGCGGGAGCTGAAGAAGCGGCTGCGCTCGGCGGGCGTAAGCGTGATTGAGATCGAGCGGGCCGCGAACAAGCTGGTGATCCGGATCGACACGGCACGGCCGGGAATCATCATCGGGAGGAAGGGCGCGGAAATCGACAAGCTGAAGACGGAAGTGCAGAACCGCACGAAGCGGGAGGTGCACATCGAGATCCAGGAAGTGCACCGGCCGGAGCTGAACGCGCAGCTGGTGGCGGAAAACATCGCGCTGCAGCTCGAAAAGCGCACGGCGTTCCGCCGGGCGATGCGCAAGTCGGTGGATTCGGCGCTGCGGTTCGGCTGCAAGGGCATCAAGGTACGCGTGGCCGGGCGGCTGAACGGGGCGGAAATCGCGCGGAAGGAATGGTACCTGCAGGGGAGGCTGCCGCTGCAGACGTTGCGGGCGGATATCGATTATGGCTTTGCGCAGGCCTACACGACCTATGGAGTGATCGGCGTGAAGTGCTGGATTTATCAGGGCGAAAACGTTCCGCGGCGCTCGGAGGAGCCCCGCAACGCGCCGGAGCGCGAACCGGCTCCGGTGAGGTGAGGATTCCGACGCCATGTTGATGCCGAAAAAAGTGAAGTACCGGAAGCAGATGCGCGGGCGGCGCACGGGCAAGGCCTGGCGCGGGAGTTCGCTGGCGTTCGGGGACTGCGGGCTGAAGGCCATGGAATGCGCATGGATCACGAACCGGCAGATTGAGGCGGCGCGTGTGGCGCTTTCGCGGTTCCTGAAGCGCGGCGGAAAGATGTGGATCCGGATTTTTCCGGACAAGCCGTTCACAAAGAAGCCGGCGGAAACGCGCATGGGCAAGGGCAAGGGGCTTCCGGAGTACTGGGTGGCGGTGGTGAAGCCGGGCCGGATCATGTTCGAGCTGGAAGGGCTGGATGCGGCCACATCGAAGGAAGCGTGCACCGTGGCGGCGCACAAACTGCCCATCCGGACAAAATACGTGACGCGTCTAGGAGCAGCCTGATGGCACGGCCGACGGAAAAACTTCGCCAGATGGGCGACGACGAGCTGGAAGTGCAGGAAAAGGAGCTGGCCGAGCAGGTGTTCCGGCTGCGGTTCCAGCACGCCACCGGGCAGGCGGAAAGCCTGAAGAAGCTGCGTGTAGTGCGCCGGGATTTGGCGCGGGTGAAAACGCTGCGGCGCGAACGCGCCCTGAAGGTGAACGATGGAAAATAACGCGGCAGAAGCGCAACCCCGGCGCCGGCAGGAGAAGCTGGGCGTGGTGACGAGCGCGTCGATGGCCAAGACGATCGTGGTGAAGGTGACGCGGAAGGTGCAGCATCCGCTCTACGGCCGGGTGCTGCGCAAGTCGAAGAAGCTGTACGCCCACGACGAGCAGGGAGAAGCGCGGCCGGGAGACACAGTGCGCATCGTGGAGACGCGGCCGCTCTCGCGGCTGAAGCGCTGGCGGCTGGCCGAGGTGGTGACGCGCGCCAAGGGCGCAGCGAAGTAGGGGGAGAGCGGCGATGATCCAGATGCGAACGTGGCTGACGGTAGCCGACAATTCGGGCGCGCGCCGGCTGATGTGCATTCTGCCGATCGGGGGCGACGCGGGGCTAAAGGCGGGACTGGGAGATGTGGTGACCGCGTCGGTGAAAGAAGCAGCGCCGGAAAGCCAGATCAAGCAGGGAAAAGTGGTGAAGTGCGTGATCGTGAGGATGCGGAAAGAGCAGCGGAGGCGGGATGGATCGTATATCCGGTTCGACGACAACGCCGCGGTGTTGATCAACGACGCGAACGAGCCGGTGGGGACGCGCGTGTTCGGGCCGGTGGCCCGGGAATTGCGCGAGAGGAAATTCACCAAGATCGTCTCGCTGGCTCCGGAAGTGTGGTAGGAGCGCGGGAAGAGGGAAGCGATGAGCGGGGAAGGAACCGAGAAGCGATGAGCGTACGGGAACGATCGAACCGCAGGCCTCCGCGGGTGCCGGTGCTGATCCGCAAGGGCGACATGGTGCGCATCGTGGCCGGGCGGGACCGGCTGGGATTCGCGAACCGGTCGGCGCGCGTATTGGCAGTGGACCGGCGGGCGGCCACGGTGACGGTGGAACACGCGCAGATCATCAAGAAGCACGAGCGGCGCAACCCGCAGAAGAACGTGGCCGGTGGCGTGCTGGACAAGGAAGCGCCGATTCACGTGTCGAACGTGATGCTGGTGTGCCCTTCCTGCGACCGGCCGACGCGGATCGGGCAGACGGTGCGGCAGGAAGGCAACCGGAAAGTGCGCACGCGGGTGTGCAAGCACTGCGCGGCGCCGCTGGACCGGTAAGGGACAGAACGGGACCGAGATGATGACGCGACTCCACGAACGGTATCGCAGCGAGGTGCTGCCGGCGCTGGTGAAGCGGTTCGGCTACGCCAACCGGATGGCGGCGCCCAAGCTGCGGAAGATCACGCTGAACATCGGGCTGGGCGAAGCCAGCCAGAACATCAAGCTGCTGGACACGGCCGCGGTGGAGCTGGGGCTGATCGCGGGGCAGAAGGCGGTGATCACGCGGGCCAAGAAGTCGATCGCCAACTTCAAGATCCGCAAGGGCATGCCCATCGGCTGCTGCGTGACGCTGCGGGGCGAGCGCATGTACGAATTCCTGGACCGGCTGTGCTCGATCGTGCTGCCGCGCGTGCGCGACTTCAAGGGGCTGCCGGCCACTTCGTTCGACGGCCGGGGCAACTACACGCTGGGGCTGAAGGACCAGCTGGTGTTTCCGGAAATCGATTACACGCGGGTGGACAAGATCAAGGGCATGAACATCACGCTGACCACCTCGGCGCACTCGGATGAAGAGGCGCGGGAGCTGCTGAAGCTGATGGGCATGCCGTTCCGGACGAAAGCCGAGGAGCGCTAATGGCCAGAACCTCGCAATTCGCGAAGACGAGGCGCAAGCCGAAGTTCAAGATCCGGGCGCGCAACCGTTGCCGGCTGTGCGGACGGGGCCGCGGCTATCTGCGGAAGTTCCACCTGTGCCGGCTGTGCTTCCGCGAGCTGGCGCTGGGCGGGCACATTCCCGGCGTAGTGAAGGCGAGCTGGTAGGGAAGGGAGAGACATGCAGACCGATCCGATCGCCGACATGCTCACCCGGGTACGCAACGCCTCGCGCGCCAAGCACCCGCGGGTGGACGTGCCGGCCTCGAAATTGAAGATCGAAATTGCGCGGATTCTGAAGGAAGAAGGGTTCATTGCCACCTACAAGGTGGCGGATGAGAACCGCGTAAAGAAGACGCTGCGAATCTTCCTGAAGTACACGCCGGACCGGCACAGCGTGCTGAGCGGGTTGCGGCGGGTGTCGCGTCCGGGGCGGCGCGTGTATGCCGGGAAGATGGACGTGAAGAGGGTGATGGGCGGGATGGGAGTAAGCATCCTGACCACGCCGAAGGGCGTGATGAGCGGAAGGGCCGCGCGCAGGAACGGGGTGGGCGGCGAAGTGCTGTGCGAAGCGTGGTAGGGAAGAGAGCGGAGACGTCATGTCGCGCATAGGCCGTAAACCGGTGGTGCTGCCCCAGGGCGTGAAGGTGCAGGTGGCCGGGGCGAGCGTGGAAGTGCAGGGACCGAAGGGGAAGCTGTCGGTGCCGCTGCCGCCGGGAATCCGCATCGAGCAGAAAGACAAGGAGGTGGTGGCCTCGCGCCAGACGGACGATCAACGGGCGCTGCACGGGCTGACGCGGGCGCTGCTGGCCAACGCGGTACGGGGCGTGACGGAAGGGTTCAAGCGGGAACTGGACATCGTGGGAGTGGGCTACCGGGCCGAGGTGAAAGGGAAAAACGTGGTGTTCAGCCTGGGATATTCGCACCCCATCGAGTTTCCAATGCCGGAAGGCATCCAGATTTCCGTGGCGCAGCAGACGCACGTGGTGGTGACCGGGGCGGACAAGGCGCAGGTGGGGCAGGTGGCGGCGAACATCCGCGGGCTGCGCCCGCCGGACCCGTACAAGCAGAAGGGCATCCGTCTGACGGGCGAAGTGCTGAAGAAGAAGGCCGGCAAGGCGGGAGCGAAGGCCGGAGCCGCCTGATGGCGCGGCGAGGAGACGAGACGTGGGGCAACTGCCGGTACGAAAAATATCGCGTGACGAGCACCGACGGAGGATTCACCGGCGGGTGCGGCAAACGGTGAGCGGGACGACGGAACGCCCGCGGCTGAGCGTGTACCGTTCGCTGACGCACGTGTACGCGCAGGTGATCGACGACACGACGGGAAAGACGATCGTCTCCGCGAGCTCGAACGACAAGGAATCGCGGAAGCAGAACAAGGGGGGCGGCAACGTGGCCTCGGCAAAAGTGGTGGGAAAGACGGTGGCGGAACGGGCGAAGCAGAAGGGAATCACGCAGGTGGTGTTCGACCGCGGGGGATACCGGTACCACGGGCGGGTGAAGGCGCTGGCAGATGCGGCGCGGGAAGCGGGGTTGAAATTCTAAGCGTATGTCGAAGCACACTCTAAGGGACACGCTGTCCATCCGCCGGCCGGTCGAAGCGAACGCGAGCGCGCTCAAGGACCACGTGGTGGCCATCAATCGGGTAACCAAAGTGGTGAAGGGAGGCAAGAACCTGAGTTTTTCGGCGCTGGTTGTGGTGGGAGACCAGCAAGGGCACGCGGGATTCGGGATGGGGAAGGCGCGGGAAGTGCCCATGGCCATCCGCAAGGCCATCGAGCAGGCCAAGAAAAACCTGATCCGGGTGAACCTGAAGAGCGGCACGGTTCCGCACCTGGTGGTGGGCCGGTACGGTTCGGGCACGGTGCTGCTGAAGCCGGCTCCGGAAGGCACGGGAATCATCGCCGGGGGGCCGGTTCGCGCGGTGATGGAAGTGGCCGGGATTCACAACGTGCTGACGAAGTCGATCGGCACGTCGAATCCGCACAATGTGGTGAAAGCCACGTTTGATGCGCTGATTCACCTGAAGGACGCGGCGAAAGTGGCGGAGACGCGGGGCAAGGAAGCCGCGGACATGTCCGCGTAAAGGGCGGAGACAAGAGCGATGAGTGCGGCGAAAAAAGAACGGAAGCTGAAGCTGCGGTGGGCGGTGAGTTTCATCGGCTGCACGCGCGACATGCGCGCCACTATCCGCGGGCTGGGATTCCGCCGGCTGCAACAGGTGGTGGAGCGGCCGGATACACCGGCGATCCGCGGGATGGTGCACAAGGTGCGGCATCTGGTGGAAGTGGTGGAGGAGAATTGAGGCGGCTATGGAAGTGACACTCTCCAACCTGCGCCCGCCGAAAGGCTCACGGCACCGCAAGGTGCGCGTGGGGCGCGGGATCGGGTCGAAGCTGGGCAAGACGTCGGGGGCCGGGAACAAGGGGCAGAAGTCGCGGACGGGCTATTCGCGGCGGCGCGGATTTGAGGGCGGGCAGATGCCGCTGCACCGGCGCATTCCGAAGCGCGGATTTCACAACCCGTTCGGGCGCGATCTGGCCATTGTGAACGTAGCCTCGCTGAATGCGTTCGGCAAGGGCGAGGTGGTGACGGCGGAACTGCTGCTGGAACGAGGCATCCTGTCGAGCCGGCGCGGGGGCGTAAAAGTGCTGGGCGACGGTGAGCTGAAGGTGGCGCTGACGGTGCAGGCGCAGGCGTTCAGCAAATCGGCGGAGCAGAAAATTGCGGCCGCCGGAGGCAAAGCGGAAATCGTGGCATGAACCGGTTCTTCAATTCGGTGGCGAACATCTTCCGGGTGGAAGACCTGCGGAACCGCGTGTTCTTCACGCTGGCGCTGCTGGCAGTGTACCGGCTGGGCGCATTCATCCCCACGCCGGGAATCGACACGAAGCTTCTGGAAGAGTTGTTCTCGCGGAGCCAGGGATCGCTGCTGGGTGTGTTCGACCTGTTCAGCGGCGGAAACTTCCGGCGGCTGACCATCTTCGCGCTGGGAATCATGCCGTACATCACGGCGTCGATCATCCTGCAGTTGATGACCGTGGTGTTCCCGTACCTGGACCGGCTGCAAAAGGAAGGCGAGCTGGGGCGGCGGAAGATCACGCAGTACACCCGGTATCTGACGGTAGGGCTGGCGCTGGTGCAGTCGCTGATGATTGCGCTGGCGTTGAGGAGCGCGACGTTTGAAGCCCGGGCGCTGGTCTACAACCCGGGACCGGCATTCGTCCTGATGACGATCCTGACGCTGACCACGGGGACGGCGTTCATCATGTGGCTGGGCGAACAGATCAGCGACCGGGGGATCGGCAACGGGATGTCGCTGATCATTTTCGCCGGGATTGTGGTGGGCCTGCCGAACGCGATCGGGGACCTGGTGACAAAGATCAAGAACAATGAGTGGGGCGCGTACACGGCACTGTTTACCATCGTGCTGCTGGCGGTGATGATTTTGGTGACGGCGGTGATCGTGCTGGTGGAGGGCGGCCAGCGACGGATTCCCGTGCAGTACGCAAAGAAAGTGGTGGGCCGGCGGGTGATGGGCGGGCAGATGACCTACCTGCCTCTGCGGGTGAACTCGGGGGGCGTGATCCCGCCGATTTTCGCCAGTTCGGTGCTGACGATTCCTCCCACCGTGGCGCAATTGTTCGGACAGAAATCGAAGGCCATCGCGGAGATTGCCGGCGGGCTGCGCTGGGGCGAACCCTGGTACACGGTACTGTACGTGTTCATGATCATCGGATTCGCCTTTTTTTACGTGGGCATCATGGTGAATCCGACGGAGCTGGCGGACAACCTGCGCAAGCACGGCGGGTTTATTCCCGGAATCCGTCCGGGGCGCAATACATCGGAATATGTGAGCCGCATCATCACGCGGCTGACGTTTGTGGGCGGCATCTATCTGGCGCTGATCTGCCTTATACCCGAGTGGATGATCGCGGGCGTTCGACTGAACCACCTGTGGGGTCCCCTTGGCGCGTGGTTTGACGTGCACGCGCCGCGCTTCATTCTGGAAGGGCTGGGCGTAAATTTCTATTTCGGCGGGACCTCGCTGCTGATTGTGGTGGGAGTGGCCATGGACACGGTACAGCAGATCGAGGCGCAACTGGTGATGAGGAACTACGAGGGATTCGGCCCTCGCGGCCGGTCGAGGGGCCGCCGTGGGTGAGCTTGCGGTTCGAGCTCCCGCACATCCGCTGCTGCGCGCGCTGATTCTGCTGGGGGCGCCCGGGGCGGGAAAGGGAACGCAGGCGAAGGAAGTGGCCCGGGTTTACGACGTGCCGCACCTGTCGACGGGCGACATGTTCCGGGAGCACGTGGCCAAGGGAACGGAGCTGGGCCGGCGCGCGAAGCCGATCATGGACAGCGGCAAGCTGGTGCCGGACGAGATTGTGCTGGGAATGGTGGAAGAGCGAGTGGCGCGAGCGGACTGCGCATCGGGATTCGTGCTCGATGGTTTTCCGCGCACGCTGCCGCAGGCCGAGCGCCTGGAAGAGATTTTGAGCTGTCTGCCGCTGCGGCGCGCGCTGGCCGTGAATCTGGCGGTGGACGAGGAAGCCGTGGTGCAGCGGATCGCCAGCCGCCGCACCTGCAAGGCGTGCGGCGCGATTTACGGAGGCGGCGCCACCCGGACGGCCGGGCGGTGCGACGTATGCGACGGCGAGTTGATGCAGCGTCCGGACGACCGGGAAGAAGTGGTGAGGCAGCGGCTGACCACGTATCACGAGCAGACGCGGCCGGTGATTGAGTTCTACCGGAGGCGAGGCCAGTTGCTGGAGCTGGACGGGTCAAAGGACATCGCCACCGTCCGGCACGAACTGCTCGGATTGCTCGAGCGGCTGGAGTAACGCGAGGCGGCGGGCGTGGGCATTATTCTGAAGTCGAAGATGGAACTCGAAAAGATGTACCGCGCGGGTCAGGTCGTCTGGGAAGTGCTGAACGAGCTGCGGGAAACGGTAAAGGCTGGAATGAGCACGATGGATCTGGAGAAAATGGCGGCGCGCCGGTCGAACGAGCACGGCGCGCGCCCGGCGTTCAAGGGATACATGGGGTATCCCTGCGTGCTGTGCACCTCGATCAATGAAGAGGTGGTGCACGGAATCCCCTCGCCGAAGCGGAAGCTGGCGGAGGGCGACATCATATCCCTGGATTTTGGCGTGGCGCTGGACGGGTACTACGCGGACGCGGCGGTCACGGTTCCGGTGGGGCACGTGGAGGCGGAAAAAACGAAACTGCTGGCCGTAACGCGCGAGTCGTTGGACCGGGCAATTGAGATGGTGCGGCCGGGAAACCGGCTGAGCGATATCTCGCATGCGGTGGAAAGCTGGACAGCCAGCCACGGCTTTTCTGTGGTGCGCGAGTTCGTGGGCCACGGCATCGGGACGAAGATGCACGAAGAGCCGCAGTTGCCGAATTTCGGCGAACCAGGCCGCGGCCCGAGGCTGGAGCCCGGTATGGTGCTGGCCATCGAGCCGATGGTGAACACGGGAACGGCGGAGGTGGAAGTGCAGGCGGATAAGTGGACGGCGGTGACGCACGACCGGCGCCCTTCGGCGCACTTCGAGCACACCGTGGCGGTCACTTCCAACGGGCCGTGGATTCTCACGCGCCCGAAGGAAATGACCGGGCCGTCCTGGTAGGGAGGAGCGAGAGCCGGACGCGAGCCCGGCGCGAAACGGAACATGGCGAAGCGCGACATGGACAGGAAGAAGGGCGGCGAGGGCAATCCGAAAGAGGATGCCATCGAGGTGATGGCCACGGTGATCGAGCCGCTGCCGAACGCCATGTTCCGCGTAGAACTGGAGAACAAGCATCAGGTGCTCGCGCACATCTCCGGGAAGATGCGGAAGAATTTCATCCGCATTTTGGCGGGGGACCGGGTGGCCGTGGAGCTTTCGCCTTATGACCTGACGCGCGGGCGCATCACCTACCGGTACAAGTAAGGCCGGTGGGGAAGAGGGGAAGGGAATGAAGGTTCGATCGTCGGTGAAGAAAATTTGCGACAAGTGCAAGATCATCCAGCGGCGCGGCGTGGTTCGCGTGATTTGCTCGAATCCGAAGCACAAGCAGCGCCAGGGATAGGAGAGAGAGACCATGGCACGCATCGCGGGCGTTGACCTTCCGCCGCAGAAGCGCATTTGGATCGGCCTCACGGCCATTTACGGCATCGGCCAGGCGCGGGCGCGCAAGCTGCTGGCGGCGGCGCGCGTGGAGGACACCAAGAAGGTCAAGGACCTGACGGAAGAGGAAGTGAACCGCATCCGCCAGGCCATCGAGCAGCAGGGCGGCGTGGAGGGCGATCTCCGCAAGGAGATCCAGATGAATATCCGCCGGCTGATCGACATCCAGTGCTACCGCGGCATGCGGCACCGCCGCAACCTGCCCGTGCGCGGCCAGCGGACGCACACGAACGCGCGGACGCGGAAGGGCCCGCGGCGCGGCGCGGTGGCCAACAAGAAGAAAACGGCTTTGAAGAAGTAACCGAAGCGAGAGGGGAAGCGACGAGTGGCCAAAGAAAAAGCAGCGGCAGCAGCGGCTCCGGCGGGAGCGGCACCGGCCGCCAAACCGTCGAAGCGCAAGAAGGAATTCAAGAAGAAGCGGGAGCGGCGGATCGTGCCGCATGGCATCGTGCACATCCGGGCATCGTTCAACAACACGCTCATCGCTATCACGGATCCGGAAGGGAAGGTGCTTTCCTGGTCGTCGGCAGGCTCGGTGGGCTTCAAGGGCTCGCGAAAGGGCACACCCTATGCCGCGCAGCAGGCCACGGTCAGCGCGGCCGGCGTGGCGCGCGATCAGTACGGGATGAAGACAGTGGAGGTGCGGGTGAAGGGGCCCGGATCGGGCCGCGAATCGGCGATCCGCGCGCTTTCCACCGCGGGACTGATGATCCGGGCCATCCGCGACGTCACCCCCATCCCGCATAACGGATGCCGCCCGCCGAAGCGGCGAAGAGTGTAGCTGCAGGACCGGATTTCCGCGCCCATGCGGCGCGGCAAGGAGAGACAGGAGTGGCAAGACATCGCAACGCGGTTTGCCGGCTGTGCCGGCGGGAGGGCGTAAAGCTCTTCCTGAAAGGGCTCCGCTGCTTCACGGACAAGTGCGCCATCGAACGGCGCAATTTCGTGCCGGGTCAGCACGGGCAAAGCCGGCGCGCCAAGCTGGCCGGATACGGGATGCAGCTCCGCGAGAAGCAGAAGGCCAAGCGGACGTACGGCCTGCTGGAGCGGCAGTTCCGCAACTACTTTGAGAAGGCGGAGCGGGCCAAGGGGCCCACGGGCGAAAACCTGATCCTGATGCTGGAGCGGAGGCTGGACAGCGCCGTCTACCGCATGGGGCTGGCGTCCTCGCGGGCGCAGGCGCGGCAAATTGTGACTCACGGGCACATCCTGGTGAACGGGCGGAAGCTGAACATTCCGTCCTACCAGTTGAACGTGGGAGACGAGGTTTCCATCAAGCCGAAGATGCTGCAGAACGCCATGGTGATGGAGGCGCGCAACGTGGCCCAGGGCATGAACCTGGCTCCCTGGCTGGAAGTGGATCGCGACGCCGGCAAGGCCAAAGTGGTGGCGCTGCCCAAGCGCGAAAACGTGCAGACTCCGGCGATCAACGAACAGCTCATCGTCGAACTCTATTCGAAATAATGGACCGGATCTGACAGCCCGAGAGGGCAGGAGGCAAAGCGAGTATGTGGAAGGGATTCCAGAAGCCGAAGCGGCTGGCGGCCGAGCTCGAAACGCTGAAGGACACGTACGGGAAGTTCAGCGCACAGCCGTTTGAACGCGGCTGGGGAAGCACGGTGGGCAACGCGATCCGCCGGGCTCTGCTCAGCTCGATTGAAGGCGCGGCCATCACGGCCGTGAAGATCGAAGGCGTGCTCCACGAATTCTCGCCGATCCCCGGCGTGGTGGAGGATGCCACGGACATCATTCTCAACCTGAAACAGGTGCCGCTGAAACTGACCAGCGACCAGTCGAAGACCGTCACGCTCAACGTGGACCATCCCGGCGAAGTCACCTCCGCGATGATCGCGGAGGATGCGGACATCGCGGTGCTGGACAAGGGCGTGTACATCGCCACGGTGAGCGAGGGCGGCAAACTGCAGATTGAAATGCGCGTGAAGAACGGCCGCGGCTACGTGGGCGCGGACCGCAACTTCGACGAGGACCTGCCCATCGGCTACATCCCCGTGGACTCGGTGCACTCGCCGGTGCGCAAGGTGAATTACGAGGTGGAAGCCGCGCGCCTGGGGCAAATGACCGACTACGAAAAGCTGACGCTGGAAGTGTGGACCAACGGCGCCATCACCCCGCAGGACGCCATCGGCCTGGCTTCGAAGCTCATCAAGGATCACATGAGCATCTTCATCAATTTCGAAGAGCAGCCGGACCTGCCGGAGGAGGCGGGGGAATCGTTTGCCGATTCGCGGCTGGAGCATCTGGACCGCTCCGTCGAGGAGCTGGAGCTCTCCGTGCGCTCCTACAACTGCCTGAAGAACGCGAATATCCAGACGATTCGCGAGCTGGTGATGAAGACCGAAAACGAGATGCTGAAGACCAAGAACTTCGGCCGCAAGTCGCTGAACGAGATCAAGGAAATCCTGACGCGCATGGGCCTGAGCCTGGGGATGAAATTCGACGAGCACGGCCGCATCATCTGGCCGCCGCCGCCCAGCCAGACAGCCCCCGCGCCGGAGGAAACCGCGACGCTGTAATCGGCCGCCCGGCGGCGGTGTGGCGCGGCCCGCGCCACTGGGGACGGAAAGAGGGATTGACGGAGAACTGATGCGACACCGCATGGCAGGATCGAAGCTCGGGCGCAACCCCGCTCATCGGCGGGCCACGCTGCGCAATCTGGTGACCAACGTCATCCAGCACGAAAGCATTCACACCACAATTGCGCGGGCGCGAGCCGCCCGCCCGCTCGTCGAGCGGATGATTACGCTCGGCAAGCGCGACACGCTGCACGCCCGGCGCCAGGCGGCCTCGTTTCTGATGTCGCCCGATGCCACCAAGAAGCTCTTTGCTGACATAGCGCCACGGTTCGCCAGCCGCAACGGCGGCTACACCCGGGTGATCCACGCCGGCTGGCGCATCGGCGACGGCGCCCAGCTGGCCATTCTCGAACTGGTGGGCTACAAGCTGAAAAAGAAAGAGCCGAAAAAGAAGGAAAAGGCAGAAGCGGAAGAGCCCCAGGAAGCTGAGGCCGTCGGCGCGAAGAAGTAGAATTTTACAGGTCGAAGCGGCCGGCCGACCGCCCTCACCCCCCCTCATGCGGTTGCTGGAAGGCGTCGGGGCCCCGCGCCGACCTCGAATCAGGCGGGGCCGCACGTTCTCCGGTGGAGATCGCTACTTCTTCTCGGGCCAAGGATGGCCGATCCAGCTTTCGTAGATCTTCCTCTGCAGCTCCGTCGGCTTCTCGACGGGCACCAGGCGAATGACGGCGTAGGGATCGGGCGCCAGCTTCACAGTAAATTCGCGGAGTACTCCCGTGCGCACGACGGCGATGCGCGCCGTGTCTCCCGGCTTGAAATCCGAAAGGCATCGAGAGAAATTCTCCGCGGTCACTTCCTTTCCATTGACGGCCACGGGCAGGTCGCCGCGGTCGAGCCCGGCTTGCTCGCCGGGAGCGCCCGGAATGAGGTTGTCGATGACGGGCCGCCCGTCGTCCCCCTTGACCAGATCAATCCCCGCCCAGGCCTTGTCTGCCAGAGGGTCACGGATCACCTGGATTCCCGCGTAGGCGAAATACTGTTCGTAGGGGAGCGCCTCTTTTCCGCTGATGTAGCTCCGGAAAAATCCACTCATGTCCCGGCCGGCGATTTCGGAAGCGGCGCGTACGGCGTCCTCCGGCTCGAATCCGGGCTTGGGCAGTGCGTAGCGGGAATAGAGAAGCCGCATCCAGTCGTCCAGCGACTTACGGTTGCCGGTATCCTGGCGAATCGCGAAGTCGAGCAGATGACCCACCACCTGTCCGCCGTCATAGTACGAATAATTCGTGTTGGCCAGGTTGAAGCCGTAGCGCTGGATTCCGGATGGGTGGAACAGGCGGAACCAGGTGTCCCAACTGGTGTCCTCGATGCTGCGCTGGGCGCGTCCCGGTTCCTGCTCGAAATCGGTGAGCAGGCGGGCGATGGCCTCGAGATAGGTTTCCGGCGTGATGATTCCAGCGCGAACGAGCGCCAGTTCGCCGTAGTAGCTGGTGAGGCCCTCGCTGATCCACAGCGAGGGAGTGTGGACTTCGCGGGTGTAGTCGAAAGGTCCGAGCGGGCGCGGGCGCAGGCGCTTGACGTTCCAGGCGTGAAAGAATTCGTGCGCGATGACGTACAGCTTTCGCTGGTAGGCGTTCAGTCCGGACTCGTCGGGCGCCTCGTCGTCCCAGTTGGTCCGGTAGTTGATCTGTGTCGAGTCGAGGTGTTCCAGTCCGCCGCCTGCCTCCGGCCAGATGTGCATCAGGAACCAGTACTCGCGGAACGGAGCGGCCTGTGCTTCCGTGCCGGCAACGGCAGAAAACACGGGCACGAGCTGGCGGACGATGCGTTCCGTGTCGCGCTCCGCCGGGCCGTAGTCTTTTCCTCCTATTACGTCGTGCACTACAAAGTGGTAGGTGGCGCCGGCAAACGTAAACGTCTTCTCCGTCCAGGGGGAAATCTCCAGCGGACAATCGGCGAACCCGTCGTAGTCCGCCGCGGCAAACGCGTTTTCTCCCGTGCGCTCCATTCCCGTAGCCACGTGCCAGCCGGGCTCGCCCGGCGGAAGGTCGATGGTCAGCCGCACCGGCCGCTGCTTGCCTCCCACCAGATACATCCACACCGCGGGCCCGCCCAGAAAGGCATGGCGATCGTTGTACTGCGCCCAGTTGTTGGCCAGAATGTTGGCATACATGCGGTACTGGATGGCGACGCTTGAGGCTCCGGCCAGCTCCACGCGCCAGGTCTGTGCATCGGTTTTGCGCCAGGCAAGTGCGTGTCCCGCGGCATCGTGCGCCGAGAAGTCCTGCACGTTTCGCGCGTAATCGGTGATGACGTAGGAGCCCGGCGCCCAATTGGGTATGGCGAATTCGACGGCCGGGCCGGAGAGCCCGCCGGCCCGCACCGTGATGTCCAGCAGATGCGTATTGGGAGCGCCGAAACGCAGCGCATATTCGACCGGCTCGCCCGCCGCCCGCAGCGCGCGGGGGGAAGCCAATAGGGCCAGGAGCAGCGACAACAGAACGAATTTCGTCCGCAAGATTCGCACCTCGGATCCTGATTGGAAGCGCGCGGGTACGCTACACGCGCCGGGCGTGAGTGTCCAGCGTGGAATCCGGGCCGTGGCGCCGCGCGTGGAGCCAGGCGGTGATGGCGAACGCGAATTGCGCCATGGCGGCGCCGCAGGTGTCAATCAACACGTCGGTCATGGCCGCGCCTCGCGAGGGCACGAATGCCTGATGGAGTTCATCGGCACCCGCCCATGTTGCCGAGACGGCCAGGGCTGCAACGGACCACTCCAGCCGCCAACCCGTGCGGTCACCGCGAAGGCCACGGACCAGCAGCAGGCCGAGGATGAAATACTCGACCACATGACCGCACTTCCGGATCAGGAGATGCATCAGGGCCAGGGTGTGCCGCTGCGCCGCCGGAAAGAGCCAGTGCAGGATCGGGATGATGATCTTCGAGGTGTGTTCCGCGGAAAAGGAATCGGTGGAGAAAGAAGTGACCAGCAGAGCCCAGACCAGAACGGGCCACCAGTGGCGGAGCCATTGCAATCGTGGGTGATCGCTCACTCGAGGCTGTAGTTGGGAGCTTCTTTCGTGATGATCACGTCGTGCACGTGGCTTTCGCGCAGCCCCGCGCTGGTGATGCGCACGAACCGCGCCCGCTCCTGCAATTCGTTGATGCTGGACACCCCACAGTAGCCCATGCCGCTGCGCAGCCCGCCGACAAGCTGGTCCACCAGCGCGGCCAGCGGCCCCTTGTAGGGAACGCGGCCCTCCACGCCCTCCGGTACCGATTTTCCGCGGTCCGCTTCTTCCTGCGCGTAGCGGTCTGCAGAGCCGGCTTCCATGGCGCCGAGCGAACCCATGCCACGGTAGGTCTTGAAGGTGCGGCCCTGATAGAGAATCGTCTCTCCCGGCGCCTCCTCCGTGCCGGCGAACAGGCTTCCGATCATCACGCAGGAGGCTCCGGCGGCGAGGGCCTTGGTGACGTCGCCGGAAAACTTCACGCCGCCGTCGGCAATCACGGGAACGCCCGTGCCCTTGGCGGCCCGCGCAGACTCCAGTATGGCGGTGATTTGTGGCATGCCAGCGCCGGTGACCACTCGCGTGGTGCAGATGGAGCCGGGCCCGATGCCCACCTTCAGGCCGTCGATGCCGAGAGCGATGAGGTCGCGGGCGCCCTCGAAGGTGCCCACGTTGCCGGCGAGCAGCGGCATTTCCGGAAGCCGCCGTTTCACGGCGCGGATAGCCTCCATCACGCGCGAGGAGTGCCCGTGGGCGGTGTCGATGGTCAGAACATCCGCGTTCATGCGTGAGAGCTCGATGGCGCGTTCCAGGAAATCGCCGGTGGCTCCGACGGCGCCCCCGATGCGCAGACGGCCGTGCTCGTCCTTCGCGGCATTGGGATATTGCTGTTTCTTCTGGATGTCTTTGACCGTGATCAGGCCTTTGAGGTTGAACTCGGTGTCCACCACCAGAAGCTTTTCGATGCGGTGCTCCTGGAGTTTGTGTTCGGCCTCGCTGAGGGTGGTGCCTACGGGGACGGTCACCAGGTTGGCGCCGGTCATAACCTTGTTCACGGGCTGGTCCAGGTTTTGCTCGAATCGCAGGTCGCGATTGGTAAGGATGCCCACCAGGCGCGTGCCGCGGGTGACCGGGAGGCCGGAGATACGGTACTTGCGCATGATGTCGAGCGCTTCGCGGATGGAGATTTCGGGGGAGATGGTCACCGGGTCCACGATCATCCCGCTCTCCGACCGCTTTACCCGGTCCACTTCCTCCCGCTGGCGCTCGATGGACATGTTGCGGTGAATGAAGCCGATGCCGCCCTGGCGCGCGATGGCGATTCCCAGGCGCGATTCCGTAACTGTGTCCATGGCTGCCGAGCAGATGGGCACGTGGAGTGAAATCTGCTTGGCCAGGCAGGTTCGCGTGTCCACCTGCGTGGGCATCACGGACGACTGGCCGGGAACCAACAGCACGTCGTCGAACGTAAGCGCTTCCAGAATCGGTCCGTCCATCATGGTCGTTTTCCCCGCAGTATGAGCGCCCAAAAACGCAACCGCCCAGCAAGGTGCGCTGGGCGTGTCGTCAATCAGAATGGCGCGCGCTGGGTGTCACAGTGAAGGTTCAATTTTAGGCGCAGACGATTCCAGCGTCAAGGCGGCATGGAAGCGGTTCCCGGGCCAGGTCCCATCGAGGAGTCAAGCGCCCTTGCACCGAGCGAAGCACTTCTGTATATTCCGAATCAGATCCCTGCCGAATTTCTTCCCGTCATTCCGGCCTCGCTCCCCGCAGAGGATTCGACATCAGAGCGAAGGAGATCTCATGAGAATTCCCGGTATGCGGCCTATCGTCGTGTTCTTGTTCGTAGCGGTCGCCGTGCAGTCCTCCGCAGGCGCGCTGGGAAACCAAGGGGAGGCGGCCATCGAGAGGAAAACTTGCAGCGCAACTGAGGGGGTGCGGATCGTTTACTCAGCGTCGGGGAGCGGACCTGTGGCGCTGGTGTTTATCCATGGCGGTCTGGCGAACCGTACGTTCTGGGATGAGGAGCTGCGCGGGTTCGCCTCGAGGTACCGCGTAATCGCTCCCGACCTGCCGGGCCACGGCGAATCCGGCTCCAATCCACAGAAATGGGGCATACCGGAGTTCGGGGCGGATGTCCGCGCCGTGGTGGAAGCCGAAGGGATAAAGAGGGCCATTCTCTTCGGAAATTCACTCGGCGGGCCGGTGGCGATCGAGGCTGCGCTCCTGCTTCCCGGCAAGGCGCTGGCGGTGGTTGGCGTGGACACGTTTCAAAGACTCGACTACGCAATGCCTCCGGAGCAGGCCAGAGAACGGGCGGAGGCATTTCGCCGGGATTATGCCGGCAACATGAAACAGATGGTGAGGGAACTCTTCCATCCGGACGCAGATCCTGCGATTGTGGCGGACGCCGAGCGGCGAATGGCAGGCACTTCGCCCGAGACGGCGTACCGGCTCTTCTTGTCGCTCGCCGGGTACAATCCGGCGGAATCCGCGCGCCGATTGCAGGTTCCTCTCCTGGCCATCAACGGGGACCTTTATCCGACGGACATTGCCGGCAACCGACAGATAAAGCCCGACTTCGAGGTGCTCGTCATGAAACACATGGGACACTACCCGATGCTGGAACGGCCCGGGGAGTTTAATCAACTGGTGGCAAAATTGGCGGAACGCTTTGCCAAATAGGCGCACGGGCAGGTTCGGAAGGAACCTCCGCGCCGGTTGCACCAGCCGCGCCGCTTTCGTTAGAGTCAAAGTGTGACTCCATTCGAGCCGCACCCGCGCCTCACCAACCCGCACTGGATGACGCTGGCCGGGCGATTCTGGCCGCGCGGACTGGAGCGCCTGCCGGCGGCTAGCGAGCGCTACTTCGAGGTCGAACCCGGTATCCGCCTCCTGTCTCACTGCCACTGGCAGCAGGAGGCCGTTCGCCGCCCGGCGATCGTGATCGTTCACGGGCTGGAGGGATCAAGCGACTCGCGTTATGTGCTGGGCACGGCGGAAAAGGCCTGGGTGGCAGGGTTCAACGTGGTGCGCATGAACCAGCGCAATTGCGGAGGAACGGAAGCCCTGGCCCCCACACTCTACAACTCCGGCCTGTCGGGGGACTATCGCGCCGTGGTACGGGAACTCGCGGAAGTGGACAGGCTGCAGGAAGTGTTTCTCGCCGGATTCTCCATGGGCGGAAACCTGGTGCTCAAGGCCGCGGGCGAAATGGGCGGCGAGCCGGCGCGGCCGGCGGCGTTTGCGGGCGTGGCGGCGGTCTGCCCTGCCATGGATCTGGCGGCGTGCGTGGATGCCATTCACGAACCGCGAAACGCGTTCTACGAGCGCTATTTTGTGCGCAACCTGATCAAACGCTACAGGAGAAAGGTGGAACTGTTTCCACAGCATTTCGCGCTGAATGGAGTGGACCGCATCCGGACGATCCGCGAATTCGACGACGTAATCACGGCGCCCCTCTGCGGCTACGGCAACGCGGAAAATTATTACGACCGCGCCAGCGCCAGGCATGTGCTCGGCTCGATTCGGGTCCCGGCTCTGGTAATCACCGCAAAGGATGATCCATTGGTGCCGCACGCCTCCATCCATCGTCCGGAGCTACAGGGAAATCCGCGCATCACATTACTCGACCCGGACCATGGCGGGCATTGCGCGTTCATTTCCCGGCATGGAGGCACGGACGAACGGTTCTGGGCCGAATGCCGGATCGTGGAATTCTTCCAGCAGCGCTCATCCCTGGCCGCCTAGCCACAGGGCTTTTCCAGTGATGGTTGCAGGCCTGGAGTCAGCAACTGCGCGGGGCCATCCGCGGTAATCCCCATGTCGTCTTCCAGCCGCAAGCCGAAATCGCCGGTCAGATAGATGCCGGGCTCGTTGCTGAACGTCATACCGGGAGCGAGCACGGTGCGGCTTCCGCGAACGAGGTAGGGATGCTCGTGGCCATCCAGACCGATGCCGTGGCCCAGCCGGTGGGTAAACACCTTGTAGTCCCCGGGGTAACCGGCCGCCACGATCACACCACGCGCCGCATCGTCCACCGTACCCGACAGCCGTCCGGCACGCGCCGCCTCCAGGGCGGCCTCCTGCGCATGGTGAACGGCGTCAAATGCGCGCCGATGCTTCTCCCCGGGCTTGCCGAACACGGTGGTGCGCGTCACGTCGGATTGGTATCCTTCCGCGGATGTTCCACCATCGATGAGCACCACGTCGCCCTCGCGCAGCTTTTGCGGGGTGGTGGTGCCGTGGGGCTGCGCGGCCCAGCGCCCGAACAGCACCAGCGCGCCGCCCTGCAGGCCCTGGCGCTCGAATCCCATGCGCACGAGCGCGTTGACGTCCTTTTCCGTCATTCCTTCCTCGAGCGACGCGAAGACGGCACGATAGCAGTCTATGGTGGCGGCGCAGGCGACGCGCATCAGGTCCAGTTCGGCCGCGGATTTCCGGGCGCGGCAACCGATGGTGATGGGGTCCGCGGATGCGAATTCGAAGCCCGCGGCGGCTCGCTGCAGTCCGTCAGAGAAGCAAAACGGAACGCGTTCCTCAATGGCGATCCGGCCCGAGCGCACGCCCCGGTCAGCCAGGCCGCGCGCCACCAGTGCGTAAGGATTCTCGTCCTCCTCCCAGGTGAGGATTTCCGCAGGGGGTTTGGCGAGTTCGCGGAGCCGGCCGGCCTCGAAGGCCGGTGAGACGAACAGAGGGTCGCCGCGGCGCGGCAGCACAAAGGCCATCAGACGCTCGCTTAGTCCCCAGTGGAAGCCGGTGTAATAGTAGAGCGAGGTACCGGAGGTGACATAGAGCGCGTCAAAGGGCGCCTCGGCGTCCGCCATCAGTTTCTGCGCGTGCTCGCGGCGCGCGGCGAATTCGGAGGAGGTGATGGGGCGGATGCGGTCACCGAGCGGCTTCAGGCCCTCAAACGCTTTCGGGAGAGTCCGCGGCGGCGCGGATTGCCCTGCCGAGTCCGAAGCGAACGCGGAGAGCGCGCCCGCAGCCGTTCCGAGCAGATTCGCCTCCATCCAGCGCCGGCGCGATATCCCCATGGATTCGTCCTCCTCGGATCGCGTTGCTCTTTGTACCGGCACGCTGAGGGGAAGTCAAACGCGCCGGGGAGAGGCATCTGGCGAGCCGCACGATTCCGTTGCAACTTTTGTACAGAGACAGGGTTTCCAGTAGCGAGGCCGGTCAACGGCCCGCAATCCTAAACGCCAGCGCCCTGCCCGGGGTGAGGGAAGGCTGGCCCGCCCAGGCGGGCCGGCGGGGAAGGAAGAAATGAAACGGACGCGTTACCTATTGGCAGGACTATGTGTGCTCATTCTCGGCATTGGGCTCATTGCCTGCTCGAGCGGCGGCACGAGTTCCAATCCCGGCTCCAGCAATCCTCCTCCGGCCACCGCAGGAATAGCCGTGTATGGCCAGGACGCTCCGGTGGCGAGCGTCATCTCCTTCCAGCTCACGCTGACGGGGCTGACCGCGTCTGACGGGGTGAACACGACCACACTGCTCAGCTCGCCCCAGACCGTGGACTTCGCACGGCTCACCGGCCTGCGCACGCTCCTGGACCTGAATTCGGCGCCGCCGGGATCCTATACGAGCGTGACGCTGACCATCGCCAATCCGGTGATCGGGTACATCGACACGACCACGAGTCCGCCGAGCGTCACAATGCTCAATGGTACGCTGACGACCTCGAGCATCACCGTGCTGATGAATCCGCCGCTGGTGCTGACCGACTCGGACCTGAACGGCCTGCGGCTGGACTTTGACATGCGGCAGTCACTTCAGGTGGATCTCAATGGCCAGATCACCGGCACGGTGGTTCCGACCTTCGACATCCGGCAGGTGAATCCCGATCACGCGGAGGCGGAAATCGACGACTTGCGCGGCGGCGTGGTGTCCGTCAATACCACGAACCAATCGTTCGTGATGCAGATTCCCAACGGCCGCCAGATCACCGTGCAGATCGGTCCGGATACGACTACGGACAGCGGTGACGGCCTTACTACCTTCAACGCCAACACCACGGTGCTCGTGTCCGGTGAATTCAACCGCACCACCATGGTGCTGGACGCCGACGAGGTCTCCGTGCTGTCGCAGGATCGATTTGCCGCGGACGGTGTGACCACCTATGTGCAGACCCCCACGGCGTCCGACACTATGATCGGCATGTACGTGCGCCGGGCGTTGCCGGCCAATCCCGCATTCCCGCCGAACACGATTGATCCGTTCGATCTGCCCAGCAACGCGAAATACATGATCTGCCGGCTGAAGCTGCCGATCACCCAGCTCCTGTTCAACAGCTCGAACCTGATCACCGGACAGAACATCACCGTGGGCGGCGCCATCAATAACGATTCCTCGCTGACGGTAAAACGAGTCGTACTCCATCGGCAGGGCGTGTTCGGCCCCTGGGTGCCGGGGAGCACGCAAATTCAGAATGGAAACACCGGAACGTTCCAGATCAACGAGCAGGGAATCGTAGGCGTGCTCCTGAACCATGCGCCGCTCACGGTCCTCACCTCGAACCAGACCCAGTTCGACGGACTGAGCGGCCTCGGTGCGCTCACCGGCACACAGCCGATTCCCCTGCACGTGGT
>Ga0335081_10003235_pt1 | contig 25590 bp, 20 predicted proteins | sample Lox_Sample_35_FD_206713 | JGI IMG/M metagenome (GOLD analysis project Ga0335081, IMG submission 206713) | Soil microbial communities from Loxahatchee National Wildlife Refuge, Florida, United States - Lox_Sample_3.5 | ecosystem: Environmental > Terrestrial > Soil > Wetlands | place: USA...
CGTTCTCGTACGTCGCCTAACGTCATCACATCGTGTTCCCGCGCGAACATCCGACCAGTGGGTAGTCGGGCGCCTATTCGGCTGCAAATTAGTTAAGCCTTAGGCGCCTGCCGAAAGCTTGTGGCTTTTTGACTGCGCGATGCCGTATTGGCGAATCTTGTAGAGCAGGGCTTTGTAGCTGATTTGCAGCAGCGCCGCAGCTTGCTTGCGATTCCAGTTGGTCTGGTCGAGCGCGCGCTTGATCGCCTCGGCTTCAGCTTCGTCCTTGGCGCTGCGGGCGAGCGATTTCAGACCGCCGGCATTGTCGGCGGGGGGATGCAGCGCAGGCTGGAAAGGAGTGCCGTTGCCATCGTTCTTCGGATAAAGCTCAGTGACCGCGAGCTTCTCATCTCCCAGCACCAGGAAGCGCTTCACGAAGTTATTCAGCTCACGCAAATTGCCGGGCCAGTGATAATCCTGGCAAGCCTTCAAAAGCTCAGTCGAAAGCGGCAGCGGCGGCCGCGCATATTGCTCCGCCATGCGCGACATGAAGTGCTTCAGCAGGATGGGAATTTCTTCCTTGCGCTCGCGCAGCGGAGGAATCTGGAGCGTGAATGCGTTGAGCCGATAGTACAAGTCTTCGCGCAAACGCTTCGTTGCCAGCGCCTCGGGGATGTTGATGTTGGTTGCGGCGAGAATGCGCACGTCCACTTTGATCATCGATCGGCTGCCCAGGCGCGAGAACTGTTGGTCCTGCAGAACATGCAGCAACTTGGCCTGCAAAATCGGAGGCATTTCACCAATCTCGTCCAGCAGGATCGTTCCTTTGTTGCAGAGTTCAAATTTTCCCGGCTTGGGATGGGTCGCGCCGGTGAAGGCGCCGGCCTCGTATCCAAACAATTCACTTTCCAGCAGGTCAGCCGGAACCGCAGCGCAGTTTACCTTCAAAAACGTCCGATGAGCGCGCGGAGAAAGTTTGTGGATGAGATGGGCTACAACTTCTTTGCCCGTGCCGCTTTCCCCGAGCAGAAGGACCGGAATATCCACATGAGCCACCAGTGCCGATTGCGAACGAATCTTCCGCATGGCGGGACTGGCGGCGACAAAGAAAACGTCATCGTAGAGTTCTTCGACTTCCCCCGGATAGTTCTGCGGATTGGTTCCCAGACACTGGTCAATCACCGCGTCGAGTTCCGCTTTCTGAAAAGGCTTGGTCAAGTAATCCTGCGCGCCCAGGCGGATGGCTTGTACTACTTTGCGGGTATCACTGACGCAGGAGAGCATTACCACCTTCAAGCCGGGCTGCAACTGGCGCAATTGCTCGAGAGTCTGGAGTCCGTCGATGCCGGGCATGAGCAAATCGAGCAGCACGAGATCGGGATGCAAACCTTTTTGCACCCGGGACAGAGCCTCTTCACCCGTGGCCGCGGTCTCCACTTTGTAATCGTCCACCTCGAGCAACGTACGGATGTAGCGCAGCATGCCGGGTTCATCGTCGATAAGTAAAATGTTGGCGGTTTCGCTCATTTCCCCTTCCCTTTGCTGGCAACGCTGGGCGCGGGCTTGAGGGGAATGAGGAAGCAAAACTTACACCCGGTGCCAGATTCGCTTTCTACCCAGATCTTGCCGCCCATGGCGTTGACCAAACGGCGGGCGATGGCCAGACCCAGTCCCATGCCTTCCGATTGGTTCTCGCTTTGTGGTAGGCGGAAGAAATCGTCGAACACTTCAATGTGATACTCGGCGGGAATGCCCGGCCCGGTATCGGAAACACCGATCTTGGCTGAGTTAGGGAGAGGATTATCGTGGCGGCGCCGCTCGCTGTAGGTCCCCGGCGTGTTAGTGCTGCGACGTTCCCACATATGCGGCTCGGCATGCAGCCAGACCGTGCCGCCGGGCGGAGTGAATTTGGAAGAATTCTCCAGAAGATTCGAAACCACCCGCTGGATCTTTGCCGAATCGAAGCCGAATGGCGTCAGCTTGTCGTTGGCCAGAAAGTAAAGCGCGAGACCTTTTTCCTGAAAACGGTGCGACCATAAGCGGCAAACTTCGGAGAGACAGGCGTTGAGATCGCCAACCTCATAGCGCATCTTCAACTCTCCGGTTTCCAGCACGCTGAAACTGAGGAAGTCCTGAATAAACTGCTGCAGGCGCTGCCCGCTGGAATGCATGTCATGGAGAATTTCGCGCTGCCGCTCGTTGAGCTTTCCCAGTTTCTCGCTCTGAAGAAGTTCGATGTAGCCATTCAAAATAGCCAGCGGAGTCTTTAAGTCGTGGGTGGCGGAAGCCAGGGCGTTGGTGGTGCGCAAAAAGCGTTCTCGCATCTGCCGGTACTCTTGCACGAGCTCGTCGTAGCCCAGAGCTTCACCTGCGGTCGGCTTCAGAGGAGACTCGGATGCAGCGGCTCCCGCTGCGGGCGAGAGACACGTGTTTTCCTGTACCGGGCCCATAGTGGCGAAACTTGCGGTGTCGAAGTGGGGAGGGAACCTACGATAGCTGGACGCACCAACTGTCTTCTTTGTAATCTAGGACATAGTTTTTCACCTGTCAAACACAAAATGCAACGAAAGGGACAAATAGAGGAAAAATCTTGCACTCCCAAGCCTGTTTCACATTGCAATCATTGATACTTGTGAAATCTCATAGAGCGAATGTCTGGCGAAGCTACATGGGCTTTTATTGGGCGGTGATAGCTCGGTTTCAGCGAATCGCATGGCCTTTACGGGGTTTTGGCTCCCAAAGTGCCAATGCCAGCGTCCTGTTTGGCCCCTAAGGTGCGACAAAACATGAGTTAATTCGAGTCTGAGGGGCGTCATTGAACCGACGAAAGCCGGAAACTGAACGCCGCAGGTGGGTGCGTCTGCCACTGGCCATACCGGTGTTTGTACGCAGCCGCGATGAGAACGGCAAAGAATTTCTTGAGTTTGCCACGGCGCTGAATGTTTCCGCAGGCGGCGCCCTGGTGGCCGTGCGCCGCGCTGTGCCGCTCGCGGCACAGGTTTTGCTCGAAATCCCCAGCGCGCCTTTAAGTGCTGTTACTGCTTTACCGAAAGCGTCGCGGATCCTGCGAGCCCGCGCCACCCGGATTGCTCACGCCGATGGTTACCATTTGATCGGTTTGAAGTTTTCCCATCCTCTGCTCCATCAGACCTCACGGAATTCCTGAAGGTAAAAGGAAAGTTGCTTCTCCCGAGTGAAAAACTTTTCCCATAGCTCAGTTGCCTGAAGAAGTTACGTAACCCCTCGATTACGCCTCCGGGGTTACTCAGTTACGTTCGGTTATCATTCTCGATACAAATGACTTAACACAAACACCCCCCTGCACGGCAGTAGGCGTCTCAGTTTGGCTCTCGGGGTGCATTAAAGCCAGGTGAAAAGAGTTTCTGGCACTCTGGGTAACCTGATGACGACAACTTCAAGCTCAGTAACCTCGTTCGTGGCATCGATTGGAGAACTTCCGCCTGAAGCGGTGGTCTTCGGACGTTCCGAAAGCATGCAGGCCTTGCGTGAGCGCATGGACAAAGTTGCCAGCGCCAACGTCCCGGTGTTGATTCAAGGCGAAAGCGGAACCGGGAAAGATATTATCGCGCGCATGATCCACGGGCTCTCCCCGTGGAGAACCGGACCGTACGTAAAGGTGAACTGCCCGGCCATTCCGGGTACCCTCCTTGAAAGTGAGTTGTTTGGGTACGAGAAAGGCGCATTCACTGGCGCCTATGGGGCCAAACCAGGGCGCGTGGAATTAGCCCACCGGGGCACGCTGTTCCTGGATGAAATCTCGGAGCTGGACTTAGGTCTGCAATCCAAGTTGCTGCAACTGCTGCAGGATGGGCAATTCTGCCGCATCGGCGCGCAAGAAGACAAAAAAGTTGAGGTGCGGGTGGTGTGCGCCACTAACCGGCAACTGGAGCAGGAAATCGGCAACGGGACCTTCCGGCAGGACTTGTTCTACCGCATCAATGTGGTCAATCTGCAAATGCCGCCCCTTCGTGAGCGGCGCAGCGACATTCCCGACATGGCGGAATATTTTCTCGAGTACTACAACCAGAAATACAACTGCCGCGCGCGCGATCTTTCGCCGGAGCTCATGTCGGCATTACAGAAATATCATTGGCCGGGGAATATTCGCGAGCTGGAAAACCTGATCAAGCGCTATGTGATTCTGGGCAACGAAGACGTGATCAGCGGCGATCTGGTGGCCCGCGAGCAGGAGTACTTCAATCCCGACATCAATCTCGACGGCCCAATCTCGCTGAAGAAACTAACCCGGCAAGCTACCCGGGAACTGGAACGCAAAGTCATTTTGAAAGTGTTACAGGCCCACCACTGGAACCGCAAACAGGCAGCCCGGGCGTTGAGCATCAGCTATCGGGCTCTGCTTTACAAGATCCGCGACGCCGGCCTGCCGCCCAACCGCGCCGCGCGCCGGCGCAACGAACCCGTGACCAATCCGAGCGCAGCCGCCGACTAAGTGGCCCAGTTCCACCGGCGACCAAAATTCGAACTCGCCTCCTGGATTGTCGTTGTATAATCCGTTCCGGTTATTGCGCTTCCCCGCGCCTGCGTTTTAGCGTTTTGCAATAGATGGCGGATTTCGCAGAGGGTCGTTCTCTGTTTACAGAGCGATTCGTTGACTGCTGTTTCATCGGGAGCGCGCCATGGGTTCGAGTCTGGCCTTTCGCAATTTCCTCCTGCGGTTTCTCTTCCTGGCCTGTGCGGTTTCAGGCTGCGTGGCAGGCGTCGGATTTCAGCCTGTCTCTCCCGACGAACTTCACATGACGAGCGAACCCGAAGCACCGGGTGCGCCCGCCATCATCTTGTTCCACGAAGTGGATCGCGACGACAACCCGCATACCGGCCATGAGGACAACTATCTTCGAATCAAGATCCTTACCGAAGAAGGCCGGAAGTATGCGGACGTGGAAATTCCGTTCTATCGAGAACGAGAGGACAACATTGTCAACATACGCGCGCGCACGATACGGCCAGATGGCACCATTGCCAACTTTGACGGAAAAATCTTCGACAAAGCCATCGTGAAGGGGAAGGGCGTTAAGTACATGGCCAAGACCTTTACCTTGCCTGACGTTCAGGTAGGCAGCATCATTGAATACTTCTACACAAACGATTTTACCGAGCACTATATTTACAACACCCACTGGATCCTGAGCGATGAGCTATTCACTAAGGTCGGCCGTTTCACACTGAAGCCCTTCGAATCGGACTACGATCGGTTTTTTCTCCGCTGGAGCTGGAACTGGTTGCCGGCAGGATCGGCTCAACCACAACAGGGTCCGGATCAAATTGTGCGCTTGGAAGTGCACAATGTGCCCGCTTTTCAAAGCGAAGACCATATGCCGCCGGAAGTTGAACTGAAGTCGCGCATCGACTTCATCTACAGCCGGGAAGCGTTTGAACCGGACGTGAACAAGTTCTGGAACAAAGTGGGCAAGCGGCTTAACGGAAGCGTGGAAGGCTTCGTCGGCAAGCCAAAAGCAATGCAGGCCGCGGTCGGGCAGATGGTTTCGCCCAGCGATACTCCGGAGATCAAGCTACAAAAGATCTACGCCCGCGTGCAACAGATGCGCAATACCTCTTTTGAAGTCCGCAAAACCGAGCAGGAGGAAAAACGCGAGAAGGAGAAACGCGCTCCCAACGCCGAAGACATATGGAAGCAGGGTTACGGCAATGGCGGGCAGCTTACGTGGCTCTATCTGGCGTTGGTTCGAGCGGCGGGCTTTGATGCTTCCGGGGTCATGGTCTCTGACCGGAGCAATTATTTTTTCAACCCGAAGTTAATGGATGACAGCAGGCTCGACGCCAACGTGGTGCTGGTCAAAGCCGACGGAAAGGAGTTCTACTGCGATCCGGGGGCGAAGTTCACCCCCTTTGGACTGCTGCCCTGGGAAGAAACCAACGTGCAGGGGCTGCGCCTGGATAAAGATGGCGGAAGCTGGATACAAACTCCCGTGCCGCCTAGTTCCATGTCGCGAGTGGAGCGCAAAGCAATTCTGAAGCTCTCGCCGGAAACGGGGGGGCTCGAGGGCAAGCTCACACTCACCTATACGGGACTGGAAGCGGTGGAGCGGCGAGTGGAAGAACGCAATGAAGACGAAACCGACCGCAAGAAGTTTCTTGAGGAAGAGGTGAAGGACTACATTCCCGCCGCAATTGAGGTGGACCTCACCAACAAGCCGGATTGGGGAAGTGTGGAGACTCCGCTGGTGGCGGAATTCGATTTGAAGGTCCCGGGCTGGGTCGCGGCGGCAGGACATCGGGCGCTCTTGCCGGTCGAGCTTTTCGGCGCGAGCGAGAAACACGTCTTCGATCACGCCAACCGGGTGCACCCGATTTATCTCGCTTTTCCCTCGCAGAAACTGGATGACGTCACCATCGACTTGCCGGCGGGCTGGCAGGTCTCAACCGTTCCCACGCCGCAGACGCAGGATGGGCATATTGTGCTTTACGACCTGAGAGTTGAAAACAAGAACAATCAGCTGCACGTCACGCGAAAGCTTGACTTGAACTTCCTGCTGATCGATCAGAAGTATTACGCGGCACTGCGGAGCTTCTTTCAGGCGGTGAAAACCGGGGATGAAGCCGAGGCAGTTTTGCAACCGGGGGTCACGGTCTCGAATAAATAGCGGGGGCCTGCGAAGTATTTTTCAACGGGTAAGGAGTGGTGATGAAGGACAAATTATTCTGCAGCCCGGTGTCTCGGCGAGCAATTAACCAGACCGTAAGGTCGCTGCTGTTTGCGATTGTGGTCTGCGTTTTGGCGTGGGCGCCGCAAGCCAAAGCAGGGAGCGATGCGCCTTCCTGGCTGCACGCCCTCACCAGCGCCCCGCTGCCTGCCCATGACGAGAAAACTGACGCCATCCTGCTTTATTCCGAGAGAACTGTGACCGTCGTATCGGTGGACAAGGTCAAAACGCATGTTCGTGAGGCTTACAAAATCCTGCGGCCCGATGGCCGCGAACACGGCACGGTTTTTGTCCCTTTTAACGTTCCCGGGCAAAAGGTTACCGGCTTGCACGGCTGGTGCATTCCGGCGCAAGGCAGGGACTACGAAGTCAAAGACAAAGACGCAGTCGAAATGGCGCCGCCCATAGAGAATGGCGAACTGGTTACAGATACAAGGTACAAAGTCCTGCGCATCCCTGCGCCTGACCCCGGCAACGTCATTGGCTATGAGTATGAAGTGGAGGAACAACCGTTGCTGTTGCAGGACGTGTGGGGTTTCCAAGGACCAGACCCGGTGCAGGATAGCCGCTATTCTCTGGTGTTGCCCGCGGGATGGAAATACAAAGCATCATGGTTCAACCACTCGGAGGTCAAAGCCGACGAAGCGGGCGGCAATACCTGGCAATGGGCGCTCAACAACATCGGCGAGATCCGGCGGGAGGAAGATATGCCGCCTATTCCCGGCGTGGCTGGACACATGGTTATTTCTTATTTCCCGCCGGGCGGTCCCGGGATGCGTGGGTTCGCCACCTGGGGGGAGATGGGAAACTGGTACACGAACCTGACCTCCGGCCGTCGCGATGCTTCGCCTGAAATCCAGCAGAAAGTCGCAGCACTGACTGCTTCTGCAACCAATCCCGTCACCAAAATGCAGCTGCTAGCGCAGTTCGTGCAGCACGACATCCGGTACGTTGCGATCGAGTTGGGCATTGGCGGTTTTCAGCCCCACGCGGCCAGTGATGTATTCGTCCACAAGTATGGAGATTGCAAAGACAAAGCCACCCTAATGGGAGCTATGCTGCACGAGATCGGAATCGACTCATACTATGTGGTTATCAATAGCGAGCGCGGAGCGGTTACGGATGCGACGCCGGTAAATGCTTTCGGGTTCGATCACGCCATCATTGCGATCAAGTTGCCCGCAGGCGTGAACGACCCGTCGTTGATCGCCACGGTGCTGCACCCGCGTCTAGGGCGGCTCTTGTTCTTCGATCCTACGAACGACATCACACCTTTTGGCCAGATCGGCGGCTATCTGCAGGCGAACTGGGGACTGCTTGTCACACCCGAGGGTGGCGAACTGGTTGAGTTGCCAAAACAGCCCGCGGCCATGAACTCGATCCGGCGTACTGCGAAATTGTCCCTCGACCTTAGTGGCGCATTGAAGGGCGAAGTGCGCGAACAACGGCTGGGAGACCGGGCCCGCCACGAACGGCGGAGAATGACCACAGTCACGAAGGACACTGACAGGATCAAACCGATCGAGTCTCTGCTGGCGGACTCGATGGCAACTTTCCGGATCACAAAAGCGACGGTCATCAATCTGGATCGCACCGACCAGCCTCTTGGGTTTGATTACTCGTTTGAAGCCTCGAGCTACGCGAAGAATGCCGGCGGCTTGCTACTGCTGCGGCCGCGGGTGGTGGGATCGAAAACCAGTGGCGTGATGGAAACCAAGGAGCCAAGAAAGTTTCCCTACGAGTTCAGTGGGCCGACTCTGGACACCGATACGTTTGAGATCACGCTGCCGGAAGGATACGTGGTGGACGATTTGCCCCCTGCCGTCGATGCTGATTATGGCTTCGCCAGTTATCATTCCAAATCGGAAGCCAGCGGCAATGTCATCCGCTACACCCGCAGTTTTGAGGTGAAAGAGTTGAGCGTGCCGGTGAGCAAAGCAGAAGAATTGAAGAAATTCTACCGGATCATTGCTACCGACGAACGAAACACCGCAGTTCTGAAACCGGCTGGGCAGTAAAGGCCGTCTTCGAACCTACTGCACCGTCAAGGTCACCTGCTGAGTCCTCACGGCCTGGGCTGGGGCAGAGCCTGAGGTCGCGTTCACGTTGATAGTGTAGGTTCCAGCCGGCGTCCCCGTAGTGGAAGTGGTCGGAGCGGCGGTCCCGCAAGCTACCTGCAATACAACCGAAGTCAAACTCACCGCTAGAAGCGCCATGATTAGAGCGCGATTTGTCTTTCCGGTTCGCAAACCGAGAAAAGCGAGGCCGGCTATGGGGAGCCAGATCGCGAAAAACAGCTTCCTGCTGCGCCACAAGCTGGCCGGGGTCGTAACCCGCACGGTCGTGTTGATAACAAGCAGTCTGCTCTGCGCCCCGCTGCTGAGATTCGGAATCGAAGAACCATTCGGGAAACTGCAGCTGGCGCCGGTGGGTAGTCCTGAGCCGCAAGCCAACGCCACGGAATTCGGAATGTTGCCCGTGGGCGTTACCGTGACCGTCATTGAGGCTGGCGCCCCGGCCACAACTGGCGGCGGCGTGCTCGGCGCGACTGTGAGCGTGAAATCATTCACCGTGCCGGTAGCGCTGGCACTCGTAAAATTTTGACCAAGCTGGATGCTGGCGCTGTCCGTGAGTTTGACCGGCGCGGTGTTGGGCGGATTCGGCGCCGTGGGATTGATGGTGACGTTGATGCTTGCGAGTGGAGAATGGGTGGTTGGGTCCGTAGTACTGAGCGGGCCGACGGTGCACTGCACAGTGCTGTTCACAACCGTCGTGGTGCAGCTTCCCGGCGAAGCCGTGGCATTGTTGAAGGTGGCTCCATTGACGGGCAGGTTATTCAGAACGGTAAAGGTCTGAATTGGATCGCCGTTGTTCTGAATAATAAAAACGAATGACAGCGGGCTGCCAACGCCCACTTGTGACGGCGAAGCCGAGGCCGAAAAGAACGATAGATTGATCGACTGGCCTAGCTTAGCGAAGAAGGCGTCGCTGCTTCCTTTGCGAGTCGACTGAAACGGATTAACGTTGGGGAAATTCGGCGATTGGGTTTCGCCCGTAACATAAGTGCCGCCCTGCTGGTCGGTCACGATGGCCGTGCCGTAATCAGTGCCGCTCCCGCCCAGGTAAGTCGCATACTCGCCAGCGGTATTGGAAGGACCAGAAAGTGTGGTGTCGATGCGGGCGACGAAAGCATCGAATCCCCCGCCGGGGGTTGGCTGAATGTTGGTCGCACCCGTGAGCGGAAAGGTTGGGGAGTTTGTGTAGCCGACAATTCGGGCGCCTCCGGTCGATCCCTGCACCGAATCGACGGCAACTCCTAATCCAGCGTCCTGCCCTGAACCACCCAGGTAAGTGAAGTAATTCAGCGGTACGGTTGGAGTGGCGCATCCGGTTCCCGTACAAGGATTGCCAAACTTGCCTAGAAATGCGTCCAGCGGACCGCCTTCGTTAGTTGGCTGAAACGGGGCGATACTGGTGGGAAGCGTGAAATCGGTCGAGTTGGTGGAACCCGTCACATAGGAATTGAAGCCCGCATCCACGGCAACTCCGTAACCCACGTCGCTGCCTGTCCCGCCCAGGTATGTGGAGTAGATCAGTTGCGAACCCGGCGAAGCCGCGGGGTTAAACTTCGCCACGAAGGCATCGGTATTCGAGCTGGTACTCGTGCAACTGGTTCCCGTTGAACCGCCAGCCGGGGGTGGAGTATTCAAGCATCCCTGATAGGCATTGAGGACCGGGAAATCGCTAGAGGCAGTTCCGGTCACCTGGTAGTTGGTGCCGCCAGTGATATACACGTTGGCGGCAATGTCAACGGCAATTCCGCCGCCGAGAGTCACGGCGTTGGCCGGATTTCCCCCGCTGAAAAAGGTGGAATAAGCCAGGCTAGTGAAGCCCGCCTGGGTGGTATCGATTTTGCTCAGAAAGAACCGGTTGGTGCCGCAATTGGAAGCAGCCGGAGGCACATCCAACGCGCTGCACGTCTGAAAAGAGCCCAGGGTCGCGGGAAACGCAGATATCGCGGTCGGAGTATTTGTCGAAGTGGTGGTGCCAAACACATAGATTTTGTTGCGAAAATCTACGGCGGCCCCGAAAGCGCTCTCGTTACCGTTTCCCGAAAGATAGGTGGAGTAGATCAGCTGGCTGCCCGTGGGATCGAGCTGGCTTACGAAAACGTGTGGACCGGCCAGGCCGGTCGGGCTGCTTTGGAATGCCCTGCCGGCGACGACCGGGAAGTTGGTCGAAGTCGTGGTTCCGGCTACATCAACGTCCAGGCCTGAATCCACGGCAATGCCGGCGCTGGTATCAACGTTGCTGCCGCCTAAATAAGTCGAGAACAGGATTGTGGTACCGGTAGGATCAAGTTTGGTGACGAAGATGTTGGCTGTACCGGCGAGGCCGGGTTGAAAGGGCGCAAACGGCGGATCGTTGTACGGGCCTGGAGTGATGGGAAAATCGGACGAAGTAGTAGAACCGGCAAGATATATGTTGAAGCCGGAATCCACGGTGACGGCCGGGCAGCCGGGAATGGGCAATGCACTTCCTGTGATCAAGGTGCAAGCTTCATCGCCTGTACCGCCGAGGTAGCTGGAATAGCTCAACACCGGATCGATGACAAGCGCCTTCTCACGATCGTAAGCGCCAACTGCAAAACTTACTTGACGGTGATTGCGCACGGCAAACCGCGCCGGGATGAACTGTTTTTTACCTCCCGCTTCCTGATAGACCAGCGGGGCATGCAGCTGAACGTCGCCGCCCTGTAGGTGAAGGGTCAGATCGCCACTCTTCTGTGCGGCGAGTCTCTCGGCTCCTTCAAAGCGCAAGTTGATCTGTCCGGGGTCGGCGCCGGGCGAAAGTTCAAAGTCGTATTCCAGCAGGCCGCGATTTCCGTAGTAGACCACATCGATTCCGGGATACACGTCGCGGTACCGAATGCGGGCGAACTGCGGTATGTTCCGATGCCAGCGGGAAGGATCGTTGCCAATGAAATAATTGCTGTGCCCCGGGAGCTGGTCAATTCCGACAGGTGAGTGCCCGGCACTCGCGCCGGCGAGCTGCATGTGCAGAACCGCTGGCGGCCGCTTCAACGAAACCGGACCATTCTGCAAGCTGAGAACTGTTTCGTTCGCGGTGAAAAATAAGCCGTATCCAGCTCCGCGCGCTAGAAATTTGACCTGCGGGTGGCTTTGCCCCTGGTTGGCTTCAAAGATCAGCGGGAGATGGCCGTAGTCAATATGAGGATTCCGGCTCACGGGCTCCGAAGCTGCAGCCATTGCGGGGGCCGCGGCCTCGGCTTGAGAGCCGGGAGCGATTGCGCCGAATCGCAAAGCGACGGCGGCCAAAGTCAACAACACACAAGAAGCCAATAGGGCCCGGCTTCGCCACAAAACCCGAGCCAGCTCAGGGCAACTCAATCTCAATAGCTCCTCCGAGTGTCCCCGCTGTTTTGGAGAGGGAAAAAATCGCGCGCACAAGCATCCGTCCCGCGGCCGCAAAGCGGCGTGCGTCTCTAATCACTTGAATAGGCAAAAAAGCAAACAATTACTTAAACATCTGATGAATTTACTGTCAAGCCGTGCGCGCGTTCAGCGGCCCCGTTTTCCGCCGCCGCCAATTAGTTCGGTGAGATGCGAAGAGCCTTGATGGAGGATGCCGCAGGGTCACAAAACTCTACTTCCGCTCGCCCATCGAGCCTGACGAGTAAGCACTCTTTCAGAGTTCTGCAAAGCCTTTCCGTGACCCGCGACAGCGTCCTGTGAAAATGCAGGCCAATTTATTCATTCCAGATGCCGAAAATGGGCATCGCTCGCTCTGGGAAATGGCAGGGCGATTGCTCTCTTTCCCTTACGCTCCTTCCCCACGCAAGATAAACCCATTTACCGAGTCAGTTCCCCCGCGTTCATTTGGGCTTGCAAACCACGTGCGACTAATTGACGCTGGGCGCAAGAGTTCCCCAGGAGCGTTGCCACGGGCAGAATTCTTTGCTGAGGTTGGTGTTGTGTTGGTGTACAGCGATAGAACGATGGAACCCTTGCCACAAGACCGGCGTGAGATGCGGCGCTTTGACATGCGCTTGCCGGTCGCAGTACGCATACCCGGAGCTGCGATGGCCGAGTTGCTGACCGAAACCCAGAACGTGAGCGCCCGCGGCGTGTTCTTTTATCTTGACGCGCCGCTGGCCGAAGGCGCCCGCATCGAAGTGACCATGACCTTTCCGCCGCATGTGACTTTGACCGATCCGGTAAGAGTTCGCTTCGTTGCCCGAGTTGTCCGCGTGGAAGCGCCTCTGCCGGTTTCCCGCAAGGGCGTGGCGGCAGTGATCGAGGAATATGAATTCCTGCGCTCCTCGGACCTTCCGCAAAAAATGAATTGAGGCCTAGGCGATTTTTGCCCCGGGGTCACTGCGGTCGGACGAAAATCTTCCCGAAAAACTACCGGTTCAGCTTTAGTTCTTCGATTTCCTTGCGCAGGCGCTGGTAGCGGCGTACGAGCGTGACCGCATATGTGATGTGGATCAGCCAGGTGGCGGTGTAAGCCGCATAGAGAAAATTCATCGTGATCCCCCCGGTGCAGCTATGGATTCGAGCGCCTGGGCTTCTTCCACTTCCCTCTGCAGGCGCTCCAGGCGATAGCGCGACCAGCACAGCAGCGCCGCCAGACAGAGAAATGCCAGCCAGTTGACGAGCAAAACGTGCAACATGCGGGGATCGATCGAGCCCCCGCCGCCGATGACCGGCTGGGGATGCTGGGTGCGGAAAATCCAGATGGAAAAATAGACGAGCGGGACATCGAGTGCTCCGAAAACCGCCAGCGCGGCGGCCAAAACCGGCGTCTGCCCGCTGGTCGAGAAGCGGCGCAGCATCAGATAAGCGACATAAATCAACCAGAGGACGAGGGTCGAGGTGAGGCGGATGTCCCAGGTCCACCAGATCCCCCATACCGGCCGCGCCCACAATGGGCCGGTGACCAGGACTACGGTGCAGAAAACCACGCCGACTTCGGCGGTCACGACGGCAACGGCGTCAGCGACTGGATTGCGGCGAATCAGATATGCGACGGACGCGATGAAGTTAATGAAGAAAAGAAGAAAAGCTGTCCAGGCCGAAGGCACGTGATAATAAAAAATGCGCTGCACATTACCCATGGTCTGCTCAGTGGGCGCAACCACGAGCGCTTCGTAAAGCGCGTAGCTGAGCAGAATTCCGGTCAGGACGGCGAGAATGGGGAATGCGCGCTTCATCTTTTTCGCTTCGCTCCGCTGCGCTTTTGTTGTCGCTTCGCCGTTTCCTCGCTTCGCTCCGCTCTTATTCTTCCGTTCAGTCTCGCGCTATTCGGCGTGTAGCACAGTCTCAAATAAAAGCAGACAAGCGATAGTAAACACCACATCGTAGGTGGCAAGCAATACGATCCAGAAGCGGACGAAAGGCTCACCGGTCAAAATGAACGTCGTGGCGTTGACCATGCCAAGAATCGCGGGAAGAGAAATAGGAAAAAGCAGCAGCGGCAGCATGATTTCGCGGCTGCGCGTGCGCAGGGAAACCGCGGCGAAAAATGTGCCGTTCACGACCAGGGCCCAGGTTCCGAGCAGGGCCACCGGAATCAGTTGCCAGGCCGGGCCCAGCGCGCGAAGCTTGTAGAACATGATGAACAGCGGCGTCATCAAGGCTTCCAGCATGCTGACAAAAATGAAGTTTCCCAGAGCCTTGGCGAGAAACAATGAATTCGCCGGAGCAGGCGACACGCGATAGGCGTCCAGCACCTGATTGCGCAGCTCCCGCGCCCAGGTCTGATTCAGCGCGACGACTGCGGCAAATAAAAACGCCACCCATATCAGTCCGCCGGCAATTTGGCGCGATTCTTCCGCATTGGGATCGAAAGAAAAGCTGAAGACCACCACCACCAGCAAAGCAAAAAACAGCATGGAGTTGATGGCGTCTTTGGAGCGCCATTCCAGGCGGAGGTCTTTGGCCAGCGTTGCGCGAGTTACGGCTGAAAGAGAACTCACTTCACCCCCGCCTGCTTAAAATCCGCCGTGCGATCCACAATCTTTCCTGCTTCCATCCAGATGAATTCGTCTGCGGCCTCGGCGAGCAGGATGGCCTGATGAGTCACGACAAAAACGGTCTTGCCGGAATCTCGCATCTTAGCCAGCAACGCAACCATGTCTCGGGCGGATTTCATGTCCACGTTGGAGAACGGTTCATCCAGCAGAAGAATCTGCGGGTCATGCAGCAACGCCCTCGCCAGCGAAAGCCGTTGCCGCATGCCCTGCGAATATTGCGCGATGGGACGGTCGAGCGCAGGATCGAGGTTGACGGCGGCGATGACGCTGGCGCAACGGCTGGAGTCTTCAATTTCATAGAGCTGAGCGAAATAGCGCAGATTCTCCATTGCGCTCAACTCGTCATACAGCAGTGACGGATGCGCCATGTAGCCGATCTGACGGCAGACAGCGCGCAGATCACTCTTGCCGTCGATGCTGATACTGCCACGCGTGGGCTTAGCCAAACCCGCCAGCGAACGAAGCAGCGTGGTCTTCCCTGCTCCGTTGTCGCCGAGAATCGAGTACAGACGCCCCGCAGCAAACCCGGCGCTGACGCCACGCAGCGCGGCAAAACGGCCGAATTGCTTCACAAGGTCAGCGACGACGATGATGGGAGAATCTGCGCTTTGGGCTTGGTTCACGGGCAAAAGATAGAGGTCAAAAAGGAATTGTCATTCTGAGCGCAGCGAAGAATCTATGCATTTTTGCGGGGATTTGCAAATCGGGAAGTGAAAACCTCAACCGCGAGTACGCAAGGGACAGCGAGAAAAGACGGCTCAGTTCGGCATGCCTGATGAGCTGCTGCCTTGTACCTGGGTTACCGTCTTGGCGGGCTCGGGCGTCGGCGTCGCACCGGGCGCACCCGGTTGCTGCGGTGCGTACTTCGACGCACACTTGGCCTGGAGTTCTTTGGCGTGGAAAACACCGTCGTGGCCGAAGCTGCCATCGGCCAACGCCTGCGAATTGTCCTTGAACGTGTCGGGCGGGGCTTCGGTTCCGCTATAGATGACCGGGAGGGTTTGGTCCTGCTCAATCAGGACGAATTCGACGCGCGTGCCATTGCGCTTGATCGAGCCGGGCTGCACGTTGCCGGCAACACGCAAACGCTTGGTGTACGCGTCGTTACCCATGCCATGCAGCTCTTTGATGGTGACGTAATAGCTTTTGCTGTCTTGAACGCCGGTATAGGCGAGAAACCCCAGCGACACCAGAATGACCGCGATGGCGCTGCCGAATTTTAGGTATTTGGCGGTTTCTTTGGACATGAGAAGCCTACCACCTTGGGAAAGGTTATCCCTTGGATACGCTTAGGTCAAGATGGCCAAAGGGACGGCCATTCGCGACCGCTCATTGGGGCTCGCCAGCTTGAAAGCTTTGGCCCCGAAGGCCGGAGCAGCCCTCGCGCCCTCGCACGGGCGGGATGCTCGTGCCCCACACGAACGCTCGCGCTCACACTACCAGACCCGGCAGGCGTTCTCCGCGACCATGGGTTGGCCGGTTTTGCATCCCCAGGCCTTTTGGAATTCGGGCATATTCTGCACCGTGCCATTGACGCGGTATTTTCCCGGCGAGTGCGGATCGGTCAGCACGCGCGCGCGCGAAAATTCCGGACGGCGCTTTTCGCACCACACCCGGGCGAATCCCAAGAAGAAACGCTGCTCGGGCGTATAGCCAACGATCTTCTGCCGAGCCGCGGGATCGGCCGCGAGAATTTTCTCGAGGGCCATTAAAGAAATTCGGGCGCCGCCGTTATCGGCGGTATTCTCGCCAAGAGTGAGCCGGCCATTAACCTTCAAGTCATCGACTGCAACGAAATTGCCGTACTCGTTGGCGACGCAGCTGGCGCGCTGCTCGAATTCCTTGCCGTCTTCCGCAGTCCACCAATCGCGCAGATTGCCCTGCGGATCATACTTGCGGCCCTGGTCGTCGAAGCCGTGCGTCAGTTCGTGCCCGATCACCACGCCGATGCCGCCGAAATTTACCGCGTCATCCATGGTCCGGTCGAAGAATGGCGGCTGCAGAATGCCGGCAGGAAACACGATTTCGTTCCTCGGCGGGCTGTAATAAGCATTGACCGTAGGCGGCGTCATGCCCCACTCGTTGCGATCGAGCGGTTTGCCGATTTTGTTGATCTGACGGCGTGATTCAAATTCATTGGCGCGCAGGAAATTGCCGACGGAATCTCCGCGCACAATGGTCAACGAACTGTAATCGCGCCACACGTCGGGATAGCCGATCTTGTTGCGAATCGCATCCAGCTTGATCTTGGCTTGCTTTTTGGTTTCCGGCCCCATCCAGGGCAGACCTTGAATATCCTGATCGAGCGAGCTTTCCAGCGCGTCGACCATCTTCAGCATGCGCCCTTTGCCTTCGGGCCCAAAGGTCACCTCAACGTATCGCTGGCCCAAAGCTTCACCCAATGCGCCATCCGTGGATTCGACGCAGCGCTTCCAGCGCGGCTTGATCTCAGCCTGACCGGTGAGGGCTTGCTGCATTTTGAAGTTGGCTTCGACAAAGGGCTGGGAGAGCCACGGCGCGGTTCCATCGAGCAGGCGCCAAGTGACGTAGGTTTTCCAGGTCTCGAGAGATTCGGAATTCAGCAATGGATCAACTTGCTTGAAAAATTCCGGGTTGGCGACGTTGAGTTCCGAAAAAGCGGGAGCGCCGGAGGCGGTAAAGAAGCGATTCAACGAAAAGTCGGGCGCCAGCGCGATGGCTTCCTCACGCGTCATCTTGTGGTCGCGGGTTTTGGGATCGCGGCGGAGGGTGCGATCCATGGCAGCCTTGGCGAGAGCGGTCTCGATGCCAAGAACCGTCGCGGCCGATTCCGCGGCCTGCTGCGGAGTCTGGCCAGCCAGTGTGAACACCTGGGTCGCGTAAGCCATCAGATGGTTGCGCATCTCCACCATGTTGGCGTCGTCTTTGATGTAGTAGTTTCGGTCAGGCAGCGACAAGCCGCCCTGATCGATAAACGCGATGATCTGGCCCGCATTGTGAAAGTCCGGCGAAGAATAGAAATTAAACAGCGGATTGGGCCCGATCAGCTGAACGCGGGCAATGGCGTCGATCAACTCTCCTTTGTTTTTGACCGCCGCGATGCGATCGAGTTCGGGCCTTAGAGGCTCGATCCCTTTGGCATCGGCTGCCTTCTCATCCATACAGGCTTCATAATAGTCGCCTATTTTCTGGTCGACAGCGTTGCGGCTGGGATTGTTGGCCGAGACCTTCTCCAAAATCTCCCGCAGAGTAACCAGATTACGGTCGTCGAGTTCGGTGAAACTGCCCCAGCGCCCCTGGTCGGGAGGGATCTCCGCGGCTTTGATCCAGTTGCCGCAGGCATATTCGTAGAAGTCCACGCAGGGATCGGCGGTTTTGTCGATGGTTTCAACGCTGAAGCCAGGCCCCATTTTTTCTTTCGGAGCAGCGCCGGATTGGCACCACGCGGAAGCCGCTGAGAGAAGCAGAATTGCCAGAAAGAAACGGAAGCGCAGCATAAGAGGTTCTCCTGAAATTGAACCGGAGATTGTAAGCCCAGCTTCATTGGACGGACAACTTTAGGAAACGGCACAAGCGGACGGATCGCGATGTCCACGGCCTCCAGATCTTCCGAGCGAGGGAAAGATTAGAGACGCGAGGAAGGAACATTCTTGCGCATGCCTCCCCCAGTTGGTTCCGAATTGGGAAACCAGCTTCTATGTGATTGAAAGATCGTCCCATTGGGCCGGATAGGAGTTTGCTGCTCCGTATGTTGCACCGAGTTGCGAAAGCAACTTGACGGAGGACATTTAGATTGCGCTTCGCTCACTTCATTATTGTGACGGCTGTTATTGTGGGCCACGTCTCTGCAGAAGAAAGTGTGCAGCCCGCCGCCGGGGACCCGGCAGAATACGCGCCCAACGCGATGTTGAAAACAGCGCTTCCCGAAGCGCCGAAGCCGCAGCACGTGATCGACAAGAAATTTCTTGTGGTGATCGGTGCGCTGGGCATGGCCGAGTCGATGCGCTTTACCACCCGGACTTTGGTGTTGGACAACGAAAAGGCCGCCGGCGCTCCCTGGGTGACGAGTACGCCGCCGCATCCGCCGTTTATCGCGAAAAATGCGCTGATCTTCGCCGCCGAATGGTTTGTGACTTATGAGATCAAGAAGGGGCATGACTGGCTACCGGGAGACCGGGTAATCAGAAAATTGTGGTGGGCGTATCCTGCCGCGATGGCGGGCCTGCACATAAGAAACGCGGTGGATAATATCAATACGAAAGACCCCTCGATGTGCCAAGTGATCGACTGCCAATAGTTCGGCTCTGCCTTCGTTTTCTCTAGCGGCCTCTCCGTTCGAAACGTCGTTGCACCGGAGCAGAGCAATGCCGTGGTGGAGCGTATAATTTCAGTTACGAAAATCTCCCGCGAGGAAATTACGAATGCCCTCCACCAACGGTAATTCTGCAAACGGCCACGGCGCACCGAAGTTGCGCAGCGAGTGGATTGCGCAACGAAAAACCCAAAACAGCGACGGCAATTTCTCTCAGATGCACTATGCCCGCACGGGCGTGGTGACGGAAGAGATGGAATATGTGGCGCGGAGGGAGAAGATTGCCCCGGAACTGGTGCGCGAGGAAGTCGCCTGCGGCCGCATGATTATTCCCGCAAACATCAATCATCCGGAGCTGGAACCAATGTGTATCGGCGTGGCCTCGCTGTGCAAGATCAACGCCAACATCGGCAATTCCGCGGTCACTTCCGAGATTGGCGACGAGCTGAACAAGCTGCATACGGCCGTGCACTTCGGCGCCGATACCGTGATGGACCTTTCAACGGGCGGCGATATTCACGAGATTCGGGAAGCGATTTTGCGGCATTCGCCGGTGCCGATCGGAACGGTCCCGATTTATGAAGCAGTCTCGCGGGTAAAGCGGATTGAAGATTTGAACGCCAACGTGATGCTCGAGGTGATCGAAGAGCAGGCCGAGCAAGGCGTGGATTACATGACCATCCACGCGGGTGTGCTGATTCAGTATCTGCCGATGGTTTCAAAGCGCATCACGGGCGTCGTGAGCCGGGGCGGCGCGATCCTGGCACAGTGGATGGCGCATCATCACCGGCAGAATTTTCTGTATGAGTGCTTCGATGAGATTTGCAAGATTTTCGCCAGGCACGATGTGAGCTTCTCGCTGGGCGATGGGCTGCGCCCGGGTTGCATCGCCGACGCCAGCGATGAAGCGCAGTTTGCCGAGTTGAAGACCCTTGGCGAATTGACGAAAAAAGCCTGGGAATCCGACGTGCAGGTGATGATCGAAGGGCCAGGGCACGTGCCGCTCGACAAGATTAAAGAGCAGGTGGATAAAGAAAAAGAACTCTGCTACGAAGCGCCGTTCTACACGCTCGGCCCGCTGGTTACCGACATTGCGCCGGGATACGATCACATCACTTCGGCGATCGGTGCAGCCATGATTGGCTGGCATGGAGCGGCGATGCTTTGCTACGTCACGCCGAAGGAGCATTTGGGATTACCGAATGAAAAAGACGTGAAAGATGGCATCATCGCCTACAAAATTGCGGCGCACGCGGCGGATGTTGCCCGGCGGCGTCCGGGGGCGCAAGACCGTGACGACGCGCTCAGCTATGCGCGATATAAGTTCGACTGGGAAAAACAGTTTGCGCTGTCGCTCGATCCCGAAACTGCGCGCTCCATGCACGATGAAACTCTGCCCGACGATTTCTATAAAGAAGCGGCCTTCTGCTCCATGTGCGGGCCGAAGTTCTGTTCGATGAACTATTCATCGAAAGTGGACGAGTACAACAAGCAAGTCCACGGGCTGGAGAAGAAAGATTATTCGGAGCTGGTGGAGAAGCTGGTGGAGCTGAAGTAATCACATAACTTCTTGCTAGTTTTGGATTGATTTGCCCTTCGCCGCGGATTTTTTTGGCGGCGTCGCGGCCGAACTGCCGTAGCGGACCACGGTGTCTTTGGCGATGTAGCCTTCGTCGCTCGACGTAGAATGGTGGCGAGGAACGGACGAGACAGCTTGGGACGCAGCCGGAGCACCGGCTTTACGAGCAACTGAGGGAGCATTCGCGATGCGCAGCGGAGTTTGCGGAGCGACGGTGATTTGAGGCTGCGCGGCGCTCACAGGATGGGAAGCAGGCTTCGTGGAGGTCACGACCATCCCCATGACGCCAATGGTGAACACCAGCGCGGCGGAAGCCCACAGGTAAGCATTCCTCTTAAAGCCGGGAAGGACAATCCGAATTTTTCGCGAAGCCAGATGGGTAGCCGGCGCATCGGCCGCAGCTTTTTCCACTACAATCTCCGCCTCCCTTTCCAGCGCAACCGGCCTGGCCTGCGCAGGCTCGGGCAACGATTCGGATGCCGGCAGTGCCGCTAATTCAGCAGCCACGGGTACTTCGGCAGAGGTCTCAAACACGATAGCCGGCGGTTCAACAATCTCGGAGATCAGCTGACCGGAAGGCTTTACTGCCTTGGCTTCAACCTCGGTAGACTGAATGATCTCTTCGGTGTGAACTTCAACCGCAGCCACTGGCTCTTCAAAATCAGTTGCCATGGCTTCCGCAAGCACAGGCGCTATTTCTAGCGGAGTCGGAATCTCCCTATTTTCGTTCGAGTCGACCGCCAGATCACGCCCCATAGTCAGATCACGCACCGCGACAGGATCACAGGTTTCCAGCGCTGGAGCCAGGTCACTAATGGTCGCGGCAGTGGATGCGACAACGACGGCCTCTGGCGGCACCGACTGAATCTCTACACTTTCAATCTCTGCGGCAGAAATGCCAACCGGCTCACTTACAACCTCGGTCACCGGTCCACTGACCGGCGCCTCTGCCATGATGCTCGGCAAGATTGGAGATCCGGCGGAAGGTTCAGGCACTGCGTCTTTCGTTTCTTCCGGCGTGAAATCAATCACTTCGCTCACGCCGTCCGCAAGCGCGCCGGGAGCGATGAACACCCACGTTCCGGTCCTGCCAGCTTGCTCAAGAGCGTTTTCTATCGTGGATTCTTCGACCGAGAATTCGATATCCGGCGAGGTAGTGAATTCCACGCGCCTGGCGTAGGCTTCAATTTGAAAGCCGCGTGCCCGCAGTTTTCTTGCGAGGAGGTTTGACACCTGAGGAGAACGGGCCACTATGCGTGCGAGCGACATGGGAGAAGCAGGAACGACTCTCGGGCAGTTGCACCCTTTTAGGGGCATCGCTGAGTCTACTCAATCTCGCACCAGATTCCTACGGAAAAAAGGAGCTGCAATCACGAGCTGAGGTGAAAATCTTTGCACTTCCTGGACGGCCTTAGAAAGCCGCGCCAGGCGCGCTCTTCAGCGATAGCTTTCCAACACCTTGGTCGCGTGGTCGAGGGCACCCGCAAGGACTGCGATCTGCTGGCGCGTAAGCGAGAGATCGTGTTTATCGATGGCCTCATTCACCCCCGGGATTACGACCGCCGCGTAGCCGGTGTATTCTCCGGGCGCGTAAATCGCATGGCGAAACCAGGGACGATCGGGAAGGCCTTCTGAAACCAGCAGAGCGCGTTCCGTCTGCCGCAATGCCTGATTCAGGCGAAGAGTATTGGCCGGAGGGTTCTTTTCCCGCTCAAGAGCTTTACTGCCGGCTTGCTCGAAGCGATGCGCTGCCTCGGCAGCTTCTTTGAAATCGGGAGCCTGGCTACCGAAATTGTTCTCGGCTTTTTTTCTGGCAGCGTCGACATAAGCCACGATTTCCTTGCCGTATTCCTCGTAGTCGTAAGGCAGAATGTCGGCATCCGCCATGCGAACGATTTCAACTCCAAACACGCGCGCCATTTCCTGCAGGTACACGAAATCGGGATCGCCGAATTTCTTGAACCAGTTGAAATTGTCGAAGACCGAATGGTAAACGCCGTAGGATCCGGTCGAGCTGATATCGCTCGATGGCACGCCGAGATGCTGCAGAAAAACCGTGTAGTCGGACCCGCTGCCCAGGTCGCCAACCGGCACGTCGAGCTTGCCTTGGGCGGCGGGAACGCGGCGCGTGTCTCCAATCGCCTCAGTCGGTCCCTGGTTCGTGCCTCCGGGCTGGTTGGCTTTCCGCCAATCGTCGTACAGTTTGCCACCCTTGGGGCTGGGTACCACCTGGCTGATATCACGCAGAAACTGCTTCAAACTCGGCGATGACGAGGCTCCAAACTTGGGGCCGGAAACTGCGACATCCATATTGAAATAAGCCACGGCATTGCCTAGCTCGGCTTCGTGCTCTTCGCCCCACTCCGTGGAGCCCATGAGCCCTTCTTCTTCGGCGTCCCAGCTGCCAATCACGATGCTGCGTTTGGGCTTCCAGCCCGACTTGAGCAATTCGCTTAGGCCGTGCACAGCTTCCAGCATGGAGGCGGTGCCGCTGTTGGGATCGACCGCGCCATAAACCCATGCGTCGCGATGGTTGCCCGCGACCACCCACTCGTCCGGCAATTCGCTGCCGCGAACGCGTCCGATCACATCCCAGATAGTGCGGAATTGATAGTCCTGCTTCAGGTGCATCTTCACTTTCACCGGGCCGGGGCCAACGTGATACGTGAACGGCAGAGAACCTTGCCAGTCACGCGGGGAATCGGGGCCGCCGAGGTGTTCGAGAATGGGCCAGGCGTCGGCGTAAGACAACGGGTTCGTCGGAACTTTCGGCAATTGTGCCGACTGCTCCGGCGAAATGCGTTTGGAACTATCGAGCGACGGAACTGATGCGATGCCCGGCGTAGTGGGATCGCCGGGAAACTTGAACATGTATCCGATCGAACCGCGTTGCACACCGGTGTCGGGACGCCACGGGCCAGTGGGATATTTGTCGCCGTGGCGCCAGCCATCATCAGCAGGATCGGAGTAGATGAGTACGCCCGCGGCGCCGTGCTCCTGCGCGACAAAGACTTTCACGCCGCGAAAATTCTGGCCATAACGCACCAGAACAATCTTGCCGCGCACGTCGATTTTCATCTGCTCGAGTCGTTGAAAATCTTCCGGCGATCCGTAATTGGCGTAGACGACTTCGGCTTCAACGTCTCCCGAAGGCGACATTCCGGTGTAAGGCACGACTACGCGAGGATCGTCTTGGTAAGGATCGTCGCTGACATGCTCGCGGGTCGGGCCGTGCATGAAGACTCCGGGCGGCGCCGTGATGTCGACGCTGATTTCGGAGGGATAGTTCATCCACACGCGATATTCGACAATTTGGGTGTCGAGGCCAGCTTCGCGGAATTTCTGCGCGACATAATCGGCCGTGGATTTATCTTCGGTGGAGCCCGCGATATGAGGAGCTTGCGTCAGAATGCGCAAATGTTCTTCCGCCAGCTTAGGCTCGGGCACCGAGAGAAAGCGGGCTTCAACGGCGGACTCGCCTCGGAAGTCGACGAAACCCAGAGGCCCGGGACCCGAGTCTGAGGCAGATCTGGCGGGCGAAGCATGGTCAACGCAGGGGAGAAGAGTCAGGAGTAGAACTGCGACGAGAGTGGCTTTCATCCGGTTCCTATTTTCTGGTCAGTATCTCAAAAAGTTCACCGAGATCAGGCGCTTTCGAGAGTGGATACCCATTTGCGGAAGCTACTCGGCCAGATCGATCGACGAGAAAAATAGCTCTTTCGCTGGCGCCGGCGAATGGTTCCCTTTCCCGCAACACACCATAGCGGCGGCTGACTTCGCCATGCGGCCAGAAATCGCTGCACAGGGGAAAGTCGAAGGGGCCGATGTCGCGTTCCCAGACGGTTGTGTTCATGATGGAGTCGACGCAGATGGCGGCCAACTCAGTTCCGCGAGATTGCAACCTGGCGAGCTCTGCCTGAAAAGCAACCATCTGCTGCGCGCTGACCGGCTCCCAGTTTGAAGGATAAAAAGCGAGAACGATGTCGCGCTTGCCAAGCCACTCAGCAAGGTGAAGACGTTTCTTCACCCCGCCGATGAGCGCGGGTAGATCGAAATCTGGGACAAGATCACCGGCCTTCAACACTCAGAGCGCTCCGCAATGGCTCAGATGCAAGATGAAACGAGACGAATGTTTGATTCTACTCTTTGCGTGCAAATGCTGTGGACCACGGTTCACGATAAACTGGAAGCATGCCTGTGCAGAATTCCACGCAGCGGTTTTCTTCGCGGGTGGCTGACTACGTTCGGCATCGCCCGGGATACCCCCACGAAATTCTGGATCTATTACGCAAGGAGTGCCGGTTAACGGCGGATTCCGTGATCGCCGATATTGCATCAGGCACGGGCATTTTTACCCACTTGCTGCTCGAAAACGGCAACCGGGTGTTTGGCGTAGAGCCCAATGCGGAGATGCGCAAAGCGGCGGAAGGATTTCTGGCGGCTTTTCCCCGATTTACGAGTGTTGCGACAACCGCGGAGGCCACCACGCTGCAACAGAAGAGTGTTGATTTTGTTACGGCTGCCCAGGCGGCGCACTGGTTCGACCGGGAAAAGGCGCGGATTGAATTCCAGAGAATTCTCAAGCCGGACGGATGGCTGGTGCTGGTATGGAATGAGCGCCTCACCGACTCGACTCCGTTTCTGCGCGACTACGAGAAATTGCTGCTGACCTTTGGCACCGACTATCAAGAAGTGCGGCATGAGCGAACAACCCAGGAAATTGCAGCGCTTTTTGCCCCCTCGCGGTTTCAAGAGCGCCGGTTCGAGAACCGGCAAGAGGTGGGCTATGAAGGACTGAAGGGGCGGCTGGTTTCTTCTTCCTATACGCCGACGCCGGAGAATCCGAGATACGAGCCGATGCTCGCGGAATTGCACCGAATCTACGAGGCGCATCGTGTTGACGGATTTGTAGTGCTGGAGTACGCGACGCGCGTCTACTTCGGCCAGTTAGGCTAGAAGACGCATTCGCTCCGCGCTT
>Ga0335081_10003236_pt1 | contig 25586 bp, 22 predicted proteins | sample Lox_Sample_35_FD_206713 | JGI IMG/M metagenome (GOLD analysis project Ga0335081, IMG submission 206713) | Soil microbial communities from Loxahatchee National Wildlife Refuge, Florida, United States - Lox_Sample_3.5 | ecosystem: Environmental > Terrestrial > Soil > Wetlands | place: USA...
CCCCCGCCAGATGGGCCTCCCACCGGGGCTCAAGCCGCGCCACGGCCTGCAGGACGAGATCATCGAAGTGCTGGGCCCGGGTGCGGTGCAGCGGAACGTCCGGCGGGGCGAGAATCCCGCGCAGGCCGCGGCCATGCCGGTCGCGCCGCCTGATCCGGGCCGTGCGCTCCGGGCGGCTCCGGTCGCCGGTCTGCACAGTCCTGAGCGTAACCCCGGTGAGCCGGTCCGGGCATGGCCGCGCCTTCTTTCGAGACACGAGCCGTGAACAGGGCTGCGGTGGTGGCTTTAGCGGGCCCGGATGGGTACGGTCTGCCGTTGTGGGCGATGCGCGCGAACCTGGCTCAGGACAGACGCGTGATCTTGCCGCGATGGTGACGCCGGGCGTGGCGGCGGCCGCGGGCAGGGCGGGCTCCTGATGTCCCGGCGCTGCTCCCGGCCCGCCTGCAAGCAGCCCGCCCTGTACACGCTCACCTATGTCTACCGCGACTCCACCGCCGTGCTCGGCCCGCTGGCCACCTATGTGGAGCCCCACTGCTACGACCTGTGCGCCGCCCATGCCGGGCGGCTCACCGCCCCCCGCGGCTGGGACGTGGTCCGCCTGCCCGTGGACGCGGACGGCGCGGCCGTGCCCGAGGCGGACGACCTGGAGGCACTCGCCAACGCGGTCAGGGAGGCGGTGCTGCCCTCCTCCGGCGCCGAGCCGGTCGGCCAGGGGATCGAGGTCAGCCGGCGCGGCCACCTGCGGGTCCTGCGCTCGTCCCCGGAGGAGCGGGACCGGCACCCGTAGCGGGGCGCGGCGGTGCTCACCGGCGGGTGCGCCGGTATCCGGCGGCGGGTACCCTGCGGCCTGCGGCGATGCCCGGCTCGCCCGGTGAGCTGGGGCCACCGTGGGCAGACCGGTAGGCTCGTTCTCCGTGCGCCGCGCCGGCCCGCGGCCGCGGCGCGCCACGGGCGGCTGGCGACCCAGGAAGGGAGGCCGTCATGGGACAGTACGAGAAGATCTTCAAGGCATACGACATCCGCGGCATCGTCCCTGACGAGCTGGACGAGCAGGTCGCGGAAGCCGTCGGCGCCGCGTTCGCGCGGCTGACCGGCGCCTCCTGCGTGGTCACCGCCCACGACATGCGCACCTCTTCCCCCACGCTGGCGGAGGCGTTCGGGCGGGGCGCCAGCGGGCAGGGCGCGGACGTCATCGCCGCCGGGCTCGGCTCGACAGACCTGCTCTACTACGCCAGCGGCAGCCTCGGCATCCCCGGCGCGATGGTCACGGCGAGCCACAACCCGTCCAAGTACAACGGGATCAAACTGTGCCGCGGCGGTGCCCGGCCGGTGGGGGCGGACTCGGGCCTGGCCGAGCTGCGTGAGGCGGCCGCCCAGGGGGTCCCGGCCCACGCGGGCCCGCGCGGCAGCATCACCCCGCGCGACCTGCTCCCCGGCTACGCCGACCACCTGAAGTCACTGGTCCAGCTGTCCGGTATCCGCCCGCTCACCGTGGCGGTGGACGCGGGAAACGGGATGGCCGGGTACACCGTTCCCCGCGTGTTCGAAGGGCTCCCCGTCACGCTGGTGCCGCTGTACTTCGAGCTGGACGGCACGTTCCCCCACCATGAGGCGAACCCGATCGACCCCGCCAACCTGCGGGACCTGCAGCGCGCGGTGATCCAGTCCGGCGCCGACCTCGGCCTCGCCTTCGACGGCGACGCCGACCGGTGCTTCGTGGTGGACGAGCGCGCGGGCATCGTCTCCCCGTCGGCGCTGACCGCCCTGATCGCGGTCCGGGAACTGCAGCGGGAGCCGGGCGCGGCGATCATCCACAACGTCGTCACCTCGCGCGCGGTCCCCGAGATCATCTCCCAGCACGGCGGCAGGGCCGTGCGCACCCGGGTGGGCCACTCGTTCATCAAGGCCCGGATGGCAGAGACCGGCGCGGTGTTCGGTGGCGAGCATTCCGGGCACTTCTACTTCCGCGACTTCTGGTTCGCCGATTCGGGCATGCTGGCAGCCCTGCACGTGCTGGCCGCGCTCGGTTCCCAGGATGCGCCGCTGTCGCAGCTGCTGGGCAGCTACAGCCGGTACGTGGCCACCGGTGAGATCAACAGCGAGGTCCGCGACGCGGGCGCGGCGACGGCGGAGGTCCGGCGGGCCTTCGCGGCACGCCCGGGGGTCACCCTGGATGACCTCGACGGCCTCACTGTCAGCGGCGACAGCTGGTGGTTCAACCTCCGCCCATCCAACACCGAGCCACTGCTCCGCCTCAACGCGGAGGCAGACGGCGAGGCGACCCTGGCCACGCTGCGAGACGAGGTCCTGGGCATCGTCCGCGGCGGGCCGGGTTAGGCCGGCCCGTGCTGGCGCACACCCGTCCCATCGGGTATCCCGGGTACCGGGTACCCGCTCCAGAGCCCTGGGAGATGCTGTGAACATCGATGACTGGCTGCTTGACCTGCTCGCCTGCCCGGCGTGCCACGCCCCGCTCCGCGCCGACGACGCCGCTGGCGAGCTGGTGTGCACGAGCGACACCTGCGGCCTGGCCTATCCGGTGCGGGACGACATACCGGTGCTGCTGGTGGACGAGGCCCGCCGGCCCGGGGAAGCCGGATGACGGTGGACGCACAGGAGCGCCTCGACACCATGGCGCTGCTGGCAGCGGCCGACCCGGCCGACACGCTCCGCCAGGTCGCCTCGTCGGCTGCCCAGGTGCGGACCGCGGTGCGGGCCACCCAGGAGGCCGACCTGGCGGAGATCGTCGCGGCCGGCCGGCCGCGGGCGATCGTGGTCACCGGCATGGGCGGCTCAGGGATAGCCGGCAGCGTGCTGGCAGCGGTCTGCGGCCCCGGCTGCCCGGTGCAGGTCCTCGGTGTCCAGGACTACCAGCTCCCCGCCTGGGTGGGTGCCGCCGACCTGGTGATCGCCGTGTCGTGCTCCGGCTCCACCGAGGAGACGCTGGCCGCCGCGACCGCGGCGATACGGCGGGGCTGCCGCCTGATCGGGGTCGGCGGGGAGGACTCGCCGCTGGCCATGATCGCCCAGCAGGCACGCGCCCCGTTCATCGGTGTCCCGTCGGCGGGCATGCCGCGGTCGACCCTGTGGGGACTGTCGATGCCGCTGGTGGTGATCGCGAGCCAGCTCGGCCTGCTGGAGGCGGGGGAGGGCGATTACGAGTCGGCCGCGGCCGAGCTGGAGCGGGTCTCGTATCTGTGCCGTCCCGACAGCGAGTCGTTCGTCAACCCCGCGAAGTCGCTCGCCCTGGACCTGTCCGGGACCCTGCCGATGATCTGGGGCACCTCCCCCCTGGCGGCCGCCGCCGCCTACCGGTTCGCCTGCCAGCTCAACGAGAACGCCAAATACCCGGCGGTCACCGGGGCCCTGCCCGAGGCCGACCACAACCAGGTGGTCGCGTTCGACGGGCCGTTCGCAGGCGGCTCCGGCGGGATCGATGGGGACGGCCCTGCGGTCCCGCTGCGGCTGGTGCTGCTGCGCGACAGCCAGGAGCATCCGCAGGTGGCACGCCGCCGGGAGGAGTCGGCCCGGCTGGCGGAGCAGCGGGGGATCGCCGTCACCGAGCTGGCCGCCGCCGATGGCAGCCCGCTGGAGCGCCTGGCCAGCCTGGTCCAGCTGATCGACTATGCGACGGTGTATCTGGCCGTCGTGCTGGGCATCGACCCGGGCCCGGTCGCGGCCATCCAGGAACTGAAGGACCGTATCGCCTAGGAAGTGGTCGCCCATCAGCACCAACCCCGGCCATGGGTCAGCCGGCCTGCGGGCGGTCCTGGCCGCGCTCGCAGCCAACCTGGGCATCGCGGCCACGAAGTTCGCCGCGTTTGCGATCACCGGGTCGGCATCGATGCTGGCCGAATCGGTGCACTCGGTCGCCGACAGCGCTAACCAGGCACTGCTCCTGCTCGGGCGGAGCCGGGCGGCGCGGGGCCAGACCGAGGAGCACCCGTTCGGGTTCGGCCGCGAGCGCTACTTCTACGCGTTCGTGGTGGCGGTCGTGCTGTTCACCGGCGGCGCCATCTTCTCGGCCTTCGAGGGAATCCACAAGATCATCGATCCGGAGCCGGTGCAGTCGCCGGTGGCCGCGTTCGTGGTGCTCGCGATCGCGATGGTGCTGGAGAGCTTCTCCCTGCGGACGGCCGTGCACGAGTCGAACCAGGTCCGGGGCCGGCACAGCTGGCTCGCCTTCATCCGCCGGGCCAAGGCGCCGGAGCTGCCTGCGGTACTGCTGGAGGACGTGGCCGCGCTGGCCGGGCTGGCCTTCGCCACCGTGGGGGTGGGGCTCGCGGTGATCACCGGCAACGGCGCGTGGGACGGGGCCGGCTCGCTGGCGATCGGCGTGCTGCTGGCCGTCGTCGCGGTGATCCTGGCGGTGGAGACCAAGAGCCTGCTCATCGGCGAGTCCGCCAGCGCCGAGGTGGAGCGCGCGATCGTGGCCGCGCTGGAGGCAGGCGGCGAGGTGGAGCGGGTGATCCACCTCCGTACCCTGCACATGGGCCCGGAGAGCCTGCTGGTGGCGGCGAAGATCGCGGTTCGCGGGTCCGCCCGGGCCGACGCGGTCGCGGCCGGAATCGACGCCGCCGAGCAGCGGGTCCGCCGCGCGGTGCCGATCGCTGAGATGATCTACCTTGAGCCCGACCTGTACCAGTCGTCCCGCGCGGACGCCACCGATCCCGCGGTCCGCGCGGTGCGCCGGCCGCGGCGGTGACAGCTGCCCGCCGTCACCGGGGCGCCAGGCCGGCGCCCGGCCCAGAGGGGACAGTGCCCGTGTTCAGGCCCGACTACCCGGTCCGCACCCCCCGGCTCGCCCTCCGGCCGTTCACGCCGGATGACCTCTACCCGCTGCACGAGTTCCACCAGCTCCCCGAGATCGCCCGCTACCTGCACCACGAGCCGAGGAACCGGGCCCAGGTCAGCGTCCTGCTGCAGGCGAAGATCGCGGGCAGTTCGCTGTCCGCCGACGGCAAGGCGCTCTGCCTGGCCGCCGAGCTGGCCGCGACCGGCGAACTGGTGGGCGACTGCACCCTGTTCTGGCTCAGCCGGCCACACCAGCAGGGCGAGATCGGGTTCATCTTCCATCCCGGCTTCCAGGGCCGCGGGCTCGCCACCGAAGCGGCGGCAGCCCTGCTGCGGCTCGGGTTCGACGGCCTGGGCCTGCACCGGATCATCGGCCGGTGCGACAGCCGCAACCGCAGGTCCGCCCGGGTCCTGGAGCGCATCGGCATGCGCCGTGAGGCGCATCTGGCCGAGAACGAATTCATCAAGGGCGAATGGACCGACGAGCTGATCTACGCGATCCTCCGCCGCGAGTGGCAGGCGTCCAGCCAGCGGCTGTGATCATTGCGGCCGGCGCGCTGGCTGGCGGCCAGGCGTGAGGCCGAGCAGCCGCAGCGCCCGCTCCTTCTCGAACTCCAGCGCGCGGGCGGGCAGCGGGCGGATCCGGCCGATCCGGCGCCCGAGGTCGGCGACCTCCGCCCGGACGCCTGGCTCGGTCAGCACCCGCAGGCCGAACGCGAGCGCGGCGGGGCTGACGTCGTAGCGCTGCTCGATCCCCAGCGCCAGGGAGACCGCGGCGAGATCGTCCTCGCCGAACTGGCGATGGCCGGGCGCGCGGCCGGGTGACCGGCGGCCGGCGTGCTGGCGCGCGGAGGGCGGCTCGCGCACCGGCGGGAGCAGCCCGAGCAGGTCGCGGTAGCGGAGCATCCGGGGGGAGGTACCGAGCCGCCGGGCGGCTTCCGCGATGCGCATGGCGATAAATCTAACATTTTTGTGTTAGGAAAGGCCGCTAGCGCGTGCGCCGGCGGCCGCCTGTCCCGTACGGTCGATGAGACGGGACCCGCCCGCCACATGTGCCCGTCGGCCCTAGCTGCCCCAGCGGGATCGGCCTTCACGACAGGAGTGGACATGCCCACCGAACTGCTTCCGTTCAAGGTCGCCGACCTTTCGCTGGCCGGCTTCGGGCGCAAGGAGATCACGCTCGCCGAGCACGAGATGCCGGGCCTGATGGCGGTGCGGGCGGAATACGCGCAGGCGCAGCCGCTGCGCGGCGCCAGGATCACCGGCTCGCTGCACATGACCATCCAGACGGCGGTCCTGATCGAGACGCTGGTGGCGCTCGGCGCCCAGGTGCGGTGGGCCAGCTGCAACATCTTCTCCACCCAGGACCACGCCGCCGCGGCGGTAGCGGTCGGGCCGGACGGGACGCCTGCCGCACCCAAGGGCATCCCGGTCTTCGCCTGGAAGGGGGAGACCCTGCAGGAGTACTGGTGGTGCGCGGACCAGGCGCTGACCTGGCCCGGCCAGGACGGGCCCAACATGATCCTCGATGACGGCGGGGACGCCACCTTGCTGGTGCACAAGGGCGCCGCCTACGAGCAGGCCGGTGCGGTGCCGTCGGCCGCCGCGGACGACCCGGAGGAGCTGGGCGTCATCCTGGCGCTGCTGCGCGACAGCCTGGCCGCTGACCCGCGCCGGTTCACGCGGATGGGCGCCGGGATCACCGGTGTCACCGAGGAGACCACCACCGGCGTGCACCGGCTCTACGAGATGGCCCGCGACGGCGGCCTGCTGTTCCCCGCCATCAACGTGAACGACTCGGTCACCAAGTCCAAGTTCGACAACAAGTACGGCTGCCGGCACTCCCTCATCGACGGCATCAAGCGGGCCACCGACGTGCTGATCGGCGGGAAGGTCACGGTCGTCTGCGGCTACGGGGACGTGGGCAAGGGCTGCGCCGAGTCGCTGCGCGGCCAGGGCGCACGGGTGATCATCACCGAGATCGACCCGATCTGCGCGCTGCAGGCGGCGATGGACGGGTTCCAGGTCACGACCCTGGACGAGGCCGTCGCCACCGCGGACATCTTCGTCACCGCCACCGGCAACCGCGACGTCATCACCGCCGGCCACATGAGCCGGATGAAGCACCAGGCGATCGTCGGCAACATCGGGCACTTCGACAACGAGATCGACATGGCCGGGCTGGCGCACCTCCCCGGCGTCCGGCGGGTCAACATCAAGCCGCAGGTGGACGAGTGGCAGTTCCCCGACGGGCACTGCGTGATCGTGCTCTCGGAAGGACGGCTGCTCAACCTGGGGAACGCGACCGGCCACCCCAGTTTCGTTATGTCTAATTCGTTCACCAACCAGGTGATCGCGCAGGTGGAGCTGTACACCAGGCCCGAGGACTACCCGGCCGGGGTGCACACGCTGCCCAAGCATCTCGACGAGAAGGTGGCGCGGCTGCACCTGGCCGCCCTCGGCGTCACGCTCACCGAGCTGACCAAGGAGCAGGCCAGCTACCTCGGCGTCCCGGTGGAAGGCCCGTACAAGGCCGAGCACTACCGCTACTGACCAGGCCATGTCCCGTAGGTCTTCAGCCTGCTGCGCGTCCGCCGGAGGGCGTCCGCGGCGGGTGGCTTGCGGTCCATCCCACCGGACGGCCGCTCGCGACGGCCACGACCTACAGGACACGCCCTAATGCCCGCCAGCGCTGACGGGGACGCCGGCCACCCGGTCTGTGACATCGCCGATCCGGGCCTGGCCGAGGCCGGGCAGGCCCGGATCGAGTGGGCGCAGCGGGGGATGCCGGTGCTGCGCCTGATCGCCGGGAGGTTCGCCGCGCAGCGGCCGTTCGCCGGGCTCACCATCGCGGCCTGCCTGCACGTCACGGCCGAGACCGCGGTCCTGGTGAACGTGCTGCGGGCGGGCGGGGCACGGGTCTTCCTCGCCGCCTCCAACCCGCTGTCCACCCAGGACGACGTCGCGGCGGCGCTCACCACCAGCGGCGCGGCGGCCGTGTTCGCGCGGGCCGGGGTGGACAGGCTCACCTACGACGAGCACATCCACCGGGTGCTCGACGCCGGGGGCGTGGGGCCGGACGGGACGGGCGGGCCGGATCTGGTGGTGGACGACGGCGGCGACCTGGTCAACACGCTGCACGCCGAACGGCCGGAGCTGCTCGGCGCCGTGCGTGGCGGTTGCGAGTCCACCGCCACCGGGGTGGTCAGGCTGCGCCGGATGGCCGATGAGGGCGCGCTCGCCTTCCCGATGGTGGCTGCCGACGCGACCACCACCAGGCGGATGTTCGACAACACCTGCGGCACCGGGCAGTCGGTCATCGACGGCGTCCTGCGGGCCACCAACACCCTGCTGGCCGGCCGGGTCGTGGTGGTGGCCGGTTACGGGGCAAGCGGCCGGGGCATCGCCGAGGCGGCCCGGGGGCTCGGCGCCCAGGTGATCGTCACCGAGGTCGACCCGGTGCGGGCGCTGGAAGCGGTGCTGGCCGGGTTCCGGGTGCTGCCGATGGCCGAGGCGGCGCCGGCCGGCGAGCTGTTCATCACCGCCACCGGGTCACGTGACGTGATCACCGGCGGGCACCTGCCCGCCCTGCGGGACGGCGCGATCCTGGCCAACGCCGGCCATTTCGACGTCGAGATCGACGTCCGCGCGCTGGCGGAGGCGGCGGTCAAGGTCACCCGTGACATCCGGCCGCACACCGACGAGTACCTGCTCGCCGGCGGCCGGCGGCTGCTGCTGCTCGCGGAGGGCCGGGTGGTGAACCTGGTCGCCGCGGAGGGCAACCCGCCGCAGGTGATGGACGTGTCCTTCGCCGGGCAGGCACTGGTGCTCGGCTGGCTGGCGGCCGGCGAGGCGGGCCTGCCCCCCGGCGTGCACGCCGTGCCGCCCGAGATCGACGAGCAGATCGCGCGGCTGACCCTGGAATCGGCGGGAGCGCGGATCGACGTCCTGACCCCGGCCCAGCAGGAGTACCTGAGTTCCTGGCGGCACCGGCCTTAGCCCGGGTCCCGCCCCGCCTGGTTCCGCCCCGCCTGGTTCCGCCCCGCCTGGCCACCGGCCCTGTCCTGCCCGGCCCGGCCGCCGCCGTCGCCCTGCCCGCCCGGCTCCGGCTCCGGGCGGGAGTAGCTGCGGATCCGGCTCTCCCGGGCCCGGGTGAGGCCGATCATCGCGATCCCGCCCCCGAGCAGGATCAGCCAGAAGTTGACCAGCCGGTAGGCGAGCACGGCCGTCAGCGCGCGGGACGTGGTCAGGCCGGCCGCCACCAGGGCGGCCGTGAGGGTCAGCTCCACCAGGCCGAACCCGCCCGGCGTGACCCCGGTGCTGCCGGCCGCGGCGCCGGCGCCGTAGGCAAGGACCAGGCCACGCCAGGGAATCGGGGCTCCGGTGGCGCGGATCGCGCAGGCGAGGCAGGCGCAGTCGGCGAGCCAGTTGACCGCCGCCAGCCCGAACACCTCCGCGTACTGCGGCCACCTGAGCCGGATGCTGGCCAGCCGGGTGAGGAAGCCGTCCAGGGCGGCCGGGTCGATGCCGGGCTTGCGGGTCACCCGCTGGGCGATCCGGACCAGGTAGGCCAGCACCCGGTTGGCGGCGGCCCGCGCCCGCGGGTAGCGCAGGGCCAGCAGGACCGTCACCGCGGGCAGCGCGAACACCGCGGCGGCAGCGAAGCCGGCCAGCGTGACGAGCGGCGCCCCGCCGGCCAGCGCGCCCGCGATCAGGATGAGTGCCAGCGCCGAGGAGGAGGCGATCGCCGAGACCCCCAGCGCCCAGCCGGTGAGCGCCGGGTCGAGGCCGCGGCGGCGGAACTGCCGGTAGGAGAAGACGGCGGCCAGCTGGGCGCCGGCGAACGGCACCGACATCGACAGCGCGTTGCCCGCGTAGGTGATCGCCATCACCGAGCCGATGCCGGCCTGGTGCCCGTCCGCGCGCAGCAGGCGACGGCGGCTGAGCCCGAAAGCGGTCAGTGAGACGCCTTCGCAGATCATCGCGAGCGCGAACCAGCGGAAGTCGAGCCGGCCCAGTGATGACAGCGACTCGCCCAGCGTGTGCCGGTTGGCCACCACCACCCAGGTCATCGCGCCCACGGCCAGGGCGGCCGCGGCAGCGCGCAGCCACCGCCGCCGCCGTCCCGCCGGTACCGGAGCCTCCTGTGCCGGAGCCTCCTGTGCCGGAGCCTCCTGCGCCGGGGCCGCCGGCTGGTGGGGCACGGGCGTCACCGGCGGGGTCTCGCGCTCGCTCACCGCCGGCCCGGCGGGGGGAGACTCATCGCGCATGGGTGACATCCTCGGCAGGTGGGCGGGCCGCCACCGATCCAGGTCACCGGGTCCGTCAGCTCACTGCGGCGGCACGAATCCGGTGCCCGCGGCCGGTGCGCCGGCCGCCCCGGCTGGCTGGCCCTGCTCATCGGGCTGGGCGTACGGAACGGGCTGTGATCCCTCCCCTTCCCGGGCTGCCGCCATCCATGCCGCGGCCGGAGGCGGCGAGGGCTCCGGAGCAGCCCACCGCGAGGCGGCCGGCGGCACGGGCACCGGCAGCACGGGCACCGGCGGCACGGGTACCGGCGGCGGGGCCGCCGGGGCAGGTGTGCTCCCGGCTGGCGGTGCCCATGCGGGTACGGTCCCGGGCGGCGGTGCGGCGGTGGCACCCGGGCCGGCCGTAGCCGGCGCCGTCAGCCTGGCGCGCTCGCGCCGGTGCCGCTCGGCCAGCACCGCGCCCAGGTAGGCGGGCGCGGGCGTGCCGGGCGGTGGCGGCGGGCCGGTCTGCGCCCGGACGGCGGCGGCGATCCGCTCGCCGAGCCCGGCGCGGGCGGCGGGGGCGAGCTCGGGCAGGCGGCTGAGGTACCGGCGGGCCATGGCCGCGGTCTGGTCGTCCAGCCCGGACAGTTCCAGGCTGGCGGCCCAGGCGGCGAGCTCCGGCGGGGTCACGGGCGGCCCGGCCGCCGCCGCCCGCCGGCCGGGCAGCCGCTGCTGGATGACGAAGGTGCCCGCGAAGACGTCGCCGAGCCGCTTCCCCCGGGCCGACAGCAGGGAGCAGACGAGGGCGGGCACGCCGATGAACGGCACCAGCCAGAAGTCCACCACCGTGGCGAGCCCTCGCACCAGCGCCTGCCGGAAGCGCTCGGGGCCGCCGTCGTCGCTGACCACCCGCAGGCCGAGCGCGAGCTTCCCCGGTGACCTGCCCCTGGTCGCCGTCTCCCAGATGACCGGATAGCCGACGATGGTCAGCACGATGACCGTGATCGTGATGGCGGCGACCGCGGCGTCGTCCATGCCGTGGTGCGCCGCGGCCAGCCCGGTGACGGTCAGCAGGACGACGATCATGGTGAGCTGGATCGCCAGGTCGATGGCGAAGGCGAGCAGCCGGCTCGGGAACCGGGCGCACGGCACCTCCAGGACCACGGCCTCCCCGGTGACGACTTCGGCCACGATCGCTCCCAGTCCATCGGCTTGCGGCCAAGGCTAGGGCATGCCCGGCGGATCGCCAGCCTGCGGCGGACGGCCCGGCAAGTAGTCTCCTGCCGTGGATGTCGACGCCTACGTGTCCGCGCACGAGCCCGAGTGGCGGCGGCTGGACGCGCTCGTCAGGCGGCGACGGCGGCTGACCGGCGATGAGGTGGACGAGCTGGTCACCCTCTACCAGCGGACCACCACCCACCTGTCCGCGGTGCGCTCGTCCGCCCACGACCCGGCGCTGGTGGCGGCGCTGTCGGCCCGGGTGGCCCGGGCACGGGCCGCGGTCACCGGCGCGCACGCGGCCGAGTGGGGCGTGGTGGGGCGGTTCGCCCTGGTCTCGTTCCCGGCGATGGCCTACCGGGCGCGCTGGTGGTGGCTGGGCACCGCGGCCGGATCGCTGGCGGTCGCGTTCGTCATCGGCTGGTGGGTGGCCCGGTCGCCCCAGGTGCAGGCGGCGCTGCTGCCCCGGGCGGAGGTCCGGCAGCTGGTGAACCATCAGTTCCAGGGCTACTACTCGCGCTATGCCGCGCCCGCGTTCGCGGCCCAGGTGTGGACCAACAATGCCTGGGTGGCGGCTGAGTCGCTGATCTTCGGGATCCTGCTCGGGCTGCCCACGCTGCTGGTCCTGTTCGGCAACGCCGCGAACATCGGCGTGGCGGCGGCCCTGATGATCGTCCACGGCAAGGGCGTGCTGTTCTTCGAGCTGGTGCTCCCGCACGGGATGCTGGAACTGTCAGCGGTGTTCCTGGCGGCGGCCACCGGCCTGCGGCTCGGCTGGACCGTGATCGACCCTGGCCCGCGGCCGCGGGGCCAGGCGCTCGCCGAGGAGGGGCGCAAGGCCGTCACGGTCGCGCTCGGGCTGGTCGCCGTGCTGCTCGTCTCCGGCATGATCGAGGCCTTCGTCACGCCGTCCCCGCTCCCGGCCTGGGCACGGATCATGATCGGCCTGGCCGCCGAGGGCGCGTTCCTCGGCTACGTGATCGTGTTCGGCCGCCGGGCTGCGGCGGCCGGCGAGTCCGCCGACATCGCCGACGCCCCCGAGGTGGCGCCGGTCGCCGGCTGAGCGGGACCGGCGGCCAGGACCCCGCGGCCCGCCGCCGTGCCCCGGGTCTCACAGCCGCCCGGCGGCCTTCAGCTCCAGGTAGGCGTCGGCCAGCGCGGAGGGCAGCCGGTCCGGCGGTGCGTCCACCACCTGCGCGCCGCGCCGCTGGAGCAGGGTGGAGACCCGCTGCCGGCCGGACCGGGCCTGTTCCGCCGCGGCCGCGCCGTACACCTGGCCGGCGTCGCGCCGGCTGGCCGCCATCGCGGCCAGCGCCGGGTCGGCCACCGCCGCGACGAGTACCTGGTTCCGCGCGGCCAGCAGCGGCAGCCGGGGAAGCAGGCCCTCCTCCACCGCGGCCGGGTTGAGATCGGTCAGCAGGATGATCAGGCTCCGGTGGCGGGCGGTGGTGAGCGCGGCGCTGGCAAGGGCCGCGGCATCGGTCTCCACCAGCTCCGGCTCGATGGCGGCCATCGCATCGGTGACAGACGACAGAACAGCGCAGCGAGAGGCCCCTACGACTCTCGCCCTGATACGCCGGTCGAATGCCAGGAAGTCGATCCGGTCACCTGCCCGCGAGGCCAGCGCGGTGAGCAGGAGCGCCGCGTCCATAGAGGTGTCCAGCCGGGGGACGCCGGCGACCCGGCCGGCCGACGTGCGGCCGGTGTCGAGCACCACGAGGATGCGCCGGTCGCGTTCGGGCCGCCAGGTGCGCACCATCACGTCGCCGCGCCGCGCGGTGGCCCGCCAGTCGATGGACCGGACATCGTCGCCGACGACGTACTCGCGCAGGGAGTCGAACTCACTGCCCTGGCCGCGCAGCAGTGCCCGGTGCTGCCCGTCGAGCTGGCGCAGGCGGGACAGCTTCTCCGGCAGGTGCCGGCGGCTGCGGAACGGCGGCAGCACCCGCACCGTCCACGGGGCCGGCCGCCGGGCCTGGCGGGCGGCGAGCCCGAACGGCCCCAGCGAGCGGACCGTGACGGCCGCCGCCGCCTTGTCGCCCCGCCGGCTGGGTGTCAGGGTGGTGGCCAGGGTGAGGCGGCCGCCCGCGGGGATGCGGACCCGCACGTGGTGCGGCTGCGCCCCGGCGCTGGGCTGCCAGGCGTCGCGGACATCGGCACGCAGCACCCGGCGGCCGGGGTTGGCGACCGTGAGCGTGACTCCCGCGCTCTGCCCCAGCAGGACCCTGGTGTCCCCGGCCCGCGTCACCAGCAGCGGGCGGATGGGCGCGGCCAGGGCGAGGTCGGCCACGATGGCCGCCAGCAGCAGCCCGTTCACCGCCAGCAGCGCGGCCGCGTCCGGGAAGGCCAGGATCACCAGCACGGCGGTCAGGGCCGCGAGCGCGGTCCTGCCGGTGAGGGTCACCGGTGCCGCCGGGCGGCGGGCGGCGGCACGAGCGGCGGGCGGCGGGTCATCGCGGCACCGGCACCGAGGCGAGCACCGTCTCGAGCACGCCGTCGGCCGTCGCGCCTTCCAGCTCGGCTTCTGGCCGCAGCTGCACCCGGTGCCGGAGGGCGGGCCGGGCCAGCGCCTTGACGTCGTCGGGTATCACATAGTCCCGGCCGGCCAGCCAGGCCCAGGCCCGGCTGGCCGCCTGCAGTGCCGTCGCGCCGCGTGGGGACACGCCGAGCCGCAGCGACGGGGACTGCCGGGTCGCCCGGGCCAGGTCCACGATGTACCCGGTGACCTCGGGCGCGATCCGCACCCCCCGCACGGCCGCCCGGGCGGCGGTGAGGTCGGCCGCGCCCGCGACCGGCCCGATCCCGGCCGCGGGCAGGTCGCCGGGGTCGAACCCGCCGGCGTGCCGGGCGAGGACGGCGATCTCCTCCTCCCGGGCGGGCACCTGCACGGCCAGCTTGAGCAGGAACCGGTCGAGCTGTGCCTCCGGCAGCGGGTAGGTGCCCTCGTACTCGATGGGGTTCTGGGTGGCCGCCACGAGGAACGGCTCCGGCAGCGGGCGCGGGGTCCCCTCCACCGAGACCTGGCGTTCCTCCATCGCCTCCAGCAGGGCCGCCTGGGTCTTGGGCGGGGTCCGGTTGACCTCGTCCGCGAGCAGCAGGTTGGTGAAGACGGGGCCTTCCCGGAACTGGAACTGGGCCGTCTTCGCGTCGTAGATCAGTGAGCCGGTCACGTCGCCCGGCATGAGGTCGGCGGTGAACTGCACCCGGGTGCTGCGCAGCGACAGCGCCCCGGCGAGGGAACGGACGAGCAGCGTCTTGGCCACCCCCGGGACGCCTTCCAGCAGGACGTGGCCGCGGCAGAGCAGGCAGATCACCAGGCCGGTGATCACGGAGTCCTGGCCGACGACAGCCTTGCCGACCTCGAGGCGGACCGCTTCGAGCGCGGCCCGGGGATCGGCGCCAGCGCCCGGCGCTGGCGCTGGCTCATGCGGGGGCGCTGGCTCATGCGGGGGCGCTGGCGCTGGCCTGGGTGCGGGCGCCGGGCCGGGCAGGGCCGGGCCCGCGGGATCCAGCCCGGTGACAGGCGGGGGTTCGGCGGTCAAGGGCTGAGCACCTGTCCTTCCAGCATGTCGAGATCGTTGGCGAGCTTCACCAGCGCGGCTTCGTCGCCGGGAACCGGCCCGAACAGCATCGCCTGGATCTCCTGCTCGCCGCGCCCGGTCCGGGCTGCCAGGTCCCGGCAGATCGCCGCCGGCGGTGCCGCCTGCGGCAGCCCGGTCCGGGCGGTGATCCGCGCCACCGCGGCGCCACGCAGGGCCGCGGCCGCCCGGTTACGGGCGTGCCGGGAGCGGTAGAGCCTGCCATGTCCCTCCGCCGTCTCGCTGGCGCGCACCACCACCGGCAGCGGCTCGGAGACCAGCGGGCCGAACCGCCGCATCCGCCAGAGGGCGGCCAGCGCCAGCGCGACGGCGAGCTCGGCGGCCACCAGGTAGACGGCCCGCGGTATGAGGCGGGAGACCGGCCCGGTCGCGGCCGGCCCGGCGCTGGCCACCGGGCCGGGGGCGCCCGGCACCAGCCAGACGATGCGCGAGTCGGCCGCCAGCAGGTTCAGCGCCAGCGCGGCGTTGCCGCCGCGGCCCAGGTCACGGTTGGTGAGCGGGGCGCCGGTGCCGAGCACCGTGATGGTGCGGCCGCCGCTGCGGTAGCGCGCGAGGAAGGCGTACCCGGCGCGGCTGGCCGGGTAGCAGTGCCACCCGCCCGGTGCGGCCGAGCGCAGCAGCAGCCCGCCCATGTCGGCGGACCCCGCCAGCCGGGCGCCTGGCCAGCTGCATCGCGGCGGGCGGCTGGCCACCGGGGCCCGGCCAGCCAGGGTGACGCCGCGGGCGAGCGCGGCGAGGACACGGCGGCCTGGCGCGACGATCAGCAGGTCCACGCGGGCGGCGGCCAGTACCCGCAGCGATGTGGGTGTGACTCGGCCTGGGTCGGCGATCACCAGCGCCGTGTGCGGCCGCTGCGACTGCGCGAGCGCCGCTGCCGCCGAGCCAGCGGTCGACAGGTGCTTGCCCTGCCCGGTGAGCAGTGCCGCGAGCGCGTGCGTGCCAGCCGGGCCCACGTCCCGCGGGTCGAGCGGCCCGGTCACGGCCGGCCCGGCCCGCAGCAGCGCGATCACCGTCCCGCCCGCCACGATGATGGCCACCACTACGGCCGGTGCCCGCCAGCGGCGCCAGCCGGTGGCGGGCGTTCCGCCCGGTCCGCTCCTGGTGCCGGGACCGCCCCGCGTGCCGGGACCGCCCCGCGTGCCGGGATCGGCCGCAGTGGCCCGGGCCTGCTCACCGGCAGCGCCACCCGGGCCGGCCGGGCCGGTGACCGCGGTCATGATGTCCGGCCGCCAGCCATGGAGGGAGCGGCGCTCACCGGGCCGGCCCGTGACACCCTGGGCGCGCTCGCCATGATCAGCCGGTCGAGCTCGCTGATCCGCCGGTACCCTTCCCGGCTCCCCGGGCGCTGGCCATAGCGGACCTCGTCGAACAGCCGTGCCGCGTCCCGCAGCGCGCCTGCGTACGCGGGCAGCGCCTGGCCCGCGTCGCTGGCGAACTCGTCGGCGGTCCGTCCCGTGCGCGGCGGGAGCACGCCCCGCTCCTCGAGTTCGGCCGCGATCGCCCGCACGCATTCGATGATCGCGGCAGCGTAGTCGCTGGTGCCCGCGTGCCGTTGCGCGTCCTGCCGGTGCTGGCGGGCGGTGCGCGATGCGCCCTGCCCGGTCAGCTGGCCAGGGCCCCGGTGGGTCCGGGCGACCGGCCCGATCCAGTGCAGCACCGCGGCGGTCAGGATCACCGCGAGGGCGGCCAGCGCGATCAGCCCCCACCATCCGCCGGGCACCGCGCCGCTGGCCGCGTGGTAGATCCGGCCGGTGAAACGCAGGATCGCGGTGATGACGCGCTGGGCCAGCGGCAGGTGCTGGTGGTATTCCGGCTTGGACAGTTCCGCGCGCGCGAGCCGCTGCGCCCGCATCCTGCCGATGCCGGGGCCCCCGCCGGCCGCCGCGGCGAGGACGGCTGGCACGGGGCCGAGCGCGGGGCTCACCACGCTGGCGGGGCACCCGCGGGCGGCGGCGGCGGTGCGTCCGTGGCCGGCGGTGCGGGGCCGGCCGCGGGGCTGGCCGCCACGCCGGGGCCGGCCGCCAGCCCTCCTGGCTCCGCCGGCCCGGCCGGCCGCCACACGGTGGCGAAATCGTCTCCGGTGGCCTGGGCGCCGCTGGCGGCTGTCTGCAGGACCAGGTCGAGGCCCTCCCGGCGCATCCGCAGGTCCACGTACAGCAGGACGGTCACGCCCGCCCAGATGGGCTGGGTGATGGCGCCCGCGATGATGCCGCCGATGGCGCCGATGACCAGGCTCACCGCGCCCGGCTGGATCGCCTGCGGGAAGGACGCGGAACTGGAGGAGAACACGGCGGCGATGACGGAGAACGGGACCCGGAGCACCGACGAGGCGATGAACACGATGAGCCAGGCGAGCAGCAAGATGCCGAACACCCGCCAGAAGCTGCCCCGCACCAGCCGCCAGGAGCGCGCCAGCGCCTGGCCGGGTCCCAGCCGTTCGAGCACCACCGTCGCGGCCGACATGCTGAACATGGCCCAGAACCAGGCATCAAGCACCAGCGAGGCGATACCGCCGAACACGCCGGCGGCAACGATCACCGCCACCGGCGCGCCTCCGGCCCCGAGCAGGATCAGCAGGACCACCAGCGCGACCCACGGGCCGGCGTAGGCGAGCCCGGCGAGCAGGGTGGTGAGCAGCAGGGCGGGCAGCCGGGGGAGCGCGATGTGCCAGGCCTCACCGGCGGTGATCCGGTGGCCGAGCACGCTGCGGCCGATGACGGCGGTCAGCAGCCCGGTCAGCAGGATCTGGACGATGAACGCCAGCACGAGGGCGGTGAGGCCGCTGGGCACCACGACCGCGAGCGTGCTGGCCACCTGCGCGCCGGTGAGCGTCCGGTCCGCTCCCGCGCTCAGGTCCAGCCGGGACAGCAGCAGGAACTCCAGGCTGGTGGTGATGACCCCGGAGATGGTCAGCACCACGGCGGCGATGCCGAGCGTGGCCTTCGGGTTGCGCCGGATGGAGGTGAACGCGCCGTCGAGGATCTCGCCGACCGCGATCGGCCGCAGCGGGATGACGCCCGGCTTGGGCGCCTGCGGGGGCGGTGCCCACCCGCCCGGCGGGACGCCGTAGCCGGTTCCCGGCGGGGTCTGGCCGTACCCGCCGGGAAGGCTGCCCGGGGGGAACCACGGCTGGCGAGGCTGGCCCTCCTGGTCTTGTCCCTGGTCCTGGTCCCCGGCTCCGCCCGCGCCCCACGGCGGGGTGTCTGTCATGTTTCTCCTTACCGTCCCGGCGCTCGCTCCGCGCCAGGATGCTCCCCCCATTGGCGCCCATACTCGCATGAAGGACCAGGCAGATGAAGGCAGGCGGGCGAACGGGGCTCCGGCGGTGCCGGGCTCGACCCGCCCCCTGCCCGTGACGCACACTCAGAGGGTGGACACCTGGGCCCTGCGCTGGCTCGACCCGCCGGACGGCCCGGCCGTCATGCTGCTCGACCAGACCCGGCTGCCGGCCGAGGAGACGTACCTGACCTGCACGGACGTCCCCTCGCTCGTGGACGCGATCGGCCGGCTGGTGGTGCGCGGGGCGCCGATGCTGGGGCTGGCAGGGGCGTTCGGCGTGGCGCTGGCCGCGCACCGGGGTGAAGACGTGGCGCAGGCGGCGGGCGCGCTGGCCCGGGCCCGGCCGACCGCGGCGAACCTGAGCTGGGGCGCCGGGCGCACGCTCGCCTCCTACCGGGCCGCCGGTCACGGCAGCGCGACCGCCCCGGACGCCGGCCGTATCGCGGCGCGGGCCGCCCTCGCCGAAGCCCGGTCGATCGCCGCGGAGGACGCCGCCGCGAGCGCGGCCATCGCGGCCCACGGGCTCGGCCTGGTCCCTGACCGGGCCCGGATTCTCACCCACTGCAACACCGGGGCCCTGGTGTCGGCGGGGGACGGGACCGCATTCGCGGTCATCCTGGCCGCCCACCGGGCGGGCCGGCTGGCCCAGCTCTGGGTGGACGAGACCCGGCCGCTGCTGCAGGGCGCCCGGCTGACCGCGTACGAGGCCCAGCGCGCCGGGATGCCGTACGCCGTGCTCGCCGACGCGGCAGCGGCCTCGCTGATGGCGGCCGGGCAGGTGGACATGGTGATCACCGGCGCCGACCGGGTCGCCGCCGACGGCAGCGTGGCCAACAAGATCGGCACCTACGGCCTGGCGGTGCTGGCCCGCCATCATGGCGTGCCGTTCGTGGTGGCGGCCCCGCTGTCCACGGTCGACTTCACCGCCGCCGACGGCACCGCGATCGTGGTCGAGCACCGCGCGGCGCAGGAGGTGACCTCCTTCGCTGGGGTGGCGGTGTCGCCGGCCGGGAGTGACGCCTACAACCCCGCGTTCGACGTCACCCCCGGCGCGCTGGTCACCGCGCTGGTGACCGAGCGCGGGGTGGCGCGGCCTGCCGATGGGGGTACGCTGCACTTTCTGGGTGCAACGCCACCCTCGGGAGTGACTGCCCCCGCCGGTGTTTCCATGGAACGATGAGGCCTATGAAAGGACGCGTGCTGGTCGTCGATGACGACGCCGCCCTCTCCGAGATGCTCGGGATCATGCTTCGCGGCGAGGGTTTCGAGCCCACGTTCGTCGCCAACGGGGACCACGCCATGCAGGCGTTCCGCGAGACGCATCCCGACCTGGTGCTGCTGGACCTGATGCTGCCGGGGGTGGACGGCATCGACGTCTGCCGCCAGATCCGCACCGAGTCCGGCGTTCCGATCGTCATGCTGACCGCCAAGAGCGACACCGTGGACGTGGTCCTCGGGCTGGAATCCGGCGCCGACGACTACATCGTCAAGCCGTTCAAGTCGAAAGAGCTGATCGCGCGCGTCCGCGCCCGGCTCCGGCGCACCGACGACCCGGCACCGGAGATGCTGCAGATTGTCGATGTCTCCATCGACGTGGCCGGGCACTCGGTGAAACGGGGCGGCGAGCAGGTGAACCTCACCCCGCTGGAGTTCGACCTGCTGGTGGCGCTGGCCCGCAAGCCGCGCCAGGTCTTCACCCGCGAGGTGCTGCTGGAACAGGTGTGGGGGTACCGGCACGCGGCGGACACGCGCCTGGTCAACGTCCATGTGCAGCGGCTCCGCGCCAAGATCGAGAAAGATCCTGAGCATCCGGAGATCGTGGTGACGGTGAGAGGCGTGGGATACAAGGCGGGACCGGCCTGATGGCCGCCGCCTGCCGGGCCGGGCAGGACCGCGGCTGGTCATCGCCGTGGCTGGCGAGCGGATCGGCGCCAGCAGGTTACGGATAAGACCGGGCCAGGAATAATCTGTCCAACGACGTGCATTTCACGAAGTTCATTTCAGCGAAGCGCAGTGCGGCGAAGCGCAGTGCGGCGAAGTGCGGTTCAGTGAAGAAGGGTGATGAGGGGGGCACCGAGCAGCGGCTCTAGCGGAAGCGGGGCGCAGGCGAGAGCGAGTGGCCTGGCGCCAGGTGCCCACGATGTCAGCGCTCCCGGCGCGGGCCCGGCCGGCGTGGCGCTGCCGGGCCGCTCAGGTGGCGTCCCCGCCCCGCCCGATGGGGCTAACGGGGCTGGCGTGATCGGTGATGCCGGGACCGGGGCGGCCCAGCCCGGCACCCTCGGGCCGGAACGGCCCCGCGGCCGTGCGGAACCGGCGGCCCGCGGGCCCGGCCTGAGCCTGGCCGCCCTCCGGGCGGTGCTGTCGGTGGACGGCAGCGGGCCGCTGGCGGGGATGGCCGACGGCCTGCGGCGCAGGCTGCCGCTGCCCGTGCGACGGGTGCTCAGATCCCTGCGCCGCCGGGTGCGGGCGACGGTCGGGCGGCTGCGCCGCCGCTGGCACCGGTCGCTTCAGCTGCGGGTGGTCGCCACCACACTGGTGATCTCTGCCGTGATGGTCGCTGTGCTTGGCTTCTTCCTGGTCCAGCAGATCGCGGGCGGCCTGCTGGCCAACGAGCGGACGGCGGCGTTCACCCAGATCTCGGACGGCCTGGCCATCGCGCAGGGCAGGCCCGACATGCTCGGGCCGCACGGCGGCGGGCCGTCGGCGCTGAACTCGCTCGCCGCCGACCTGCAGGCGGGCAGCGGGCCCGGCGATCTCTACGACGTGGTGATCCTCCAGCAGCACGCCAGCCCCGGGCTCGGTGGCGTGGTCGGGAACCAGGCGCTGGCGCCGAGCATCCCCAAGAAGCTGAGCGACGCGGTCACGGCCGAGCAGCGCCGTGGCCGGTCAGACCGGCTGCTGTCCACGCCCACCCGGCTGATGCTCGCCAACGGGGAGCCCGGGCCGCCGGCGCTGGCGGTGGGGGTGCCGATCTCCAGTCATGTCCAGCTCTACTACCTCTTCCCGCTCCTCCCCGAGCAGCAGGCACTCAGCCTGGTCGAAACCACGCTGTTCGGCGCGGGCGCGGCGCTCGTCGTGCTGCTGGCGGTCATCGTGTCGCTGGTCACGCGCTGGGTGGTCGTGCCGCTCCGGCAGGCCGCGCAGTCGGCGAGCCGGCTGTCAGCGGGCAACCTCGACGAGCGCATGCCCGCCCGGGGCACCGACGACCTGGCAGCGCTGTCCAACTCGTTCAACGACATGGCCGCGAGCCTGCAGGACAAGCTCAGGGAGCTGGAGGAGCTCTCCAAGGCGCAGCGGCAGTTCGTCTCCGATGTCTCGCATGAGCTGCGTACCCCGCTGACCACGATCAGGATCGCCGCCGACGTCTTGTTCGAGGCGAAAAGCCGCCTCGAACCCGCCGCCGGGCGCAGCGCCGAGCTGCTGCAGAGCCAGCTGGAGCGGTTCGAGGCACTGCTCGCGGACCTGCTGGAGATCAGCCGCCACGACGCCAACGTGGCGACCCTGGACGCCGAGTCGGCAGACGTCTGCGACCTGGTGCGGCGGGCGGCGGCGGACGCGGAACAGCTGGCGGCCCGCACGGGCACCCGGATCGACTTCCGGCTGCCACCCGAGCCATGTGTCGCCGAGGTGGACCGGCGCCGGGTGGAGCGGATCCTGCGCAACCTGCTCCACAACGCGGTCGAGCACGGCGAGGGACGCGACGTGGTGGTCACGGTCGCCACGGACCGGGACGCGGTGGCGGTCGCGGTCCGCGACCACGGGGTGGGTTTCGGGCCGGGCGAGCAGTACCTGGTCTTCGACCGTTTCTGGCGGGCCGACCCGGCCCGTGCGCGGGCGACCGGCGGCACCGGCCTGGGCCTGGCCATCGCGCTGGAGGACGCCCGGCTGCACGGGGGATGGCTGCAGGCCTGGGGAGAGCGCGGGAAGGGCTCGGTGTTCCGGCTCACGCTGCCGCGGACGCGCGGCCAGGAGCTGGCCGGGTCCCCGCTGCCGCTCGGTCCCGACGAGGCGGAGATCGCGGGTGTCGGCGGCCATCTCATCGCTGATGCCCTGGCCGGCGGTGACGGGCAGCTGGCCGGCGGCGGCCTGCGCGTGGCCGCGGGCAACGGCAGCCTCGCGGGCGGCAACGGCAGCCTGGTGGGCGGCAACGGAAACCTGGCTGGCCAGACAGACCCGGTGGGCGGTCATGGCAGCCTGGCCGGCGAAGGTAACCTGGCCGGCGATGGCTGACAGGTGGCAGCGCCCCGATAGCGTGCCGGCCCGCACCCGGGTCACGCTGCTGATCGGCGCGGTGCTGGCCATGCTGCTGGCCGGCGGCTGCGCGACGATCCCTTCCTCCGGCCCGGTCCAGTCGGTCCCGACCCCGGCGCCGCCGGGAGGTGGCGGCTCGGCATGCTGCGGGCTCATCGTCGAAGGCCCCCAGCCCGGCTGGGGCCCCCAGCAGATCGTCAGCGGTTTCCTGCTGGCCAGCGCCAGTTTCGCGCACCACCACGGGATCGCGCGGGAGTACCTGACCGGCAGCGCCAGCAAGGCGTGGCAGCCCGGCACGAAAGTGACGATCCTCGCCCAGACGCCGACCGTTTACCAGCCGCCCGCCCGGATGCCCGGCCAGGACAACCGGGCCACCGTGGTGGTGAGCTGGCAGGAGCTCGCGACCCTGAACGGCAACGGGGAGTACATCGCGAGCGGCCGTGGGGAGGCGGCCCGCCAGCAGATCTTCACCCTGGAGTCGGTCAGGGGACAGTGGCGCATTGACGGCCTGCCCGGCACCGGCAGCGGGAAGGTGTCGCACGAGCTGCTGCTGCCGAGCGTCCTGTTCCGCCTCGACTACGCTCCCCGGAACCTGTATTTCTACGGGCAGCCGGACCAGGTTCTGGTGCCGGACCCGGTGTTCGTCCCTGTCGAGTCCAGTGACCTCGTCACGACGCTGGTGACCGGCCTGCTGACCAGCCCCAACGGCTGGCTGGAGAACGCGGCGGTCACCGCCTTCCCGCCGGGGGCACGGCTGCGGAAGGTCCAGGTGCTGCCCGGCCCGCCCGGGGACAAGACCGCGATCGTCGATATCGGGCTGCCCCACGGCACGCCCCGGTCCACCGTGCAGGCGATGGCCGCCCAGCTGGTGTGGACGCTGACCAGCCCGGCCTACAGCCCCCCGCTCATCCAGGCCGTCAAGCTCAAGATCAACGGGCACGCCTGGACACGGGGACCCAGTGGCGCCGTCCAGGACCTGGCGGGCTACGGGCACTACATACCGCGCCGGCCGCAGGACGAGAATCTGTACTACGTGAGCACCAACGGCGCCGTCCGGATGTTCGGCAGCCAGGCGCACAGCGTCGCGGTGCCCGGCCAGGCAGGCACGGCCCAGCTGCCGCTGAACAAGATCGCCATATCACTGGACGGGCGCTACCTGGCCGGTATCGCCGGGCCCGCGACCACGGTCTACACCGAGAATCTGGCCGCCGCCGGGAAGGCGCACGCGTCGGCCGTGGCCTCGGACCTGCACAGCAGGCTCACCGGGGCGGGGTTCTCCACGCCCAGCTGGGACAGCGCGGGCGAGCTGTGGGTCGCTGGCCGGGTCCACGGCTCACCGGGCGTGTGGGTGATTCCCGCGGCGGCCAGGGGCGCGCCGGTGCGGGTCACGCTGCCCTTCGGGGTGGGGCCGGTCACCGGCCTCAGGATCGCCCCGGACGGGGTCAGGATCGCCCTGATCGTCGGCACCGGCGCGGCGGCGCACATGCTGCTCGGGGCGATCGCGCACAGCGGTGCCGGCATCTCCATCATCCACACCGTGCCGCTCGCACCCGGCCTGGTGGGGCTGTCGGCACTGACCTGGTATGACGAGGACCACGTGCTGGCGATCACGCAGCCGGCCTCCGGCACCCGGCTGTGGGAGGTGCCGGTCAACGGCGCCGGGCCGATCCTCAAGAGCGTGCAGCCGGGCATGGCGTCGATCACCTCCGACGGCCCGCAGAGCGCCCTCTACGCGGGGATGGCGGCCGGCCGGCTGGAGAACTCGGTCGGTCTCGGTGAGCCGTGGCGTGACATCACGGCGGGCAGGGACGCCACCTACCCCGGCTGAGCGCGTCCCCGCCCCGGAGCCCGGCCGGTAGGCCGTGTCTCGTAGGTCTCCAGCCCGCTGCGCGTCCGCCGGGCGGGCGTCTCGCGGCGTTGTCGTCGTCGCCGATGGCTCCAACTATCGTCTCCTCCTCCGCCTTGCGATCCATCCCGCCGACGACCGCTCGCGACGGCATGGACCTACGAGACACGGCCTGGTGACGTATTACTCGCCAAACGACCCCTGACATCCGGCCGGGGGCAGGCTACGTTCGTGTCATGGCACCCGCCCGGGTCCGTGGTTGCGCCAGGCCGGGCTGCCCGCAGTCCGCGGGTGGCCTTCGCTGGCAAGCCGATGCCAGCCGCAGGCGAAACGGCCCACGTAAGGCGACTTCTCGTCGACTGATCACGGTGCGGCTTAGAGGTAAGTCCTGCCCCGCCGGGCGACCGGATGTCGCCCGGGCAGGGAGAAGGGCAGTAGTGGCGACAAGCTGCCGCGAACCCCTCAGCAGGCGGATGTGGGGACGAAGACCAGGTCGGCCGGGCGGGTGCCGCAATGTATCTCGGGCCGAAAGGGGGGTTCCGCGTGGACATCATCTTCAAGGGCCGACGTACTGATGTGCCGGAACGTTTCCGCAGGCATGCCACGGCCAAGCTGGGCAAGCTCGAAAGGCTGGCCAGCAGGGCGACCAGGATCGATGTGGAGGTCTCCACCGAGCGCAATCGGCGCCAGTCCGACCGGCGCGAGCGCGTCGAGCTGACGGTCCGCTCGCGCGGCCCGGTCATCCGCGCCGAAGCGGCCGCGGACGACCGGTATGTGGCGCTCGATCTCGCGCTCGCCAAGCTGGAGGCACGCCTGCGGCGGTCGGGGGACCGGCGCAAGAGCAGGCACGCGGTCCCGGCCGCGGAACGGGCCGGCGTGCTCCAGCCGCTGCCCGTGGGGCCAGATCCCGGATCCGCTGCCGGGAACGGCTGGCTGGCGGGACGCGAGCCGCCCCCGGGCGTGCCGTACGTGCCACCGCCTGCGCCGGGCGCCGATGATGTCATCCCCATCCAGATGGAGGGAGACGGGCCGGTCGTGGTGCGGGAGAAGTTCCACGCGGCCACCCCGATGAGCATCGACCAGGCCCTGCTGGAGATGGAACTGGTCGGGCACGACTTCTACCTGTTCCGGGACGATGCCTGCGGTCATCCGAGCGTCGTCTACCGCCGCCACGGGTACCAGTACGGCCTCATCCGCCTCGTCGAGGGGACCGGCGCTGGCGCCGCCCGGCAGCCCGGCCGGGGGGTGTGAGCCGCCCGTCCGGCCCGCGCCTGCCCCCCCGCCATGCCCGCCCGGCCCATCCGCGCCGGGCGGGCGGTCGGCGGCCCGGGTTTGCATGGCGTGGCCTGGTCGGCCAGAGTTTGACCC
>Ga0335081_10003237_pt1 | contig 25584 bp, 21 predicted proteins | sample Lox_Sample_35_FD_206713 | JGI IMG/M metagenome (GOLD analysis project Ga0335081, IMG submission 206713) | Soil microbial communities from Loxahatchee National Wildlife Refuge, Florida, United States - Lox_Sample_3.5 | ecosystem: Environmental > Terrestrial > Soil > Wetlands | place: USA...
CGGTTCTCTCCTCTGCGGTTGACTGCAGCCTTGGACAGCCGCAATCAGCCACAGCGAGCGCCGGATGAACACTTCTCCTCAGCGAACAACCTGCTGAGACTTCACATCTAGAGGCCTTTCAGGATCGTGTCGACCACGTCGGCGTAGCGGGTGGCGTTCAGGCGCTTCGCCGCCTCGTACTCGACGCGCGCGCGGTCGGGCTGCGAGTTCAGGAACAGCCCGCCGAGCCGGTAATGCGCCTCGGCGTTGTCGGGATCGAGATCGACCGCCTGCAACAGCAGATCGCGCGCCGCGCCCGTGTCGCCGCCCGTCTGCCACTCGGCGGCGCGGGTGACGAGCTCCTTCGCCTTCTCCGGATCGCGCTGCTTCGGCGGCGCCGGCGCCGGCGCGGGCTGCGCAGGCGCCGGCGAGGCGACGGTGATCGGCACCGTGGCCGGCACCGCGCGCCGCGGCTTGAGCATCAGCACCGCCGCGAGCGCGACCACGATCAGCGCGCCTCCGCCCGCGAGCGCATAAATCTGCAGCTTGCTGCGCACGGTCTCCGAAAGCGGCACCGACTGCGCCGCCGCCGCCGACGGCAGGCCCTTGGGAATGGTCCCGTGCGGCGGCGTGGCGCCGGCGGCCTCGGCCTGCAGCTGCGCCGTGCGACCCGCCTTCGGCACCTCGAGCAACAGCTGGCGGAACTCCTCCGCCGTCTGCGGCCGCTGCGCCGGGTCCTTCTGCAGCGCGCGCAGGATGAGCGCCTCCATCGCCTCCGAGATGGGCGCGTCCGGCTGCCGCTGGCGCGGCGGCACCGGCAGCTCGTTGACGTGCTTGGTGAGCACCTCCATCGAGTTCTGCCCGTCGAACGGCAGGTGCCCGGTGGCCATCTGGTAGAGGATGACGCCGACCGCGTAGAGATCGCAGCGCGCGTCGAGCTGCGAGCCGGTGGCCTGCTCCGGCGCCATGTACTGCGGCGTGCCGCACACCACGTCGGCGCGGGTGAGCCCGGGCATGTCGCTGTCGAGGATCTTGGCGATGCCGAAGTCCAGCACCTTGACCGCGTCGGTCTGATCGCGCCGCTGCTCGATCATGATGTTCTCGGGCTTCAGGTCGCGGTGGATGACGTTGTGCGCATGCGCCTCGGCGAGCGCCGCCAGCACCTGCGCCATGATGTTGCACAGCCGCTCCTCGGGCAGCGGCCAGTCGTCGCGCAGCACCAGGCGCAGGTCCTTGCCCTGCACCAGCTCCATCACGATGTAGAGCGCGCCGTCGGTCTCGTTGCGGCCGAAGTCGAGCACCTGGATGCCGTTCGGGTGGTTGAGCCGGCTCGCCGCCTTCGCCTCGCGCTCGAAGCGCCCGACCAGCGTCGGGTCCTCGAGCAGCGCGGGCTTGAGCATCTTCAGGCAGACGAGCCGGTCGAGCGCGAGGTGCCGCGCGCGGTACACCTTGCCCATGCCGCCCTGGCCGATGAGCTCTTCCACCTTGAAGCGGCCCGCCACCGTCTGGCCGATGAGCGGATCGCCCTTCGAGCGCGGACCGAAGCCGAGGCTCGGGCTCTTCGCCGGCGTCACCGTCAATGGGGTGCCGCAGAAGACGCATACCTTCGCGGCGCCCGGCGGGAGCACGCGCGAGCAGCGAGGGCAGGTCTGTGCGGCCGGATCTTTGGCCGGCATGGTGGATCCCCGATCCAACGATCTCATAGATGCCGGCCTTTACGGAAGGGTGTCCTTGACCCCCCTTCCGACCACGGCATACAAACGGCGACATGGAATGCCCTCGCTGCGGTGCCGTCAACGAGACGGACGTGGGGTCGTGCCTGTCGTGCGGCGCGCCCATGTCGGACGTCGAGAGCGAAAACCAGCCCACCATGATGCAGAAGCCGGCGCCCGGCGGCGGCGGCAAGGGGCGCCTCGCGGCGGGAGCGCCGCCCAAGCAGTGCCCGAACTGCATGACGCTGAACGCGGCCACGTTCAAGTTCTGCGCGCGCTGCGGAACGCCGCTGGCGGCGACCGGCGCGGGCGCAGGCGCCGCGGCCCCGCCTGCTCCTGCCGCAGCCGCTCCAAAAGCCGCGCCGGCCGCGAAGCCTTCTGCGAAGCAGTCTCCGCTGAGCGCCTCGGGAGCCGCCGCCGCCATCGCCAAGACAGCCCCGCCGACGCCGAAGGCGGTTGCTGCGGCGCCTGCGGCGAAGCCGGGCACGGCGACCGCCACCAGGCCGCCGACCGCGCGCCCTGCCCCGCCGCCGCCGCCCAAGCCGGTCACGGGCCAGGTCCGCGCGCCGGCCGCCGCGCCGAAGCCGGCCGCGCCCGCCAGGCCGCGCGCGCGGCTGTCGGCCATCGCCCGCGACGGCAGCCGCTCGGCCGACTTCGTGCTGGTCAAGGACGAAACCAGGGTGGGCCGCGAGGTCGCCGACGGCGAGGTGAAGCTCGACAAGGATCCGTTCATCGCCCCGCTGCACGCGGTCTTCAAGTTCGAGGCCGGCCAGTTGCTGGTGCAGGACAGCGGCTCGGCCAACGGCGTGTTCCTGTGGCTCAAGGAGCGCGCGCTGAACTCGGGCGACGAGCTGCGCATCGGCCGCCAGCGCCTGCGCGTCGAGTGGATGCCCGAGGAGCCCGAGACCATCGCCGACCAGCCGGTGTGGGGCAGCCCGAACCCTGGCTACACCGCGCGCGTGGTGCAGCTGTTCGAGGGCGGCGGCGAGGGCGACGTCTTCCCATTGAAGACGGGCGAGAACTCGGTCGGCCGCGGCACGGGCGACGTCAGCTTCCCCGGCGACGGCTACGTGTCGAGCAAGCACGCCACCATCATCATCGGCGACGGCACCATCGCAGTGAGGGATCTCGGGTCGGCGAACGGGACGTTCGTGCGCATCAACGGGCAGGCGCCGGTGACGGCAGGCGACCTGCTGCTGGTGGGCGAGCAGATTCTGAGGGTGGACCCGGCGTAGTCGCGATCGCCCGCGCAGCCGGGTTCGGCTCGCCCGGCTGAAAGGCTCAGCAGCGAGTCGTCGCCGCCGGCGCGCAGGCCTCCGACACCGGCTGTGCCTGCTGCAAGTGCTCGGGTGCGGGCGCTCTCGCCTGGAGGGCGGCAAAGAGCGAACCGACCGCGATGGCGAACAGGAGCTGCTTGAAGTTGAGCCGCATCATGACCCTCACCCCGCTTCCTTCGATGCTTCCCTACGTTCAACGATTCGCCGTATTTCGCGATCTACGAGGCCAGCCGGTCGCACAGCTGCGCGCGCACCCTGGCGCGGAACCGCTCGAGCCGCATGGTGACCGCGCTCTTGCCCACGCCCATCCGCATGGCGATCTCGCGCGCCGACAGCGTGCCCTCCAGGTAGAAGAGCCGCACCGTCTCCTTCTCCGGCCCTTCGCGCAGGCCGTCGATGACCTCGCGCACGGCGCGCAGCTCCGCTTCCTTCTCCAGCGTATGCGAGGCCGACGGCACGTGGTCCTCGAGCAGCTGCGCCTCGCGCGTCGCGTCCTCGGCCGCCTTCGAGTGCGTGGCGCGCGAGGTCAGGTAGCTGCGGGCGCGGTTGCGCGCGATGGTGAAGAGCCATGCCGCGAACCGCTCGCGGTCCTTGAGCGAGCCGAGCGCCCGGTACGCGCGCACGAACGCTTCCTGCGTCACGTCCTCGGTCTCGTCCGCGTCGAGCTCGCTGAAGCTCGCCGCCAGCCGCGACACCGCGGGCCGGTAGCGGCGGTAGAGCTCCTCTTCGGCCGCCTTGCCGCGCGGGCCGCCGTTGAGCGCCCGAGCCACCAGCACGCTGTCCTTCACGCGCCCGTCGAGCAGAGTGAGCACGGGGCGCACATTCGACTTCGGGAGCTCGCAGAGCTTGGCGTTGATCGCGTGGGCCATGCTCCCTTAGCAGCCGGCGTGCCGTGCCATTCGACGCACTCGCTTCTAGTGATTTCATTAGGTTAGCCGTCCGGTGACCCATGTCACCCCCGTGACAGCCATGACACGCATGTCATGCGGGTGGCTGCTTGCGCGTGACCTGCCTCACCTGCGAAAGCCGCGGGTGTTAAGGTCCGCCCCCCCGATGATCCTGGGCTTGATCAACGAGAAGGCGCTGCGCGAGCTGGGTTGGCCGCAGCTGTGCGCGGAGCTGGCCGGGCGGGCCCGCACGCCGATGGGGCGCGAGAGGTGCGCGGCGCTCGCACCCGGCGACGACCCGGACGCGGCGCGCGCGCGGCTGCGGCGCATCGAGGAGGCGCGCACGCTGCGGCGCTTCGAGCGCGAGCTGCCGCTGGCGGACGCGGTGGACGTGCGGCCGTCGCTCGGGCGGGCGCAGCGCGAAGGCACGCTCGAGCCCGCCGAGCTGCTCCAGGTCGCGCGGCTGATCCGCGCCACCGGATCGGCCCGCCGCTTCTGCTTCTCGCAGGCCGACCGCGCGCCGCTGCACTTCGAGCTGGCGCAGGCGCTGAGCGAGCTGGGGCCGCTCGCTTCCGAGTTGGAGCGCGCGTTCGACCCGGCGGGCAAGCTCGTCGACACCGCGTCTGCCCTGCTGGCCGAGCTGCGCGAGCGAGCGCGCGGCCTGCACCGCGCGATCAAGGCGCGCATCGAGGAGATGCTCAAGGACGAGCGCATCGTGCCGATGCTGCGCGACACCTATTACTCGGTGCGCGGCGATCGCTACGTGCTGCCGATCCTGGCCGAGCACAAGTCGCACCTGCCGGGCATCGTCCACAACGCCTCGAACAGCGGGCAGACGTTGTTCGTCGAACCTCAGCAATTGGTCGAGCTGGGCAACCAGCTGACCATCGCCGAGGCCGGCGCGCTCGAGGAAGAGCAGCGCATCCTCGGCGAGCTGTCGGGCGCGGTGGGGCGCCGCGCTCCCGAGCTGTCGCGCGACGTCGAGACGCTCGCGGTGCTCGACGAGGCAGCGGCGGGAGCGCGGCTGGCCGACGATCTCGACGCCGGCGCGCCGGAGCTGGGCGGAGACCGCTTCGAGCTGCGGCGCGCGCGCCATCCGCTGCTGGTGCTGCAGCGGCGCGGCGGCAAGGTGGTGGCCAACGACATCGCGCTGCCCGAGCCGGCTTCCGCGCTGGTGGTGAGCGGGCCGAACGCGGGCGGCAAGACGGTGACGATCACGGCGGTCGGCCTGTTCGCGCTGATGGCGCGCGCCGGGCTGCCGCTGAGCGCCGATGCCGGCTCGCGCATGCCGTTCTACCGGACGGTGTACACGGCCATCGGCGACGAGGGCGACCTGGCGCGCGACCTGTCGACGTTCACCGCGCACCTGTCGGCGCTGAAGTGGATCCTCGAGGCGGCCGGGCCGGGCACGCTGGTGCTGATCGACGAGATCGCGGCGGACACCGATCCGCGCGAGGGAGCGGCCATCGCGGTGGCAGCGCTGGAGAAGCTGGTGGCGGCGGGCGCGCAGGTGCTGATCACCACGCACCTCGAGGAGCTGAAGGCGCTCGCGCTGGCGGACGCGCGCTTCGCGCCGGCCAGCGTCGGGTTCGACCTGCAGACGCTCGCGCCTACGTACGCGCTGAAGCTCGGCGAGGTGGGCGCGTCGTCGGCCATCGAGATCGCGCGGCGGGTGGGCATCGGCGAGGACGTGTGTGCGCGCGCGCGGGAGATCCTCGGCGGCGGCGTGTCGGCGGTGTCGCAGGCGGTGGAGCTGCTCGGCCAGGAGCGGGCCGCGGCGGCGCAGGCGCGGCGGGAGCTGGAGCTGGCGCGGGCGGAGATCGAGCGCGAGCGCGCGGCGGTGGCCCGCGAGCGCGAACGGCTGCGGGAGCTGGAGCACGCGACCCGCGCAGGCGCGCGCGAGGAGCTGGTGGCCGACCTGGTCAAGCGGCGCAACGAGGTGGCGATCTTGATCGCGCAGCTGCAGGCCGCGCCGGCCATGGCGCAGGCGGTGGAGGCGCAGCGGGCGGTGGAGCGGGCAATCGCCGAGGAGGATCGCGAAGAGGCGCCGGCGCCCGCGCGCGGCGAGCCGCGGCCCATCGAGCCGGGCGCGCGCGTGCGACACCTGCGGCTCGGCACCGAGGGCGTGGTCATCGACGTCGAGGGCGAACACGCGATGGTGCAGATGGGCATCTTGAAGACCAAGGTGCCGATGGCGGATCTGGCGCCTTCGCAGCGGCCGGCCGCGCCGTCGGCCGGCTTCCGCAAGACGCGCGAGGAGAAGATGCAGCGCGCGTCCGAGGCGCGCGCCGCGCCGCTGGAAGTCCGCGTGCCCCGGCTCGACGTCCGCGGGCTGCGGGTGGACGAGGCGCTGCGTGCGCTCGACGTGGAGCTCGACCGCTGCATGCGCGAAGGCGAGGAGGCGCTGCACGTGCTGCACGGGCACGGCTCCGGCGCCTTGAAGTCCGCCGTGCGCGAGCACCTGCAGCGCAGCCCGTACGTCTCGCGCGCGCGGCCGGCCGAGCAGCACGAGGGCGGCGACGGCGTCACGGTCGCCGAGCTGGCCGGGTAGCAGGCTGGCGGTCGAACTCTACTTTCTATAGAATGTAGAGCATGCACCCCTGGCTGCAGGCCCTCCGCCACGACCTGGTGAAGCGCGCGCTCTGGCCCGCCCGCGACCTGCGCGACGCCGGCGGGCGCGATTCGGCGGCGCTGCGGCGCGGGCTGACGCAGCTCACCGATGCAGAAGGCATGCCGGTCACGGCCCAGCAGCTCTTCGCCCAGATGCGGCGCGAGGCGCCGCCGGGCGCGGCCTGCGAGCCATTCGCGGCCGCCCTGCACGACGCCGTGGCGCAGCTCGACGCGCCCTGGCCCGCGCCGCTGCGGGCCGTGCTCGCCCTCGAAGACGCTTTCGACGCGCTCGCGCGTTCCATTCCACAGGAGCGGTAGGCAATGCCCAAGCTGCTCGTCATCGACGACCGCGACCAGACCATCGAGATGTGCCACCGGCACCTGCCGCAGTTCGACTACGTCACCCGCTGCGGCAAGCCGCACCCGTGCCAGGTCTGCGAAGAGCGCGACAAGGGCTGCCCGTTCAAGTGCGCGCACGACTATGCCGAGGCGGCGCAGGCGTTGAATCGCGCCGGCGACCTGCCCGACCTGGTGGTGCTCGACCTTCACTTCGCGCTGCCCGCGCAGCGCCTCTTGCCCGAGGAAAAAGGCGACGGCAAGCTGGAGGAGTTCCGCCGCAAGCAGGGCTACTACATCCTCGAGCGCCTGCGGCGCGACTACCCCACGCTGCCGGTGGTGATGCTCACCACCACCGAGGGCGATCCGGTCACGCTGCCGCAGGACCCGCTGGTGCACTTCTGCGAGAACGAGGTGGTCGACTCGCGCACGCTCGCGGCCGAGATCTCGCGCGCGCTCGCGATGCACCACGCGGCGCAGGAAGGGCCGGTGTTCTGGGGCCGCTCGCCGGCCATGGCGGAGCTGCGGCGGCAGATCGCAGTGCTCGCGCGCAGCCCGCTGCCGGTGCTGATCGTGGGCGAGACGGGCACCGGCAAGAGCTTCCTCGCCGAGCACGTGCTGCACCCGCGTTCCGGCGCGAAGGGGCCGCTGGTGGTCACCGACCTGTCGACCGTGCCCGACACGCTCATGCCCGCGCACCTGTTCGGCTCGCGCCGCGGGAGCTACACCGGGTCGACCGACGATCACGCCGGCGTCTTCGAGCAGGCGCACGGCGGCACGCTCTTTCTCGACGAGATCGCGAACCTCGATCTCGAGCTGCAGCGGCAGCTGCTGCTCGTGCTGGAGCGCGGCACGGTCACGCGGCTCGGCGACACGCGGCCGCGGCCGGCGGCGCCGAAGCTCGTCGCGGCCACCAACCTCGACCTGTCGCGGCTGGTGCGCGAGGGACGGTTCCGGCAGGACCTGTACATGCGGCTCAATCCCGCGACGACGCTGCGCGTGCCGCCGCTGCGCGAGCGCAAGCCGGACCTGCCGGAGCTGATCGGTTTCGCCGCGCTCGAGGCGCTGCGCTCGCAGGCGATGCGCCCGCTGCTCCGTGCCTACCTCGCGCGCTTTCCCACGCCGGAGGATTTCCAGGAGGAGAACTGCGCGGTGTTTTTCGGCAAGCCGCAGGCGCGCAATACGCGGCGCGACGCGTTCTCGATCTTCTTCTCGCAGGCCGCGCTGTCGCGCCTGACGGCGCACCCGTGGCCGGGCAACCAGCGCGAGCTGCGGCTCCTGTGCACCAACGCGCTCGTCTTCACCCTGGTGCAGCAGCTCGACGCGCCGGAGGGCGATCGCGTCGAGCGCGCGCCTGCGCTGCTCGCCATCTCCGACCGCCTCGTCGATCAGCTGCTGGGCAAGGCGGAATCGGCCGCGCCCGCCGCGCCCGGGCCGGTGATCTCGGGCAAGACCGGCGATCGCCGGGTCGAGATCTCGCTGCGCCGCGCGGAGAGCTTCGGCGAGATCTCGGCCGACGTGGAGCGCCAATATCTCATGGCGCTGTTCGAGGCCAACGGCGGCGATCTCGAGCGCATGGCGGTGGAGCTGTTCGGGCCCGGCGCGAGCCGGCGCAAGGTGCACATGCGCATGAACCAGCTCGGGCTGCGGCTGCGATCGCTGCGCGGGTTGCCGCAGTGATCGCCGTGCTCGCAGCGCTGCTCGCGGCGGGCAGCGCCGAGCCCGGCCTGCGCCTGCTGCGCGAGGGCAAGGCGAACGAGGCGGCGGCCGCGCTGCAGAAGGAGCTCGCGCGCGATCCGCGCAATCCCGCGCTGGCCAACGACTACGGCTTCGCCAACGCGCGCGCAGGCAACGCAGCCGAGGCGGAGCGGGCGTACCGGCTGGCCATCCAGCTGAAGCCGAGCCGCTGGTACGCCTACGCGAATCTCGCCGACCTGCTCTCGGACGCGCCCGACCGCTGGGAGCGCGCCGACGACACGCTGGCGCTGCTCGCGCGCGGGCTCTCGCTCGCGCCGTCGAACGGCAGGGTGAACCTTTCGCTGCGCATCGCCAACTTCGAGCGCAGCGTGGGCCGCACTGCGCAGGCGCAGGCGCGGCTTTCGGCGCTGCTGGAGCAGAGGCTCGACGCCGAGCAGTCGCGGCGCATCCGCGAGCTGCAGGGGCGCATCGCCGACGAGGAGCGCGCGCGGTCGCTGCTCGACTGGCCGGAGCCGCAGCCGTCCGCAGAGCAGAAGGCGCAGCTCGACGCGGGCGAGGAGCGGCTGCTGCAGGGCGATGCGCCGCCGGCGCTGAAAGCCGCCGACGCGCTCATCGCGCAGCAGCCCGCGTGGCGCGCCGCTCGCTGGCTGCGGGCGCGCGCGCTCGAGGCGATGGGCCGCGTCGACGAGGAGGCGCGCGAGCTGCGCGTGCTGACGCGGCTCGCGCCGTCGCACGCGCTCGCCTGGCGCCGGCTCGGCGAGGTGCTCGCGCAGCAGGGCGGGCTGCTCGAGGCGGACGGCGCGGACGAAGCGCTGCGCGAGGCGCTGTCGCTCGAGCCGGCGTGGAACGCGCTGTGGCTCCTGCGCGCGCGGGTCGCGCTGCGCCTCGGCCGGCCGCAGGATGCGCTGCGCGCGCTCGACCGCTACCGGCGCGGCGGCGGCAACGACCCCGAGTCCGCGCGGCTCGAGACGCTGGCGCGCACGCAGGCGGGCGCGCCGGAGCAGGTGGCGCAACAGCAGGCGATGCTGCCCGCGACGCACGAAGCGACGCCTTCGGCGCGCGCGCTGTTCCAGCAGGCCAACGGCCTGCCCGAGGGCGCGGCGGAGCTGCTGCAGAAAGCGCTCGACGATTCGCCCGGCTTCGTCGAGGCGGCGGTGGCGATGTTCGCCATCACCGGCAAGGTCCCCGAGCGCACCGTGCAGGTGCTGCAGGACGACGGCGCGGCGCTGCTCGACCTGGCCACGCAGGTACGGCGGGCCGGCGGTTCCACCGAGCTGGTCGGGCCGTGGGTCGATCGCGCGGTGGCGCTCGGCGCACCCGAGGCGCGCTGGCTGCGCGCGTCGCTGCGCGCGATGCAGGGAGACCGCGCCGGCGCGCTCGACGACCTGCTCGCGTACGCCGCGTCGCCGCAGCCCGCGCACCTCGACGACGCGCTCGCGCTGCGCGCGCAGCTGCTGCCGCCGCCGCGCGACGACATGCTGGCGCTGCAGGCGCGGCTGCGGCTGGCGGAAGATCGCCCGGAGGCAGCGCTGGCCGCGCTCGGCTCCCGCTGCGACGCGAGCATCCCGTCGGCGCGGCTGGTGCAGCTCGCCGAGGTGCACGAGTTCAACGGCGAGCTGCCGCAGGCGCTCGACTGCTACCGGCTCGCGGCGGCCGATCCCGCGGCGCTGCGCCGGCTGGCGCGCGTGGCGGAGCGCGTGGACGATCCGCGCCCCGTCGCGGCCGAGCTGCAGCGCGCGGCGAAGCTCGACGTTCCCGCCGCGTTTTGGGCGCTGGCGCGCATCGATCTCGCGCAGGGCCGGCCGGACGACGCGCTGCTGCGCATCGATCGCTTCCTCGCGCGGGCTGCGCCCGACGATCCCGGCCTGGCCGACGCGCGCGCGGCCCGCGCGCAGCTGCTCGCCAGCAGCACCGCGGCCTCCCAGGCACGATGGCGCCGCAGCGTCGCGTTCGGCTCGCTGGCGGCGGCGCTGCTGGCGGGCGCGGCGATCTTCCTCTGGAGCGGCGCCACCCTCGAGTCGGCGCTGCGCCGCTCGCCCCGCGTCTTTCCCTCGCTTGCACGCGCGGTGGCCGAGGTGCGGCACGACGTGATCAAGCATCGCGCAAGCGTGCTGGGCATGCTCACCGAGCGCCGCGACGACGTGGCGCGCTCACTGCTTTCGCCCGAACCCGCCTCGGCCACGGTCGCGCGCTTGTACGAGTCGGTGCGCAAGGCCGCGCTCGCCCAGGGCGTGAAGCTGCAGCGCCTCGCGCGCGAGCCGGTGTTCGGCCCGCTGGTGCGCGACCTGGCCCGCGCCGAATATTTGCTTCGGCAACCATCTGGAGGCGACGAGGAGCTGGTGGAGATCGACCGGCGCATCCGCGCGCGGCACACGCAGGCGCTCGCCTCGCTGCTGCGGCTCGCGCCGCGCACCCGCCTCGACGCGAGCGCGCTCCAGGACTGGATCCGCGACGTCGAAGCCGAGATGCGCCGCGGCGGCGCGCCGTGGACCGATCCGTCGATCCTGCTGCAGAACATGGAGGTGGAATTTCCCGTCGAGCGCGGCGCCCTCTCCACCATCTTCGCCAACCTGATGCGCAACGCGCAGGCCGCCGCGGCCGGCGGCGAGGTCATCGTGCGGCTCGGCGAAGAGCGCGACGCTGCCGGGCGCAACCTCACCGTGATGCTGGTGGGCGACTCGTCGGCGAACGCCGTCACGCTCGAGGTCATCGAGCAGCGCGAGAGCGGGCGCGGCCTCGCGCTGGTTCGCGACCTGACCCGCGAGTGGCAGGGGCACATGGTGGTGCGGCCCGAGGAGCCGCCGTGGAAGAAGGCGGTGGGCGCCTGCTTTCCGGCGCCGCCGCCATGAAGCTCCTCGTCTGCGAGGACGGCCACGAGTACACCGAGCGCTTCCGGCGCTTCCTCGGTGGGCAGTTCGAGTTCGTCCGCGCGCAGAGCTACGCCGAGGCCGCGGCGCTGGCGCCGTCGTGCAGCGCGCTGCTGCTCGATCTCGATTTTCGCCGCACCGACCCCTCGCAGCTGGTCGACGAGCACGGCGCGCCCGCGCCGCGCAGCGCCGCCGAGGTGCAGGGCATCCTCATCCTGCGCGCGCTGCGTGCGCGCGGCGTCGACCAGCCCGCGCTGCTCTTCGCCGACCTCGACGACAGCGCCCGCGCGCAGCGGCTCGAGAGCGAGCTGGCGCCGCTGCACGTGGTGCCTTCCGGCGAAGGCCTCGCCGACATCGCCCGGCGCCTCGACCGGCTCACCGCGAGATGAGCAGCGCCACCGGCAGCGTAGCGAAGAGCTCGTCCACCGCGCCGGACCTGCGCTCCTCGCCGGTGATCGCATCGATCCAGATCTTCCCTTCCGGAAGCGGAACGCGCGTTCCGGAGAACGCCGCCGGCGGCAGCCGCGCCCCGTCGAGCAGGCCGGCCACCATCCGCGGCGCCACCACCATCGCCGCCTTGCCGCCGTGCAGCCGCATGAAGGCGCACACGTTCGCAGCGCGCGGGCCCTCCGCGTCGAGCGCGCGGTACGCGCCCTCGCCGAAAAGCTGCGGCTCCTGCTTGCGCGCCTGCAGCCCGGCGTGCATCACGAACAGCTTGATGCGGCCGTCGTGCCAGCCGGCGTAAAGCTCGCGCGCGATCTCTGCCCGCGTCAGCGAGCTCTGGCGGATCTCGTCGAGCAGCCGCCGCCGCAGCGCAAAGTCCACCGGCCGGCGGTTGTCGGGATCGACCAGCGAGAGGTCCCACAGCTCGGTGCCCTGGTAGAAGTCGGGCACGCCGGGCGCGGCGAGCTTGAGCGCCAGCTGCGCGAGCGAGTTGTGCATGCCGACCTGCGCCACGCGATCGGCGAACGGGAGCAGGCCCTTCCACAGCGGGTGCCTCGGCGGCAGCGCGAACAGCTCCTCGACGTACGCGCGCAGCGCGTCTTCCCAGCGCGGATCCTCCTGGATCCAGCTGGTGTTCACCTTCGCTTCCTTGGCCGACTTGATCATGTACTGCGCGAGGCGATCGCGCAGGTTCTCGCTGCCCCACGCGCCGATCAGCGTCTGCAAGAGCAGCATCTGCTCGTTGCGATCGGGCGCGAACCGGCCGTCGACCTCGCGGCGCAGCGCCTCGGTGCGCCGCGCGAACGCGATGGCCGCCTTGCGCCAGTCGTCGGGCATCTCGCTGATCGCGTCGATGCGCGCGCGGATGTCCTCTCCGCGCTTGGTGTCGTGGGTGGCGGTGGCGAGCAGCGAGCGCGGCCACTTCTCCGCGCGCTGCCGGTTCTGCTCGTGAAACGAGTCGACGGTGTTGCCGAAGTGCTCCGGCTCGCCGCCGACCTCGTTCAGCGAGACGAGCCGGTTGTAGACGTAGAAGGCGGTGTCCTCGAGGCCCTTGGCCATCACCGGCCCGAGGATCTGCTGCAGCTTCAGGGCGAACGCGTGCTGCGCGGGCCGCTCGCTTTCCTCGACGTACGCGGCGAACTTCTGCAGCAATATATCTGCTATAAAATCATAGATCGACGCGTTCTCCGCCGGGTTCCGCCGCTTCGCGCACGCCACCGCCTGCAGGATGTACTTGCGATCGCGCTCGTCGATCTGCCCCGGCTCCTCGAGGTAGCTGCGGTACACCGGAAAGCAGGCGATGAGCTCGATCAGCGCCGCGCGCAGCGCGTACAGCGTGAAGTCGCGCGTCCACCGGTTGCCCTCGGAGATGCGGTTGAGCTGCCGCGCGAGCAGGTTCATCTCCGCCGCCATCGCCGTGTAGAGGATCAGCTTCTTCTTCTGGTAGACGAGCTCCTCGAAGTCGATCTCGCCGTGGATGAAGCGCGAGTAGATCTTCTGCAGCTTCTGCTCGTTCTCGCGCGCGACGAAGATCCCGTTGAGCGAGTTGAGGAAGTCGTAGCCGGTGGTGCCCGCCACCGCCCAGCTGCCCGGCAGTGTCTCCGTGCGCGCGAGGATTTTCTCCGCCACCACGTACAGCGGCCGCCGCAGCCGCGGGTCCTGCGACGCCGCCAGCTCCTCGCGCACCGCGGGCTCGATCTGCGCCCAGCTCCACCCGCGCGACGCGGCGCGCGCGTGCGCGCGGTGCAGCACGTGCGAGTCCTGGAGGAGCCGGAAGTAGCGTTTTGGATACGCGAGCCCGTCGGGATGATCGACGCGCAGCCCGGTGACCTTGCCCTGCGCGACCAGCCGCAGCGGCACCTGGTGGGCGAAGTCGAACACCTGCGGATCCTCCATGCGGATGGCGGCGAGCGTGTTGATGTCGAAGAAGCGGCGGTAGTTGATCTCCTCGCTCGACACGCGCCAGTGCGCGAGCCGGTACGCCTGCGCGTCGAGCAGCCTGTCGAGCAGGTCGAAGCTGCGAGGCTTGCCCGGCGTGCCGTTGAAGATGCGCACGTTCTCCTCGAGGTGGTCGCGCGCCGCGCGGCTCTGCGCGCAGAGCGTGGCCACGCGCCGCTTGACCACTTCCTTCTCGCGCCGCCGCTCCTCCTGCTTCACCGGATCGGTTTCCCGGCGCGACGGCATGTGCTGGAGCTCGAAGAGGATGCTCTTGATCTCGTCGAGCGCCTCGCTCGGGCCGATCGACTGCTCCAGCTCGGGCAGGCGGTGCTCGAGGATCTGCGCGTAGCTGCGCGGGTTGATGGGAAAGACGTGATCGTAGTAGCGCACGCGGAACGCGCCGTCGTTGAGCTCGAGCCGGATCTCGCCGCGCTCGAGCACCGCGCCGTAGCGATCGCCGAGGACCGGCACCAGCACCTTGTCGGCGAGCTCTTCCTTCACCGGGTGCCACTCGACGTCGAAGAAGCGCGCCGCCTGCGAGGAGGGGCCGTTCTCCAAGAGGTCGAGCCACAACTGGTTGCCGCTGGAGAGCCCCATGTGGTTGGGCACGATGTCGAGCAGGTGGCCGAGCCCCGCCTCGCGCAAGCCGGCGGCCAGGCGGTCGTACCCTTTCTCGCCGCCGAGCTCCTCGCTGATGCGGCGGTGGTCGATGACGTCGTAGCCGTGTCCCGAGCCCGGCGCGGCGGTGAGGATGGGGCTGGTGTACAGGTCGGTGATACCCAGATCGGCGAGGTAGCGCGCCTGCGCCCCCGCGGCGTCGAAGTTGAAGCCGGCGTGCAGCTGCACGCGGTAGGTGGCCAGCGGCTGGCGGGCGGCCGCCAGCTCGGCAGCCACCTCGTCGAGCAGCCGGCGCGCGCGCTCGCGGACGACCTCTTTCTCGACCCGCATTCCGCCTCCAGGCCGGAGGCGGGGGAGAGCTACCGCCCGCGGCCGTGCCGCACTGCAAGATGTGCAAGCTCGCGCGCGGTTGCCACCGGCTCGGGGGCGGAAAAGAGCTCCTGGCTGGTCCAGGGCAGGCGAAAGGTCCAGTTGTGCGCACCCACGGTTCCGGGCGTGTTCATCCGATCCGCCCAGCCCAGCGCGTCGGTGATGGGCGTGAGCAGCGCCGCGCTGCTCGCGGCGTACGCCAGATCGAGCAGCGCGGCGCGCGTCTGCGCGGTGTACTTCGTCTCGTCGGGCCCGCGCAGGTGCGCGAGCTGCGGCTGCGACAGCTGCTGCTCGCGCTCCCAGTCGGGCAACGACTCCCACCACGTCCAGAGCGACTCGGTGTCGTGCGTGCCGGTGACGGCCACCGACACGCGCGGAAAACGCGTCACGTCGCGCGGCACGCCGCGGTCGTTTTCCCAGCGCAGCACCTTCGTACCCGGAACGTCGAGCGCAGCGAGCGAGGCGCGCACGAAGTCGGGCACGGTGCCGAGATCTTCGGCGAGCACTTCGGCCTTTTCGCCCAGGAGCGCCAGGATGCGCTCGCCCTGCTCCTTCTGCCGCGGCTCCTCGCCGGGCACGAAGTACGGGGCGCTCTTGTCGAGGGGCCGCGCGTAGGTCCGGTACAGGCCCACCACGTGATCGACGCGAAACGCGTCGTACAGCTCGGCCGCGCGATCGGCGCGCAGGTGCAGCCAGGGATCGCCCTGGGCGCGCATCTCGTCCCAGTGCGGCACGGGCAGGCCCCAGTCCTGGCCGTCGGCGCTGTACGCATCGGGCGGCACGCCCACTGTCGCGTCGAAGCGGAAGAAGCGCTGGAAGCTCCACACGTCGGCTGAGTCCTCGGCCACCATGAACGGCAGATCGCCGAGCACCTGGACACCCTGTGCGTTGGCGGCGGCGCGGCCCTTCCGCCACTGCTGGTCCGCGAGCCACTGCACGTAGACGAGCTCGTCGATGGCGCCGCCCAGCTCGCCGCGCGCCTGCGCGAGCGCTGCTTCGTCGCGATCGCGCAGCCCGGGCTCCCACTCTCGCCAGCTCTTCTGCCGGCGATCGTGCAGCGCGCGATAGAGCGCCCAGTCCTCGATCCACGCGCGGTGCCCTTCGCGGAACTGCCGCAGCGCGGGCTGGTCGACGCCGCCGCGCGCGCGGAACTTTTCGAACGCACGCTGCAGCGCGCTGCGCTTGGCGTCGCGCACCACGCCGAAGTCGACCCGCCCTTCCGCCCGCTCGCCGGCGAGCGCCGCCCGCTCGGCGTCGGTGAGCGGGCCGAGATCTTCGACCGAGTCGAGATCGATGTAGACAGGCTCGAGCGCGCAGGAGCTCGACGCGGCGTACGGGCTGTCCTGGCCCGGCGACACTTCGTTCAGCGGCAGGAGCTGCCAGAGATTGCAGCCAGCCGTGACCAGCCAGCGGGCGATTTCGCCTGCATCGGCGTAGCTGCCGAGATTGCCGCGCGGGCCACGCGCCGATGACAGGGGCAACAGCAGGCCGGCCCCGCGGCCGAGTGCGAACTGGTGGGCCACGGCCGCCTTTTACCCCGCGCCCGCGCGACTGCAAGCGACGATTGCGCACCCGGCGGACGTGCGGTACACGGCGGACATGCCGAAGCGCGCCACCACCGACCACGGCGAGATCATCCACTTCGCGGGCCGCATGCACCTGTTTCCCGTCGAGCGCGGCGGGCTGGTGCGGCTGGCCACGCGCGACGACCTGAAAGAGGGCGACTCGCGCATCGGCTGGCCGCAGTATTTCCGGCCCTTCATCGACCGCCACCTCGTCTTCCTGTACGACGAGACGGGCGGCCAGGCAGTGCCCCGCGAGCAGGCCGCCGCGGCGGTTGCGCAGGATGCCGCGGGGCCGGCCGGCGCGGCTTCGACGCACTAGCGCCCTGGGCCAGATCTTCCGGCCGCAGCCAGCCATCGCCGATGGGGCTCTTCTGCGCCAGCATCAGCGTGATGCGCCGCCGCGCCGGATCGACCGAGCCCACCTCGATCATCACCTCGTCGCCGACGGAGTAGCGCCGTCCCGAGGTGCCCACCGACAGCGATTGCTTCTCGCGGTCGTACTGCACGCGATCGCCGAGCGCGTCGGCCGGGATGAGGCCTTCGACGAACACGTCCTCGAGCTCGCAGAACAGGCCGAACTCGGCCACGCCCGACACCACCGCCGCATGCTTCTCGCCCACCTTGTCCTGCATGAAGAGCGCCGAGTAGAACGCGTCGACGTCGCGCTCCGCCTTCATCGCCGCGCGCTCGCGATCGCTGCATTGCGCGGCGACGCCGGCGAGGTACTCCTCCTGCTCCTCGCGCTCGTGATCGCGCAGCGGCCGCCCGCCGCGCGACCAGTGCTCCTTGAGCAGGCGATGCACCATCAGATCCGGATACCGGCGGATCGGCGAAGTGAAGTGCAGGTAGTGCGGCGCCGCGAGGCCGTAGTGGCCGATGTTGTCGGGGCTGTACTGCGCCTGCATCATCGCGCGCAACAGAAGGGAGTTGAGCGCCTTCTGCGCCGGCTTTCCCTCGACGGTCTTGAGGAACTTGTTCAGCACGCCCGGCGTGAGCTCGGGGCCGAGATCGAATCCGTGCGACCGCGCCAGCGCGGCGAAGGCGTCGAGCTTCTCCTCGTCGGGCTGGTCGTGGATGCGATACACGGTGGGCAGGCCGCGCACGTCGAAGAAGCGCGCCACCGCCTCGTTGGCGGCGAGCATGAACTCCTCCACCAGGCGGTGCGCGTCGTTGCGCGGGCGGCGCACGATCTCCGCCACCTTGCCTTCCGCGTCGAGCAGGATCTTGGCCTCGGGCAGATCGAAGTCGATGGAGCCCCGCACCTTGCGCTGGTGGGTGAGCTTCTTCGACAGCTCGTGGGCGATCTCGAGATCTTCGAGCAGCGGCCGCAGCTCCGGATCGAGCGAGCCCTCGAACGCGTTTGCGACGCGCGTGTACGTGAGCCGCGCGTGGCTGCGCATCACCGCCTCGTAGATGTCGGCGTGCAGCGGCTTGCCGTGGTGATCGAGCGCGAGGTCGCACACCATGCAGAGCCGGTCGACGTCCGGGTTGAGCGAGCAGATGCCGTTGGACAGCCGCTCCGGCAGCATCGGCAGCACCGTGCCGGGGAAGTAGACGCTGGTCGCGCGGCGCAGCCCCTCGCGATCGAGCGGCCCGCCCGGCTTCACGTAGTGCGCCACGTCGGCGATGGCGACCACCAGGCGATACCCGCTCGCCGTGCGCGACACGTGCACCGCGTCGTCGAAGTCGCGCGCGTCCTCGCCGTCGATGGTGACCAGCGGCAGGTGGCGCAGGTCGCGGCGGCCGGCGATCTCGTCGGGCCGTACGTGATCGGGCACGCCCTGCGCGGCGAGCTCGGTGGCGGGATCGAACGTGTCGGCGAAACCTTCGGCGTACGCGCTGGCGAGGATCTCGAAGCGGGGATCGCCGCGATCGCCGAGCAGGCCGATGATCTCGCCCTGCAGCGGCCCCGGCCGTTCGCGCTGGAGCCGCACCTTCACCATCTCGCCGTCGCGCGCTTTCGCGTGGCGCGCGACGTTGATGTTCTCCGAAAGATTGCGATCGTGCGGAATGACCCAGCAGGCCTTGCCGCGCGCCTGGTAGATGCCGAGCGCGAACTGGCGGCGCCGCTCGACGATCTCGATCACCTCGCCGGCGAGGCGGCCGTCGCGCCCGTGGATGGCGCGCGCGCGCACCACGTCGCCGTCGAGCGCGCCCTTGACGAACTGGGGCGGCACGAACAGGTCGTTCTTGCGATCGCCGTCGCCGAGCAGCGGCGAGACGAACCCGTAGCCTTCGGACTTGAGGTGGATGACTCCGGTGACCTGCGCGCCGGCCTTGCCGGGCGTGACCTGGTGGCCGTTCTCGCGCCGCGCGCGCGCGCCTTCCAACAGCGCCGCCGGCTTGCGCGCAGGCTTGTGCGGCTCGCGGTAGCGATCGCCGTCGAAGGTGGCGCGGCCGGCCGAAACCAGCTGCTGCAGGGCCTTGCGCAGCGGCTGCCGCGCGTGACCGGGGAGATCGAGCTCGCTCGCGAGCTGCTTCAGGGTGAGGCCTTGCCCCCGCGCGCGGTGGAGCGCAGCGAGGACGGCCTCGGAATCGACGTTCATGAAACGGTTTTAGTCCGCACGGCGCGCGCGCACCAGCGCGGCGCGCCTGGGATAGCCGGCGGGACCACCCGCCGAGCTAAACTTTCTCGGGCTCGCCGTCCGGTTTTCCGGGCGGAGCATCGGAGGAGCAACCGAACCCGGGCACGTTCTTCGTCAAAAAAGACTTGAGCGAGAACGCCAGCTCCTCGGGCATCTCACGCGCCAGCGCGCTCCGGCAAAGCTTGCGCGTGGCGCGATAGGTGCGAACAAAAGTGATGCAAGGTGGACAAAGGCTCAGGTGATCTTCGAGCGCCTTGGCGCGATCCGCCGGCAACGTGCCCTCGATGTACTCACCGAGGAGATCGACACACTCCTTGCAATGCTGGATCGGGCTCGTCAACCGGCGTCCCTGTGGGAAAAGGGTCGGATCAGTTTACGAACATCCGACCTGCAAGGAAAGATGCACCGCTTTTTTATCGGATTCGCAAGTGTCGGTCATTTGACCGGTCCTTCGAAGAACTCGCCCAGCTTCTCGCGCAGGGCCAGCCGCGCGCGATGCAGCCGGCTCTTCACCGCGGGGACGGTCAGATCGAGCGCCTGGGCGATGTCCTCGTTGGAGAGGCCGTCGACGTCCTTGAGCAGGAAGACGGTCCGGTAGTCTTCAGGCAGCTGGTCGACGGCCTTGTTGATGGCATCGCCCAGCTGGCCGCTCATCATCCGCTCGTCGGCCCGCTGCGACCAGTCGCTCGTGCTGGTGGGCTCCAGGTAGCCCTCGGCGGAAAAGCGCGGGCCCGCCAGCTCGAGCGGCTGCTCGCCGAGGGCGTCGGGCGCGCGGCGCTTGCGGCGCAGCCGCATCAGCGCGCTGTTTGCCGCGATGCGGTAGAGCCAGCTGGAAAACTGCGCCTCGCCGCGAAAGAGCGGCAGCTTCTGGTACGCGTTGAGGAACGCCTCCTGCAGCACTTCCTGCGCGTCGGCCTCGCTGCCGGTCATGCGCAGCGCGAGCCGGAACAGCTGTCGCTGGTGGCGGTCGACGAGCATGGCAAACGCCTGGCCGTCGCCCTTCTGCGCTTTTTCGACGAGCTCGCGATCCGTCGGCTGTCCGTCGGCGCGCGGCTCCTCGGGAGCCAAGGTGGTGGCGTTGTCTTCCAAAGGGCGGGGACCGTAAAGCACGCGTCCCCGCCGGTCAAGGTGCGGGAAGGATCTTTCCCGGATTCAACAGATCGTCTGGGTCGAAAGCGCGCTTGAGGCGCCGCTGCAGCTCGATCACCTCCGGCTTCTGTTCGCGGGCCAGGAATGCGCGCTTGGCCAGGCCCACGCCGTGTTCGCCGGTGATGGTGCCGCCGAGATCGATGGCGGCCTGCAGCACGTCCTCGACCGCGGCGTGGCCCTTCGACCGCTCGTCGGGCGAACCGAAGAGCAGGTTCACGTGCAGGTTGCCGTCGCCGGCGTGGCCGTAGCAGGCAGTGGCCAGGCCGTACTTCGCGCCGATGTCGCGCACGCGCGCGATCATGGTGACGAGCTGCCCGCGCGGCACCGCGACGTCCTCGCTGATCTTGTGCGGCCGGATGGTGCCGAGCGCCACCGAGGTCATGCGGCGCGTCTCCCAGATCTTCCGCCGCTGCGCCTCGTCCTGCGCCGCGACGACGTCGTGCGCGCCGGCTTCGGTGCACATCTCGCCGCTCTTCGCAAGGTCTTCCATGACGGCGTCTTCCGAGTTGCCGTCGTGCTCGACGATGAGCGCGCCGCCGATGCCGTCGGGGAACTTGAACGGCGCGCGCGGGCTCACCGCGCGCATGGTCGGGCCGTCGAGCAGCTCGCACGCGCGCGGCAAGAGGCCCGCGCCGAAGATCTTCTGCACCGCGAGCGCGGCCTTGTCCTCGTCGGGGAAGAACGCCAGCAGCGTGGCCACCGCGCGCGGCAGCGGAATGAGCTTGAGCGTGGCCTCGACGATGACCGCGAGCGTGCCTTCGCTGCCGACCAGAAGCTGCGTCAGGTCGTACCCGGCCACGCCTTTCCAGCTGCGGTGGCCGGCCTTGATCAGCTCGCCGGTCGGGAGGACGGCTTGTACACCCAGTACATAATCGCGCGTGACGCCGTACTTCAGCGCGCGCGGCCCGCCCGCGTTGTGCGCCAGGTTGCCGCCGATCGAGCACATCGCCTGCGAGTTCGGATCGGGCGGGTAGAACAGGCCCTCGGCCTCGACCGCCTGCTGCAGCTTCTCGAGGATCACGCCCGGCTGCACCACGCACACCATGTCGGCGCGCGAGACCTCGACGATGCGGTCCATCTTCTCCAGCGAGAGCACGACGCCGCCGCGCTCGGCGAGCGCGCCGCCCGACTTGCCCGAGCCGCCGCCGCGTGGAACGATTGGTATTTTTTTGGAATGAGCGTACTGAAAGAGCTTCTGCACGTCCTGCGCGCTCTTCGCCTGCACCGCCGCCTGGGGCGGGAACTCGCCGCAGCCGCTCTCGTCGCGCGAGTACGGGTCGATGCCCACCACCTCGAGGCCCAGGCCGCGCAGATCGTCTGCCAGCGTACTCATCCGAACACCTCGACCGCGCTGCCGGTCATCGCGAACGGCGCGTCGGTGCAGAGAAACGTCACCACTTTCGCCACGTCGTACGGCTTCATCACCGGCGCGAACGGCGTCTTGCGCAGCATGTCGGTGTCGGTGGAGCCGGGCAGGACCGCGGCGCAGAAGATGCCGCGCTCGCGGCCTTCCTCGGCGAGCGACTTGACCAGGCCGGTGAGGCCCCACTTGCTGGCGTTGTAGGCCGCGGCGTGTGCGGTGCCCAGCGTGCCGCTGATCGAACCGATGGCCACGATGCGCCTGGCCTGCGAGCGGAATGCCTCGCGCGCACATAGAAAGGCGCCGCGAAGATTGATCCCGAGTACACGATCGAACTGGGCCGCGGTGAACTCCTCGATCGGCCCGCGCTCCAGCACACCCGCGTTGATCACCACGCAATCCGGCCTGCCCGACCGCGCGAAGAATGCGCGCACCTGCGCTTCGTCGGACACGTCGCACTTCTCGCGAACGTCGCCGACGTCCGGAGCCGCCGAGGACGCACAGGCGGCGACGCGCATCCCCTTCTCGGCGAGCGCCTCGGCGATGGCGCGGCCGATTCCTCGCGACGCGCCCGTCACGATCGCGATCATGCCCGCCGCGCCAGCGAAGCGCGCAGCTCCGCGTCCTTCTCGAACGCGCCTGCCCACGCCTCGACGGTGATGCGGCTCTGCCGCTGGGTGGGTCCGCGCACCTGCATGCAGCCGTGCTCGGCGGTGATCACCACACCGGCCCCGAGCGGCTGCAGCGCGGTCATCACGCTCTCGCACAGCCGGTGCACGAGCGTTTCCTGGAGGATGAGCCGCCGCGAGAGCGCAGCGGTGGCCTCGCAGATCTTGCCGAATCCGACCAGCCACTGATCGGCCACGTACCCCACGGCGGCGCTGCCTTTGTACGGCAGCAGGTGATGCGGGCACATGGCGTGGAAATCGATCTGCGAGGCGATGACCAGCTCGCCCTTGCGAGGCGCGGGCACCAGCGAGCTGCGCAGCGCCTCCACCGGATCGCGCGCGTAGCCGTCGAGCAGGTCTTCGGCGAAGGCCTTCGCCACCCGCTCGGGCGTCGTGCGCGTCTCGGCGTCGAGCTCCGCGCCAGAGGCGAGCAGCAGATCGGCGATCGCCTTTTCCAGCGCCGCGCGATCGGCCGCGCGCGCCTTGCGGTCCGGCAGCGGCATCAGGCGAACTTTCCCTGCGGGCCGCGGTAGACGACGCAGCTGGTGGGAATCTCCCACAGGCGCACCTCGGTGAGCCCGGGCAGCGAGCCTTCGAGCCGCTCCCACATCCAGGTCGCGATGTTTTCCGCGGTGGGATTCTCGATGAAGTCGTTGAGGTTGGCGTGGTCCACCTTGGAGAGCACGTGCTCCTGCACTGCCTTCTCCACGTCGCCGAAGTCGACGAAGATGCCGCTGTACGAGTCGGGCTCGCCGCGCAGCACCACCTGCATCCGGTAGTTGTGACCGTGCAGGTTGAAACACTTGCCGTCGTAGCGCGGCAGGCGATGGGCGGCGGCGAAGGTGAATTCCGTCTCGATTTGATGCATGTGGCGATCTCTCCTACCACTTTGATGCACGAGGGCGAAACGGGAACCGTTTGAGGTCAAACGGCATCCAATGGCTGTTTGTGAGCTTTACAAGGAGCGCACCTTGGCAAACGCCCGCCTGCACGCCGTTCCTGGACCGCTGGTCGAGCTCTACGCGGAAGCTCCCCTGCCGACGAAGCACGGCCTGTTCCGCACCTTCGTCTTCCGCGAGAAGGCCAACGGCAAAGAGCACGTGGTGGCGGTGAAGGGCGAGGTCCGCGGCGCTCAGGCGGTGCCGGTGCGGCTGCACAGCGAGTGCCTCACCAGCGAGATCCTCGGGTCGCTGAAATGCGATTGCCGCGATCAGCTCGAGCATGCGCTCGCGCTCATCGGCCGCTCCGAACGCGGCGCGGTGCTCTACCTTCGCCAGGAAGGCCGCGGCATCGGCCTCGGCAACAAGATCCGCGCTTATGCGCTGCAGGCGCGCGGCGCCGACACCTACGAGGCCAACCGCCAGCTCGGTTTCGGCGACGACCTGCGCCGCTACGACATCGCGGCCGACATGCTCAAGCAGCTCGGCGTGCAGTCGGTGCAGCTGATCACCAACAACCCGCTGAAAATCTCTGCCCTGCAGAACGAGGGCGTTCCGGTGGCCGGGCGCATTCCTTCGCTGGCGTCGACCAACCCGCACAACATCGGGTACCTGCGCACCAAGCGCGAGCGGACCGGGCACCTGATCGAGCTGGCCGACGTCGGGTAGCAGGCGCGGGCAAAGTTGCAGCGCCGGGCGGGTTCCGGCAGTCTTGAGTGGAATGCCCGCTTCGAAGCAGCGCCGCAAGAAGTCTGCGATGCAGGTGCGCTTCTGGGGCGTGCGCGGCAGCCTCGCCTCGCCGGGAAAGGGAACGCTGCGCACCGGCGGCAACACCTCGTGCGTCGAGGCGCGCGCGGGCGATCAGACGGTCATCTTCGATCTCGGCACCGGGTTGCGGCCGCTCGGCCTCGAGCTGATGAAGCGCGCTCCGGTCCGCGCCAGCCTGTTCCTCTCGCACTACCACTGGGATCACATCGCCGGGCTTCCGTTCTTCGCGCCGGCGTACGATCCGAAGAGCGAGCTGGTGATCCACGGCGCCACCCGGCGCGGGCGCGACGTGCGGCAGATCCTCTCCGGGCAGATGATCGATCCGTATTTCCCCGTCGACCTCGGCGTGCTCAACGCGCGGCTGCGCTTCGTCACGCTGCAGGACGGCGGGCTGGCGCATCTGGGCAAGGCCATCGTGCGCGCGGCGGAGCTGAACCATCCGGGCGGCGCGCTCGGCTTCCGGCTGGAGCACGGCGGCCGCGCGATGGTGTACGCCACCGACTTCGAGCACGGCACTGCGGCCGACGAGCGGCTGGTCGAGCTCGCGCACGGCGCCGATCTGATGGTGTTCGACGCGCAGTACACGCCGGCGGAGTACGACGGCAACAACGGCGCGCCTTCGAAGAGGGGCTGGGGCCATTCGACGTACGAGATCGGCGCGGCGATTGCGCGCAAGGCGGGCGTGAAGAAGCTGGCGCTGTACCACCACTCGCCCGAGCGCGACGACAAGGGCATCGAGCACGTGGCGTCGCTGGCGAAGAAGCTGCACCCTGGCTCGTTCGCGGCGCGCGAAGGGCTGGAGATCACCCTGTAGCCGCGAGCTGCGCGGCGCGCTTGAGGCCGGCGAACGGCAGCAGCGCGAGCGCTTCCGGCAGCGTGGCCCAGCGGTGTTCGGTGTGCTCGTTCGACAGCCGCGGCTCACCGGAAACCCGCGCGGTGAACGCGGTCTCCTGCGCGAACTTCGGCGGTACCGCGTCGCCGAACGCAAACGAATGTACGTAGTCCAATTCTGTGACGGCGACACCTTCGAACCCCGTCTCCTCGCAGAGCTCGCGGGCCGCCGCCTGCAGCGGGCCCTCGCCGGGCTCGATGCGGCCGGTGAGGATCTGCCAGAACCCGCCTCGCTCCGGCGCGCGCTTCACCAGCAAGAGCCTGCCGTCGCCGCGCGTGACGGCGACGCTCACCGTGCGCATCTCGACGGAGGCCTCGTGCACGTCGCTCTCCCAGACCTCGCCGGCCGCGCGCATCAGCTGCTCTTCGACTTCGCCGACGGTCGGCGCCAGGACGCCGAGCAGCGACTGCAGCGAGGCCACGCCGGCATCGGAGATTCCGCACGGCACGATCGCGCCGAAGTCGTCCAGGTCGGTGCGAACGTTCAACGCGAAGCCGTGCGACGTGATCCACCGCGAGATGTGCACGCCGATGGCGCCGAGCTTGCCGACGCCGGTCCAGATTCCGATGCGGCCGGGCGATCGCTGCGACTCGATGCCGTACGCGCGCACCGCGCGGATCATCACTTCCTCGACCGACGCGACGTACTTGCGCACGTCTTTCCGGTCCGGCTTCAGGTCGAGGATCGGGTAGCCGACGATCTGCCCCGGCCCGTGGTAGGTGACGTCGCCGCCGCGGTCGGTTTCGTATACTTCGTATCCTTCCGTGCGCAGGATGTTCTCGCGCTTCGCGCCGCGGCCGAGCGTGATCACCCGCGGGTGCTCGAGCAGGAGCAGCGTGTCGGGCACGAGCCCGCGCGCGCGCGCATCGACCAGCAGCTTCTGCATGCCGAGCCCGTCGGCGTACTCGACGCGGCCGAGCCGCC
>Ga0335081_10003238_pt1 | contig 25583 bp, 22 predicted proteins | sample Lox_Sample_35_FD_206713 | JGI IMG/M metagenome (GOLD analysis project Ga0335081, IMG submission 206713) | Soil microbial communities from Loxahatchee National Wildlife Refuge, Florida, United States - Lox_Sample_3.5 | ecosystem: Environmental > Terrestrial > Soil > Wetlands | place: USA...
CACGGCTCGCCTTGCATGGCGACGAAGCGATAGATCGCGGTATGGTCGGCCCCGGGGCCGAGCGCGTGCTGCGCCCGGCGCCAGATTTCCGTGCAGTGGCCGGCGAGCTCCGCGCGCGCGCCCACCGCCTCGGCCAGCCGCGCGGCGGTGGCGACGTCCTTCACCATCAACGCGGCCGAGAAGCCCGAGTCGAACGTCCCGGAAAGCATGAACGGCTTCACCTTGAGCTCGGTGGTGTTGTTGCGCCCGCTGGAGGCGTTCAGGATGTCGGTCATCACCGCCGGATCGAGGCCGAAGCGCTCGCCTGCTGCCAGCGCCTCCGAGGTGGCGATCATGCCGGCCGCGGAGACGTAGTTGTTGAGCGCCTTCATCGCGTGCCCGCTGCCGAGCGGGCCGGTGAGGAAGATCCGGTTGCCCATTTTTTCCAGCAGCGGACGCGCGCGCTCGATGCTCTGCGCCTCGCCCCCGGCCATGATCGCGAGCGTGGCGTCGATCGCCTTCTTGACGCCGCCCGAGACGGGCGCGTCGACCAGCGCGACGCCCGCCGCGGCGAGCGTCGCGCCCAGGCGGCGCGTGCCGACCGGGTCGGACGAGCTCATGTCGAGCACCAGCGTGCCCGCGCGCAGCTTCGCGCCGAGCACGCACTCGCGCACCGCCTCGCCGTCGGGCAGCATGGTGAGGAACACTTCGGCGCCCTCGGCGGCCGCCGCGGCCGAGGCGCAGGTGCCGCTGCCGTTCAGGTCGTAGCTGCGCAGCGCGCAGCCGGCCCGCTCGAGGTTGGCGGCCATCGGCCGCCCCATCTGGCCCAGGCCGACGAAGGCCACGCTGCGCACGGCGCTCACACCCCGCGCTCCTTGAACACTTCGCGCGCGCAGCGGAAGGCCACCACTGCCGCCGGCACGCCGCAGTAGATCGCCACCTGCAGCAGCACCTCGCGGATCTGCTCTTTGGTCAGGCCGTTGTTGAGCGCGCCGTTCAGGTGCAGCTTCAGCTCGTGCTCCTTGCCCAGCGCCGAGAGCATCGCCAAGTTCAGCATCGAGCGCGTCTTGCGGTCCAGCCCGGGCCGGTTCCAGACGTCGTTCCAGCAGTAGGTGTTGAGCAGCTCGACGAACGGCGCGCTGAACTCGTCGGTTGCGGCCATCGCCTTGTCGACGTACTGCGCGCCGAGCACCTCGCGCCGGGTCTTCAGGCCGGCGTCGAAGCGCTCCTTGTGGGGACGTTTGTCCATGCTCGCTCCTTCGGTTGGTTCAGACCAGGTCTTCGTAGCGGATGCCGGCGCGGCGCAGCAGGGCGTCGAACTCGAGCCCGCCGGGGCGCGGCCCGTCGACGACCGCCGCGTTGCGCGCCGGGTTGGTTTCGAGCACCGCCTGCGCGACGCACAGGGTCTCGCCCCGCATGGCGTCGGTCGCGGCCTGGATCTCGCAGGCGCGCTGCAGCGCCCAGTAGGTGCGGAACGCCAGGGGTATGCTCGGGCAGGCGACCAGCAGGCCGTGGTTGCGCAGGATCAGGATCGGCTTCGCGCCCAGGCTCTTCACCAGGCGAGGCTGTTCGGCGACGTCGGTGGTGACGCCCTCGAAGTCGTGGTACGCGACCTGCCCGTAGAGCAGCGCGCTGTAGAAGTTTTCGTAGCGCAGGCCCTCCTTCTTGCAGGCCACCGCGCTGCCGGCCGTGGTGTGGGTGTGGATGATGCAGTGGGCGTCCTCGCGCGCGGCGTGGATCGCGCTGTGGATGACGAACCCCGCCTTGTTGACCGGCGCCCTCGTGCCGTCGATCGTGTCGCCCTTGGCGTCGACCTTGACCAGGTTGGTCGCGGTGACCTCGCTGTACCACAGGCCGTAGGGATTGATCAGGTAGTGGTGGTCCGAGCCCGGCACGCGCGCGGTGATATGGTTGAAGATCAGCTCGGTCCAGCCGAACCAGTCGAAGGCGCGATAGAGCGCCGCGAGCTCGAGCCGGGTCTGCCATTCCTCGGCGCTGACGGCCTCGGGCTTTAGGCGCAGCAGTTTATCGCTCAGATCCATGGCGGTTCCCTCCGAAGACGAGCCCCGAAGTGTACCGCTCCGCGGTGCGCCGTTGCGCGCCGATCGGCAGCGCCGCTAGCGGCTGCGCGCTGAAAGCGAGGGTCGGACCGACAGCGAATTGACCACTGCGCGCACGCCCTCAACCCGCCACGCGATGCGCTCGGCAGCCTGCGCCTCGTCGTCGCGATGAACCACGCCCGAGAGGCGCACCTGGCCGTCGCGCGTGGTGACCCGCATGTCCGAGATGGTAAGTTCCCTGTCCATGAGGAGAGCCGCGGTCACCTTGGCACTGATCCATGCGTCGCCCGCGGTTTCGGCCGCCTTGACGCGCTCGTCGCGCACCCGCGCCGCGTCGAGCTCGCCGGCGCTAAGGCGTCCGTCGCGGTTGAGGTCGGAGTCCCGGAATACGCTCGGCTCGCCGCCCATGCTGCGCCATTCGTCGAACGACACATAGCCGTCGCGGTTCGAGTCGTAGCGCTCAACGCCGTCGTGCGGGTCGGCGCGCGCGGCAGCACTCGCGAGCGCGAGGAAGACAGCCAGGGCGAGAGCGATTCTTGCCGCCATGTCCTGAGCGAAGCGAAGTCCGTGCCAGGATCGAAAACGGCGCCATATTATGGTGATAGCGCTCGCCAGGCGCGCGCGGGTGACGGATCTCAACCCCCGCCGGTGACGGAACCCGCCTCAGCCGACGGGCTGTCGCGCGGCGGCGACAGTGCGCAATAATCGCCATATGGCCGTTCACAACGCCGACATCGCGCGCGTGTTCGAGGAGATCGCCGACCTGCTCGAGCTCGAGGGCGGCAACCCGTTCCGCGTGCGCGCCTACCGTAATGCCGCGCGCCTGGTCGGCGGGCTGAACCTGGACATCGCGGGGCAGCTGGCCCAGGGCAAGGCGCTGCCCAAGCTGGCGGGAATCGGCGACGACCTGTCGGCCAAGATGCGCGAAATCGCGGCCAGCGGCACCTGCCGCCTGCGCGAGCAGCTGCGCAGGCGTGCCCCGGCCGGCATCACCGAGCTGCTGCGCATTCCCGGACTGGGCCCGAAGAAGGTGCAGGCGCTGTACCGCGAGCTCGAGGTGCATACGCCGCAGCAGTTGCAGCGCGCCGCGCGCGACGCTCGCCTGCGCGGCCTGGCGGGCTTCGGCGCGAAGAGCGAGCAGAAGCTGCTCGAGGCGGTGCAGGCGCATCTGGGCAAGGCGCGGCGCTACAAGCTCGCGCTCGCGGCCCAGTACGCCGAGCCGCTGGCCGCGCATCTGCGCGCGGCGCGCGGCGTCGAGCGGGTGGTGGTCGCGGGGAGCTTTCGCCGCATGCAGGAAACCGTCGGCGACCTCGACATCCTGGTCACCGCGGGGGACGCCAGCGACGCGCTGCGGCGCTTCACCGGCTACGGCGAAGTGAAGCGGGTGCTGGCGAGCGGCGGCACGCGCGCGAGCGTCGTGCTCGCCTGCGGCATCCAGGTCGACCTGCGGGTGGTGCCGCAGGAGAGCTTCGGCGCGGCGCTGCATTACTTCACCGGCTCGAAGGCGCACAACATCGCGATCCGCAAGCTGGGGCAGGCGCGCGGATTGAAGATCAACGAGTACGGCGTGTTCAAGGGCAAACAGCGAGTCGCGGGCGAGACCGAGGCCTCGGTCTACGCCGCGGTCGGCCTGCCCGAGATCCCGCCCGAGCTGCGCGAGGACCAGGGCGAGATCGAGGCCGCGCGGCGCGGCGCGCTGCCGCAGCTGGTCGAGCGCTCCGACCTGCAGGGCGACCTGCACGCGCATACCAAGGCCACCGACGGGCGCAACACGCTGCGCGAGATGGCCGAGGCCGCGCGCGCGCAGGGCCTGCGCTACCTCGCCATCACCGAGCACTCGCGCCGCGTGACCATGGCCCACGGCCTCGACCCGCGGCAGTTGGCGAAGCAGATCGACCAGATCGAGCGCCTCAACCGCGAGCTGCGCGGCGTTACGCTGCTGAAGGGCATCGAGGTCGACATACTCGAGGACGGCACGCTCGACCTGCCGGACTCGATCCTGGCGCGCCTCGACCTGGTGATCGGCGCGGTGCACAGCAAGTTCGACCTGTCGCGCGCGCGCCAGACCGAGCGCCTGCTGGCGGCGATGGAGCGGCCGTGCCTTTCTATCCTGGCGCATCCGACCGGGCGCCTGATCGGGGAGCGCGAAGCCTACGACGTCGACATGCTGGCGGTGATCCGCAAGGCGCGGGCCGAGGGCGTGTTCCTCGAGCTTAACGCCCACCCCGAACGGCTCGACCTGAGCGACGTGCATTGCCGCATGGCGAAGGACGAGGGCGTGCTGGTGTCGATAAACTCCGACGCGCACGGCGTGGACGGCTTCGACAACCTGAGCTACGGCGTCGGGCAGGCGCGACGCGGCTGGCTGGAGAAGAAGGACGTGCTCAACTGCCGGCCGCTGGCCGAGCTCAGGAGGCTGCTCGCGGCGCGTCGTGAACCTTCGGCCCGCCCCGGCGTCGAATGAATGTATATAATGGTTTGAACGGGAAGCAATAGGGGAGGTAAGTCGAAAATGACACCCGTGGGTGCCGTGCTTGACGCCCTGTTCAGGCTGTCGCGCACGCGTGCGAATTACTGGCTCGAATTCGTGCTCGACGCGGCGCTCGGCGCCGCGTTCCTCGTTGCCGGCATACGGGGACAGGTGGCGCCCCTTAGCGCCGCCCTATTGCTCTGCCTCGGGCTGTTCGTCTTCAGCTTCATGGAGTACGTCTTCCATCGCTGGCTGTTTCACGGCTGGCCGCCGTTCCTGGCCAAGGGCCACGCCACTCATCACGCGGATCCACGCGGCTACGATTCGCTGCCGTTTTTCCTGCCGGCCCTGGTGCTGTTCTGCGCGGCCGGCGCGGGCGCGCTGCTGATGCCCGCGGCCGCGGCCTGGCTGATCGCGAGCGGCATCGCGTTCGGCTACATCACCTACGGCCTGAGCCACTTTATGATCCACCACGGACGCTTCAGCCGTCCCCGGATTCGCAGATGGGCCGCCCACCATCGCATCCACCACCATCACCCCGAGAGCAATTTCGGCGTCACCAGCCCGCTGTGGGACGTGCTGCTGGGCACGCGCTACGTGCCGCTGCGATCGACGGCGGCGGCGAGCGCGCGCAACGCGTCGGACACCTCGACCCGGTAGCCGCGCTCGGCCGGCGCCAGGCGGCGCAGGTCCGCGGGCAGCGCGGCGATCTGCTCGCGCGCATGGGCGCGAATCGCTTCCAGCGCAGGCGCCGGCGCGACCCGCCTGCCGCCGCGCAGCGCAGGAACCAGCAGCGGCGCGCCGGGCTGGCGCTCGGTTTCGAGCGCGAGCAGGTCGCCCGCAGCGGAGCGAAACACCTGCTTGCGCCCCGGCCAGTTCGCCTTGCCTTCGGAGCGCTTGCGCCGTGCGATGCCTGCGTATTCAACCAGCTTGTATGCGCAATCGAGCGCCGGGGCGTCGGACGAAGTCGTAAGGCTGGTGCCGATGCCGAAGCCGTCGATTGGCGCGCAGGCCATGCGCTCGAGGTCGAACTCGTCCAGCCCGCCGCTGGCGAAGATGCGGATCGCGCCGCAGCCGCCGGCGTCGAGGATGGCGCGCACCTTGCGCGCGTGCGCGGCGAGGTCACCGGAATCGATCCGCACCGCTCTGATGTCGATGCCTTCGCGCCTCAGGCGCGGCGCGAGCTCGACCACCTTGCGCGCGGCGGCCTCGGTGTCGTAGGTGTCGATCAGCAGGGTGGTGTTGTCGGGGTGCCCGCGCGCGAAGTCGGCGAAGGCCGCGCTTTCGTCGTCGTGCGCCTGGATATAGGAGTGCGCCATGGTGCCGTACAGCGGAATGCCGAAGCGCTCGCCGGCGAGCACGGTCGCGGTGCCGCCGAAACCCGCCAGGTAGGCCGCGCGCGCCGCGAGCAGCCCCGCCTCGGCCCCGTGCGCGCGCCGCAGGCCGAAGTCCACCAGCAGCTTGCCCGGCGCGGCCAGCACGCAGCGCGCGGCCTTGCTCGCGATGAGGGAAGAAAAATGCATCAGCGCGACGAGCCGGGTCTCGACCAGCTGAGCCTGCGGCAGCGGGGCGGCAACGCGCAGGATCGGCTCATCGGGAAAGAACGGCGTGCCCTCGGGCATGGCGTCCACGTCGCCGGTGAAGCGCAGCGCGCCGAGCCAGTCGATGAAGCGCGCGTCGAACCCCGGCCGCGTGGCGAGCCAGTCGAGCTCGTCCGGGCCGAAGCGCAGGTTCTCCAGGTAGTCGAGCGCCTGCTCGAGCCCGGCGGCGATGAAGAAGTTGCGCATCGGCGGCAGCTTGCGCACGAAGAACTCGAATACGGCGGTCTCGCGCATGCCGAGCTCGAAGTACGACTTGAGCATCGTGAGCTGATAAAGGTCAGTCAGCAGCGCGCTCGCGCCGGGGTCGCGCGCTTCGACGTTCATGCGGGCTCCAGGCTTGCGCCCGCCTGCTTCATTTTCGCGACCGCGCGCTCGCCATCGCCCGGGCGACCTCCACCGCGCGCCTTGAAGGAGCAATGGTTCGGGGGGTGCCAGCCGCGCTGCACATCGACCACGATCAGGGCGTCATGCGGGCCCGGAACGATCTTCGCCATTCCCCATCTTTGCGGACCCCCGGGGATGCGGTCTTGATCTCGGTCAAGTACCGCGCGTGCGGCGGCGCTAGGCTTTGTGACGCGAAACAGGAGGCATCGATGCCCGCAAGAGAGCTCATGTTCGGCGAATCGGCGCACGCCAAGATCGTCGGCGGAATGATTATCCTGGCCGAGGCGGTACGCATCACGCTTGGACCGAAGGCGCGCACCGTGGTGCTCGAGAAATCCTACGGCCCGCCGGTGGTGATCAACTCGGGCGTGATCGTGGCAAGGGAGATCGAGCTCAAGGACCGCTTCGAGAACATGGGCGCGCAGATGATGCGCGAGGTCGCAACCAAGACCTCCGAAGTCGCCGGCGACGGCACCACGACCGCGATCGTTCTCGCCGCTGGCATCGTGACCGAGGGCATGAAGTACGTGGCCGCAGGGATGAACCCGATGGATCTCAAGCGCGGCATCGACGCCGCGGTCGCGGCGCTGGTCATCGAGCTCAAGCGGCTGGCGAAGCCGTGCGCCACGCGCACCGAGATCGCTCAGGTGGCTTCGATCTCGGCGAACAACGACAGGGCGATCGGTGAGATGGTCGCCGATGCGATGGAAAAGGTCGGCAAGGAAGGCGTGATCACGGTCGAGGACGGCAAGGGGCTCGCCAACGAGCTCGAGGTGGTGGAGGGGATGCGGTTCGATCGGGGATTCCTTTCGCCTTACTTCATCAACAGCCGCGAAAAGCAGCAGGTGGTGCTGGAAGACGCTTACCTGCTGCTCCACGATCAGAAGATTTCCGCGGCACGCGACCTGATCCCGGCGCTCGAGCACGTGGCCAAGAGCGGCAAACCTCTGCTGGTGGTGGCCGAGGAGGTCGAAGGTGAGGCGCTCGCCACCCTGGTGGTCAACACGTTGCGCGGCGTGATCAAGGCCTGTGCGGTGAAGGCGCCCGGATTCGGCGACCGGCGCAAGGCCATGCTGGAGGACATTGCGATCGTCACCGGCGGGGCAGTGATCGCCGAGGAGGCGGGGCGTACGCTGGAGAAGTTCTCGCCCGAGGACCTCGGCCACGCGAAGCGGATCGAGATCGACAAGGACGACACCACCCTCATTGGCGGCGCAGGCGACGCGCAGGCGATCAAGGCGCGCGTGGCGCAGCTCAAGCGCCAGATCGAGGACGCGACCAGCGATTACGACCGTGAGAAGCTGCAGGAGCGCGCCGCCAAGCTGAGCGGCGGCGTGGCCGTGATCCGCGTCGGCGCAGCGACCGAGACCGAGATGAAGGAGCACAAGAGCCGCACCGAGGACGCGCTGCACGCGACGCGTGCCGCGGTCGAGGAGGGCGTCCTGCCGGGCGGCGGCGTGGCGCTGCTGCGCGCGCGGTCAGCGCTCAAGGACCTGCGTGGCGCCACTGCCGACCAGGAAGCCGGCATGCAGATCGTGCGCCGCGCGCTCGAGGAGCCGCTGCGCCAGATCGTCGCCAACGCCGGGGAGGAGCCGTCGGTCGTGCTGCAGAAGGTGCTGGATGGCAGCGGCGGCTTCGGCTTCAACGCCGCCAGCAACGAATATGGCGACCTGCTGAAGATGGGCGTCCTCGACCCGTGCAAGGTGACGCGCAGCGCGCTGCAGAACGCGGCTTCGATCGCGGGCCTCGTGCTGACCACCGACTGCATGGTGGCCCAGCGCGAAGAGCCGCCCGGGGCGGCGGAGGACGCGGGCTAGCGACGGTCGAGTACGCGCCGGTAGGCTGCGAGATAGGCACGCGCGGGAATTCCCCAGCCGGAGTCGCGCTGCATGCCGTTGCGCTGCAGCGCGCGCCAGGCACTCGGCTTGCGCCAGGCCTCGAGCGCGCGCGCGAGCGCCGCGCGCAGCGCCTGCGGCGTCGGCTCGTCGAACAGGAATCCGGTCCGCTCGCTCACCGAGTCGGCCAGCCCGCCGGTGCGCCGCACCACGGGCGGCGTGCCGTAGCGCATGCTGTAGAGCTGGTTCAGGCCGCAGGGCTCGAAGCGCGAGGGCATGAGGAACATGTCCGCGCCGGCCTCGATCAGGTGCGCGAGCGGCTCGTCGAAGGCGATGCGCACCGCGACGTGGCGCGGGTGGCGCGCCGCGAGCGCAAGCAGCCCGCTTTCGATCTCAAGCTCGCCGCTGCCGAGGATGGCGAGCTGCGCGCCGGCGCGCACCAGGTCGTCGGCCACCGCGAGCACCAGGTCGGCGCCCTTCTGCGGCACCAGGCGGCTCGCCATGCCGAGCAGCGGCGCGCCCGCCGTCTGCGGCAGGCCGAAGGCGCGCTGCAGCGCGGCCTTGTTGGGAGCCTTGCGCTCGAGCCAGTCGAGGTCGTAGCGCTGCGCGATCAGCGGATCGCGCGCCGGGTCCCACAGCTCGGTGTCGATCCCGTTCAGGATGCCTACCAGATCGGCCGCGCGCGCGCGCAGCAGCCCGTCCAGGCCGAATCCCAGCTCCGGCGTCTGGATCTCGCGCGCGTAGCCGGGACTGACCGTGGTGACCAGGTCGGCGAAATACAGTCCCGCCTTGAGAAACGAAAGCTGGCCGTAGAACTCCAGCCCGTCGGGCACGAAGGCCGAGGCGGGCAGCGCGAGCGGCTCGAGCGCGCGGGACGGAAACAGGCCCTGGTAGGCGAGGTTGTGGATCGTCATCACCGTCGCCGCGCGCGCGCCGGAGGCAAGCGCGAGGTAGGCCGGGGCCAGTCCGCTCTGCCAGTCGTTGCAATGCACGACGTCCGGCCGCCAGGCGAGCGGCGAGGCGTCGCTGCCGAGCAGGCCGGCGACGCGCGACAGCAGTCCGAAGCGCAGCTCGTTGTCCGGCCAGTCCTCGCGCTGCGGCGTCTGGTAGGGATTGCCCGCGCGCTCGTAAAGCGGCGGGCAGTCGAGCAGCCAGAGCGGCGGCGCCCCCGGCGCCTCGAGCAGCCGGGCCGGCGGCAGCGCGCCGCCGGGGGCGGGGAAATCCGCCCGCGCGCGCGCCTGCGGGAAGGCGGCGCGCAACGCGGGGTAGGCCGGCACCAGCAGGCGCAGCTGCGCCCCCGCCGCGGCGAGCGCCGGCGGCAGGCCCTGCGCGACTTCCCCCAGCCCCCCGGTCTTGACCCACGGCGCGATCTCGGGGGTGACGTACAGCACCCGCAACTCGGCCGCTACAGCCACACCATCATTCCCATCTCGAAGGGGTGCGTGAGCAGCTCGTTGGCGGGATAGGCGCGCAGGCGATACTCGATCCGGCCCGCGATCTGCGGCGACAGGTCGAGCGCATACAGGTGCTCGCCGGATTCGGGCAGCGCGCGCTCGTACAGCAGCCGTTGGCGCGCGCCGGGTTTCGGCGCGCGCTCGGCGCCGGGGCGGTCGAGCAGCAGCTCGACCGCGACGTCCTCGGGCGCGAGCCCGTTCAGACGCGCCGCGACCGCGATGCGCAGCTTGCCGCCGTAGTCGATGCGCTGCACCGGCTCGTCGGCGCGGCGCAGGCTCACCCCGCTCCACGCCGCACGCAGCTTGGCCTTCCACGCCGCAAGGCGCCGCGCGGCGGCGAAATCCTGCTCCGCGTAGCGGCGCCACTGGCGCATGGCGGGCTGGTACATGCCGTCGATGTACGCGCTCAGCATGCGCATCGAGGAAAAGCGCGGCACCAGCGATGCGATCGATTCCTTCGCCATCGCCACCCAGCCCGGCGAATGGCCCGCCGCCGTGGCCGCATCGTAATAGAGAGGAATCACCTGGTCCTGCAGCAGCTCGTACAGCGTGCGCGCCTCTTCCTCGTCGCGGCGCGCCGTGTCGAGCTTGTCCGACGCCGGCTTGATCGCCCAGCCGTTCCTGCCGTTGTAGCCTTCGCCCCACCAGCCGTCGAGCACCGAAAGGTTAGGCACGCCGTTGATGCCGGCCTTGATGCCCGAGGTGCCGCAGGCCTCGAACGGGTAGACGGGATTGTTGAGCCAGACGTCGACGCCCGACACCAGGCGGCGACCCAGGCGCAGGTCGTAGCCTTCGACCAGCAGGATCTTCGACTCGAACTCGGGCATCTGCGCAACCTCGGCGATGCGGCGAATCAGCTCCTGGCCGGGCTGGTCCGCGGGGTGCGCCTTGCCCGCGAACACGAAAACCACCGGACGCTTCGGATCGCTCACGATATCGCGCAGCCAGTCGAGCCGGTTGAAAAGCAGCGTGGCGCGCTTGTAGGTCGCGAAGCGGCGCGCGAAGCCGATCGTGAGCACGGTCGGGTTGGCCGGGTCGGCGTGCTTGAGCATGCGGTCCAGGTGCGCTTCCGAGCCCTGGTTGCGCGCGTGCTGGGCGCTGACGCGGTGGCGCACGAGGTGCAGCATTTCCGCCTTCAGGCTCTGGTGCACGTTCCAGAACCGCGCATCGGGAATGCCGTGCACGCCCTGCCAGCATTCCGGGTCGAGCAGGCGCTGGCTCCAGCCGGGCCCGAGGTGCTCGTCGAACACCTCGTGCCAGGCCTCGGCGAGAAAGGTCGGCACGTGCACGCCGTTGGTGACGTAGCGCAGCGGGTTCTCGTCGGCTTCGATCTGCGGCCAGAGCTCGGCGCACAGACGCGACGATACGCGGCCGTGGATGCGCGACACGCCGTTCTGGTAGCGCGAGGCGCGCACCGCGAGCGCGGTCATGTTGAAGTCGCGCGTGGAGGGCGAATGCCCGAGCGCGGCCGCCGCGTCGAGACGGCTGTTCAGCTCGGGACAGGCGGTCTCGAGGTACTTGCGCACCAGGGCTTCGGAAAAATGGTCGTGCCCGGCGGCCACCGGCGTGTGGGTGGTGAAGACCGTGTTGGCGGCGACCGCTTCGAGCGCGGAATCGAAGTCGAGGCCGCCGATCATCAGCCTGCGGATGCGCTCGTAGGCGACGAACGCCGGATGCCCTTCGTTCACGTGCCAGCAGTCGGGCTCGACGCCCAGCGCGGCCAGGGCGCGCGCGCCGCCGACGCCGAGCATCAGCTCCTGCTCGAGCCGGGTCTCGAGGTTGCCGACGTAGAGCTGGTGCGCGATGCCGCGATCGTTGGCGGCGTTCTCGGGCAGGTCCGTGTCGAGCAGGCAGAGCGTGACGTGGCCGAGGCGCGCGCGCCAGACCTTGAGCTGCACCTGGCGGCCCGGGAAATCGATCGCGACGCGCAGCTCGCCGCCGTCGTCGCGCAGCGCCGGCTCGACCGGCAGCAGCTCGAAATCGGTGTCGGCGTAGAGCGCGCGCTGGCGGCCTTCGGCGTCGATCGTCTGCTGGAAATAGCCCTGGCGGTAGAGCAGGCCGACGCCGATGAAAGGCAGCCTGAGGTCGCTCGCGGTCTTGGCATGGTCGCCGGCCAGGATGCCGAGTCCGCCTGAGTAGATCGGCAGGCTCTCGTGCAAGCCGAACTCGGCGCAGAAGTAGGCCACTACGTCTTCGCGCTGCGATTGCGCGCCGGCGTTGCCCGGCGCGTCATGGTAACTGTCGTAGGCGGCAAGGACCCTATGAAAGCCGTCCAGGAACGCCGGGTCCTCGGCGGCCTCGTTCAGCAGCTGCTGGTCGACGTTGCGCAGAAAGGCCTTCGGGCTGTGGCCCATGATCTGCCACAGCGAGCGGTCGAGGCGTGCGAACAGGGTGCGCGTGGGCCGGTCCCAGCTGTACCAGAGATTGTTCGCGAGCTCTTCCAGCCGCAGCAGGCGCTGCGGCAGTTGGGGCCGGACGTCTAGCCGATACGGGGTGCCGCGCAAGGTGGCCGCGATTTTACCACCGCGCGCGCGCGGCGCTCAGCGCACGTGGTTCACTTTCTGGCCGAGCATGTCCGGCGTGACGACGGTGATCCCGTGCTCGGTCACGCCGAAGCGCTTGCGGTCCTCCTCGGGGTCGAGTCCGATCACCACGCCCTGCGCGATGCGGCAGCCGCGGTCGAGGATCGCGCGCTTGACCACCGCGTTGGGCGCGATCTCGACGTCCGGCAGCACCACGGAATCCTCGACCCGGGCGTGGTTCTCGACCCGCACGTTGGAGAACAGCAGCGAACGGCGCACCGTGGCGCCGCTGATGATGCAGCCGCCGGAGACCATCGAGTCGACCGCGATCCCGCGCCGCGCATCCTGGTCGAAGACGAACTTGGCGGGCGGAAGCTGCTCCTGGTAGGTCCAGATCGGCCACTCGGTGTCGTACATGTTGAGCTCCGGGGTGACCTTGAGCAGCTCTATGTTGGCTTCGTAGTAGGCGTCTAGCGTGCCGACATCGCGCCAGTACGGGGTGCCGCCGCTCATCCCGACGCAGCTGTCGGCGAAGCGGTGCGCGTGAACGCGATAGCGCGGCAGCACGTAGGGGATCACGTCCTTGCCGAAGTCGTGGCTCGACTTCTTGTCGTCGGCGTCGCGCGCGACCTGCTCGAACAGGAACGCGGCGTTGAACACGTACACGCCCATGTTGGCGAGGAAGCGGTCGCTCGCGCCGGGCATCGGATCGGCCCGTTCGGGCTTCTCGACGAAGCTCACCACGCGTCCGTCCGCGTCGACGCTCATCACGCCGAAGCTCTTCGAGTCGCGCAGCGGCACCTCGACGCAGGCCGCGGTCATGTCGGCGCCGCTCGAGGCGTGCTGCGCGAGCAGCTTGCCGTAGTCCATCTTGTAGACGTGGTCGCCCGAGAGCACCAGCACGTAGGCGCAGCCGTCCGAGCGCAGGATGTCGAGGTTCTGGTAGACGGCGTCCGCCGTGCCGCTGTACCAGCGCTCCGCGATCTGCTGCTGCGCGGGGAGGATGTCGATCGATTCGCGGATGCGGCCGTCGAGGAAGCTCCAGCCGCGCTGCAGGTGGCGGATCAGGCTCTGCGCCTTGTACTGCGTGGCCACGCCGATGCGGCGCACGCCCGAGTTGACGCAGTTGGAGAGCGTGAAGTCGATGATGCGGAACTTGCCGCCGAACGGCACCGCCGGTTTGGCGCGCCAGTCGGTCAGCGCCTGCAGCCGCGTGCCGCGCCCGCCGGCGAGTATGAGCGCGTAGGTTTCCTTGGTGAGATGGCTGACGTAGCGCGAGCCCGCCTGCTGCTTCGATTCCACGCGATCCCTCCGGTTCCGTGCCGATGGAAATGCAGCCAACCGTGCTCTTGTATTGTTGCACCAACCTTGCCGCCGCCATTGACGTGCGTCAAGGGTGCGAGGCGCTCAGCTTCAACAGTTTTCGCTGGGACCTCAGAATAGCCTGCCCGGCAGCCAGATCGAGAGCTGGGGGACGTAGGTCACGATCACCAGGAACACCAGCAGCACCGACAGCCAGGGCAGGGCCGCGCGCACCACCTGCACGATCGACATGCCGGTGATGCCGGAGGTGACGAACAGGTTGAGCCCGACCGGCGGCGTGACCATGCCGATCTCGAGGTTGACCACCATGATGATGCCCAGGTGCACCGGGTCGATGCCCAGGCGCATCGCGATCGGGAACAGGATCGGCGCCAGGATCAGGATGATCCCGGTCGGCTCCATGAAGTTGCCGGCGAGCAGCAGCAGCACGTTGACCACGATCAGGAACTGCCAGGGCGCCATCCCCATCGAGACGATCTGCTCGGCGATCACCTGCGGGATGCGCTCGGTGGTGAGCACGTGGGCGAACAGCAGCGCATTGGCGATGATGAACATCAGCATCACGGTCACCCGCGCCGCGTCGACCAGCACCTTCGGCACGTCCTTCAGTCCCATGTCGCGGTAGACGAACACCGCGACGAAGAAGGCATACACGGCGGACACCGCCGCGGCTTCGGTCGGGGTGAAGATGCCGCCGTAGATCCCGCCCAGGATGATCACGATCAGCAGCAGCCCCCAGAGCGAATTGCGCCCGGCCACCAGCACTTCGCGCAGCGAGGCGCGCGGCTGGCGCGGCAGGTCGATCATGCGCGCACGGACGTAGATCGCCAGCATCAGCATCAGGCCGAGCGCGATGCCCGGGATGATGCCGGCCATGAACAGCTTGCCGACCGAGGTCTCGGTGGCCGCGGCGTAGACCACCATCACGATCGACGGCGGAATGAGGATGCCGAGCGTTCCGGCGTTGCAGATCACGCCCGCGGCGAAGGCCTGGGTGTAGCCGGCGCGGGTCATGCCGGCGATCACGATCGAGCCGACCGCGACCACCGTGGCGGGCGAGGAGCCCGAGACCGCGGCGAACAGCATGCAGGCGAGCACCGAGGCCATCGCCAGACCACCGCGCAGATGGCCGATCGCGGCGTTGGCGAAACGGATCATGCGCCGCGCCACGCCGCCGGTGGTCATGAACGCCCCGGCGAGAATGAAGAACGGGATCGCGAGCAGGGTGAACTGCTCGGAGGTCTCGAACAGCTTGAGCGATAGCGAAGCGAGCGAGTCGTGGCCGAAGAACAGGATCGTGAGCACCGACGACAGGCCGAGCGCGACCGCGATCGGCATGCCGAGCAGCATGAACGCGAACAGCATCACGAACAGCGCGCCGGTGGTCACGTCCTGAAGTCTTCCTTGTGCTTCAGCGCGTCGACCGCCTCGTCCGCGACCTGCAGGCGCGTCTCGCGCCCGGTCGCGATGCGAAAGAATGCCTCGCCGAAGCGCACCACCAGCAGCCCGAAGCCGAGCAGCAGCGACAACCGAGGCACCCACTGCGGGATCGGCAGGTCCTCGGCCATGATGCCGATCTCGTACATCTTGGCGACGTATTGCCAGCTGCCGTAGAGCATGATCAGGGCGTAGACCAGGCACAGCAGGGCCGCCGCAGCGCCCGCGACGCGCGCGGCCCTGGGCTTGAGCGCCTTGACCAGCGCGTCGACCCCGATGTGCGAGCCGACCCGCACGCCATACGACATGCCGATGAAGATCAGCAATCCGAACAGGTAGGTGACCAGCTCGAGCGCCCAGACGAAGCTGTAGTTGAAGACGTAGCGCGCGATCACCTGAGTGAAGGTGACCAGCGTCATGACGGCGAGGAGGAAGGCGATCAGGCCTTCCTCCAGCCGGTGGAACCAGGCGAAGCGCACGGGCGCCAGCTCAGCGCGCAGGACCGCGCTACATGTTCGCCTTCTGCGCCGCGTCGATCAGGTCCTTGCCGATCTGGCCCTCGAACTTCTTCCACACCGGCTCCATCGCCTTGCGCCAGGCGGCCAGGTGGTCCTTGGACAGCGCCTGGATCCTCGCCTTGCCCGCGGCGGCAATGCGTTGCTTGTCCTGCTCGTTCAGGTCACTGGCGACCTTGTTGCCGTAGGCGGTGGCCTCGTCCATCGCCTGCTGCAGGCCGCTGCGCACGTCGGCAGGCAGCCCGTCCCACCACTTGGCGTTGGTGATCACCATGTAGTCGATCACGCCGTGGTTGGTCTCGGCGACGGTTTTCTGCACCTCGAAGAACTTCTGCGACCAGATGTTGGACCAGGTGTTCTCCTGGCCGTCGACCACGCCGGTCTGCAGCGCCTGGTAGACCTCGCTGAAGGCCATCTTCTGCGGGTTGGCGCCGAGCGCGCGGAACTGCGCTTCGAGCACGTCGGACTGCTGGATGCGGAACTTCAGGCCCTTGACGTCCTCCGGCCGCTTGAGCTGGTCGCGGTCGGTCGAGAGCTGTTTCATGCCGTTATGCCAGTAGGCCAGCCCCTTGATGCCCTTCGAGCGCATCGAGTCGAGCAGCGCCTTGCCCTCGGCGCTGTGCTGGAATCGATCGACCGCGGCGATGTCGTTGAACAGAAACGGCAGATCGAACACCTGCAGCTTCTTGGTGTAGCGGTCGAACTTCGACAGCGAGGGCGCAATGATCTGCACGTCGCCCAGCAGCAGCGCTTCCATTTCCTTGCCGTCGCCGAACAGCTGCGAGCTGGGGAACACCTGCACCTGCACTTTGCCCGGGAGCATCTTCTCGGCCAGCTCCTTGAACTTGAGCGCCGCCTGTCCCTTGGGCGTCTTTTCGGCCACCACGTGGCTGACCTTGACGATGATAGGTTCCGCCTGCGCCGCGAGCGAAAGCGAAAGGGCGAGCGCGCCGGCAAGCACTACGGGGGTGAATCGCATGGTTTTGCTCCGTCTGAATATAACGATCGATTGATTGCTGGTTTGGTCTATGCCCGGGCTTCTTAGGAGTTCGGTGCTGCATTGCGAGCCGGTCTGCGGCAAGTATCTTACGCCATGCAAGCCGCGCGCAAGCTTGACCTAGGCCAATATCCCCATGATCCTTCGCCTTTTTTTTCCCTGGGCCAGCCTTCGAAGCTCCGCACCCGGACCCTGTCGGGATTGCGCCGAACGCTGATTTTGTGGGCAGCGCAGAGCAAGCCGGGGCTCGTCCGGGCCGCGTGCGAGACCTGCGCCACCTACGCCGCGATGGGCCACGCGCTCGCGTCCTGGCCGCTGCTTGCGCCGACGCCGCAGGTCGGCCGGCTGATCGCGTGCTTCGCACCGCATGCCCGCCCGGCCTCGCGCCGGGCCCGTACGACTTGACCAGGAGAATGCAATGCAACGACCGGCCATCGGGCTGGTCGCGGCGGCGCTGGCGTGCATCATGCCGGCTCCCGCGCGCGCGAGCGGCTCGGGGCGACCGGCTTCTATCTCGCCTTCGCCGTAAGCGTGACCGCGTCGGTGCAGCTGGTCGGCGTTTACCTCGTGTTCGCAAGCCTGATCGTCCCGGCGCTAGCGGTTCGCAGCGGCTGGCGCCGGCCGCGCTCGCGCTGCTGGTATTCGGCGCGCGCGTTCGCTGCATTGCAGCACGAAACCGTAAGCTCTCCGATAGGGAAAGCGGCTAGACTCTGTCGCGCCGGGCGAGGTGGATCACCCATCGCTGCACTGCGACGCACGAGCGTGGCAAGCCCGTTCCATCAACTGCAGGAGGAGATTGCAATGACGAAGAAGTTCGATCGGCGTCGGTTTATCCAGACGACCGCAGCGGCGTCCGCCGCAGCGATGTTCCCGTACATCCGCACCTCGCGCGCCGCCGGCAGCCTGAAGGTGGCGTTCTGGGACCATTGGGTCCCGGGCGCGAATAAGACCATGGAGTCGATCTGCCACGAGTGGGCGGCGAAGCACAAAGTCGACATCAGCATCGACTTCATCACCTCGCAGGGCAACAAGCTCGAGCTGACGATCGCGGCGGAGAAGCTGGCGCAGTCTGGTCACGACCTGGTGCAGCCGAATGCGTGGTCGCCCGCTGCCTACGCGGGCGACTTCGAGCCGGTCGATGACGTCATGCAAGCGGCGATGAAGGAGCATGGCGGGGTGTATCCGATCGTCGAGTACCTGGCGCACCAGAAGGGCCACTGGGTCGCGGCGCCGGCGGTGACGGGCAGCCAGGTGAAGCCGCCCTGCGCGCGCATCAGCATGTTCAAGGAATACGCCGGGCTCGACGTCACCAAGATGTATGCCGGCCCCGGCGGGCACTCGGACAAGAAACTTCAGAACGAGTGGACCTGGGACACGTTCGTCCAGATCGCCGAGAAGTGCGCCGCGCACGGGCACCCGTTCGGCCTCGGTCTGAGCCAGACGACCGACTGCGTGGACTTTGCGGGCGCGCTGTTCCACGCCTTCGGCGCGGAGCTGGTGAACGCCAAGGGCGACGTGACGGTCAATTCCGACGATACCCGGCACGTGCTCGAATATTCGCAGCGGCTGTGCAAGGTCCTGCCGAAGGACGTGATCGCGTGGGACGACGCCTCGAACAACAAGTTCCTGATCTCCGGGCAGGGCTCGCTGATCATGAACCCGCCGAGCGCATGGGCGGTGGCCAAGCGCGACGCCCCGACGGTCGCCGCGGACTGCTGGACTTTCCAGTCGCCAAAGGGGCCCAAGGGCCGCTACGCGCCGGCCTTGCCGTTCTTCTGGGCGATCTGGAAGTTCTCGCCCAACAAGTCGGCCGCGAAGAGCCTGCTCGCGCACCTCATCTCGCGTCAGTCGTCTGAGCGCTTCGTCGCTGCGAGCTACGGCTATGACATCCCCGGCTTCAGGTCCATGCGCAACTTCAAGACCTGGGCCGAGGTGGAACCGCCGAAGGGCACGGTGTACAACTACCCGCCGGAGGCGGAGACGATCGTGATGGTCGCCGGGGCGCCGGCGCCGATACACGTCGCCAACCAGATCTACGTCCAGGGCCTCATGACGCAGATGATGGCCAAGGTCGGCATCCAGGGTCAGTCGGTGGCCGATACCATCGGCTGGGCCGAGAAGCAGCTTCAGGCCTATACGATGATGTAAGCTTGACACCGGGTTCGGGAAGCGCCGGCGCCCGCCGGCGCTTCCCGGCGCGGTCCGGAGGGGCCGACGCCGGCTGGTGTCGAGTCGCTGCAGTAGGTAGGAGGAGGAATCCGATGGCTAACGGCATTGCCGCCAGGGCGCCCGCGTCCAGTCCCGCTCGTCGCATGACGATGCAGAAGCTCATGCGGCGCCGCTCGACGACCGCGCTTGCGCTCGCGCTGCCGCTGATCCTGTTGGTGCTGGGGCTGGTGATCTATCCGGCCATCTATGCCGTCTATCTGTCGATGCTGGACCGGACGATGTCGCAGTTCACCGGCCTGAGGAACATCATCTTCCTGCTGCATTTCGACACCTTCTGGATGGTCGTCAAGCAGTCGTGCCTGTTCGCGATCACGGCCGTCATTTTCAAGGCGCTGATCGGCTTCGTCAGCTCGCATTTCGTGCACAACCTGCCGGCCAAGGGTCAGCGCAAGTGGCGCGGCATGCTGCTCGTACCCTGGGTGATCCCGACGGCGATGAGCACGATCGCGTGGTTCTGGCTGTTCGATCCGTCCTACAGCGCGATCAACTGGATCCTGGCCAAGTTCGGCATCGAGGCGATTCCCTTCCTCGGCGTACCGGGCTGGGCACGCTTCTCGGTGATCCTGGTCAACATCTGGTACGGAGCGCCGTTCTTCCTGATCATGTACCTGGCGGCGCTCAAGTCGGTGCCGGACCAGCTCTACGAGGCGGCGGCGATCGACGGCGCCAACTGGTGGCAGAAGGTGTGGTACGTGACGCTGCCCATGATGCGCAACATCATCGCCATCACGATGCTGTTCTCGCTCATCGTGACCTTCGCGAATTTCGACATCGTTCGGATCCTGACCTACGGTGGTCCGGTGAACAGCACGCACATCTTCGCCACCTGGGCGTTCGCGCTCGGCATCCAGGGCAACAACATTCCCATGGGAGCATCGGTGTCGTTGTTCATGCTGCCGATTCTGGGCGTCGCCGCGTACTTCATCCTGCGCGACATCAACCGGCGCGGCAGCTCGGTCTGATCATGAGTGCATCCGCACAGGCGATCGGTCCCAGGGCGGCGGCAAAGCCCAGCAGCCTGAAGCGCAGCCGACGCTGGGCTCTGTGGTGGTCCTATGTCTTTCTGGTCCTGTTCGCGATCTTCTTCCTCATGCCACCGGTCTACATGCTGATCATGGGCCTGAAGACCAGCAGCGAGATCGCGGCGATGACCAACCCGTGGTGGGTTTTCCACCCGACGCTGGAGAATTTCAAGGCGCTGCTTTCCTCGACGCAGTACCTGACCTTCTTCCGCAATTCGGCGGTGATCGCGGTTGCGGTGGTCGCGATCACCATGCTGATCGCGGTGCCCGCCGCCTTCTCGCTCGGGCGCATGAAGTTCTGGGGCTCGACCACGCTCGCGACCGGGGTGTTCCTGACCTACCTGATCCCGGATTCGCTGCTGTTCATTCCGCTGTTCAAGATCATGGCCTGGGTGCACGAGACCACCGGCATCGCGCTGCTCAATCACTGGTGGGCGCTGATCATCATCTACCCGACGCTCACGGTGCCGTTCTGCACCTGGATCATGATCGGCTACTTCCAGTCGATCCCCAGGGAGCTCGACGAGGCGGCGTTGATCGACGGCGCCGGCTACATCCAGATGCTGACCAAGATCTTCCTGCCGGTCGCGCTGCCCGGCATCATCGCCGCCACCATCTTCGCCTTCACCGTGTCGTGGTCCGAGTTCCTTTATCCGATGGCGTTCACGGTCTCTACCGACCAGCTCGTGCTGCCGGTCGGCATCGTCACCACGCTCATCAAGGGCGATGTCTACAACTGGGGCCAGATCATGGGCGCGTGCCTGCTGGGTGCCGCCCCGCCGCTCATCATCTATGCGTTCCTCATGGACTATTACATCGCCGGCCTGACCGCCGGCGCGACGAAAGGATAGCCGTATGGCGGAGGTAACGCTGCGCAAGCTGGTCAAGCACTACGACGCGACGCCGGCGGTCCGCGGCATTGATTTGAACATCTCGGACAAGGAATTCGTCGTCCTGGTGGGCCCCTCGGGCTGCGGCAAGAGCACGACGCTGCGCATGATCGCCGGGCTGGAGGACATTACCGGCGGCGACGTGCTGATCGGCGGCGAAGTGGTGAACGACGTGCCGCCCAAGGACCGCGACATCGCGATGGTGTTCCAGAACTATGCCCTGTATCCGCACATGTCGGTGTACGAGAACATGTCCTTCGGCCTGCGGCTGAAGAAGACGCCGAAGGACGAGATCGCGCGCCGGGTGTCGAACGCGGCCCAGATCCTCGACATCAGCGAGCTGCTCGACCGCAAGCCCAAGCAGCTCTCCGGCGGCCAGCGCCAGCGCGTCGCCATGGGGCGCGCGATCGTGCGCGACCCGAAGGTGTTCCTGTTCGACGAGCCGCTGTCAAACCTGGACGCCAAGCTGCGCGTGCAAATGCGCACCGAGATCAAGAAGGTGCACCAGAAGGTGCGCACCACTACCGTCTACGTCACCCACGACCAGGTCGAGGCCATGACGCTGGCCGACCGCGTGGTGGTGATGAACGGCGGCAACATCGAGCAGGTGGGGACGCCGAACGACCTTTACCACAGCCCGAAGACCAAGTTCGTGGCGGGATTTATCGGCTCGCCGGCGATGAATTTCGTGCCTTGCGCGCTGGAGGAGGCCGCCGGCGCCCTGCGCGTGCGACTTAGCGACGAGCTCGCGTTTCCGGTGCCGCAGAACCGCACCAGCCGCTACCGGCCCTACGTCGGGCGCGGCAAGCTGGTGTTCGGGCTGCGGCCCGAGCACATCATGGAGCAGCGCCCGCACCTGGAGGCCAACCAGACCCCGTTCGAGGTCGAGCTAGACGTTACCGAGCCGATGGGAATGGAGACGCTGGTCTATTTCCTGGTGCGCGGGACCGAGATCTGCGGGCGCGTCAATCCCAATGCCGGCGCGCGCGACGGTTCGCGCATGAAGCTGGTCGCCGATCTGAACAACATTCACCTGATAGACGACGAGAGCGGCAAGGTGCTCTGAGGTTGCTGCGGGCGATCTTCATCGCCCTGACTTGCGGCCTGGTCGCCGCCGCAAGCGCCCGCGCCGCCGAAATATCGATCTCCAGCAGCGCGGTCGGAGTAGAGCGCGAGCTCTGCCGCGACGGCGCCCGGCGCTGGGCGCGCGAGAGCGGCAATTCGGTGCGGCTGATTTCGACCCCGAACTCCGCCGGCGAGCGGCTGGCGCTGTATCAGCAGCTGCTCGCGCTCGGCCTCGTCGCACGGCCGCTGGCCTGGACCGCCGAGCCGGGGCTGGCGATGGCGTCGGTGATCATGGTCGACGTCTGGAAGACGACCGCTTTCGTCGCCTTGCTCGCGCTCGCCGGGCTGCAGCTGGTGCCGCGCGAATGCCGCGAAGCCGCGCGCATCGACGGCGCCGGGCCGGTGCGCGAATTCTTAAGCGTCACGCTGACGATCATCCGGCCGGCGCTGATGGTCGCGGTCGTGTTCCGCGCGCTCGATGCGCTGCGGGTATTCGATATCGTGTACGTGCTGACTTCGAACAGCATCGACACCAGACAGACCGACCACCGAGCCCTCTGGATTCTCACCACCTTCATGCGCGAGCTGCCGCGTGAGCTGGAGGAGGCGGCGCTGATCGACGGCGCCGGCGCGTGGCAGACGCTGGCGCTGGTGCTCGCGCCGCTGGTTGCGCCCGCGATGGCGAGCGCCGGCCTGCTCGCGTTCATCGCGGCCTGGAACGAGTTCCTGTTCGCGCTTACCTTCACCCTGACCGACGCCGAGCGCACGGTTCCGGTCGCGATCGCGCTCATGAGCGGCGCGAGCCAGTACGAGCTTCCCTGGGGCAATCTGATGGCGGCCTCTGTTATCGTTACGCTGCCGCTGGTGGCGCTGATGCTCGCGTTCCAGCGCCGCATCGTGGCCGGCCTCACCGCCGGCGCAGTCAAGGGATAGCGCGTGATCAAATACTACTGGGAGGACTTCGCGCCGGGCTGGACTTACGAGAGCCCCGCGCGCCCGCTTTCGGCCGAGGACATCGTGCGCTTCGCACGCGAGTACGATCCCCAGATCTACCACACCGACGAGCAGGCGGCCCAAGCAACACCGTTCGGTGGCCTGATCGCGAGCGGCTGGCAGACCTGCGGCGTGATGATGCGCCTGATGTGCGACGGCTACCTGCTCGAGTCGGCCTGCATCGGCTCGCCCGGGCTGGACGAGGTGCGCTGGCTCAAGCCGGTGCGCCCGGGCGAGGCCCTGCGCCTGCGCTCGACAGTGCTGGAGCAGACGCCGTCGCAGAAGGATCCCGGCCGCGGGTCGGTGAAATTCAGCTGGGAAGGCCTGAACCGGTCCGGCGAGGTGGTGTGCCTGGTCGTGGGGCGGCAGTACTTCAGGCGACGCTAGCTCTCGAGCAGCCGCCTCAGACTTTGCCGCAGGACGCTCCCGGCGCCGGGCCCGAAGCGCGTGCGCCCGGGTTCGAACACGTCCGTGAAAGCGTACTCGAAACGCTGGTCTCGCAGCGCAAGCGCGCCGATCAGCCGGTTCTCGGCCGAATAGTCGTCGTCGTGCGGCACAAGCTCGGGCCAGCCGCCGGCGCCGGGCTCCAGGATCGGGCCGAAGAAGATCACCCCGCCGTCGTTCTTGATGCGCAGCGCGCAGCTGCCTTCGGTCACTCCCGACATCGGCAGAAAATCGATCGTGCGGCTGAGCTTGCGGCCGCGCCCGACGGCGAGGTCGACCGTACCCTCGACGTGCGGTGCCTCGGCCGCGAAGGCGATGGACTCCATGCCCGCCGATGCACGCCAGCGCTCGAGGTCGCGCACGCCGCGGCGGCTCGGGAAGAAGAGGTAGGCGGGCAAAGCGGCCGCGCGAAGCGCCGCCAGCAGCGCCTCGTCGTACGTCGGCGCGTTGACGAGCACTCCGCCCGCCTCGCGGTCGGCGATGTAGTAGGCCGCGGGGCGGGTTCCGGCTACATGGTAGACGGTGCGCTCGCGCAGGACGACCAGCTTATCGAGCATCGGCCGCCTGCGTGCGCAGCCAGTCGAGGAACGCGCGCACCGGCGCGCGCGCCAGGGCGGCGCGCGCGGCCTTGGTCAGCTCGATCGCGCGCGGCTTGCGCACCAGCAGCGGGCGGCCGGCATGGTCCTCCAACAGCTCGATCTGGTGGCTGATTGCAGCCGGGGTGACGTTCAGGTCGGCCGCGGCCTTCTTAAGGCTCAACAGCCGCGCGGCCGTCTCGAAGGCGCGCAGGGCGTTCAGCGGAGGAAGACGGGCGGGCACAGCACCAGCGCTCGAGTGGTTTGGCTATAGGTTATCCAATTCATAACTCAATTAAGTATCATTTGTTGGGTCGCAATATAGAGGCGAAAATGTCGTCAGCCGAATAAGCTCATAGATTTGCACTTAGCTACACTAGACTCAATTCAAGATGCCCACCACGTCAGATTCGAACAAACTGCTGCGCAGGAGACCGGCCTCTCTGCCCATCGTCGAGGCCGATCGCGTAAATGCGCTGGAACTCGTCGCGCGGGGCGAGGCAATCGCCGACGCGCTGCTCACGCTGGCGCGGCTGTTTCACCGCGCGCCGATGCTTCGCCACGCGACGCACTGAGCCGATAGTGCCGCCTCAGGCCGGCGCCACGCGCCGTCGGGCGCGGCGCAGCAGCTCGAAGACGATGGCGAGGTTGAGCAGGTTCCAGCCGATGCCGTTCAGGAACGCGGCGCGGTAGGAGCCGGTAAGATCGAAGATCTCGCCCGACAACCAGCCGCCCAGAGCCATGCCGAACAGCGTGGCCATGAGCACGGTGCCAACGCGCTGGCCCGCCTCGAGCGGGGAGAAATGCTCGCGCACGATGATCGCGTAGGACGGCACGATTCCGCCCTGGAACAGGCCGAACAGCGCCGAAATGACGTAGAGCGAGACCAGCCCGTCGAACGGCAGGAACAACGCCAGCGCGATCGCCTGCAACCCCGATCCAACCAAAAGGGTGCGAAGGCCGCCGATGCGGTCCGAGATCCAGCCCGAGGCGAGCCGGCTGACGATGCCGAAGCCGAGCATCATCGACAGCATCTCGGCCCCGCGCGCCGGGCCGAAGCCCAAGTCGCCGCAGTAGGCCACGATGTGGACCTGCGGCATCGACATCGCGACGCAGCAGGCAACGCCCGCCAGGCACAGCAACCCCTGCAGCTGCCCGGGGCTGAAGCCGAGCGGGCGCTCGGGCCGCGAAGCTGCGCCTCCGCCTAGCGGCACGGCGACGGCCTGCGGCGCGCGCCGCCGCAGCAGCAGCGCGAGCGGCAGCATCGCCGCGACGCAGAACAACCCCACCCCGATGTAGGTCTGGCGCCAGCCGACGCTGGCGAAGTAGTGCTGCAGCACCGGCGGCCACAGCGCGCCGGCGACATAGTTGCCGCTGATGCAGATGGCGACCGCGATGCCGCGCCGGCGCGTGAACCAGTGCGAGATGTCGGCCACCAGCGGCGCGAAGGTCGCCGCGCTGCCAAGCGCGCCGATCAGCAGGCCCTGCGCAAGGCTGAACTGCCACAGGCTGCCGGCCGAGCCGGCGGCGACGAAGCCGACGCCCAGCGCCACGCTGCCGAGCAGCGCCGGCACCATCACGCCGAACCGGTCCGCCAGCCGTCCCATCAGGACCCCGCCCAGGCCGAAACCGACCATGGTCAGGGTGTAGGGCAGCGAAGCTTCGCCGCGCGCGACGCCGAACTCGGCCTGCAGCTGAGGCAGCGCCACCACCACCGCGTACATGCCCGAGCCGCCAAGCGTCATCAGGAGCAACGCGATGCCCAGGCGTACGCAGGCGTACATCTTC
>Ga0335081_10003239_pt1 | contig 25582 bp, 22 predicted proteins | sample Lox_Sample_35_FD_206713 | JGI IMG/M metagenome (GOLD analysis project Ga0335081, IMG submission 206713) | Soil microbial communities from Loxahatchee National Wildlife Refuge, Florida, United States - Lox_Sample_3.5 | ecosystem: Environmental > Terrestrial > Soil > Wetlands | place: USA...
CGCGCCGGCGGCCATGCCCGCCGGGTCGATCGCGCCCGGATCCGGCACCAGCGGCTCGCTGACGAAACGCTCGGCCATGGGGCGACTCTGCGCGGCGCGGCGGCGCCACGCAAGAATCCCCCGGTTGGCGGTGCGCCCGCCGGTGCCTCCGGGAATTCGGCTTGACCACGGGGGACCAGCCCGGCATCGACCACCCTTTGCCCATGAGCGCCCCGACCTACATTTCCATTCCGATGTGGAGTCGTCCCGGCGCCATGCAGGCGTGCAAATTCGCGCACCGTCGCGTCGGCCCGGACACCGACCCCACCCGCTGATCGGCAAGCAGGAATCGACCCCTCCATAACCCGCCCTCCCCTTGAACCCTGCCTGCCGATCGGCAAGCAGGGTTTTTTCATGTCCCCGTCACGCCCCAGTCTGATCGCCAGCCTCCGCTCGCTCCCGCGCGCGGCCTGGGTGCTCTTTTTCGGGACGTTCGTGAACAAGGTCGGCACGTTCGTGATCCCGTTTCTGACCCTCTACCTGACCAGCCGGGGCTATTCGCCGGCGGCCGCCGGCTTCGCGCTCGGCGCGTACGGCGCCGGCAACCTGGTCGCGGGCGTGATCGGCGGTCATCTCGCGGACCGCCTCGGGCGGCGCGGGACGATCGCCCTGTCCATGTTCTCCGGCGCCGCGGCGATGCTGCTGTTGTCGCAGGCGCGCGCCTACCCGCTGATCGTCGCCCTCGCCGCGCTGACCGGGCTCACCGGCGAGATGTACCGCCCCGCCAGCAGCGCGCTGCTGGCCGACCTCGTGCCGGCGGGCCAGCGGGTCACGGCCTATTCCGCGCTCCGCGCCTCGTTCAACGCCGGCTGGGCGTTCGGCCCGGCGCTGGCGGGCCTGATCGCCGCGCACGGCTGGTTCTGGCTCTTCGCGGGCGACGCCTTCACGTCGGCGCTCTACGGCCTGGTCGCCCTGCTGGCCCTGCCCGCCGGCGTCGGTGTGATGGTGGGCCGCGGCGGCTGGGGCGAGGTGATCCAGCTCATGCGCAACGACGGCCGGCTGCTCCGGATGCTCGCCGCGGTGTTCGCCGTTTCGCTCATCTTCATGCAGCAGAGTTCGACCTTCGGCCTGCATGTCGTCCAGCTGGGGTTCCCGGCGGCGACCTACGGCCTGATCCTGTCGCTCAACGGCGCCATTGTGGTCTGCTGCGAGCTGCCGCTGACGACGGTCACGCGCCGGTTCCGCGCCCGCCCGGTCATCGCCCTCGGTTATTGCCTCGCGGGGCTGGGGTTCGCGCTGAACGGGCTGGCGCGCACGGTCCCCGAGCTGGTGGTGTGCATGGTCGTGTTCACCCTCGGCGAAATGCTCGCCATGCCGATGGCCTCGGCGTACGTCGCCGACCTGGCGCCGGCGACGATGCGCGGGCGGTACATGGGCATCTACGGCATGACCTGGACCCTGGCCCTGATCCTGGGTCCCGCCGCTGGCATGACGTTGATGAACGCGGCCCCGGCCGCGTTCTGGCTCTGCTCCGCCGGCCTCGGCGCGTTCGCGGCCTTGTTGATCCTGAATCCCGGCCGGCGCATCCGCGCCGGGGAGGCAGCGGTGCAGTCGGGCAGCTGAGCCGGATCGCGAGACGCACCCACCGCAAGTTGCCACCCGGCAGAAATCCATGAATCCTCTGCCACTGAGCCAGGCATTTCGGGGGACCCGGCTTGCGGGACGAGGTCCTGCGACTATCGTGCGCGGTCCCCGGGATGGGCTCTGCCAATGGCCGCCCGTTCTTACCCCTCAATAAACTACCCCCATGCCCAAATACGTTATCGAACGCGACATTCCTGGCGCCGGAAAACTGACCGGCGATCAATTGCACGCCATCTCCCAAAAGTCCTGCGGGGTCCTGCAAAAGCTCGGATCCCAAATCCAGTGGGTCGAGAGTTACGTGACCGCGGACAAGATCTACTGTGTGTACATCGCCCCCAACGAAGCACTGGTCCTGGAACATGCGCGTCAAGGCGGATTCCCAGCCAACCGGGTTTCCGAAGTGATGCAGATCATCGATCCAACCACGGCGGAAGCATGACCGCTCCGTTGGTTTTGAATCCCGGGTTGCCGCCCAACTGAGACGAAACGCGGCGATGCGCTCGCAGGCAAACCGGCGCCGCGAGCGGTTAACGCCGCCGGGTTGAGGCGCGGCGGCGGCGCACCACGAACATGACGGCGGCGATGACCAGCACCAGGAAGCCGCCGCCAAGCAGCCACGGCAGGTGCGAGCCGATCCACAGCACGCGCTGCACGCGCGCGCGGAATTGGTTGGCGCGGGCGATGGACTCCGCCGGCAGCACCACGGGGGCTTCCCAGTCCAGCGTCCGCAGACGGCGAAGAAATCCCTGCTGCACGCACCCCTCCAGGCTGTACATGCCCACGGTGCGCGAGAAATGGGCGGCGACGATCAGGTCGCGCGAGAATTCCTCCCAGTCCAGCGGCGGCACGCGGGCGTCCGTCGCCGCGTCGCCGCTCCGCGCCGTGCTCCCGACCGCGATGGCCTGAGCCGCCGGCCCGTAGGCCCACAACATGCCCGCGCCGGTCTGGTGATTGAAGCTGCTGTAGAGCATCAGGACCTCCTCGTCGCCGCGCACGTCCACCAGCCCGAGCACGCGCTCGAGCAGCGTCGTGTGCGCCCGCCGCTCGTCCGCGATGAACGGCAGCTGGTAGGTCTGGACGCGGTATCCGGCCGCCTGCATCCGGCGGATCAGGGCCGCGTAGGCGGCGTGTGCCCGGACCACGCGGGCACCGTCGACGGCCCGGCGCAGGAGCAGCGCCACGAGCCGCATCCGGTGCTCCTGCAGCGCCGCGAACTCGGTGAGGCTCGGCTCGATGTCGAGACCGACCGCCGCCCAGTGCAGATCGTGGACGCGGGACCAGCGATCGAAGGCGGCGAACCGTTCCGCAGTCTGCGCCGCATTGCCGGCGTTGACATAGTAGCCCTGGTCCCGCGGCAGCACGAGCCAGGCGGTCAGGGGAATCCCGGCGCGCTCCAGCCGCCGGACGGTGGCGGCCCGGGCCGGGCTGAAATCCTCGGTCGAGAGCGCGACCCCGGCGTGCAGCGCCGCGAGGTCCGCGACGACCGCCGGCGTGAACAGCCCGTCCAACTGATCCGTCGGCTGGTCGCAGGCAAAGACCAGCTCCGGGCGTCCGCGTACCGTCACCCGGACGGCTTCCGCCCCGACGCCGCGCAGGCGAGCCGCCGGCGCCAGCAGCGCGATGGCCAGGAGGAATTCCACGGACAAGCGGTGGCGGCAGGGCACTGGTGGAGAAACATGCGAACGTCGACGCGGGCCGCAACCGCCCCGGGACGACTCAAGGCTCCGCGCCGGGCGGCCGCCGATGCCTGGTTTCGAGTATTGGCCTCCAAGTTGGAGGTTGGCGCCGGACCAGACGCCCCGACTTGCGGGTCCTCTTCATGTCCGGCTACACGGTCGACGAACTCGAGGCGCAGGGGCTGGGGGGCGCCACGACGCGCCTGCTGGTCAAGCCCTTCTCACTCGATGAGCTGGGCGCGCGGCTGCGGCAGGCTCTCGCCGGACCCGCCGGGCTCTGAACGGGCGGAGGGTTCCAACCCCGGTTGCCCCTGGGCACGTGTCAACTAATAGTTGACAATAACGGAACCCGCGGGCCGGCGGGAGCGGATTTGATCATCCCTGGTTGGATTGTCAAAAACCGGCGCAGTGCCACGGGTCCGCTGGCCCTGCCACTCAGGGCGGCGCCTGCTGCATCCGCCATTCGCGGGACGTGGCCCCGGGGTGGCGCTCACCCGGCGGCGGGGGCTTCGGCGAGCGCGGGCGCAATCCCATGCCGGTCGATGACGACGACCAGACCGAAGAGGAAGATCGCCATGAAGATCAGCGCGCTCGCGAACGCCCAGACGAAACCGAATCGATCAGCGAGCACCGTCACCAGAATCGAGCTGCCGGCCCCCGTCAGATTGAGCACCCCGTTGTAGAGGCCATAGACCAGGGCCGAGCTTTGCGGCGTCGGCGCCAGGTCCACCGCGTTGACCCCCCACGCCCCCACGCTGGCATTCATCACCAGCAGCGACAGCCCGATCAGCAGCGCGCTCGGCGCCAGGAGATTCCACCGCGACGTCTCCAGCGCCGCCAGCATCATGACGATCATCAGACCCATGGGCACCCCGGCCCCCAGCTTGCGCCCTTTCGCATAGCCGTATTTCGCCACGAGCCCGTCGTTGATCGGGCCGGAGACGAGAAAACCGACGAACCCCGCCAGATACGACACGCTGGCCCACGACGCGCTTTTCACGATCGAGAGGTGGAACGTGTCGTGCAGGTAAAGCGGGAGCCAATTGAGGAAAGTGAACAGAATGTAGCCGAAAGTCAGGAAGGTGAGAAAGACGCCAATCCCGTTTCGCGTCCGCATGACCCGCAAGGCCTGCTTCATCTCGTCGCGGCCGAGGTGCGCCTCCGGCCCCTGGCGGGGCACCGCGCCAGCCGCGTTTTGGATGAAACGCAATTCGCCATCACTGACCCACGGGTGGGATCGCGGCGTATCGCGGATCAGAGCCCACCAGATCGGAACCCAAAGCAACCCCAGGGCGCCGAAGAGGATGAACGTCCACCGCCAGCCCAGCCAGTGGACGATCAAGCCGGACACAAAGACCCCGACCATCGAACCGACGAACTGTCCGGAGCCGGCCAGGGTGAAGGCCCGCGCGCGCTCCGAGGGCGCGGACCACGTGCTCGTCGCTTTCGCGTTGATCGGCCAGATCGGCGCTTCTCCCGCCCCCATCAGGCCGCGAATGACGCACCACGAGAACATGCTGCAGGCCAGCGCGCTGAGAATCGTGAAAATCGACCACCATCCCAGCGCCAGCGACGCCGCCTTGCGAATGCCCAACTTGTCCGCAAACCAGCCGCCGGGAAAATTACCCAGGGCATAGGCCAGCCCCCAGATGAACGAGATGCGGCCGATCTGCGCGACATTGAAACCGAACTGCTGCTCGATCAGCGGGGCGGAGACGTTGAAGTTCGCCCGGTCCATGTAATTGATCACCACGGCCGTAAACATCATCAGGAAGACGACGTAACGGACGTGGGTGACGGGCCCCGCCGGGCCGGGAAGTCCGCTCGTCGCCTGCCCGCCCGCGGAGCGCGGTGAGTCCGGGGAATTCGACGGGGCAGCCATGATGTCAAATTATCGGCGGCATTGTCTCACTTGTCGGGCGACGGCCGGGTCGATCTTCCCCGGAGACGGGTTGGTTGTCACGGCAAAGCGAGCGCGGCGGCGGACGGGGGAGCCGGACCGGGCGAACGCTGGGCCGCCCGGGCGCCGCAAGAAGCCGCTTGGCGGCTTTTCCAGGGTCGTTTACCACTGAATCCGGCCGGGCCCGTAGCTCAACGGTCAGAGCAGAGGACTCATAATCCTTTGGTTCTGGGTTCGAATCCCAGCGGGCCCATTCCGCGGAGTGGAAGGGTGCTGGGATGAGAACCCATGGGTTCGACGGAGCCCGCGCAGCGGGCGCAGAAGGATCAACCGGAGGTCGAGGGCGCAGCCCCGAGCGGAGCGAGTCAATCCCAGCGGGCCCACTAGCCGCTTCGCGGCAAGGGCAAAGTAACAGGTTCCAAGTGCCAAGATCAGGATCGCCAGAACGTTGGAATGAGCACTAAGCGCCCCGGGGGCGCGACATGCGGCAATATCCCCCGCGGGAGAAATGGCCGGTGCCGCCGGCGCTAGCGCCGGCCCACGGCGCGCCAAGGCATTCCACGGTAGGAATCCGCCACCACCCACGCACCCGCCGTCACCGCCCAGGAGATCACATACTCGCTCCATTGAAAGGCGTTGGGTCCGGCCGCCACGACGGGCACCCACACCAGCAGCGTGAACAGGCCCAATTGCACCGCCGAAAGCACGGCGGCCAACCGCGCCCACACGCCGGCCAGCACGGCCCCGCCCGCCGCCAGAAAGGTGACGCCGAAGAAATACGCCCACGCCACATGCGCAGGCAGCCAGACCGGCACCAGTGAAGCGGTCTCGTGGGGATAATTGAAATGGGCGACGCCGAACGGGATCAGGGCCAGACCGTAGAGCAGCCGCGCGAGGCGCCCTCCCCGGTCGCCGGTGGCGAAACCGAGGCGCCGCCGGTCCCAGTCCCCGGCGAACCACGCGTACAGCACCCACGCGCCCGCCACGATCGAAGCGGTCTCGCCCAATCCGGACCAGGTGTCCTGCGCCGCCGGCGCGATGAAGATGCGGGACGTCCGGAACAGCAGCAGCCAGAGGCCGAGATAGGCGAACAACCCGCGGGCCGCGACCGCGGCGGTGCGCCGCCAGAGCACGCCGACGCCGCCGGCCAGCGCGACGACGGCGCAGAGATACGCCAGGACCTCGTGGGCGGGCACTCCCTTGGGCACCGGCGGCCAGATCGGGGCGAATCTGCCCTTGCTCAAGCCCATGACGCCGATGGCGATCATCGTCGCCGCAAAAACCGCATGACCCGCGCTGGCGATGCGGATCGCCCCTCCTCCGGTGGTATTCCCGCTCATCGTTTCCCTGGCCGCCAAATCAACCGGTGGCGCGCCCGCTAGGGCTGGGGCGCGGCGCCGCGCAACGCCCGCGCCAGCATGGCCGCCGGGTAGCTGAAATGATAGGTCCCGGCGCCGACCTCGGCCACGACCGCATCGCCGTCCTGCCGCGGGTTCGTCACGCCGGCCGACTGTGCCAGCGGGCGGCCGTCCTCGCGGACCGCATCCAGCACGGCGCCGGGTAGACGCACCGTGGCCGAGCTGTTGGCCGGAAGACGCACCGTCAGCGCCAGCGTGTCGCCCTCGAGTTCCCAGGAGGAACCGACTTCGCCGTAGGGCGACTGCTCGGTGGCGCGCACGAACGTCAGGCCGCCGCCCGGGCGCGGCGCGATCAACACGTGCTTGTAGCCCGGTTGCGCCGGGTCGACCTGGATCCCGGCCACGACGCCGTACATCCAGGCGTCGATCGATCCGTAGGCATAATGGTTGAACGAGTTCATCTCGGGATCCTGGAACGTCCAGTCCGGCTTGATCCCGTCCCAGCGCTCCCAGATCGTGGTCGCCCCCATCCGCACCGGGTAGAGCCACGACGGGTACGACTCCTGGGTCAGCAGGGCGTAGGCCGTGTCGAGGTGGCCGGTGTCGCCCAGCACCTGGCAGAGCAGCGGGGTCCCGAGAAAACCGGTGGTCAGGTGGTTCCGGTGCAACGCCACGTCGGCGGCGAGCCGCCGCGCCGCCTCGGCGCGCTGGCTTTCCGGCAGCAGGTCAAACGCCAGCGCCAGGGTGTAGGCGGTCTGCGTGTTCTCCCCGACGCGGCCGTTCGGGGTGACGAACTCCCGGTTGAACGCCGCCTTGATCTGCGCGGCCAGGCCGGCGTAGGCGCGGGCGTCGTCCTCCCGGCCGAGCACCGCCGCCGCGCGCGCGACCAAGTCGGCCGAATGCGCGAAGTAGGCCGTCGCCACCAGATCCTTGCCGGTGGTGGCCCCGGGGTAGCTGCGGGCCTCGCCGCTCGGTGAGGCGTAAGCCAGCCAGTCGCCGAATTGCGGTCCCGTGTTCCACAGCAGGTCGGGGGCGGTGCGGCGCATGTACTCCACCCACGCCTTCATGCTCGGATACTGGTCGGCCAGCACCTGCCGGTCGCCGTACGCGAGGTACAGCGTCCAGGGGATGATGACGGCGGCGTCGCCCCAGCCCGCCGCCGCCCGCAGCGTGGGCGCGTGCTTCGTCTGGATGTCCGGGATGACGAACGGCATCGCCCCGTCCGCCTTCTGGTCGGCGCTCACGTCGCCCAGCCAGCGGGTGAAGAAGCCGGCGACGTCGAAGTTGCAGGCCGCGGTGCGCGCAAAGATCTGGGCGTCGCCCGTCCAGCCCAGCCGCTCGTCGCGCTGCGGGCAGTCCGTCGGAATGCTGACGAAATTCCCGCGCTGGCCCCACACGACGTTTTGCTGCAGCTGGTTCAACAGCGGGTTGGAGCTGGTCCACGTGCCGGCGCGGGGCAGGTCCGTGCCCACCACGATGCCGGTCACGCTGCCGAGCGACGGCTCGCGGGTGAGGCCCGTGACCTCGACATAGCGAAAGCCGTGCGTGGTGAAGCGCGGCTCGAACACCTCGTCCCGGCCGTCGCCCCGGAGCGTGTAGCGGTCGGTCGCCTGCGCGGTGCGCAGGTTGGCGGTGTAGAGATTGCCGCCGCGATCCAAGACCTCGGCGTAGCGCAGCGTCAGCGTTGTGCCCGGCGCCCCGTGGGCCACCAGCCGCACCCAGCCCACCAGATTCTGGCCGAGATCGAAGAGGTAGCCGCCGTCCGCGGCGCGCACCATCGACACCGGCTGGAGCTCCCCCGTCCGCCGCACCGGCGGGTCGATGCCCGCGAACAGCGTGTCCTTGGTGTGCTCCAGCACCGCGACGCCCGGCCAGCCGGCGGCGTCGTAGCCCGGCTCGCTCCAGCCCGGCTGCTCCAGCCGCGCGTCGTAGGTCTCCCCGTTGTAGAGGTCGGCCGCGAGGATCGGGCCGGTCGAGCTTTTCCACGAACCGTCGGTCGCAACCACCTGCACCGAGCCGTCGGCGTGGACGATGCGCAGCTCCGCCAGCAGCGCCAACTGCCGGCCATAGAGATTGCGGGCGCCGCCGCCTCCGAGGAAACCCCGGTACCAGCCGTCGGCGAGCGTCACGCCCAGGGCGTTGTCGCCCGGGCGCAGCAGCGCCGTGACGTCGTAAGTCTGGTACTCGATCCGCTTGTCGTAGTCGGTCCAGCCCGGGGTGAGCAGCTGGTCGCCGACGTCGCGGCCGTTCAGCTGCGCCGCGTAGAGACCGAGGCTCGTGATGTACAGGCGCGCCGCGCGAATCGGACCGTCGATCTTGAACGCGCCCCGCAGCAGCGGCGCCGGGTCGGGTTTGACGGGGTCCTGGTCAAAACCGGGCGCGATCCAGCGCGCGTGCCAGTCGGAAGGCTGAAGCAGACCCATCTCGAAGCTGGCCGGCGCGCTCCAGTCGGTGGCCTCGCCGCGGGCGTCCCACGCCCGCACCCGCCAGTAAACCCGTTGCGTCGAGCTGAGCGCCGGGCCGGCATAGGTGACCAGCACCGACTGGTCCGACATCACCTCGTGCGTATCCCACCACAAAGGTCCGCCCCGGGCGAGATCCTCCGGCGTCGCCGCGGCTTGGATCTGATAGGCCGTCTGAAGGTCGCCGCGGCCCGGAGAACCCAGCTGCCAGCTCAGCCGCGGATGGAGGACGCCGAGGCCGAGGGGATCAGTCTGGTATTCCGTGTTCAGGGCGACGGGACCGGAAACGGCGGCGATGGCCGCCGGTGCGAACGTCAGCAGCGCCCAACCGGCAGCAAACCTCGCCGCCAGAAGGTGGCGTCGCGGACGCCGGAAATGGAAAACCAGACGAAGGCGGGGCAGCATGAGCGGATCGGGGTTGCGACCAGTATTTCGGCAGGACGGGGGAAAGGCAACCCGGACTCCGAGAACGCCCCCCGGCCGGCGCCGGGGAATCCCGTGCGCCCGGGCCGCGTCCAACTTATGATTCCCCCGCAGGGAGGATCGTGGTTCAATCCGCCATCAAACCCCCGACTTCCCACAACACCCCAGCGGCAGACTCCGGCAACCGAACGGAAGCTGGCGTGGTTGGGCCGGCGGATCGGGCGCTGTCGGACCGCGACCGGTTCCACCAGAAGCGGCTGCGCTGGCTCGGCGCCGCAATCCTGGTCGTCGGCCTGACCGCCGCCGGTGTCGCCTACCACCGGGCCCAATCGGACGACTGGGCGACGGCGTTGGTCCGGGCCGGCACGCTCGCCTCGGGCAACGCCAAGCGCGCCGAGAACCAGCTCAAGGAGCTGGGCGGGAAGGCCAACGTGCTGGCGGCGGACTTTCAGGATTGGTTCGTCAGTCTCTGGCACCGGCGGCGGCTGGCCGGCACGCTGGTCGTGCTCTCCCTCGCCGGCGCCGGCGCGTGCTTCTTCCTGGCGCATCTGCTGAACTACCCCCCCGCTTCCGACCACCACGCGGACCCGCCTACCTGAACAGCGCGCCCACAAAGCGCTCCAACTCCAGGTTGAGCTTCACGATCGTCCGGTCCGAGCCGCGGGTCAGGCCGAAGCCCACGCCCAGATTGTACTCCAAGCCGCCGGGCAGCTGCCCCCAGATCGCCGGGAAGAGGTAGTGCTGCTGTTCGCCCGCGGGATCGGGCTGATCGATCAGGCCCGTGCCGCCGTAGAATTCGAGGCTCGGTGACAGGCGCCGGCGCCAGCGGTACCGGATCGCGGCGGCGTAGCCGAATTCGAAGCCCTGATTGTGTCCGTCGCCGGCCAGCACCTTTTCGAACTTCGGGTTCAGTTGCACCGCGACCGGCCCGAAATCCTTCTCGATGATCGGCCGCACCTCCAGCTCGCGCACCGCGTCGTCGAACTGCGGCGTCTGGTGCCACTCCAATTCCACGTACCATCCGAGATCCACCGGCAGGACGCCCGGCTCAAACAGCCGTCCGCGCAGGCGCAGGTTGTCGCCCGCCCACCGGAGCCGGCCGCCGGCTGGCCGGGCCAGATTGAGATACACGGCCGCCTCGAGGCGGTCGGTGATACCGTAATTGAATTCGTAGGCGTTGAACCACATGTGCCCGCTGGCGATCGTGCCGGCCGCCGTGCCCTCGCCGCCTTCGTCGTGGCCGGCGGTCACCACCGCATTGTCGGTTTCGAATTCCGCGATCCCCTTGGGCGTGGTGGCGTAAGGATAGACCTCAAATTCCCACGGATCGACTTGGGCGCGGCCCGCCACCGCGGCCAAAAGCCCGACCGCCAGGACCGCTCCCCTCGCTGCTTTGCGATTGAACGTGCTCATTGGCAAAGGCAGAGGCGGCGGTTCAGCGGGCGATGATCGTCCCTTCAGGCACGTCGTCGTGAAAGTCGTCGTAGAAATCGTAGCTGCCGGCGCGAAGCGCGGGGATTTCCACCACAATCGAGGCGCCGGGCGCGACGACCTTCTCCCGGTTCAGCTTGAAGCTTTCGAACTCGATGCGCTCCCGGCTCGCGTTCACCACGTGGATCGTGAGGGGCACGCCGGCTGGAACTTCGATCTTTTCCGGGACGAAATGGTGATGGATGAAGCGTATCTCAACTGGCCGCGGATGACTGACATTTTTATCCGCGGCTTCGGTTGCGTAAGTGATTGTTGTTAAAACAAAAACTAACAAAATAGATGGTTTGATATTCATTGCGACTGAGATTCAGTCGCATAACAATTAATCCCAGGGTTTCCGTCAAGTTTCATTTTGCCGATGGCCGGCTAAACGTGAATGAGGCGCCGGGAAGCGCGCTCACGAATAGTCGTGCGATTCCGGCGCGGGCAGGCCGAAGCCGGGCAGGGCCGCGATCGTGTCCGCCAGCACGTGGATCACGCCCTGCTCGTTCTGCAGCCGGCCGGTGATGACCAGCGCCGGCTCCAGGTTGATGACGAGCCGCGTTTTTTCGAACAGCGCCGGCCGGATGATCGCATTCGCCAGCCCGGTCTCGTCCTCCAGGGTGATGAAGCACACGCCCTTCGCGGTCCCCGGCCGCTGGCGGGTGATCACCGCCCCGCCGATCTTCACCCGCGACCCCGGCCGGGCGCGCGCCAGCTCCGCCGCCGGGCACAGGTCCGGCAGGCTCGCCCGCAGCAGCTTCATCGGATGCGTGCCCGTGGTGAGCGACAGGTGCGTGTAGTCCGCCTCCAGCCGCTCCAAGAGCGTCATCGGCTCGAGCGGTGACGCCGCCGGCGACACCGCGCCCTCCGTGGCGTAACGGAACAGTTCGTCCTCGGGGTGCGCCTCCTCGACGCGCCAGAGCGCCGCGCGCCGGTGCCCGGCCAGCGCATTGAGCGCGCCCGCGCCGGCGAGCGCCCGCCGCTCCGCCGGATTGAACTCCGTCCGCCGGAAGAAATCCTCCAGCGACGCGAACGGCCGCGCCGCGCGCGCCGCCAGCATCGTCCGCACCGCCGCCCCGTGCAGGCTGTGGATCGAGGCGAGTCCGAGCCGGATCACCGCGTCGCCCTCGACGCGACAAAGCTCATCGGACGCCTGGACGCACACCGGCAGCACCTGCACGCCGTGGCGCCGCGCGTCCTGCACCAGCGTGGCGGCACTGTAGAAGCCCATCGGCTGGTTGTTGAGCAGCGCCGTGAAAAACACCGCCGGCCGGTGCACCTTCAGCCACGCCGAGGCGTAGGCGATGAGCGCGAAGGAGATCGCGTGGCTCTCCGGAAAGCCGTAGAGCGCGAACGAGGCGAGCGAATTGAGGATGTACTCTACCGCCTCGTCCCCCACCCCGTTCCGGCGCAGCGCCCCGCCCAGCTTAACCTTCATGCGGTCGAGCCGCTCCTGTGAGCGCGTGAAGCCGATCGCCCGGCGCATCTCGTCCGCCTCCGTCGCGCTGAAGCCGCCCAGCTCCATCGCCAGCCGCAGGATCTGCTCCTGGAACAGCACCACGCCCAGGGTGCGCTCGAGGATCGGCCGCGCCCGCTCGTCCGGATAGGTCACCGGCTCCAGCCCGGCGCGGCGGCGCAGGTAGGGGTTGACCGCGTTGCCCTGGATCGGCCCCGGCCGGATGATCGCCACCTCGATCGCGAGGTCATAAAAAGTCTCCGGCTTCATCCGCGGCAGGGTCGACATCTGCGCCCGCGACTCGATCTGGAAGACCCCGATCGTGTCCGCCTCGCGGATCGATTGGAACGTGGCCGGGTCGTCCTTGGGCAGCTGCGCCAGGTCCACCGGCTGGCCGCGCTGCGCGCAGATCGTCAGCGCGTCCTGCAGCACCGCCATCATGCCGAGGCCGAGGAGGTCGACCTTGACGATGCCCATGTCCTCGCAGTCGGACTTGTCCCACTGCAGCACCGAGCGGCCGGGCATGCGGGCGTTTTCCAGCGGCAGGAAGCGGTCGAGCGCGCCCGCGCTCAGCACCATGCCGCCCGAATGCTGGCCGAGGTGGCGCGGCAGGCCGTAGACCCGCCGGCAGGTGTCGAGCAGCGCCGGCAGCCGCGGATGGCTCGCGCTCACGCCGGCCAGCTTGAGCTGCTCGGTCAGCTGCAGGGTGTGCGGATAGTCGCCGCCGTGGAACAGGCTCGAGAACCGGTCGAGCACGTCGTCCGGCAGGCCGAGGACCTTGCCCACCTCGCGCATGGTGTTGCGCCCGCGGAAGGTGATGACGTTGGCGGTCATGGCCGCGCCGCGCCGGCCGTAGCGGCGGTAGACCTCCTGGATCACCTCCTCGCGGCGGTCGCCGCTCGGCAGGTCGAGGTCGATGTCCGGCCAGTCGGTGCGCCCCTCGGAGAGGAAGCGCTCGAAAAGCAGCTTGCCGCCCACCGGGTCGACCGCGGTGATGCCGAGCGCGTAGCAGACGGCGCTGTTGGCCGCCGAGCCGCGGCCCTGCACCAGGATGCCCCTTTCCCGCGCGAACGTGCAGAGATCCCAGACGATGAGAAAGTAGCCGGAGAAGCCCAGCTTGGCGATCAGCGCCAGCTCGCGCTCCAGCTGCCGGCGCACGTCGCCCACGACCGAGCCGTAGCGCTGCTGCGCCCCGAAGAAGGTCATCTTGCGCAGGAACGCGTCCTGGGTCTCGCCCGCCGCCACGTGGTAATCCGGGAAGCGGTAGCCGAGGTCGGCGAGGGTGAACTCGAGCCGGGCCGCGAGCGTGGCCGTGTTGGCCACCGCCTCCGGCAGGTCGGCGAAGAGCGCGGCCATCGCCGCCGCGGACTTGAGGTGCCGCTCGCGGTTGCGCGTGAGCCGGCGGCCGGCGGCGTCGAGCGTGGTGCGCTCGCGCAGGCAGGTGAAGACGTCGGCGACGCCGCGCCCGTCCGCCGTCGCGTGGAGCACGCCGTTGGTGGCGAGCAGCGGCCGGCCTGCCGCGCGCGCCCAGTCGACCAGAAATTCGTTCTCCGCGTCCTCGCCGGGGATGAGGTGGCGCTGGAGCTCCACGTAGAGCTGGTCCGGGCCGAAGATCGCCGCGAGCCGCGCCCCGGCCGCGGCGGCGGCCGCGGCCCCGCGCTCCCGCCAGGCGCGCCGCACCGGCCCCTCCTCGTCGCCCGTGAGCGCGACCAGGCCCTCGCTGCCCGCGGCCAGCTCAGCCCAGCCGATGCGGCTCTCCCCCTTGGGCGCCCGCAAGTGCGCGGTCGTGAGCAGCGCGCACAGGCCGCGGTAGCCCGCCCGCGACGCGGCCAGCACCGGCACGACGCTGCCGTCCTCCATCGTCAGCTCGCAGCCGACGAGCGCGCGGCCGCCGGTCTCCTTCGCCGCCATGTGCAGCCGCACCGCGCCGTAGACGCCGTCGCGGTCGCAGAGGGCCAGCGCCGGCAGCGCCAGCCGCCCGGCCTCGGCCGCCAGCGCCTCCGGCGGCGACCCGCCGCGCAGGAAGGAAAAGGCACTGCGGGCATGGAGCTCGACGTAGGACATCGGAATTTGAACGGCGGAGCTGGAGCAGGGCACAGAGGGCACGGACCCAGACGTGAGTTCACAGACGGGAAACAATGGTGCGGAAGCATACCTTTCTGTCGGAACGTGCCTTGCTCTGTGTCGATTGCTTTGGGTTTTTTAGTCCAACATTCCCTCGACGCTCCAGCCGTCGGCGGTGCGCGCCAGTTGGTAGAGCCCGCCGCCGGCCAGCTCGACGTGCCAGGTCTCCACCGTCCATCCTTCCGGCTTCCACCAGTCGCCCGAACTCCGCCACGGTCCGGCGGCGGCGCGCACCGCGCCGCAGGCCGGCTCGCTGTCGAGCTGCACCGGGCGCTCCGCGGCGCAGACAACCCGCGCCGGCCACGGCGGCCGGAAGCGGCGCAGCACCGGCCCGCGCGGCGGATGCACCGGCGGCGGCTCCGGCGCGGGCACCGTCTCGGCCGGCTTCCCGAGCGCGAATGCATCCGGCCGGTGGGTGTCGCGCGGCGCCGGCGTGCCGACGCGGTCGTCGCCGACCAGCGCGCCGAGGCGCGCCAGGTTCTCCCAGAACGCCGCCGGGTCGCGCAGGCCGGTGTCGAAGAGCCCGTCCTGCTTCTGCGGCGGCCGGGCCGGCGTGGCGGCGAGGCGGACGCCGGTGACGCGCGCGCCGGTCCGCACGGTCTCCAGATGCGCCAGCAGCACCCGCAGCCAGAGGTCCACTTCCGCGCCCGGCTCGGGCAGCCGGAACTCCCGGCCGTGCTCCGTCTCGTCCTCCAGAAACAGCCGCAGGGTGAGCTTCTCCGCCACCGCGCCCGCCGCGCGCAGCTCCAGCGCCAGCCGCTCCGCGTACCGCCGCAGGCGGAAGAGCAGCGGCTCGACCGACTCGACCGGCGGGTCGTAGTCCCATTCCGCGATGAAGGTGGTGGGCGGCGCCACCAGCCGGAGCACGCGGATCGCCTCGCCCGCGGCGCGCTCCCAGAGCGCGGCGCCGTCGGTGCCGAGCCGGCGGCCGACCTCCGCCTTGGGCAGGGCGGTCAGCTGGCCGAGCGTGCGGATGCCCCAGCCGCGCAGGATCTCCGCCTGGGCGGGCGCCGGTTCCGCGACGGCCAGCGGCAGCGGCGCGAGGAACGCGTGCGCATCCGCCACGAGCCGCACCGGCTCCGCGCCGCGCGCGGCGTAGGCGGCGAGCAGCGGCGTCGCCGCCGCGCCGATCCGGGCCGGCAGCCCCGCCCGCGCCAGCTCCGCCGCCCGGAGGCGCATCCCGGCCTCGGTGCGGGCCGGATCCGCGCCCTGCAGGTCGACGGTGCAGCAGCCGGGACCGGTGAACTCGACGCGCGGCGCGAGCGTGAACGCCGCCGCGAGCAGCAGCCGGTTGGCCTCGACCTCCGCGTCGGGATCGCGCGGCCGCAGGACGATGCCCGGACACCGCGCCATGGCCAGCGTGGCCGCGAGCCCCGGCGCCACGCCCGCGGCCTCGGGCGCGGCCTCCGTGACGACCGCCCGGCGTCCCTCGCCGGCGATGAGCGCGACCGGCCGGCCGGCGAGCGCCGGATCGCTCCGGCGCAGCGCGTGCAGCGCAAAGTCCCGCACCCACAGCACGGCGTAATTCATCCGGCCAGCTCCTCCGCGGCGGCGGCGGTGCCGCGCTCGAGTTCCACGGCGAGCGCGGCGGCCAGGTCCGCCCGCGGCGCGCGGCCGTCCGCCAGCGTCAGGGGCGCCGGCAGCGCGAGCCGCCGCGGCACCGCCGGCACGAGCGCGACGGGCGTGAGCACGAGCACAGCCGCGGCGCCGCCCTCGGCGGCGCGCTGCAGGCGGTACCACGCCGTCGCCGGCCGCCGCCGGAGCGCGCGGGCGGCGAGGCCGCGCAGGTCCAAGACCACCGCGGCGTAATTGCCGTCGCGCACCAGCAGGTCGCCGGCGGCGAAGGCCTCCTCCGCCCCGCGGCAACGCACCCACACCAGGTGGCGCAGGTGGTCGGCCGGCACGGCGTCGGGCGCAAAGCCGTCCGCCCCGTCCACCAGCGCCAGGCGCTGCCGCGCGCCGCGGGTGGCCGCCAGCAGCCCGGCCAGCACCAGCTGGGCGCCGCCGGCCGGGGGCGCGGCCACGAGCTCGGTCAGCCGGCCCGCCGGCAGCCCGCCGCCCAGCGCCTCATCGACCGCCGCCACCCCGGTGGCGGGACCGCCGCCGGTCCTCCGGGTTTTTTCCGGAAAACGCGCGGCCAGCAGCGACCGCAGGGCGGCGAGAGTGGCGGGACCGCGGGGCACGAGAAGCCATTTCCATCACGCGGCGTTCCGGCGGATCACGCCGACCAGCACGCCCTGGCTCTCCAGGCGCTGGGCCGGCACGATGTCGCCGTAGCGTTTGTTCTCCGCGCGCAACACCGGCTTGCCGCGGACATGCACGAGCCGCTTCAGCGTGGAGTCGGTGCCGTCGACCAGCGCGGCGATGATGTCGCCCGGCCGCGGCTCGCGCCGCTCGAGGATCGCGAGGTCGCCGTCGAGGATGTGGGCGTCGACCATCGAGTCGCCGCGCACCCGCAGCGCCCAGACGTGATGCCGCCGCGGCCGGCGCACGCCGAAGATCCTCGGGTCGACGCCGACGGTCTCCTCCGGCGCCTGCTCCTCCATCGCGGGCAGGCCGGCGGGGATCGAGCCGTAGACCGGCAGCGCGAAGAGGTGCGCCTGGATCTCCCGCGCCCGCAGGGCCCACTTGCGGTCCGCGAGTTTTTCGAGCTGGCCCTTGTGGGCGAGGGCGTGCAGGTGGCCCATGACGGTGGACTGGCTGGAGACACCGAGATGGCGGCGGATTTCGCGGGTCGAGGGCGGGACGCCCTGCGCCTGGTGGTACTCCCGGATGAAATCGAGGATCTGTTCCTGGCGTTCAGTGAGCATGGGTGACCGTTCTTTTGAACGGCGTTCAATTGAACGCCATCCGGGCCGGAACGCAAGTCGGAAAAATGACTGGCGGCGGCGAGCTTCCCGGTGGGGCGGGGTTTATCCCCGCCATCCAATTTTCCCCATTCCCTTGGCGGGCATAAAGCCCGCCCCACCACGCGGTCGATGGTGCCCCGCCTAGCCCAGCGGCAGTTCGGGCGTGTCCGCCGCCAGGTCCGGCGGCGCGAGGCACTGCGGACCCTCGTGGCGGCTGTTGCTCACGAACCGGTTGACGGGTCGCCCGGTCATCCGCGCCGCGTCCAGCGGGCGGATGAGCGCCGCGTACTCCGGCGCCGGCAGCGGCTGGTCGCCCAGCCACCGGGCCATGGTTGCCAGGGTCAGGATCACCGGCATCCGGTTGTGGATCGGCCGGACCAGCTCGTTGGGCTCGGTCGTGAGGATCGCGAAGGTCTCCGGCTGCTGCTCCGCGCCCGGCTCCCAGAGGCCGGCGAAGGCGAACGGCTCCTCGCCCTGCAGCATGAACACGTGCGGCTCCTTCTCCCGGCCGACCGTCCGCCATTCATAAAAGCCATTGGCCGGCACGAGGCAGCGCCGGCGTGCCGCGGCCTGCCGGAACGCGGGCGATTCGGGGGCCATCTCGGCCTTGGCGTTCGGCAGCAGCCGCATCCGCGGCTTGCCCCGCTCATAGAACGGCACGTAGCCCCACATCATGCCGCGCAGCTCCGGCCCGGCGCCGCCCGCGGCCACGACCGGCATGACGTTCGTCAGCGCGACGTTGAAGCGCGGCTGCACCCAATCCGGCTTGACGAGCGAGCGCGACAGCGCCTGGGCGATGGCGGCCAGCGCCGCGTCGGTCTTGTGCAGCACATACCGGACGCACATGGCCGCCTCACCCGCCGTTCGCGGCGCGGCGGGCCGCGGCCCCGCATCCCGCCGCCAGTTGCGTGGCAAAAAGCCCCGGCTTGTCGGCAAACAGGCGCCGGCCCAGCCGGGCGCAGCGCAGGCGCAGCGCCTCCTGCCGGCGGCGGAGCAGGGCGCGCACGCGCCGCTCGTCCTTCCGATCCAGCGCTCCGGTGGAGGCGCGCCAGTCGACCCAGCCGTCGAGGATCGCCAGATCCTGCCCGCGGCCCATCATCCGTCCGAGCTCCATCAGCTCGCGGATGCGGCGCGCCCACGGGCCGTGGCGGCCGGCACAAAAAAATTCCATCTGGTGCAGGTGGGCCTTGACCATCATCCGCCACGTGTGCCACGCGCGCGCGGTGCCGCGGCGGGCCGCAAGCCGGGCGCGGCGCCGGGCCCGCCGGTAGGTCCGGGCCAGTTCCGCCACGAGCGGATCGTCCGGTTGCGCGGCCACCGGCAGGCGCCGCCAGGCGGCCGCGTCGGACTTGAAGGCGCGGATCAGCCGCGCGCGCAGCCGGGAGAAATCCTTCATTGGCGTTTCGGCGGCGGCCGCCGCCAGCAGCTGCCGGTCGACCGCGGCGAGCGCCGCGCGCACCGGCCGGGCCTCGGCGCGGGGCGACAGCCGGCTGAGTGTCTGATGCATGACCTGGACGTCGCGCGCCGGCGCCAGCAGCTGGGCCACGGCACCCAGACGCTCCTGGGCGCGGCGCACCGCTTTCCGGCGCACGAGCGGCCGCGCCAGCTGCCACCGGGCGCGGAGGTGCTTGGTGACGACGCGGATGCCGTGCAGCAGCGGCGGGGAAAGGCGGTCCGTCGCGCGCAGGCGGCGCACCATGTCGGCGTCGAGCGCCATCGCCTGCTGCTTGAGGAGGACGGCCAGCGGTGGCGGAGGATTGTTCGGGTGGGCCATCGGCGGCCTGCGGGTTAAGGGACCGGCGTCTGCGAGCGCGACAGCCTAGGCGCGCGGCCCGCCATGGCGAACCGAAAAGCGCCGGCCGCCGCGCGGCCGCGGTCTCAGATGAGATGTCCGGACGAGGGCTGCTGCCCGTCCTCCTGCTCGCGCCGGATCGCCTCGGCCTCCGCCTTGAGCGTGCCGGCGCGCTCCTTGCGGATCAATTCCTCGATCTCGGGAATCACGAGCCCGGGCTGTTTTTGCCGAAACTGCCCGTAGGCGCGGATCGCGGCCAGCCAGCCGCGGTAGGGATCGTCCTGCGCGGCCCCCTGCTGCAGCTGGGATTTGATGTCACCGGCGAAATAGACCGCCACGAGGCGCGTGCGCACCGCCTTCTCCGCGGGCGGCGCGTCGGCCTGCACCCACGGCAGGGTTGCCGCCCCGACGATCAACAGCACGGCGTCGCTCTCGCGGCCGAAGCGCGTGACCGTCTCCGCCGCCGCCTGGGCCCCGGGTCCGGTCGGGTCCTTTTCCAGCACGGCGACCGCCGCGAGCACCTCGGAGCGCGAGATGGGCTGCGCCCGCAGTCCGGGCACGCCCGCCAGCGCGAGGATGGAAAAGAGGAGGATGCGGCGGTGCATGATTCCGGCCGGGCGCGGCCGCCGACACCCTACGCCCGCACCCGGCGGACGCAAGCGGGCCCGCCCCGGCTGTGCGCCCGGTGGCCGGGCGCGGCTGTTCCGCCCCGCGCCGGTTTTTTCGTGCGTCAGCCGGCCCTTCGGTCCTCGATAGCTGGCCGTGAGAAGTCCGGATCATGCCCGCGCCGTCGGGCTGATGGCCGCGGCCGCCCTCTGCTGGAGCCTGGGCGGCCTGCTGATCAAGTCGGTGCCGTGGCCGCCGATGGCGGTGGCCGGCGGGCGCGGCTTCATCGCGGCGGCCTTTCTCGCGGCGTTCGCGCCGCGCTTCCGTTTCACCTGGTCCGCGGCGCAGCTCGGCGGGGCCGTGGCCTACGCCGCCACCACGGTGCTGTTCGTCACCGCCAACAAGCTGACGACGGCGGCCAACGCCATCCTCCTCCAGTACACGGCGCCGGTGTGGATCGCGCTCTTCGGCGCCTGGTTCCTCGGCGAGCGGGCCACCCGCGCCGACTGGCTGACCATCCTGGTCGTCTTCGCCGGGATGGGGCTGTTCTTCTGCGACGACCTGCGCCTCGCCGGCGTGGTGGGCAACCTCGTCGCGCTCGCCAGCGGCGTCGCCTTCGCCGCGATGACGATGCTGCTGCGCAAGCAGAAGGACACGTCGGCGGAGGAGTCGATCTTCCTCGGCAACCTGCTGGCGGGCGTCATCGGCCTGCCGTTCATGTTCCACAGCGGCCTCCTGCCCGACGCGCGGAGCTGGCTCGCGCTCGGACTGCTGGGCACCGTGCAGCTCGGGCTCTCGTACCTGCTCTACAGCCGCGCCATCCGCCACGTGACCGCGCTCGAGGCGGTGCTCATCCCGGTGATCGAGCCGATCCTCAACCCGGTGTGGGTGCTGCTCGCGCTGCACGAGCGACCCGGACCGCTGTCGCTCGTCGGCGGCGTGATCGTGCTCACCGCCGCCACCCTGCGCGCGCTACACAGCCTGCGGGCCCCGCCGGACCTGCCGCCGCCGGCGGCCGTGTGAGGCCGCGGGTCAGGCCTTGGCCGGCGGCCGCAGCTGCACCAGCACATTGGCCGCGGTGATCAGCCCGCCGCCGATCACGAGGTTGCCCGTGACGGTCTCGTTGGCGTAGCCGAAGCCGGCCCACGCGGAGAACCACGCGGGCAGGAACAGCACCACCACCGCGGTGAACACCGGCTCGAGGCAGTAGATCAGCCCGGCCTCCGTCGCCGTGACGTGCGGCTGCCAGGTGTTCATGAGCGTGAACGCGCCCACGGTGCAGAAGAGTGTCAGCAGCATCGTCAGCCCGAGCCAGGGCGCGGACGCGAGCAGCGGCGGCAGATCCGCGACCCGTGGCGCCGCCCCGACGGCCATGACGGTGAACGCCGCCGCCTCGAGGACGAACATCACGAACGTCACCGGCACCGCCCGGTTGGCGGCGAATTCCGCCCGGTCCAGCCAGAGGATCTGGCCCATGAAGAACACCGAGCTCACCAGCGTCTCCAGTTCGCCGCGGCCCAGCCGCAGGGCGTGCCAGTCGAAGCGCCCGAGCATGGCGACGCCACCCAGCACGAGGAGGCATGCGATCCCCACCGTCGCGGGCGGCCGCCGCCGCGTGCGCAGCGCGATCCAAAGGGGGATCAGGATCGCATACAGCTGGGTGAGGAACGCCGAGGTCGAGGCCGAGGTGAACTGCAGCCCGTCGTTCTGGAACAGCATTCCCGCCGACGCGAAGAGCGCGAGTCCGGCGGCCTGCCGGACCTCGCTCCGGCTGAGGCGGCGGAGCGCGCCGCGCTGCCAGGCCGCGAGGATCGCCGCCGCGAGCACGAAGCGCGGCGCGAGCGTGCAGGCGGTGACGAACCAGCTGCCGCTGCCCGGGACCACCTGCTGGTGGGCGAAGGCGATCGCCTTGATCAAAGGAAAACTCAGCGCCCAGAAGGCATTGGCCAGCACCAGCATCAACACAGCGCGGAAATGACGGGCGACGGGCGAAGGCGGCGGCATGACGACGAAAGGGCGCAGCCTACGCCGGGTGTCGGCGCGTCCAAGCCCAAAGCGCCGGCGGCGGCGTCAGGCGGACCCGGCCCGACCGGACAGGCTCCGCCGCAGCGACGCCTCGAGGTCCGCCGGCTTGCAGGGCCGGGCCAGACAGTCGTTCGCGCCGCCGGTGACGGTCAGCATCCGCTGCGCCTCGGCGGCATCATTCGCCAAAGCCGTGATCCAGATGGATTGGTTTTGCGCGCCGGCGCGGCCGCGCCGGATCTGTTCGATGACGGCAAAGCCGTCCGTGTCGCGCAGGTGCAGGTCGAGCAGCACGAGATCGTAGCTGCCGCGCTCCAGGCGCGACAAGGTGAGCCGGCTGTCCTCGGCCAGATCCCAGTCGCAGCCGAGGTTCTCAAGCATCTTCTGCGTCAGCCGCTGGTTGACGGGGCTGCCCTCGACCAAGAGCACGCGCAGACCGAGGCCGCCGGGCGGGGCCGGGTTCTCGGCCGCAGCCGGCGCCGGGCCCCCCTCCGGCTGCAGGCTCGCGCCGAGCAGGAGGCCGAGGGCGCCGTGCCGCGCCGGCTTGCGCACCCACGCGTGGAAGCAGCCACCCAGCATGCCGCGTTCCGCTGCGGGAAAATTAACCGGCACAAGCGCCACCAGCGGGCGCGACGACAGCTCCGGCCGCTGCGCGAACACCTGCCGCCAGCTTTCGGCCTCCGTCCGCGCCAGGTCGACCACCGCCACGTCCCAAACCTCGGCCGCCAGACCGGTCTGGGTGCATTCGAGGCAGCGCGCGCCCCACCCGGCGGCCAGACCCGCGAGCTCCCGGCGCAGCGCAGACGTGGCGCTTACCACGGCCACGGTGCGGCCGCGGAGCGCCGCCGGCCCGCCGGCCGCCTCGTCCGCGGGCCCGGGCGGCGCCTCGCCCGCCACGACCGTGAACGTGAAGGTGCTCCCCTTCCCCTCCTCGCTCTCGACGGTGATTTCCCCGCCCATCATCTGCGCCAGACTCTGGCTGATCGCGAGGCCCAGCCCCGCGCCGCTGAATTTCCGCGTGGTCGTCGAGTCGATCTGGGTGAACGGCTTGAACAGCTTGCCGCGCTCGGCCGCCGCGATCCCGACGCCGGTGTCGCGCACCGCGAAGCCCAGCCGCCACGCGCCGGCGGCGTGCCGCCCGCCGAGCTCGTCCTCCGATCGCCGCTCGGCCGTCACCGTCACCTCGATCGCGCCCGCCGTGGTGAACTTGACCGCGTTGCCCAGCAGCTGGCCCAGCACCTGCCGCAGGCGCGCGGGGTCGGCCAGCACCGCCGCCGGCACGCCCGGCGCCACCGCATGCAGCAGCTCCAGCTGCTTCTCCGCCGCCCGCACCGCGACCGCCTCGAGCGCGGCCTCGACGCACTCGAGCGGGCTGCACCGCTGCGGCTCCAGCGTCAGCCGCCCGGCGTCGATCATGGAGTAATCGAGGACGTCGTCGGTGAGCTGGAGCAGCGATTCGCCGCTGTTGCGGATCGTGACCATGTATTCGCGCTGCTCCGGCGTCAGCGGGGTGTCGAGCATTAGGTCGGTGAAGCCGATCAGGCCGTTGAGCGGGGTGCGGAACTCATGGCTCATCATGGCGAGGAACTGCTCCTTGGCGCGCTCGCCGGCCTCGGCGCGCTCCTTGGCGTAGCTCAGCGCGGCCTCGACCTGTTTGCGCTCGGTGACGTCCTCGATCACCGTGATGATGTGGCGCAGGCGGCCGGCCCGGCCGTGGAGGGGCGCCGCCACGCAGCGCGCCGGGTAGGTGGCGCCGTCGCGGCGCCGGTTGACCGTCTCGCCGCGCCAGGTGCGGCCGCTGCTGACCGTCGTGTAGATCTCCCGGAACTGTTCCTCCGTGGTTTCGCCCGAAGCGAGCGTGCGCACCGGCTGGCCGACGATCTCCTCCCGGCGCCACCCGGTGATCGCGCACAGGCCGGCGTTGACGTACTCCACCCGTCGGTCCGGCCCGGTGATGACGACCGCGAGCCGGCTCTGCTCCGCGGCCTGGGTCAGCTTGCGGGCCAGATCGTCCGCCCGCGTCAGGCGGCCGAACGCCAGCCACCCGCCCCATGGCAGCCCGAGCAGCAGCCAGACGGCGCCGGCGGCGCGCAGCCCGGCGAGCAGCCGGGCCCAGCGCCAGTGGTCGGCCGCGCGGTCCAGCGCGAGAATCTCCTCCTGGCCGCCGGCGGCCCCGCTCGGCGGCCCGACCAGCGCATAGCCGCGCACCCAAGCGCCGGCCGCGTCAGACTGCGGCTCGTCCGCCGCCGGCCGGCCGTCGCCCAGGATCGATTGCAGCGCCGGCGACCGGCTGCCCGCGGCGAAAACGTCGCCCGGGTTGGCCATCCGCCCGGATTCGGGCGACTCCGAATCGGCGAGCAGGGTCACCCGGCGCCCCCCCGCCGCGCGGCGAAGGAGACGGATCACGTGCACGGCGGGATCGACCTGCCGCAGGCGCGCCAGCCGCGTCTTGACGGCCAGATAGGTGGGGTTGGCGAGATCGGAGGCGGCGCCCGCGAGCGCCCGCGCCTCGTCAACGCCGAAGGCGAGCGCACAGCGCCGCGTCTCGTCGATCAGCTCGCGGTTCGCGCGATCCCGCGCCCGCCGCATCCCGTACCAGCCCGTCACCCCGCCGGCCACCGCGATGAGCGCCCAGATCAGCAGCGGCAGGGAGCGACGGGAAGAGAGTGACATGGCGGCGCCTTGCGATCGCGTCATCATCGCTGGCGGCGGCGGCGGTGCAACCCCGAATCAATTCGAGGGCGATATTCTCAATTTGCGAATCCGCGTCCGCTCACCGCCCGCCGTCGGGCGGCTCCGCCGGCCCGGGTGCGGGGAGCGGTTTGCGGCGCTGCCGCACGGCGTCGCGGAGCAGGAACTCGATCTGGCCGTTCACACTGCGGAGCTCATCACCGGCCCAGGCCTCGAGCTCGGCCCACAACTTGGGGTCGATGCGGAGCAGGAAGGCCTTGCGGTCCTCGGCGGGCATGGGCGGTCAGCGGGGCAGGCCGGCGCGGCGCCGGACGGCGTCGGCGAACAAGGAGTGCTGTTGCGGAGAAATGACAACACAGCGATCGGGCCAGCGCAGGACCACGGCGTGTTCGGCGTCGGTCAGATAGGCGCGAAAATGCCCGAGCTGCCGGCTGCGAAACCGACCGCTGACGGCCCCGAGGCCGTCGTTGCCCGCGACCTTCCACGCCCCGCGGAGCGCCGCGCGGTCCGGCACCGCGCTCTGCAGTCCGGCGAGCGGGAACCGGACGGTGCGCCACGGCAGCTCGACCCGCAGCTCCCCGCCCGTCACGCGATAGCGTCGGATCCGCGACATGGACCAGACCGCCGCCAGCACGACCGGCGCGACCCCCGGGGCGATGAAGGCGAGCCAATGCTGCGGCCGGCGCCCGTTCAGGATCACGACGAGCAGCACCAGCGGGAGGAGCGCGCCCATCACCAGGGCCAGCGTCGTGCCCAGCCGCACGCGGGTGCCGGCGGACGCGGGCTCAAACACGGCGTCAGGCTCGTAGCGCGACACCGTCATGGCAGAATCCTCGGCGGCAGCACAGCGGGCTCAATTATACAGCGTGCCGGTGTTAACGACGGGATGAACCTCGGCCTCGCCGCAGAGCACGACGAGCAGGTTGCTGACCATGGCGGCCTTGCGCTCCTCGTCGAGGTGGACGACCTGCTTCTCCGCCAGCTCCCGCAGCGCCATATCGACCATGCTCACCGCGCCGTGGACGATCTTCTGGCGCGCGGCGATCACGGCCTCGGCCTGCTGCCGGCGCAGCATCGCCTGCGCGATCTCGGGCGCATAGGCCAGATGGGTGAGACGCGCCTCCTCC